>Ga0214917_10000436_pt1 | contig 54519 bp, 47 predicted proteins | sample LL_1208_BB_MetaG_FD_177983 | JGI IMG/M metagenome (GOLD analysis project Ga0214917, IMG submission 177983) | Freshwater microbial communities from Lake Lanier, Atlanta, Georgia, United States - LL_1208_BB | ecosystem: Environmental > Aquatic > Freshwater > Lake | place: USA: Georgia | collected... | reverse complement strand
ATCCAGCTAAAAGAACTTTATACAAACATTTTGACTGATGGAAAACTCGATCCTAATAAGCTTTTAAAAGAACGCCTAAATTATTACAGAGAACAACGAGAAACAAGTTCGAAATCTCAATATCTAAACTTCCTTGGATGTTTATTCAGGCTATTTGGTGCATACTCTAAAAATGAGAAGTTTGCAGCCGTGGATGCTTTGATTAATTGCATAGATGATGTAAATTTACGACTTGATAAAAAACATCTAGGTCCATTGCGCCAGGGCAAACTAGGAAAACTAGTGAAAGAAAAAGATATTAATCTAGATAGCTTTGTGGAAATTAATTCACCGCAAAAAAAACACTGAGCTATAACATTTGTTGTAAATGATTTAGAGCTCTTATTATGATATGATTTTGAAGTTAAATGTGTAAAAGAGTTCTGTACAGGCAAATTACTGCATCAATTTTGCTTACACTTAGCAATAGTTAAATGATACAATTTCGCTTCAAAGATTATCACTGGATTTGTCTGGCTATGTTCTATAAGAGCCTATTTTTATTACTATATTTAAGCGGATTGTCTGTGCCTGCTTACTGTTATTTACAAAAGGATATTGACAACTTTAACGAAACACAACAGTGTTTTAAATGTGATTTAACACGTAGCGTAATTAAACTAAAGATAACTAACAAGCCTAATCCAATTCAAATTAAGGAGAGCTATCTAAGTAATGCCAAAATACAGGCAACTGACTTTGATGGTTCAGAAATTATAGATTCTAATTGCATGAGAATACTAATTGCAAATTCGAGTTTTAATACATCGACATTTAACGGTTTAAATATTATTTATAGCTTAATTGATAACGTGAAATTCATAAATTCAGAATTTAATAATGTCAATTGGAACTTCAGTCAGTTTATCAATACTACATTTAATCAAGATGTTTTTATAAATTCGAGTTTTAGTAACAGTGATTTGAAATATAGTCAATTTATTAACTCTTCATTAGAAAATATCGATTTCTCACAAAGTGATCTTAGAGGGGTGGTCTTTTATGGTTCGAAGTTTAAAAATATAAATTTCAAGAATGCTGATTTACGTAAGGCTAATTTTAATAATACAAATGTTGAGATAGCAGAATTAGATAGTTCTCTTTCTTATTTATGCGCCACACTTCCAGACGGTACAGTTTATGATAACAATGGTAAAGAATGCTGTTAAGCTTATTATTTTCATCTCATTAAATGCGTTTGCTGATGATATTGATGAGTTTTTAAAAACCAAGACTTGTATTAAATGCGACCTATCAAACTCTCGTTTTGTCGGTGATTTACAAAATGCATTAGTTTCTGACTCCTTGCTTACCAATTGTGATTTTGTTTACTCTAATCTAGATAAGTCTAATTTAACCAATTGTTTTTTAACCAAATCTCAAGCCAGATCCTTCTGGAACCCTTACTTTTATTCACAAGCTTCATTTCGTGAAACAAATTTTCAGGGCGCATTTTTAAATTTTACTAATTTTTCTAGTGTTGAATTTAGCGGCGCTAATTTTGAAAATGCCAATCTGAAAAATGCCAATTTTGAAAACGCCAATTTCTCTAATGCTAATTTTCAAGGAGCTTTGGTTGATGATGCTAATTTCAAAAATACCATCTTAATTGGCGCAAATATTACTAAAGAACAATTAAATACTGTTGCTTCCAAGGATTGCGCCATTTTGCCAGACGGTTCGTTGTACACCGCTAATGATAATATTAAGTGCCTATTCTAACTCCATAATTGAGAACGTCCCAAATACATCATGATTAGCAAGCTTAAACTTACAAAAACCGTTATGTACAAACGCATTTTTAAATAAGTCATGGAACTGCCGCCATTTAAAAAAATAACCCTATCCATTAAGAAGGCCAACCAATAACAAACCAATATTATTGACCAGCTTACTATCCAGGAAGGAAATAAAATCCCCGCCCATGCTAATAAGGTTATTACATTACTACTGATCATGATTTTTTTGGCTTTTTTATAATCCAGTGTAGCAGACATACCCCAATGGCTGCCCGCAACAAATGTTACGATCATTGCCGCATAGGTGCTAATAATTACTACTAAAAATGGCCAAACAAAAATTTTAAATTTGGTAAAACAAATAATGGTCGCAATTATAAATGGCAGCGTTCCAAACCATGATAATATATTGCCAAGCGTTCCTGGCCAAACTTTTTTTGCTGTACTCATGTTATACCTCTGTTTCTAGCCATCTATCATTGTTTTTAACAGCATTATCTAGTTCTTTAAGTTGCTGTAATAATGGTTTCATTAAATGCAATGGCCATGAATTTGGACCATCGCTTAAAGCTTCATTAGGACAAGGATGTGACTCCATAAATAATCCTGCTATACCACTAGCAACCGCAGCTCTGGCGAGAACTGGTACAAATTCTCGATTACCACCAGAGGCGCCATTTGCAGCTCCTGGCAATTGTACCGAATGGGTCGCATCATAGACTACCGGACGTTCGGTTTGACGCATAATTGCTAATGAACGCATATCAGAAATTAAATTATTATAGCCAAATGAAGTACCGCGCTCACAGACCATGATCTGATTGTTGCCTGTTGACATTGCTTTATCAACTACATTTTGCATTTCCCATGGTGACAAAAACTGACCTTTTTTAATATTTACCGGCTTACCCAGAGCAGCAACTTTTTTTATAAAATTAGTTTGGCGACATAAAAAAGCCGGCGTTTGTAAAACATCGACTACATCTGCAACCTCATCGAGCGGAGTGTCTTCATGGACATCGGTTAAAATCGTCAGACCAAAAGACTCTTTGACACGCCGCAAAATTTCCAGTCCCTGAGCGATACCAGGACCACGAAAACTTTTATCTGAAGAACGATTAGCTTTGTCAAATGACGATTTATAAATAAAATTAATAGCCAGTTCATCAGTTATTTTTTTTAATGTTTCTGCAGTTGACATTGCCAAGTTTTCACTCTCAATAACACACGGACCCGAGATGAGAAACAACGGATATTGCAAACCTACAGCTTGACCATTTAAGTGCATAAACTACTCCTTAGATGCTGCTTTAACAAAAGCTAAAAAAAGTGGGTGCGGCTTGCGCGGCGTTGATAAAAACTCTGGATGAAATTGACAAGCAATAAAAAATGGATGCCTAGGCAATTCCACCATTTCAACTAAGGTGCTATCTGCAGCTCGACCTGAGACAACCAAACCATGTTGTTCTAACGCAGTGACATAATTTTCATTTACTTCATATCGATGGCGATGGCGCTCGACGATTTTATCCTGTTGATAAATTTTATGCGCCAAGGTTTTATCTTTAATCTCACAGTAATAGGCACCTAGACGCATCGTACCACCTAGATCGCCATTTTTATCTCTAAGCTCAATTTGACCATCAGAATTTTTCCACTCTTGAATAAGACCAATGATAGGGTGCGGAGAGTTGGCATCAAACTCCGTTGAGTTTGCGGCAATTAAACCAACTACATTACGCGCAAACTCAATTATTGCCGTTTGCATCCCTAAACAAATACCAAAAAATGGGATGTTATTTTCACGCGCATATTTTATAGCCGCAATCTTGCCTTCAACACCGCGATTACCAAAACCACCAGGAATTAGTATGCCATGCATGCCTTTTAGTAATGCATCACCTTCTGTGGTAACTTTATCTGCATCTAAATACACCAACTCAATCTTAGTTTTAGTTGCAATGCCGGCATGGATAAGTGATTCGTTAATAGATTTATAGGCATCACTAAGTTCAATGTACTTGCCAACTATAGCAATTTTAATCTGTTGTTGCGGTGAAAACTGTGCAGTAACCACTTGTTGCCAATCAGATAAATCAGCTTTTGTTACCGTTAAACCCAAACGACTTATCACCTCGGCATCTAAACCCTCAGCTTCTAACAACATTGGAATTTGATAAATGCTTTTTGCATCAGGCAAACTAATAACTGCTTGTTTCTCAACATTACTAAACAAAGCAATTTTCTCACGATCATGTTCGGATAACTGTTGCTCTGAACGACAAACTAAAATATCTGGCTGAATACCAATTGAGCGCAACTCTTTCACGGAATGCTGAGTTGGTTTAGTTTTGGTTTCTCCAGAGGTGGCAATATAAGGAACTAAAGTTAAATGCACAAACAGCGTATTTTTAGCGCCGAGCTCCATCCGCATTTGTCTGATAGCCTCCAAAAAAGGCAAAGATTCGATATCGCCAACCGTACCACCAATTTCAACTAGAGCAATATCGACATTTTCAGCGCCAAGTTTTATACATCGCTTAATTTCATTGGTAATATGCGGAATTACCTGCACCGTACTGCCCAAATACTCGCCGCGCCTTTCTTTTTTAATGACATTCTCGTAAATTCGTCCGGAAGTGAAATTATTCCTACGCGTCATTGTTGTGCTAATAAATCTTTCATAATGGCCTAAATCTAGATCGGTTTCTGCGCCATCGTGCGTTACGTATACTTCACCATGCTGAAACGGACTCATAGTGCCAGGATCAACGTTAATGTATGGATCTAATTTGATCACCGTTACTTTCAAACCACGAGCTTCTAAAATTGCTCCTAGCGAAGCGGCCGCAATTCCTTTGCCTAAAGAAGAAACCACACCGCCTGTTATAAAAATAAATTGTGTCATTACACTCACCTTCTATTGGATTTTTTTCATGATAGCAATCATTGCTAATGCAGTGTCTGCTGCATCGGCACCTTTGTGACCATGTTGACCGCCGACCCTGGCAAGTGCTTGTTCCTCGTTATCGGTTGTTAATACCCCAAAAATTATTGGCAAACCTAGATCTAGTGCGATATTTTGACAGCCATAGCTTACCTGTTGACAAACATAATCATAATGACTTGTGTCACCGCGAATCACACAACCAAGCATTATAATGGCATCATAACGCCTTGTTACACCTAATGTTTTTGCCACTAACGGCAATTCAATTGCCCCAGGCACCTCAAAAGTGGCAATATTTTCCAGCCTAACACCATGCGCCTGTAATTGGTTTAAACAGCCAGTTAATAGTCTATCGGTAATAAAGTGATTAAAAGCACTTTTAACAATACCAATTCGATACTCTTGAACCTCTTTTATTAATTGCATGAATCACTCCGCTTAGTCTTTATTAATTAAATGACCAAGTTTTTGAATTTTAGTATCTATATACTTTTGGTTGTCAGGATTAGTTTGCACAACTAAGCTAATCCGCTCAGCGACTTTGACGCCAAAAAACTCCAAAGCCTCAATCTTTAAAGGATTGTTAGTAATTAAACGTATAGTTTGATAACCTAAATGTTTTAAAAATTGATAAGCTAAATGATACTCTCGATTGTCAACCGGCAATCCTAGCTCGATATTCGCTTCCACGGTATCAAGACCTGTATCTTGTAAAGCATAAGCCTTTAATTTATTTGATAAACCAATACCACGCCCTTCTTGGCGCAAGTAAATCAACACCCCTCCCTCGGCATCAATCATCTGCAAAGCTTGCTCAAGTTGCTTACCACAATCACAACGCAAGGATCCAAACAGATCACCAGTTACACACTCAGAATGAATTCTTACTAACGGCGGTTGTTGCGGGTTTATTAATTTTTTGTATAACACAAAGTGTTCTAAATCATCAAAATCATTTTTAAACAATAACATTTCAAAGTCACGAAACTTTTCCATAGGAATATGTGCGCTAATTTCTTCATATATTAACGTCTCTGTTGAGACCCGATAATTAAAAATGTCTTGGATGGTTATTATTGGCAAATGATATCGTTCCGCAATCTTTTCAAGTTGTGCCATTCTGCTCATGCTGCCATCTTCATTCATGATTTCACAAATAACCGCCGCATGCTTAAGTCCGGCTATTTTCATCAAGTCAACGCTGCCTTCAGTTTGACCACGTCGCTCCAAAACCCCTTTTTTTCTGGCCTTCAACGGAAATACGTGTCCAGGAGAAACAATATCTTGGGGAGTAACCGCATCAGCAAGAGCGGTTTTGATAGTATGGGACCTATCTGCTGCTGAAATGCCTGTTTGCACCCCAGACGCCGCCTCAATTGAAACTGTAAACGCTGTTTTATATGGGGAACGATTATCATTGGTCATCATCGGCAAGGCTAATTTGTCAGTTAAGTCAGCAGACATGGGTAAACAAATTAAACCTCGACCGTTTTTTGCCATAAAATTAATGGCCTCAGGCGTGATTAACTCCGCCGCCGCTACTAAATCGCCTTCGTTCTCGCGATGCTCGTCATCTACTAAAATGATCATACCGCCAGCCTTTAGCACATTTACAGCATTTTCTACGGTATTTTTAAAGTTCACCATGCGTAACCCTCTTAAATCTTATTACATAAAGCCAGGATCTGCTAAAATAAGTTTGACCTGATTTGCTATTATTCTTGTCATATAGTCAAATTCAACATTTACAGTATCGCCCTGTTTTAAATCAAAAAAATGCGTATTTTGAATTGTATGAGGTACCAACATTAGCTCAATAGTTGTGTCTAATACCTTATTAATCGTTAAACTAACACCATCTATGGCAATACAACCTTTATTAATTAAATACAAGCGTTCTTGATTTGAAAAATTACCAACGAATATTTTAACATAATCAGCGCATGATTCCAAAGAAATTACTGTCAACTTATTATCCACATGCCCGGTAACCATGTGGCCACCAACCCGGGTATTTGCTAACATGGCCCGCTCACAATTTACTTTATCCCCAGACGTTAGTTGCTCTATGTTGGTTACTGCTAATGTTTCGGAAGAAACATCAAAATCCGCTTGATAATTATCGGTTTTCACAGCAGTTAAACAGACCCCATTAATTGCAATACTCTCACCCGCTTCAATAACGGCATACGGAAGCCTAACCATTAATCGCGCACTATTATTATTCAACTCTATAGATATAACCGTACCAATTCCATCAACTAAACCTGTAAACATATCAATCCTCTACCAATGAATTAAAGCTCTTACATCTCGGCCCATAGGAATCCACTCTACATGCGATGGCGCACTTAAACATTCAAAGCTGCCATTATATGCGCTTTTGCCTTTCATACCATACATCAATGGCGCAATGTATATATGCGATGTATTAACTAGTCTTTTTTTGTGCAAATAATTAGTCATTTCTGTGCCAGCTTCAACCCAAACATCATGGAAACCAAGCTTTGCAAGTTCATTAAATACTGCCAACATATCAATTTTATCATCACTAACCATCTGCGAGATATATTTTACATGTGGTAGATGATTCACCAAGCATTTTTGATCATAAAAAACATAAACCGGCCTAGCAAAACTGAAACACATCTCCATGCCACTTAGGCTTAAATTCCTGTCAATTATAGCTAAAGGCTTTGGATAAACCCCATCGCCAACTCGGGCGGTAAAACGGGCATTATCAGCTAATATCGTTTTGGCAGTAGTTAGGATAATATCGGTTTTTAAACGGCTATAATGTGTGAACTTATCAATTTCATGGTCTGTAAAATGCCCATTATTTTTTTGCAGAGCATTATAGGCATCTAATGTTTGCGCCCACTTTACAGAAACCCAAGGTAAGTTATGTTTACACCAATAAACATAACTTTTATAAAATTCAGTAATTTCTGGCAATGGCATACATTCACTAGCTATATTATGTTTCGCCAGTATTTCCTCAGAACTTAATTTCCGGACTACATCATTAGGATCAAGAATACCATAAACTACCCTTTTTATCCCATGGTCGATAATAGCATTGACACAAGGCGGAGTTTTTCCAAAATGATTGCACGGCTCTAGGCTGATATACAATGTAACATCAGCAGTTCCTTTTGGAAATTTTGCCATACAATCTATTTCAGCATGGGCTTTACCGGCCCCAGAATGGTAGCCACGTGCTATTATTTTATTGTTTTGTACAGCAATAGCGCCAACAGCAGGATTTGGCGCGCATAATCCTCTGCCCTTTTTTGCCTCTTCTAAAGCTTGCAACAAATAAAAACTTTCTTGCACATTGCCCCCTTCATCTCAATAACAATAGCAGATTATTCAATTTTTAAATAAATTATGTCATAATTGAATAGTTGCAAACCAAGCATAAGAATTTTAACATGAAATTCACAATATTTTTATCTATATTATTAATTCATTCTACTTGCTTTGCATTTTCTGCATACTCTAATAAAGAGCTAGATGAATTAGAGCAACAATTTAAAAAAGAAATTAATCAATCACCGCAAGTGTTAAGAAATCCTTTAACTGAAAATTTTATCAATAAAATGGCCACGCGCCTATCCAGGCATGGCGATATGCAAAAACCATTTTTTTTTATTGTCAAATCGAATGAAATTAATGCTTTTGCAGGACCTGGTGGTTACATTGGGGTTAATAGTGAACTAATTTTAGCCTCACAAAATGAAAGCGAACTTGCCGCCGTTATGGCCCATGAGATGGCGCACGTTCGTCTCCATCACCTGTACCGAATGATTGAGCATCAAAAACAAATGCAAATTCCCAAATTAGCCGGCATGCTTGCCGCAATTGCTCTTGGGGTTATTAACCCAACGCTAGGTACTGGGGCGATGCTTGGTGCTCTCGATGGTTTTGAAAAAGATACTATAAGTTTTGTCCGCTCAAATGAAAAAGAAGCTGACAGTATTGGCATTGATATTCTAACTAGAGCAAATTATGATCCAGAAGGTATGCCAGGATTCTTTAAAAAAATGCAGATGAATATGCGTTACTATTATACTGCAAACGTGCCGGCCATATTGCGCACTCACCCTCTTGACGAAGATCGTATCGCAGAAGCAGAAAATAGAATTGCGCAATTAAATTTCCACCCTGGGTCATTATCCTCAGTACAGTATTTTTTATTCAAAGAGTTAGTGCGCCACGAAGTAAAGCATAATACCCAAGCATTATTTGAGTATTATAAAAAACAATGCTCTAAGTACTCACCGCAGTATGCGTGTCTCTATGGGGAGGCTTTAAACTACCGCGATATTAATAAAAACGCGCAAAGCATTTCAATATTAGAATCACTTGCCGTTGGCGAATTAAGCAATGATCCGTTTATAAAATTAGCTTTAGCTGAGGCTTACGAGGCCAGTGGACGTAAAGCAGAAGCTGCAGAAATTTATAAACAGTACTATGAATTATCCCCTAACAACATGGCGGTATTAGACCAGTATAGTGAATTTCTAGAATCAGATAATCCAAAAAAAAACTTATCCATTCTACTAAAAGCGCACAGAAAATTTAAAAACAACATAAACATATGTCAAAAACTTGCTAGAGCCCAAGCCGATGCGCATATGACTGCGCAAGCATATTTCACCGATGCAACCTGTCATCTTATCCAGGGAGAGACCAAAGAGGCAATAGCTGAGTTAAATGTTGCAAAAAAATATGCTAAACCAAATTCTTATATGTACTTAAGAATTAATGCCAAACTACAAGAAATTTCTGAATAATTCTTGCCAAAGCACCTTATTTTATTGTAAACTCCCAATCTGACTATTTTTTTTACTATCTAACTGAGTTTTTATCATGCTACATGTTAAGCCATTAATCAATATTTCCGCAAAGCAAGGTATATTATTCGCTTTATTCCTCGTAATGTATGAGTTTTTAACCTATATTTCTAACGACATGATTTTGCCTGGAATGTACCAAGTTGTTCATGAATTTCACAGCAACTTTAATAACATTGCCAGCTCAGTAACTTGCTTTATGGTCGGAGGCGCTTCTTTGCAGTTTATCATCGGTCCACTTTCCGATGCCTATGGTAGACGTAAAGTGATGTTGGCTGGGGTCTTATTATTCTTATTTAGCACTATCTTACTTGCACTATCAGACAATATTCATAAGTTTTTAATCGAACGAGTTTTACAAGGCATGGGTATTTGCTTCATTAGCACCATTGGCTACGCCACTCTCCAAGAGATATTCAATGACACCGATGCTATTAAATTAACTGCACTCATGGGTAGCATTGCGATTATTTCTCCTCTTTTAGGGCCGCTAGTTGGATCATTTATCGTGTTACACGCGAGCTGGCGCGAGATATTTGAGATAGTGGCAGGTCTTACTGTCATAGCATTTTACGGGCTATGGAAATTTATGCCTGAATCAGTGGGTCAAACTACTTTAGAAGGTAAATATATCAGCCAACAACCTATTAACGTTAAAAGTATAATCTACAACTACTCACAATTACTAACTTCTGAAGAATTCATGAAAACTCTCTGCAGTTATGGGTTAATGGGTGTCCCTTGTATGATTTGGATTGCTTTAAGCCCGGTAATGATTATTTCTAAATCTAGCTCTTATAGTCTTTACGAATATAGTCTCTGGCAAATACCGATGTTCTCAGCTTTTATTTTTGCTAACACCTTATTGCAAAAATGGGTCGTCAAATTTAACTTGCAGCAACTAATGACTAAAGGTATCTATACAGTAATTTTTAACTTAATGTTGAGCGCGATTCTAGTACATATTTTTGGGCCAACTTACTATGCATTAATCCCTGGTTTTATCGGCTATTTCTTTGGTTATGCTACTGCAAGTTCACCTTTTTACCGGAGATTATTTAGCCTCTCAACTGCGCCACGCGGAGCAACAGCGGCTTTAATTTCCTTATTTGTTATGCTAATCCAATCAATCGGCATTGAAGCTGCTAATAAAATTTTTAATGGCCATAATTTTTATGCTTTATCATGGCTACTATTTGCAATTGGCGCAGTCATGGCTTGCATACAACTTATTAAATTTAATGCACCTGAGAGTGAGACTGCTTAAGCATTAGAAAACCTATGGTCCAGTCAATATTTTTATCACTGCCTGGCGCATATAGCATTTGTTTTTTATCTATCCCCATCCCATCAATAATGCTTGCATAATAATAGCCTACTGATAAACACTGTCGGTAGGCATATTTATCGCTATCTTGTTGCACATTGTCCCAGTTTTCCTGGCAGTATTCTGCTTGTGCTTGGTTTTTAAAATCCTCTAGATTAAATTTTTCTTGCTTAGCTGAATAACGAATTGCTCCAAGCGTTACCCATGATAAATTCTGCTCTTGCAGCAGTTCTTTTGCGCTAGCAAACTGTTGGACAATATCTAATGATGGCATGCTTTCAAGATCTTTAATACACTGATTAATATCGCCCTCTCCATTAGCGCTATTCGCCAAAGGATATCCATTGCTATAACAAGAGCTTAGCTCGCTGGTTTGCTTTTCAACTTCATTAATTCCTAGACCAAGAAAACTTTTCACCCAAACATACTGCTTCTCACCATTGGTATCTATTTCTGCGACATTATCAGCTAAAGTTTCTGCGGTTTTTTGCGAGATTGGAATACTAACTTGGTATGACGCTCCGCCAATTTCTAGCACCGCTTGTTTTTTATTTTGAAAAGCATTAGCTGAAAACCAAGCATATACACCTTCCTCTTTGCCAGAGATAGTTCTTATATCCTCTAATTTCCATGCTTGCGCAGCAAAATAATCACTTACTGCCTGATACCGAGCGCTTTGTTCTTGCTCATCCAACAGGCGCATTCCGGCCGTACCATAAAAATATACTGGGATTGACTCTGTATTTTCCGGAACCAATGTATTTAAATAGTCGTTGAGATTTTCAGTTGCTACCTCAGCAAGACCTGGTTGTACTTTATTGCTATACAACACTGTGTAATCACTAGAGTAAATATAAAAACGACTTCCTGAGCTCCCCGCATCAACAATCGCATTACAACTAGATTTTTTACAGATTTCTTGCCAAGCAGGGGATGCGCAAGCACTAACAGAAATTAACAAAGCCATAATAAAACGCATAAAAAAACTCCACAGAAAAACTTAAAAAATTATAACTTAAAAGTACACTTAGGTCAATTAATGACTTGAAATGATTCCATAAATCAAGGATAATAACAGTTTTTGAGTTACTTATGCTTAGTTACCAACACGCTTACCACGCCGGCTGTTACGCTGATGTTATCAAACACCTAATACTTACTCGCATAATCAGTTATTTAACCCAAAAAGATAAACCATTACTGTATCTAGACACACATTCAGGCCGAGGGCTATACGATTTAGAAGATAAATTCGCGCAAAAAACCAACGAATTTCAAGCAGGCATTGGCAAGCTATGGCCACAAAAAAATAACTTACCTGTAGAATTTAAGCAATTTATCGAACTAATAGAGCATCTCAACCCTAGCGCTTTAAAATACTATCCTGGCTCACCCCAAATAGCTCAAGATCTTCTCCGCAGCCAAGATAGAATCTATCTATGCGAACTCCACCCCCAAGAAATTAATTATCTAAAAAAACATGCCAGCCAGAAAAATATTTACATTGAAGCCACTGATGGACTTAGCAAAATAAAAGCACTGATTCCTCCTCCTGAAAAAAGAGCCTTAATCTTTATTGATCCGTCATATGAAGTAAAAACTGAATATGAGGCCTCAGCATTAGCAGTAGTTAATAATTTCATAAAATTTCCGCAAGGAGTCTATATGCTGTGGTACCCAATTGTTGATACCATTCATCATTCCACAATTCTAAAATACTTTAAAAAAATCCCAACCGACAAAAAACTTCGCTTAGAGTTCTACCTCGGACAAAAAACAAATATGTATGGCACAGGCATGTTAATAATAAATCCCCCTTATACTCTGGCAACTGAGTCACAAACTATTTTTCAAGCGTTACAAAAAATATATATCAACTCTGATTTTATTATTTGCTAGTTGTTAAAAGTCATTAGAATGGATTTTTGACACAAACTTGATTAAATTAAAGCCTTAGTGTATAGTTATATTATAACTGTTTTCAATAAATATCACATGAACTCTAAATCTGCTATTAATCTGCCGACAATAACTAAAGATGAATTGTTAGTCTGGATAGTTACTGATAAATGTGATGAATTTATTGACTGGATTTGCTTATTAGATACTAATAAACTCGATATATCGAACCCAATCTATCAGATAACATATATTCCTAATTCAAATGACTATAATGATTTTCTTATGAAGGCTATCGAGCACAATAGAACTGATATTGTAAGATTTATTATTGATAATAAAAAATCCGAACTCCTTATTAATGATGCTCTAATGCTTGCGGCACAAAATGGGCATGTTGGAATGGTTGAATTTTTAATAGAACAAGGCGCTAACATCAATGCTATAAATAAAGAGGGATCTAATGCCTTAATGCTCGCAGCACAAAATAGGCAGATTGAAATGGTTCAATTTTTAATTGACCAAGGCGCTGACATCAAGGCTATAAATAAAGATGGAACTAATGCCCTACTAATGCTCGCGGCACAAAATGGGTATTTTGGAATGGTTCAATTATTAATAGCACAAGGCGCTAACATCCATGCTCAAAATAATGAAGGCTCTAATGCCCTAATGCTCGCGGCACAAAATGGGCATGTTGAAATAGTTAAATTTTTAATAGAAAATCGCGCTGACATCAATGCCCAAAATAATGAAGGCTCTAATGCCCTAATGCTCGCGGCACAAAATGGGCATGTTGGAATGGTTCAATTTTTAATAGAACAAGGCGCTAACATCAATGCTCAAAATAATGAAGGCTCTAATGCTCTAATGCTTGCAGCTCAAAATAGGTATTTTGAAATGGTTAAATTATTAATCAATGCAAAAGCTAACATCAATACCCAAAATAATGAAGGCTCTAATGCCCTAATGCTCGCGGCACAAAATGGGCATGTTGGAATGGTTCAATTTTTAATAAACCAAGGCGCTGACATCAATGCCCAAAATAATGAAGGCTCTAATGCTCTAATGCTTGCAGCTCAAAATGGACATAGTAAAATATTTGAACTCTTATTTAACAAAGTATATGACATAAGCATCAATGAAGCACAAATCAGAGAAAATTTTATAAAATTAATATTTGCTGCATTTAAAGAAAATAAGGAATTATTTGAGTTGTTGTTACAAAAACATGGGTTTATCGCCAAAACAGATGCTGTTACAGCCAATACACTAATATGTGCAGCTGAGCAAGGTAATAGTGATGAAAAAAATAATCAAGGATTTAATTCCCTTATGCTCGCAGAGCAAAATGGGCATATTGAAATATTTGAACTTTTACTTAATAAAGTATATAACATAAGCATCAATGAAGCACAAATCAGAGAAAATTTTATAAAATTAATATTTGCTGCATTTAAAGAAAATAAGGAAATATTTGAGTTCTTGTTAAAAAACCATGGGTTTATCGCCGCAACAGATGCTGTTACAGCGAATACATTAATATGTGCAGCTGAGCAAGGTAATAGTGAAGTAGTATGGTTTATGTTAAGTGGCAAAGCAAGTATAAGCGAAGAAGATATTGATGAAAAAAATAATAAAGGATTTAATGCCCTAATGCTTGCGGCACAAAATAGGCATGTTGAAATAGTTAAATTTTTAATAGAAAAAGGCGCTAACATCAATGCCACAAATAATGAAGGCTACAATGCCCTAATGCTCGCGGCACAAAATGGGCAGATTGAAATGGTTCATTTTTTAATAGAAAAAGGCGCTAACATCAGTGCCACAAATAATGAAGGCTACAATGCCCTAATGCTTGCGGCACAAAATAGGCATGTTGGAATAGTTAAATTTTTAATAGAAAAAGGCGCTGACATCAGTGCCACAAATAATGAAGGCTACAATGCCCTAATGCTTGCGGCACAAAATGGGCATGAGGAAATGGTTCATTTTTTAATAAAAAAAGTCGCTAACATCAATGCCACAAATAATGAAGGCTACAATGCCCTAATGCTTGCAGCACAAAATGGGCATGTTGGAATGGTTGAATTATTAATAGCACAAGGCGCTGACATCAGTGCCACAAATAATGAAGGCTACAATGCCCTAATGCTTGCAGCACAAAATGGGCATGAGGAAATGGTTCATTTTTTAATAAAAAAAGTCGCTAACATCAGTGCCACAAATAATGAAGGCTACAATGCCCTAATGCTTGCGGCACAAAATGGGCATGAGGAAATTGTTCGTGAGTTATATAAAAATGATCCTGAACTCATTCACCAGTATAATGTTAATATCAGCTCTGCTCTTTATTTAGCAGTGCATAATAAACATTATGCTACCGCGGTTTTTTTATTAGAATCTGGCGCATATCCTTTTTCAAAAAATAATGAACAGGTTAGTCCTTTTCAATTAGCAATAAACGATAAAGAGGCTACAGAAGAATTAAAAAAGATAATGTGGCGTCGCAAAGTAGAACAACTAAAAAGTTGGGCTAAATATCATGCGCTGATAACAACATTTTTTGGAATTGCTGCTGGATTAGAGTTATATATGGCAGGGTGTAGTGTTCATATAGCTCTGAAGCTTTGTATTGCAACCCTGGCCGGCGGAGTTGCTTGTGGTGGCATTGGTTATGTAGTTTTTGGCATCTGTTTAGTAGCTGCCATAATATTTGCCATTGCCTCTTTAGTCAACGTTGGACTGGCATCATGCAACTCTCTGAATATTGACCCCCCCCCAAAGATTTCGCCAAGTAGGTAATTTAATTAGACCATAATCAGCAGTAGATACCCAGGGGATGTGATATTTTTGATAGCGTTGGACAATGTAGGGATGCGGCAAATGATAACTGTTATTCTTTGCGACAGAAACAATTGCAAGCTGTGGATGTAATTTTTTTAAAAAAACATCAGTAGATGATGTTTTGCTGCCGTGATGCGGGACTAGTAAGACAGCAAGGTCTTTTTTAGCTCTTTCTCGAATGATGGCTCGCTCAGCCTGTTTTTCAATGTCGCCTGTTAACAAAATATTGAACTTATTATTACTTACCTCTAAAACACAAGAATGATTGTTCTTTTTTTTGGCTTTTGACATTGCTTGGTAAAAATGAAAACAAACGCCATCCCAGCACCAATCAGGAACTTTTCGACAATTTTCACCTTTGTGATAAAAGCTCGGTTTATCTACTAGCCATTTAGCTTGCGGATACATTGTTTCTATATCGCCGCGTCCAGCAATATGATCAGTATCGGGATGGCTCAAAACTAAATTATCCAGATGTTTTAAGCCAATAAATTTTAGATAAGGTACTATAACCTGACTTGCGATGGTTTTTTTTCCTTGCAAACCAGCAGCATCATAAAGTAATGCATGGTTTTTGGTTCTAATCAGAACCGACAATCCCTGACCAACATCCATAATATCTACGTAAAAATTACCTGGTAGAATAAAGTTACTATGCAATGGTATTAAGCCCAAGCTACTAATGGTGATTATGCGCCAATTTGGTTGCAATGCAATTATGAATAAGGCGAAAAGGCAATACCATGCCAGCATAGCGTTATCCCAGCTAAAATGAATGTTTGCTTGCTGAAAATTATCGAGGTGACTAAGTCCTAAGTGCAGGGCCTGAGCACCTAATTCAAATAAATTAACTCCAAAATTACCGGTAAAAAACATCAGAAAGGCCATTGGTAACAATATCCAGGACACCCATGGTATCGCGAGAAGATTGGCCAAAATCCCCAGTGTTGGAATGGAAGAGAACCATAAAATGGTTAACGGACTTAATCCAATTAAGCAACAAAGCTGTGTTAATAAGAAATGCCACCATCTTTTAGTTGAAAAAATTTTGGGCACTAGCAATAAAATGATTACGGCTAAAAAAGATAAGTAAGTACCTGGGTAGGCAATTGCATGCGGCTCAACGATAAGGATAATAACTAACGAATATCCTAAAGATTGCCACACTGTACAGCGCCAGTTCAGCCAATATTTCAAATCAAAAAAAAACTTCATTAGCCATGCTCTTTGCACTGGAATGCCAAAGCCAGTTAGTAATGCATAAAATAAGCCCAATGTTAAGCTTATAAGGCTAGAGCAGCGCTTGATTGGCCATGATATAGGGATTAATTTATAGATTTGCTCAACTAGCCAACTCACCATCAGCATTAAGAGTCCGAGGTGGGCACCAGAGACCACCATCAAATGTGCAGTGCCAGTGTCTTTAAAAATTTGCCAATCATTGGCGGATAATTCACTGCCAATGCCTAGCAGCAACGTTAAGATTACGCGTTTAGCGAAGGGATCATGTCCTGCAAAGATCGTTGTTATTTTTTCATACAAATAAACTTTTACTTTGTTAAGTATATCCCAGCTCTGAATAGCTGCTTCTTGCTTAAATTTACCGGGCGCGAGCATTATTTGTCCAATTATGTCGCGATAATCGCTACGATACCAAAAATTAAGCGCACCAGGATTATTAAATACGTTGATTTTTTTAATTTTACCTTGCACCCACCAGGTTTCTCCAGGCGACATTTTAGGGCAATTTTGAAAACAATACAGCCAGGCCTGGCCAGTAAATGGTTGTTTTAGCTGGACTTTCCAGCGCTGCCCAAAACTTTTGCTTTCGGCAAAACTCGTTACCGTAACTAAATATGATGAAAAAAAGTTGTGGCTATATTGATCTACCTGTGCTTTAATGTGTGACTGATGGTTTAGCATTAGACAATAACCGCACATAAATATAATTATTTTGGACAATATTTTGGAATATGAAGGATTGGGTGTATACAAAAACAAAAAATTAAACAATGTTAACTTTTGATATGCAAACATTCCCATTAAAAATATAATGAGTAACATAAATTCCTTTTTGGACTTGCAATTAAATGCAATTTAACGTATTCATTAAAATTTTCAATGTTTTTTTTAATTAATTTAGGAGTAATGATGTTTCGTGTTTTATTAACTGCATTAGGTTTTTCAATTTGTTCAGCTTACGCACAAAGTCCGGTTATGTACCTGCAAGAATCCTCTGGTATTGCTGTCAATATCGCCCCAAATGAAGTAAAAATGATTGGCAACGCATTTACTTGCACCATGCACATTGAATGCGAGGCAACTTGCCAAGATAATGCCACTAATATTATTCATTTTTCAGTACTAAATAGAGGCGGCTCGCTTAACGGTGTTCCAGTTACTAAAGGCGACGCTATGGATGTTGTTATTAACACTGGCGATAAGCTCTCTATTGTTGCACAGCCTGCCTCAAGAGTAGAATTAAAAAATATTGGTACAACTAATATTACCAGCATGTGTAATGTAACATGCCGATAAATTAGGATTTAATGTTCCCGGGTGGCAGAAAAATGTATATCCGGGTAACGCTCCTGAGTAATATTTAAATTTACTCTGGTAGGAGCTAGGTAAGTTAACGTATCTGAGCTGTCTAAAGCTAGATTATCTGGATGCTTATTTTTTAATTCAATAAGCTTTTTATCATCGCCACTTACCCAGCGCGCACAAGCTACTTGTGCAGGCTCAAAAACACACTCAACTTTATATTCATCTTTTAAACGATGCGCCACCACATCGAATTGCAGCACACCAACCGCTCCTAAAATTAATTGCTGGCTTAGTAACGGTCTAAAAACTTGTGTCGCACCTTCTTCAGATAATTCAATCAAACCTTTTAACAACGCTTTACTTTTTAACGGGTCTTTGAGGCGCACGACCCGAAATAACTCTGGAGCAAAATTAGGAATGCCAGTGAATTTTAAATCTTCTCCTTCGGTAAACGTATCCCCAATCCGAATTGTGCCATGATTATATAAGCCAATAATATCACCGGCATAGGCCTCTTCAATTTGACTGCGATCGGCGGCCAAAAAAGTTAACGCTTGATGAACGGTAATATCTTTTTGTATGCGTAAATGTCTAATCTTCATGCCCGGGGTAAAACGGCCAGAGCAAATTCGCATAAAAGCAATTCTATCACGATGTTTAGGATCCATATTCGCCTGAATCTTAAACACAAAGCCGGTTAGTTTATTTTCAAGTGGCACGACTTCCCTTTGTAAGGTTTGTCGCGGGCGTGGTTGGGGTGCATATGCAGCTAAATCATCTAAAAACAATTCAATACCAAAATTATTGATAGCCGAACCAAAATAGACTGGAGTTTGTTTGCCGGCTAGGTAGTCGTTTACAGAAAATTGGTGTGATGCTCCGTGCAACAATTCAATTTCATCGCGTAATTCCGTAGCCATTTCACCAATATATGCATCTAATTCTGGATTGTGTAAACCTTCAATTACTTGTGCGTCTTGCTTCTGTAATGATTTTCCAGCTTGAAACAAAAAAATCTTATCCAATACTAAATGATAAACGCCCTTAAATCGTTTTCCCATGCCAATTGGCCAGGTAATCGGCGCACATTGAATTTTAAGTGTTGACTCGATTTCATCTAACAAATTAATCGGTTCTTGGCCTTCTCTATCTAACTTATTAATAAAAGTTAAAATAGGCGTGTCTCTTAAACGACATACATCCATTAATTTCATGGTGCGATCTTCTACACCTTTTGCAGCATCAATAACCATGAGCGCTGAATCAACAGCAGTTAAAGTTCGATAAGTATCTTCAGAAAAATCTTCGTGCCCGGGAGTATCTAACAAATTAAAAATGCAGCCACGATGAGAAAACTGCATAACCGACGTGGTTACAGAGATACCCCGCTCTTTTTCCATAGCCATCCAATCAGAGGTAGCATGCTTACTTGCTTTACGGCCTTTTACTGTGCCGGCCATTTGAATAGCACCTCCAAATAACAATAGCTTCTCAGTAACTGTGGTTTTACCAGCATCAGGGTGCGATATGATCGCAAAAGTACGTCGTTTATGAATTTCATTTGCTTGGTTTTGCATATCTAAAATTTTGTTGAGAAAAATATATCGTTATTTTAAAGCATGTCAAAAAGTTTACAATGTTTTTCTTGAAAAGTTTGCACTAGCGCATACGGCACCTCATGCCAGTCTTGGTACAGCCAATGAGGATGCTTATCTTTATCAATCATCATCGCTCTTACCCCCTCAAAAAAATCTGATTTCTTCATAAAGTGATACATTAGCTGATAATCTTGCTGCAAACATTCTTGTAAATTGAAGCGTTGACTAAGTTGCAATTTTTCAAAAGTAACTACTAAGCTTAGCGGGCTAAAACTGGTTAATTGTTGCTGGATTTTAACAATTTCTGCGGTGCGAGCTTGTTCAATATTGTTCATCAACTCGGCAAAAGTTGGTGCCGCAAGCCGCCACTCTTCTTCAATCTGATGAATTGGTGCGCTTGGCATTTGTTTGAAGGCATCAATTGCTGCGGTAATGCTTTGTTTACCATCGATTAAACAATTTAAAAAATCATCCCAATTAATGGTGGGTATATAGGCGGCAACGAGCTTAAAAGCACATAATTCTGGCGTGGTTAATTTTGCACCAAACAATCCGACGTAGTTGCGCCATGCCAGCGGTAATTTATGCAAAACATGGCTAGATCCGACGTCAGGAAATAAACCAATTTTGGTTTCTGGCATGGCGCATAGCATATTTTCACCGGCGATGGGCAGGCAATTATGCATCCCAATGCCCACTCCCCCCCCCATGACCAAACCATTCATTAAAGTAATAATTGGTTTAGGATAGGTGTGTAACAAATAATTTAATTTAAATTCGAGTTTAAAAAAGCTCATGAGCTCATCAATTGGGGTATCGCGGATAGCATACAGAGCTTTAATATCTCCTCCGGCACAAAAAACCGTGTTCTGTTTAGATTTAATTACTACCGCCGCAATTGCATCATCTGCTTGCCATTCTTGAAGAGTGTTATACATTTTAACAATCATTGCCACTGATAATGCATTTAGGGCCTTGACGCGATTTAAAATTATAAAACCTATGTTGCCATGAATTTCAATTTCTAGCATATTAACAACCCTTAAAATTGGCACGCCGCTTCGCTAAAAAGGCCTGAACACCTTCGGCCTTATCGAGAGAAGCACAAGTTTTGGCGAAATGAAGCGCTTCTAATTCGAGAGCAGGCTCTATCGGCATGTCATTGCCCTGCACAATAGTTTTTAATATACTCGCTATAGCTATAGCCGGCAGTTGTTTAAATTGCTGTAGATATTCTAGCGCCTGGTGCTCCAGATCATCACCATAAATCCTATCAATCAACCCTAGAGATAATGCTTGTTCAGCAGTTACAAAACGGCCGGTTAAACATAAATCCAGCGCTTGCGAGCGCCCAACCAAACGAGTTAACCGTTGTGTGCCTCCATATCCGGGAATAACTCCTAATTTAATTTCTGGTTGCCCAAGCTGCGTTTTTTCATGAGCAAACCGTAAATGCGCCGCCATGGCCAATTCACAGCCTCCTCCTAAGACATGGCCGTGTAACGCAGCAACACAAGGTTTAGACAATGATTCGATTCTATTCATTAATTTTTGCCCAAGCTGAGCAAATTCATAGCCAGACAAGGCATTGCACTCCGCTAATTTATTAATATCTGCTCCAGCACAAAAAGATGGGCCATTACCAATTATTAACACCCCATAGAGTGATGAATTTGTTTCAGCCTCGCTTATTGCCGCATCAAGAGCGGTGATTAAATCTTGATTTAAACAATTGTGTTTTTCAGGGCGATTTAATCTTAAAATCAAAATTCCATCTTGTTGAGTAATTTGTAGTACTTTCATATTTATTCCTTTAATTTTTTTACCAAGGCAACTCATCGTCAAGCGTGGTTTTGGCAATTATTTCGCTCATGATTTCATTAGTACCTTCTAGTATCGCATTTACACGACAATCTCTGTAAATTCTTTCAATATGATAATCACTTAGGTAACCATACCCCCCATGAATTTGTAAAGCCAAATCGATAATTTCATTACAGTGCTCGGTCACGAAATGTTTAGCCATAGCACAGTAACGTGGCGCTGTCTTATCTTGACAATCATACAGACTAGCAGCTTTGAGGACCATATTGCGCGCCGCCTCGTAATTCATCAGCATTTTGGCAAAATAAAAACGTAAAGCTTGTATGTCTTTAAGCGGGCGACCAAACTGACTACGTTCATGCATGTAGCGTTCGGTGAGCTGGAGCGCCCTCCTTGCTCCGCCAAGCGAACAAGCAGCAATATTTAGGCGTCCGCCATTTAATGCTTGTAATGCATACCGAAATCCCATTCCCTCTTCTCCTAATAGATTACTTTTGGGAACCTGACAGTTTTCAAAGTAAACCATGGCCGTTGGTTGATTGCGCCAACCCATTTTCTGCTCTTTTTGCCCAAACGTAACCCCTGGGGTATCTTTAGGGATCAGTAAACAGGAAATACCTTTGTAATCATTGCCCCCAGTTCTAACCATTGTGGCATAGATATCACTGACACCGGCCCCAGAAATAAATGCTTTACTGCCGTGCACCAAAAAATAATCACCACAGTCTATGGCACTAGTTTTTAATGCAGCGGCATCTGATCCAGAATGGGGCTCAGTTAAACAGTAACTAGCACAACTATCAAAACTTATTAATCTAGGCAGCCAAGCCGATTTAAACTCAGCAGTAGCGTATTTATCAATTAAACCGACGACCATGTTATGGATGGATAAAAAAGCACTAGTACTAACACAACCTGCAGCAATTTCCTCAAAAATTAACACCCCATCTAAACGCGATAAATTTATACCCCCAAATTGTTCACTAGCGAATAAACCAGCTAAACCAAGATCAGCTGCTTTTTTAAACGCGGCAATGGGGAAATGCTCTTGTGCATCCCAAGTCTGCGCATAGGGACTTATCTCTTGATTAGTTAGCATCTTCACTGAGTTTAAAATGGCTGTCTGCTCTTCACTTAAACTAAACATCACCCTTCCTTTTAAAAACTTGATATACTCAATCTATTCTAATCAATTATTTTTAGCAACTATGAATCAGCACAATTTTAGAGTCGCAATTATCGGCAGCATAGCCTCCGGCAAGTCAACAGCATTAAAAATCTTCAAACAGCTGGGCATTGCATGCTATAGCGCCGATGATGTCGCTAGAAATTTATTAAAAATTGGGGAGCCTGCTTACTTAGCAATTCTTAATCACTTAGGCAGTAATTATCTATTAGCAAATCAAGAACTAAATCGTGATAAATTAAGAGCTAAGTTAATTGCTGATCCGGAGTTTAAACTCTGGCTTGAGTCATTAATGCACCCAAAGATTAAAAAATCCTTAATAGATACCAGCTACTCAAGTCCTTATTGCGTATTAGAAATACCTTTACTTAAAAACAAACAGGATTATCATATTGAGCGCGTTTTATTGATTAAAACCAGTCCTGTTAGACAACATATTTTCCTGCAAAATCGCGGTCTTAACGCGCAAGAGATTGCAGGAATGCTTGCTATTCAACAAACAGATCAAATGTGCATAGCTGATGATATAATTTATAATAATGGCACTATCGAAGAGCTTAAGCACAACATCATTATGTTACACCAAAATTTTCTTCAATTTATTCAAAGAAGATGAACTTAGATTGAGCGCATCTTTATTGTTTTCCCATAAAGCAATTGTCGCACTACTCACGCCAATTTTTTCTGCAAAAGCTTTTTTTGAACATTTCAGCTCTAAGCGTTTCTTTAAGATTAATTCACCTGTGATTTGTGTAGGCAACATCTCTGGATCTTGTGCCGCATCAAGTCCAAAGAGCGCACCAAATGCATCATCATCGATGCGTTTTCTACGACTGGATGTTGTTGATGTAACTGCAGTTATTGCCTCATTAACATCAATGAGCTCTTCAAAATTAACCCCACGCAAAGTAAATAGTTGCGCCGGATCAGCATCTAGCCTCGCGCCAACTCCGTAGATTACCGCAGCCACATGCTTGCACATAGTTGTCCAATCCGGACAACTACAACTTAGGTTAAATTCTTGCGCTAATGGAAATAATCCATTTTTCGAATGCCCAACGACCTCCATAACGCCATCTGCTAATTTTCCTGATAATAAATCTAATAGAGAACTTACTTTACCAAGGCAGGTTTTCTTAATATCATCCCATTTATTTTGTGCTAAGGGCTTAATTTCAATAGTTATATTATAAAGGTAATTACCATATACCATGGCCTTAATCTCACCTTTGTTGATCTCCAAATGACATACCGAACCATTACGAACATAGGTTTTCCCTCTAGACAAACGATTACCTTCATCACAAAATGATTCCATATGCGTACACCATGCCTTTCCCCAAAAAGAATGAGCTATAATTCTACCTTCTATTTTTATAGGTTGAATATTCTGTCCTTTCTTTTTAAGTTGCTGCATCTTTTTTTGCGCTTTTTGGAGTCTTTTGGCAACCGGGACATATGGAGACCAACTCATAGCAATACTTCCTCTTCTATAATTTTATTCACATCAAGACGCACTAAATCCAGCAATTGTTGATTATTCATCTCTGTTAGCAGCGTCTCGCCACTAATTTGCAATACATCTACTGCCAATGATACTTTCTCGGTAATCAAACGATCAATTTTTTCTTCGATAGTGCCTTTGGTAATAAGTTTGTGTACTAACACATTACGTTTTTGTCCAATCCTAAACGCCCTATCGGTGGCTTGATTTTCAACCGCTGGGTTCCACCACCTATCAAAATGAATGACATGATTTGCTGCAGTTAAATTTAAACCGGTTCCACCAGCTTTTAAGGATAAAACAAAAAATGGTGGCCCGAGACGATCTTGGAATTCATCAACCAATTTTTTGCGCTGCCCAACAGGCGTGCCGCCATGTAAAATCAGGCCTGGCGCACCAAAACATTTTTCTAAAAAATCAGCAAGCGGTCCTGTCATTTCACGGTACTGAGTAAAGACAATTACCTTTTCAAGACGCGCAGCAATTTCTTCACATAGCACAGCAAGGCGAGCAAATTTACCACTCCGATGGTGCTGAAAATCCTTGTCGCCAAGTAATTGGCCCGGATGATTGCAAATTTGTTTGAAGCGCGTTAGGTACGCCAAAACAATTCCTCGTCTTTGTATACCTTCGGCGGTTTTTTCTAAGGCTATGGTCATATCATGAACCGCATGGGTATACAATTTTAATTGTTCTTTACTTAGTTCACACCAGGCATTAAGTTCAGTTTTATCTGGCAAATCGGCAATAATAGCTTTATCGGTCTTTAAGCGTCGTAACATATAAGGCTGTACCAGCTGGCGCAGCGGTGCATAAGAAGTCATTGATTTAATGAATTGCTTGAAACGCGTACTACTGCCTAACAAGCCAGGACAAATAAAATCATACAGTGACCATAAATCACCCAAGCGATTTTCAATAGGCGTACCTGTTAATGCAATGCGGGCATGACCTTTAAGGGTTTTAACTAGTTTGGTTTGCGTGGAAGTCGGGTTTTTAATAGCTTGGGCTTCATCGAGAATAATCAGGTGCCATTGCGTTTCACAAAGCCATGGCTGGCGTTGTAAAGTACCATAGGTGGTAACTACCACATTTAACGTGTTTAAACATTCCTGAGTTGGTTGAGTTAAGCCATCAAATGCACCGTGATAAAATAATGCCTTAATCGATGGCGCAAATCGTTCAATTTCAGACCGCCAGTTAGCCACCAGTGAAGCAGGTAAAATTAGCAAACTCGGCCGCGTTGCAGATTTTTTGTTCTGTCGCAGCAATAAGGTAATCACTTGCAGTGTTTTACCTAAACCCATATCATCAGCTAAACATGCGCCCAGTCCAAGCTCAGTAAGAAAATCTAGCCAATTAGCACCTGTTTCTTGATAAGGTCTTAAGATTGCTTTTAGTTCCATATCAACTGCTTTTCTTGGAATTATTTCTGGTTGCCGAATTTTTTCAAGTAATTCAGCCAATGCTCCACTGGCAGAAATCATCGACCAATCTTGTAGATGGCTAGAATCATCTTCTATTGTAAAATTTTTACTCATGCCCGCCAGCAAACGCATGCCCTCAGCAAAGGATAATCCATCGCCAGCCTCTTTATGGATATTCTGCCAATGTGCTAAAGCCTGCTGTAATTTTGCAGCGTCGACTTCTACATACTGTCCGCGTAATAGAATTAATCCAGTTTTTGATGCATAGATAGCTTTTAACTCTTCTTTAGTAAGCGGCTCTCCATCTATGGCAACCGTTACTTGAAAATTTAACAATGAATTCGCAGATAGCAAAGTACTTTTTTTCTCGCCGATATTTATTTGCACTTTCGGCTTCGGCCGTTTTTTCCACCAATTAGGACATTTTACCACAAGGCCTGCCGCCTCTAACTGCGGAATTGATTGTAGAAATTGATAAGCATCCGCTGGCGTCCAAGCCAGAGGATGATAAATATCATGGCTCTCTAAAAGCTCGCGCACCCACTCGCATTGTAATGCGGCCTCTTGAATCGGCTTGAGCAAAAGATACAAGGCCGTTTTATTTTGCTCGCCAGCATACTCTTGAAGTGCATGTTTTAGCGGCTTATGCGTAGTTTGGGTGGCATAGGTTGCCAGAAATGCAAACGGATAGTCGTTATCTTGTTTATTTTCTGCCAAATGAAAACAGACGCGACCTAATGGCTGCGATGCCGGCAGCCATTTCGACAAAAAACCTTTTATGCCTTGAGGATGTCTGCCTGCTTGGCTCCGAAACCATTTATCACATGATGTCCATAGCGATTGTAAAACTTCTTTCGTCACGTACTCACTGCCAGGCATAGGTGGAATTTGCAGAGCAAATTTAGTCAATAGGTCATCAGCAATAAATACAGGGGCTTCCAACTCCGCACAGCTCAATTGCTTAACGTACATTTTAATAAAATCGCGCCAATAATTTACAGCGGAGGCAGAGCTGCTAGGTGTAGTAGTTAATAATGCAAACAGCCCTTCTTCTGTTGAGCTTAAGAAAGCTTGAATAACCTCGGTTTGCTGGATAATAGCATTATTATATTGAGTGTCAGAATGATAAACAATATTAAGTATGCCTGATGGAAGTACGCTTAAAATAGCCACATGTTCTTTCGACATAATCTAACTCACAACGGTGCAAAAAATTTCATAATATCAGCTTCAGTCCATTTAACATCAGTAAAACCCGCTCCTGATACGGTATCATCAAATAATTTATGTTTCTTTTTTTGTAACTCTAACATCGACTCTTCTATTGTTCCAGTCGCAATAAAATGATACTCAAATACCGGTTGTTCTTGCCCAATCCGGTAGATTCTGTCTGTTGCTTGGGCAGTCACAGCTGGATTCCACCACGGCTCAAAATGAATTACGGTATCAGCTTTTGTTAAATTTAAACCCAAGCCCCCAGCTTTTAAACTTAATAAAAAAATTGGCACTTCTCCTGCTTGGAATTTTTCTACTAACTGTTCACGTTTTTGCGTTTTGCCAGTTAGCGTTTGAAATGTATAATTGCGCTTTATTAATTCTTGCTCGATTAATTGCAGCATTTTGGTAAATTGTGAAAATACCAACACGCTCCGCCCCTCTGCGATTAAATTATCTAGCATGGCTAATAAGTTATCTAACTTTGCCGAGGTGATTTTTTCATCAACTTGCCAATTATGCGGCAATAACCGCGGATCACAGCATATTTGTCGCAACTTCAAAAGCGCATCTAACACCACCCAACGCGATTTTAACAGCCCTTTTTCAGCCAACGCCATTTGGACTTTATCAGCTAATATGCAACGCACTGTTTCATAGAGTTCTAATTGCTTAGTATCCAGATTAACTTTATGAATAATGGTGGTTTTATTAGGCAGATTATCTATGACTTGTTGTTTTGTGCGACGCAGCATAAATGGCTGGATACGCGCCAATAACCTCTGTTGGACCATGCTATCATTAGTAGTTTCTATCGGCTTTTGAAAATCTTTTTTAAAGGAATTACGGGCGCCTAATAAATTTGGCACTGCAAAATCAATCAAACTCCACAACTCGCCAAGATGATTTTCCATCGGCGTCCCAGATAAACAAAACTTAATATCGGCCCGACAATTTTTTAATATTTGAGTTTTTTGACTTTGAAAATTCTTAATTAATTGCGCCTCATCCAAAATTACATGAGAAAAATGATAGTCAAAAAACAATTGTTTATTTCTTTGCACCATCCCATAAGAAGTAATGATAAGATCAGCCTCATGCCATTTTTTCGGCAATTTAGAACGACCATGAAAGATATGGCATGTTAACAAAGGTGTATATTCTTGACATTCATATTGCCAATTCGCAATTAATGAGGTTGGAACTACTACTAAAGCCGGACGATTTAACTCCTCTTGCTCTTTCAGTCGCAACAAATATGCCAAGGTCTGAATTGTCTTGCCAAGACCCATGTCATCGGCCAAAATCCCACCATAACCTGCCCGCTGCAGACAAGTTAACCAGCGCACCCCCTCTAATTGATAATTACGTAATGAACCATTAAAGTTTTTGGGTTTACAATCTTCTAATAACAGTAAATTAGGCTCGAGCAACCACAGCATTTTTTTCCAGGCATCATTGCTGTGCCACAACTGATGCTTGTCAGACCATTGCTGTACTTGCTTTAGCACCTGCCAATCATTTTTAATGCGAAACAGCGAGTGACTGGCTTTCAGTTGCTCATCAAGCATTCTCTGTAACAACCATTTCAAACGACCCCAAGAGACTTGTAAGCTTTTTTGCTGTTTATTCATGATTTGTAAAATCATATTATCGTCTTTGGCTAACAAGCTCTGATAGCTATGTGTTTCTAACAAATGCACCAAAATATCAGCAATATTCCAGTCTTGATTATCATGCTGAATTGCTAAACTAAATTTAAAACCCTGCAGCGCATCACCACTTAAATCAGCTTGCCAAACTGCATCATCTCGACCACTTGTCTTATTCAACCAATCATACTTAAAAGCTGGCTCTTCTTTTTTTAATTGCCATTGTCTTCCAAGCCAAGAAATCAATGCCGCAACAAAATGCACACAACCGATGCCCTGCTCACAAGTGCACTTATTGCTACCCGGCTGCCATTGCTTTAAATTAGCGTGAACTGTAAAAATCTTGCCCTGCGCATCCTTAATCCTGGCCATCATAAAGCCATCGCTTAATCTGGTGGTAAGTACATGCTGGGCATTAACAATTTTATTAGCTTCGGCGATAAGATTACTTGCTTTACTTTGTTCAATTTGGGTGATAATTTTCTCGATGAGGAGCATATACATAATATTTAATGGTCAATTACATATTCTAACTAATTTGTAAATTTTTTACAAAAAAAATAAAATAGATGTTTATGTACTTAGATTCGAGAAATCAACTATGCCCAATATTAATATTTTACTTGCCCAAATTAATCCATGCGTTGCCGATATTGCCGGCAATCAACACAAAATTAGTGAAATAATTCTCAATAACCCCCAGTACGATATGATTGTTTTTCCTGAATTAGCCATGTGCGGCTACCCACCAGAGGATTTATTGCTTTACCAGGAATTTCAGCAGCAAATTGCCGCAGCAAACCAAGCCATTGCAAAAATTAACACCCAAAGTATTATAATTTTTGGCACCGTGCATAATAACTACAATGCGGCCGCAATTATCAGAGCTAACCACATAGATTACTACTACAAACAAATTCTGCCTAATTACGGTGTCTTTGATGAAAAACGTTATTTTAACACTAGCAACTCTTATTACAGCTTCTCTTGTAAAGATCATCGTTTTGGCATAATGATATGCGAAGATATCTGGAATAAGGAATGTGTTAGCCAGCTAGATAACATCGATACGCTGATAGCCATTAATGCCTCACCGTATGAAATAGGCAAAAACACCCAAAGAGCCAAGCTACTAACTGCGCTTAACATCAATACCATCTATGTTAATCAATGCGGCGGCCAAGATGGCCTAGTGTTTGACGGCCGCTCTATGGTTTATAATAGTAAGCAACAACTCGTAGCTAGCGCGCAAGCATTTCAGGAAGATTTACTGCCTGTGACCATTAGTGCTAAACAAATTTATGGAGAAATAGCTAGACCGCTCGAATCAGAAGCAGAGATTTATACAGCGTTGGTTCTTGGTCTTAGCGATTTTTTTAAAAAAAACGGTTTCTCTCACGCCGTACTTGGCTTATCTGGCGGCATAGATTCAGCACTTACTCTCGCCCTTGCCTGTGACGCTATTGGTTCTGATAAGGTTTCTGTGCTGTTAATGCCGTCACAATATACCTCTCCTATTAGTACTGAAGATGCAATTAAACAAGCCTCTGTGCTCGATGTGCGCTATAACATTATCGCCATTGACGATATTGTCGCCAGTTTCACCCAAGCTTTACCTAAAGCACCTGCTGCAATCACTTTACAAAATTTACAAGCACGTGCGCGCGGCGTCTTGCTCATGGCCCATGCAAATCAACAGCAAGCTTTATTAATTAATACCAGTAATAAAAGTGAAACTGCCGTAGGTTATGGCACCCTCTATGGTGATATGTGCGGCGGCTATGCTCCTTTACAAGATGTCTATAAAACCACTGTCTATGCACTTGCCGCATATAGAAATTCCATTAGCTCAATCATACCTGAGCGGGTCTTAAGCCGCCCGCCCAGCGCAGAACTTGCTCCTAACCAAACTGATCAGGATGATTTGCCTCCCTACGATATATTGGACAAATTATTAATTGATTTTATTGAAAAGCGCCATAGCACAACCCAGCTAATTAGCAGTTATGGCCCAACCATAGTAAATAAGATACTGCATAAAATCAAAGTCAATGAATTTAAGCGCTTTCAATCGCCACCGGGGCCCAAAATAACAGCAGTGGCTTTTGGTAAAGACTGGCGCATGCCTATTACTAAAAAGTGGCAGTAGCGCCCCTTGATTATTTGAATGGTTTTTGTATGATAGTAGCTGTTATTTAGTTAGGGATTTAATCATGATCAACAGGATATTATTAGTAGGGTTATTCGCATCAGCAAGTATTGCAGCTACACCAATTGATGGCCTTTATGCTGTCGCAGCGGGCGGTTTCGCACAACTACCCAATAATATTAATAATACCACCGCCACTCAAAGCAAGTACAGCTCGGGGTTTAACGCCGGGGGTGCGCTGGGCTATAAGCAAGCTTTCTGGCGCTACGAAGCTGAAGTAGAGTACGTTAAAGCTAATCTCAATCAAATTAATATTAACAATGTTACCAATACAGCAACTGGTTATAGCCAAGGATTATTTGGCTTGCTAAGCGCTTATATAGATTTGCCTTATAAGCAAGCCACGTTATTACAACCATACATAGGCGCAGGTCTTGGATACGGCTGGATTCAAACCAATTTTAAAGTAACTCCAAATATCGATTCTTTGTATAACAATAACACCTTTGCCTACCATGGCTCAGCAGGATTAAACTTTAATTTTTCTGAAAACTATGGCTTATACGTAGGTTATCGCTATATTGGTACCACGCACATTGATACATTAGGCAGCACGTTTCAAGCTCATATGCTGACAGGCGGCGCAATTTATCGTTTTGATAGTTGTGAGTTTAAATAGGGATATTAATTCACTGCAAGTGGTTAATATGTTTGATAAATGGCATTTACAAGGACGAGCTCAGGCGCGCCAAAGAGTGATTAACTGCTCTGCCTAATCAGTTGCTGATTTTGCTCAATAAAAAAATGGATATAAAAAAGACCTTATATGCACTCTTATTAGTTGTTGCCTCAAATACAAGCCAAGCATTAAACCCGACCTCTGGCGTCTATGGCGGCATCATTGTTGGGGTATCAAAAGAATTAAACATTGATTCACCTTTTTTGGGCAAGCTCGTGACAGCGGTGGCAAACTCTTCAAGCCCCTATGCTGTTCAAGCACAAGAAATACTGAATAGCGGCATCCAAGCTTCCTACGGCATAAACTATGGCGTTATGGGCTTGGTTGGTGGTCAATTAGGCTATAGGTGGGATAAATATCGTCTTGAAGCGCAGTTCTTGTATAATGCCGCCCCGTATAACTCAATCAATTTTTCAACTTATCAAAAATCTTTCTCTATAAGCAATGATAATACCAACCCTAATTATATTACTGGCAACACCTATACGTTAGCTTTTATGTGTAACGCTTATCTAGACTTGCTCCCGCCTGATAATGTTGATTCCAGTATTGCACCTTTTTTAGGTATCGGCGCCGGCTACGCCAGCATTCAGAACAATTTCGGTTTTTATTATAATCAGACCGAGGTTCCCCAAAGCAGTGCCTCTTTTAGCCAAGGAGCTGGGGCTGGGCAAGTAATGGCTGGGGTCTTGTACTTCTTGGATGATTTTGCTTATTTTGGCCTTGATGTGCGATTTTTCTCAACTACCAAGCTATCCTCACAAGTACCATATAGCCAAGCTAACTACTACGCGCAATTTGCTTCACTAAACCTAACCTTTAACGGAGCCTTTAATTTTGGATAATCAGCGGTTATGGCCGTCAATATTGGCGGCTGATTTATTAAACCTGGCTCAAGACTTACACACGCTTACCGCGCATAATATTTGGCAAATACATCTCGATGTCATGGATAACCACTATGTGCCTAATTTAACCTTTGGCCCGGACATGTGCGCCAAAATACGGGAAAAATTTCCGCAGATGCAAATCGATGTTCATCTAATGACCTCTCCGGTTGATAACCTTATCCTTAATTTTGCGCAAAATGGTGCCAATAGAATAGCCATCCATACCGATAGCACCGCTAATTTACCGGAGAGTTTGGCATTAATTCAAGCCAACGGCTGCCAAGCAGGAATTGCCATCAATCCTCATGAGAACTTAGAGCTTGATTATCCTATAGACTATATCCTTGCCATGACAGTCAATCCAGGCTTTGGAGGACAAAAGCTCAAGCCAGAAGTATTAAAAAAAATTAATACCATCAAGCAACAATACCCCAACACCCCAATTATGGCTGATGGCGGCATAAATCTATCTAACTTGCCAGAGTTAATTGCCTGCGGAATCAACGACTTTGTTATTGGCACCGCTCTCTTTGCGCATGATTTTCCTAATTGTATCAATGACTATTTAAGAATTCTCGACAATGCTAATTAAGCTTCTTACCATTTTATTTACCACCAACCTCTATGCCTGGAATAGCAGCACGTATTTGGAAAAATTTAATACTTATCGTTACTGGTCGACGCATTTACCACCTCAGTATAACAATGAGCTGGTGCAGTTTATTACCAAGACCGGTCCGCTAAACCAAAAACTGCGCGATAAATGGCTGATAATGCTCGCCGAGCAAAAAAACTGGCCATTAGTTGCCAAGTACTATAAACCATCTGCTTCCGTAACCTTGCAGTGCTTTGCCGCCTACGCTAACTGGCAAACCCATAACTCTAACTTAGCGCTTAAAATTGCCCAACAACCCTGGCTTTCCGGACACAATCAACCGCAAGCCTGCAATAACCTATTTACCATTTTAAAGAAAATACCCGAGCTACGCACCAAAAGAATTAAACTGGCATTGGATGCCGATAACATTAAACTTGCTACATATTTATTAAATCACGAAAATCCGCAAACAGCCGCAGCATTTTATAAAATCCACTCCAGACCAGAAGCAATAACTACAATTCCTCATACTAAATGGCATGGCGAACAAGTTTTATATGCCCTCAAACGCATGCTGCTATTAAATCGAACTCACGCATCAATCCTTCAATGCTATTCTGTACAAAAAAAATGGCTTAACAACCAGCAGCTCCAACGTTTTTATGGCTTTATCTCCCTATATACCGCAATGCGTAATCAACCACAAACCACCTTCTGGTTTGCAAAAATGCAGCCCAATTATTACACTGCACCAGTTCTAGAATGGCAGATGCGCTATGCTTTACTACACCAAAACTGGCGCCATGTTGAACGCCTCATTATGCTAATGCACAAACCCCTAACCGCAGAGCAGGCTTACTGGTTAGCAATTGCTCGTATGCATCTTAATAAACTAGATATTGCAAAAACCAGTTTAAATAAATTATCTCAAGAAAGAAGTTACTATGGCTTTTTAGCCAGCCTCAAACTAAATAAACCTTTATCTTTTCAGCATCAAGCGCCTTGCCATAATAATCTAGCCCCTTATAATCAACTATTAGCTGAAATTCGCACCTACTACAAAGCCAACTACCTTGGCAAAGCCTCGCAATTACTCAATGACTTTATGCTCGAACTGCCAAAAAACCAACAATGCGCACTGGTGCGCTGGGTAAGCGAAGATCTTAGTTGGCAAAATCAAGCCATCTATATGAGCAATCAACCACATCTTTTTAATCAACTCAACATCAGGTTCCCGACAACCTACTCAACAACAGTTAATTACAACGCACAAAAGCACCATCTAAGTCCAGAATTTGTTTACTCAATTATTCGGCAGGAAAGCGCTTTCAACCCTGCCATTTTCTCCCCTGTCGGCGCTCAAGGCTTAATGCAACTAATGCCCCGCACGGCAAAAATAATTAGCGCCAAGCATCATCTCCACTACAAGGACAAACAACTACTTAATCCGCAAAAAAACGTTGAGCTTGGTACACAATACCTAGCAGATTTATCTAAAAGCCTTAATCATCCCCTCCTTGTAGCCGCCGCCTACAATGCCGGCCCGAGTGCCGCCCTACAGTGGGTGAAAAAATACCCAGCTCCAGACATTGTCACCTGGATTGACACCCTACCCTGGAAAGAGACTAGAAACTATTTAAAAAACATTGTTGCCTTTAATGCTATTTACCAACATAGACTGCATAAACGTATTACATTATTACCACTATTAAAACCCCTACCACGCTAAAATAGCCTATAATAATAATATTGAAGTACAGGTAGAGATTGTTCTATGAATAACCAATCAATTATATCGAAAGAAGTTAATATTTATGTATATCCTGAGAAAGATGAGAGCAACCCATCTCCTCCTGGCAGCATAGTTACAATTGGTGATTTGCATGCAAACGCCATCAAATTCATGTACATGCTTATTGAAAGAGGAGTGGTAACTGGTGTTAGTAAAGAAGATTATGAAGAATTAGTTAAACTCTACAAAGATTACTCAAGTAAAGCTCACACTTTAACCAAAGGTATTGATAATAAAGATAAAAGCCTAGTGGAATTCTATAAAAATTCTTTTTTGCAATATCTCAATGAATTTAAAGCAATCATAGATAAGATTCAGGTAAATACTGATTTATCTGTGCGACTAATTGGTGATGAACTTGCTGACAGAGGCGCAAATGATATATTTGTACTTTGGATTTTAGATAAACTACATAAATCAAACTTAAAGCTAGATATTTTAATCTCAAACCACGGAAGTGCTGTGTTTAACACGGGTTACTATGCAGATTGCTGCCTTGATAACATAGGTATAGAGAGGGGGTTCTGTACCTCTCTTGAAAATTTAAATACACTTATTAAGGCGCAAATTGTTGATATTAGCGATGTGCAAAAAATAGTTAGAACAGCATACGAACCGAAAGTAAAAGCACTTGCATATGCAATAAGTTCAAACGGGAAAGAGATAAGTATTTTTAGCCATGCACCAGTTTGTGTTCACATTATAGAAGGAGTGGCTCAGCAGCTTGCCGTTGCATACGCCGACGAAACTGCTCTTGATCTCACATTTACTATTGACAGAATTAATGATGCATTTCAAAAAAAATTAAAAGAAAAGCAATTATCAACACTAATAGAGTTTGATGAACGAAAACAACCTTCATCACCCATAAGCAGAATAATCTGGAATAGAAATGAAGATGTTATTTTGAAAAATAACATCAAATCATACGTAATTTACAATGTTCATGGGCACACAGATGACTTAAAGGATATAAATCGCAATGGACAAATAAATTTAGACAATACACTTGGGAAGTATGTAGACCAACCAACAGGCAAATACAAACTACATGTCTGTAAATGTTATAAAGAAAAATTATTATTATCTAGAAAAAAAGAAAAACTGACCAGACTGACCAGCAGGCTGGAAATGATGCAATCTGACAATAGAAATAAAGAGCATCAAGAGGCAGCAAAAAAACTTTTAGACGTCATTACAAATAACAATAATGAATATGAAGCGAAAGTCGATAACGTTAATGGATTAATATCTCAACTTGAAACTGCTCTTAAAACCCTACAAAAAAACCGCAACTTCATGCCAAAGGTGATAAATCTACTAGCACATATTGTAATGTTTATTTTAATTGTGCCAGCAATTTATATTAAGTTTAACTATGGTCAATTTTATGGCAAATGCAATGTAATAGAAACTCAGTCAAGTAAATTGATTAAGGATTTAAAAAAAACCCTGGAGAGTATGCAAGCTTACTCTAGTAATTCTCCAAATAATGATACTTCCACCAACCCCAAAATATAACGTACTAGGAAATAATGTTTAAAGATACATTATGGTACTTATAAATGCATTGATGATCTATTATTTGATTAAAACGCAATTTATGGTACAATTAATCCAAAAATTTTTAAACAGATGATTATAAATTTTAACATCTTATAATGATATTACCGGAGCTAATATGCCAAAATCCAACCCTTTTTTTAATTATATCTCTGAATTTAAAAAATCATTAATGACATCAAAAACTATCATCAAGCAGCGCAGTAATTTTTTAGTTATAGAACTAGATCCACCCAAGCAATGCTTATTACCATTACAGGAAAAAAATATACATTTTAATGAACACCATGTAACTGTCTACAAGACTATCGATGAGCAGATAGGATTTGAAAGCCTGTACCATTACACAGCAATAAGTGAGTCATCTAAACTACATGTCTATTTCGATGAAAAAGATAGAATTATTTCCGTGATTCTTTCCGAAAATGATGGGGAAAATATAGATTTATCGCATGAACTTCTTTCTGAATCTAACAATTTACAGTTAGTTAACGCCACCATCGACAAACAAATGCGGCCGGTTATTCAATATTTGCGTACGCAACACCTGACAGAGTTAGATACACAAAAAAATAACTACATACGTTCTATAGAACACATTAATGCACAATTATTTTATAGTTCAGAAGACATCGCTGGTAATATAAAACTGATCAAAGAAGCAAAAAAACAAGGAGAAAAGTTATTACCTATAAGTTATCACACGAGTTTTTTGAGAAAAACTTTGACCTTTCTAGACCATACAGCGATTGCTTTAAGAACCATTCCTAAAGAGGCATCAAGTATATCAACTGCAATTACTAGTAAAGATGCTGTTGATAACAAAAGTGTCGCAACAACCATCTCTAATAAAAAAACCAAGGCGAAGGCTAAAGAAAAAACAAAATCCGTAACAATTCGCGCAAGCAAAGCTGTGCAACAAGAACTAAAAGAATTTGAGGAAGCATACGCTAGATACCAAACAAAATGGAAATCTTTCTTAGACTGCTCAGCGATTGAAAATAGATTAGAATTATTTACTGAATTACGCGACGATTTATCTTATTTACATGGATTGGATTTATTAAATTCTGAGAATGAAAGAAAATCCATCTCAGAGTGCAATACAGATCTGAACATAGCACTTTTACAAGAAAAATATTCAATTACTGGCTCAGAGCTTTTGTCAACGTTTTTACAAACTGGCCAAGCACTGTCAGATGAACAAGAAGAAATACTTAAAGATTTTGTGGAGTTGATATCTACAGCACAAAAAGAAGCCATTATTATGGGTCAAAACTTAGCGGCACTAAAGTTTTTACTTACTCATGATAATGCTAATACTAATAATTTTTCAGTTAAATTTGATGATGAATGGCTATCACCATTATGCGCCGCTTATAAACATGGAAACCATGATATGTTTGAATTGCTATTGCAGCATAATGCCTCAGCTATGGCGATATTAGATGATTTACCATTGGCACACACTATATTACAACTTCCTGTTGCTGATAAATTTAGATGCCTATTGATGGAAAAAAATCAAAAAATCTTTGATAGAAATCCAAGTTTTTTCAAAGCTCTAGCAGCAACAGTAGATGAGAAAATCAAAGATCCAACTGTGAATGAAGAGAAAAAACATGCCCTAATAGAGTCGCATAAAGATTACTTAGCACATGCATCTTCAGTTCCAAGCGTAGTGATGAAAAGCACGAAAGCATTTAGAGAGCATGTGTCCAAAAATGTGTCTAAAATGGTTAATACAATTAATCCAGATGCGTTGGAAACTTTTAAAGAAGAACAAATGCTGGTAAATGAATTGCGTGAAAAATCAAACAGATTACTTCTTATAATGAAAAAAAAACATATGGCTGAAAAATTGCGTATGGATGGCTTTAGACAATACCAAAGTGCTCAACAACTTATAGACCCGGATATGCTCCAAAGTCTCAGCAAAGAAGACTTGATTAATGGTTTAAAAATCAATTTATCCAAAATTGATGCCTACATTACTATAATAAATCTAACAACAAAACCACGCACTAAACATGAGAACAAACAATACTTGGCCGCTTTGCAGCTAGTCAATGAGCAAAATAATGATTCTGCATCTGATGATATTGCTGCATTGCGCAAATTTATACAAGAAACACTTTATAAGCATTCTTCTGAATCCGGTTCTATTGCTGAAAGCTTAGAATCTATAGCTAGCAAATTTATAAACACCGTAGACCGTATTCTATCAATAAAACATGAAGATAAGGATACTGATGCTGCAGATGAAGATGAAGATGAATATGCCGGTCTTGATTTTTTAGTAGCGGCTGGATTAAATACTGCAAATAGCATGTTCACAACTGCATCAACAGAAGAGAATTCGCAATCACCTAAATCTAACCTTTAGGCCGATGGCTTGCCCGGATTGTGCAAGCCACACCTCAATCTAAATAATAAATCATGATAAGATTCATAGGTTAGCTGCTTTTTCCAGATGATAAAACGTGTTCTATCGGTATGAATAAGCATCGCATAGCCGAGGTTCCAGAAACACTGTAGAGTGTGCTCTTCTACGAATGAGGGATAATGCAAGAAAATAGCATGGTGGTTGATTTCAAGTTTTTCAAAAGTTTTTTTATTAACCATGCAAATTAATAGAATAAAAGCTATATATGTCAGAATCATTATTTTAATGGATTTTAAAAGTGGCTCGTAGCCACTTTTAAATTATAATTAACTAATTTTATTTACTGAGCCTTTTTTAGCTAATTTTTTAGCCTTCTCAACTTCTTGCTTAGCTATCCTGCGAACATTTTGTTCTTTTTGTGACATAGGTTCTGCTTCCGCAATTTTTTTAACAGCTTTTTCATGTTTAGTATTTTTTTTAACTTCTGCTTTTTTATCCATAGATTCTGCGAAAGTACCGAAAGATAAAGAAGCAGCTACAGCAGCAATAATCAGTTTAGAAACGTTCATTTATAATCTCCTTTTGTAAATGTAACAGATTTACTATAGCACATAGTTTGCAAATGTGAAGAAATATTTAAATTTAAACAGAAAAATATATCAAGCTGTGTGTGGCTATTATATTATATTTATTATTTTATTTAGGATGATAGATTATGCACAATGTTCTAATATTTGGTTTTGGCTATACGGCACAGTTTATAGCTAAAACAAATCTTAATGTTATTGGTACTACCAGAAATAAAACGCAAAACCCGGCTTTAATTGCATTTAAGCCAGGCGCGATAGCCACGGCGTTAACTAATCCTAAACATATTATTATCAGTATTGCGCCTGAGTTAGAACATGATCCGGTGCTTACTGCTTTTACTGATATACTGCATAAATATTCTAAACATATTTTATCCATCGTATATCTTTCTTCAACCGGGGTGTATGGTAATCATTTTGGGAATTGGGTAGATGAAAATTCTGCTACCAATGCCGGTCAGGCACGCTTAGTCGCAGAGCAGCAGTGGCAAAACTTTGCTCAAAATAATCATCTGCCACTTACTATTCTGAGGTTGGCTGGCATCTATGGACCACAAAGAAATATTATTAGCCGCATTAAAGCAGGAAAACATGACACTACTGTAAAGCATGGCCACTTTTTCTCCAGGATTCATGTCGAGGATATTGCGCAAGTAGTATTTGCCGTTATTAATGAGGTTAAACCAGGTATTCGCATTTACAATATTGCTGATGATGAGCCGGCGCCAAGTTATGTAGTAGATAATTATGCAGCACAGTTGCTGCATACTAGCTTACAACAAGTGCCATATGAACAGGCACTTTTAACACCAATGGCTCAGGAATTCTACCGCCAAAACAAACGCATTAATAACCAAAAAATGAAAACTGAGCTAAAAATAAATTTACTTTACCCCAGCTATAGAGAAGGCTTAAGAAGCTTACTTACTTGCCCTTCTTAATAAATTTTACCAGCCGTTTACGTTTTTTTTGTTGATGCGCGTTTAACTGATTTTTACGACCAGCAAAGGGATTAATCCCGCTTTTAAAGATAAGTTCCAATGGTGTTCCCATTAAATTAAGCGCGTCCATAAAATGGTTTTTTAAAAAGCGTTTATAGCTATCTGGTAGGTCATCTACTTGATTACCATGAATAACTACTGTTGGTGGTTGCAATCCGCCCATATGCGCAAACCTTAATTTAATACGCCGGCCATGGACTAATGGTGGTTGATGGGTGGCAATAGCATTTTGTAATACTTTAGTTAAATATGAAGTGGCATGTTTTTGATTAGAGGCTTGGAAGGCTGCTTTAATGTCAGTCCATAATTGTCTCATCCCAAAACCTTTGATGGCTGAAATAAAGCGCATTTCATAAAAACTCTGGTAAGGCATCTTTAGTTCAATTTTTTGCTTAATCAGTTTTTTATCATCACTAGTTAAAAGATCACATTTATTAAAGGCAATTACCATCGCTCGGCCAGCTTGGATAACATAATCAATTAGATGCATATCCTGATCTGTTATTGGCTCTTGACTATTGATTAACACTAAACAAACATCCGAAGCATCAATTGCTTGTAATGTTTTAATTACTGAAAATTTTTCAATAGTTTCTGATACACTACGCCGCCTTCTAACCCCCGCAGTATCCATGAAAATATAATCTTGTCCATAAAGTTGCACCGGTATTTCAATCGTGTCTCGCGTAGTTCCCGGCATATCAAAAACTACAACTCTTTCTTCACCAAGCAAACGATTTATAAATGTTGATTTGCCAACGTTGGGACGACCAACGACTGCAACTCTAATTGGTTTGATGGCTAATTCCAGCGTTTCAAGAGCCATGGGCTGCCAATCCTGAGTAACAACATCTAGTACATCAGTTATTCCCCGCGAGTGAGCTGATGAAACACAATGAACTTCACCATATCCAAGTTTTTGAAATTCACTAGCAGCAACATCTGGCAGCATAGATTCGCTTTTATTAATTAACAAGTAAATTTTTTTACTATATTTTCGGAGTTGCTTAGATAACTGTAAATCAACAGGAGTTAAACCAGCCCGAGCATCGACGATAAAAAAAATCACATCAGCTTCATGTAATGCAAGCTCTGCTTGTTGCTTAGCTAAATTATCAATCTCAGAGTCGTGCTCACCTAAACCACTGGTGTCGACAACCATAAATTCTTTATTAGCATACACGGCCTTTCCATATTGCCTATCTCTGGTAACTCCAGGAAAATCTGCCACGAGAGCAGCCTTAGTTCTAGTAATACAATTAAATAATGTTGATTTACCAACGTTTGGTCGCCCAACTATAGCTATAACCGGTATCATGTTTATTTTTCCAAACTTAAGCGATGTAATTGACCGTTAGTAGTTATTACCCAACAGTATTTACCATCAGAAACTGGTGTCGATAAAACGCCTTGCGGCAGTTTTAGTCTACTGATAAATTTTCCTGTTTGCGGAGCAATTCCATGTAAGTATCCTAAACTATCTGCAACCCATATTTTACCTTGCCAAATTAATGGTGCGGTTAAATGTCTAGCTCTTAGTCCCTGTTGTTTCCACAGCACTTGACCTAATGTCTTTTGAAAAGACCATATAACATCATTGCTACTAACCATTATCAAAGAGTCATTAATAAAGGCTAAATCATGAAATGTTGAAGCTGGTTTTTTCCATAAGAATTGTGATTCAGAAACCTGGTAGGCCCCAATCTCGCCCTGATATGAAGCAATATATAATTTATCATTATCAAGCAATGGCTTAGTATCTATATCATTGAGGCGTTCAACCTCGCTAACCCCACGCGAAAAACTAATGTGTTGCTGAAAAATTAAGTGCCCCTTATACGGATCCAATCCAACTAAACTACCATCTGAGAAGCCAACTAAAATCATATTATTATAATAAACCGGTGACGAGCTAGCTTTTAAAATAATTTCTGCTGCGCCGTGTGTATATTTCCAATCTTTTTTGCCAGTCTTAAGATCAATGCAATAAACTTGGCCAGATATAGTTTTCAAATAGATTTTACCCGCATGCACAAGCGGTTTAGCCAACACATCGTTAGCAACAGAGATACGTTGCAGTAATGTACCATCAGCACGACTTACTAAGTAAATTGCTGAGTCATCCGTACTTAAAATTAGATACTTGGCAGCAACAACTGGCCCGGCAATTAAGTCATGCCGTAAGTCTTTTTGCCACAAAACTGTACCAGTATTTTTATTAATCGCAAATATTTTACCAACAGAGTTAGCAACATAAACAGTATTTCCGCTAATAGTTGGCTGTAAATCAGGGGTGCTCCAGCTGCTTTTAAATTTCCCAATGGCTACCGAATAATCAATATTAACAGTTTTGTTACTGGTTAATTGTCCAAGCATTGCTGGTTGCGGTGTGTTATCTTTACCAAAGGCATAATCATCAATATAATTACATCCGCCCAGGAGCGTAGTAGCCAAAAGCAACATACTTAATTTAAACATCATTTTTTTTACTCATATCAGTAGCTAAGTCTTGCGCTTTTTGATTTGATAGCGCTAAGATATCATGAGATTTCATCTCTAAAAATAAATTACCTACTCCATAGTTTTGTACCTCTGATAGCGCTTTACGATAAAATTCAACCGCTTTATCAAATTTGTTCATGCCAGTATAAATATCGCCACGTAATTCATCTACTAACGGCAGGTATGCATCATTTTTTAAACCATTTAAAATTCCTAAAGCTTCCTTATAGCGTTGATGTGACAACCATAATCTAGATAGTCTAATTTTAGCTACAACCGCTAGCTCATAAGTAGAGCTTTCTTCAGCAACTTGCTTTAACTGTGCCTCAGCCTCTGCGTAGTTCTTAGCTGCAACTGCACTTTTAGCAAGCGAGAGCCTAGCTGCATCAGCATAGATTGAGTTTGGAAATTGCGCGACTAGCTCCTTAGCTAGTTTGTTGACTTGTTTGGTTTGGTGATTAGCAGCAGCTAGCATCATGCGTTCATAGTTATTCGATGCTTGCTGAAGACGGGTTTGTTTATGCCATTGCCAATACTTGAATGCCGAACAGCTCAGCAAAACTAAAGAGAAAGCAACAATAACAATTGCATTATATTTTTGCCATAATTTTTTTAAAACGTTCCAACGTTCATAATCGTTAAGATACACATTAATCATTTATAATTCCTTACCGTGATTATGTAACCAATTTATTAATTCTGCGCAGTTAAGTAAATACTGTTCATGATTTTCCTGTCGCAGTAGCTTAACACAAACCTTATTAGCTTGTAGTTCGTCATTTCCTAAGATTATTGCAATTTTAGCGCCGCTTTTATCAGCTTTTTTAAATTGACTTTTAAAACTACCCGCTGCAAGACACATCTCTACTGACCATGCGGTCTGCTCACGAATCAGCTCCGCAATCTGAAAAGATTTAACTAATGGCTGTTGCTCCTGCGTTACTATAAATATATCCGGACAATTATTAGCTTGCTGCTCTTGCAGTAACAATATACGCTCTAAACCAATAGCAAAGCCGACTGCAGGAACTTGTGGTCCTCCAAGCTGTGCTACTAAGCCGTTGTATCTACCACCCGCACAAACTGTAGCTTGACTGCCTAGCAAGGGCGTTGTCCACTCGAAAACTAGATCATGATAGTAATCCAAACCTCTAACTAGACATGGGTTAAGTTTAAAATTTATTCCTAATGAATTAATACCTGAACATAATAAATTGAAATGGTCTAAAGAAGAAGTGGAAATGTAATCAATGAGCTTTGGGGCTTCTTGAATTAAAATTTGCATGTGTTCCGCTTTACTATCTAATAAGCGTAGCGGATTTTTTTGTAAGCGCTGTTTTTCCTCATCGGTTAATGCCGCACTCTTCTGCTGAAAATAGAGCTGCAAATCTGCTTTAAAGATTTGTCTTTCTTCAGAAGAACCAAGAGTATTAACCTCCAAGTTAACACTGTCAGCAAGCCCTAATCTTTCCCACATGCGCTGAGTCATAACTAAGAGCTCAAGCTCAGCAGCTATTTCTGGCAATCCAAATAATTCAACGCCAAACTGATGAAATTGCCGGTAACGCCCTTTCTGCGGCTTTTCATGTCTAAACATCGGCCCTTGGTACCATAATTTTTGGACCTGGCGCAACATGCCATTTTCTATAGCAGCTCTTACGCAACCTGCTGTTCCTTCCGGCCTTAAACTTAAGGAGTCACCATTTAAATCAGTAAAAGTATACATTTCTTTTTCGATAATATCAGTTACAGCCCCAATTGTTCTTTTAAATAAGCTGGTTTGCTCAACGATTGGCAACTTTACTTCTTGATATGCATACAAATTGACAATTTGTTTTAATGTAGCCTCTAATTTCTGCCAGGCAGCTGCTTGCTGCGGCAAAATATCATTAAAACCACGCACTGCTTGAAAACTATTAGCCACAAATTACTCCACATCAGCAGGAGCTTTTATATTTTGCTCAACTGTTTTCGAGTTTAAAAGGTTACGCATTTTAGAAAGATCGGTGACTTTTACACCATTTTTTTCATTTTGGACAGCAGCAGCCTGTGCTTGCTCACTAGTAACGCCTTGCACTAGCTGATTGGGAATAAACCCTTCTTTAGGTTTGTTTTCAAGCCACCACAAGCCAGACGCAACTACAGCGGCGGAAATAAACATGCCCACAATCCAATGCAACCATCTTTCACTTGTCTCAGCGTGTTTGGGAACTGAGTATTGCCACATCAATCGTTCCATCTTGTGCTCAGCTGGAACCAATGAAGTGTATAAACGCACCAATTCATCGCCGCAGGTTAAATCTAAGTGCTTACAGTAAGCACGAATATAACCCTTAACAAAGACTGATTGAGGGAGATGTTCATACTCATCGGCTTCTAAGTGTAACAACACTTGGGCGCGCAAATTTAATTTATTTGCTATGTGCTCTACAGAAACACCTCGTTTTTCACGCTCTTGGGCTAAGTAGGATCCTGGTTTTGTTATTGTGTTTGTGTCACTTGCTGAATTAGTCAAGCTCATTGTTTGCTCCATAAGAATCAAATACTTTCTTATTACTTATATAGATATGTCATTATACTCACTAATGTAATTGATTCCAAGTTTATTTTAGCTATTTTTGGCGGGCTGGCTGATTTTCTGCCAACGTAACGAACGGGTAGTTTTATCTTTAAATTGCCCGGCTAGCTGACCACATGCTGCGTCAATATCATCGCCACGAGTTTTCCTAACTGTTGTATGAAAACCCTTATTCATTAACATATTTTGAAAAGCGGCAATCCTATCTGGTGTGGAACACTGATATATAGCGTTGGGAAATGGATTGAATGGAATCAAATTTATTTTTGCCGGAACTCCTTTGAGTAATTTAATCAACTCTATTGCATGCTCTGGTTTATCATTAACATCACGAAGCATGACGTACTCAAAAGTTACTTTTCTTCGCGGTTCATTGGCAAAGTAATCTCGACAGACGGCGATTAATTCTCGCAACGGATACTTTTTATTTACAGGAACAAGTTCATTTCTTAAGCTATCGTTAGGAGCATGTAAGGATACTGCTAATGCCACTGGGCTTCTTTCCTTCAACTGAAGCATTTGCGGCACTAGCCCTGAGGTGCTCAATGTTACGCGTCGTTTCGAAAGACCATAACAAAAATCATCCAACATCAGATCAAGTGCATTAGTTACGGCTTCAAAATTTAATAACGGCTCGCCCATGCCCATCATTACTACGTTAGTAACTGTTTGTGTACTATTATCTTTGGCTAGCTCGTGCTTAGCTACCCACAATTGTCCAATAATTTCTGCCGTGCTTAAGTCTCTATTAAAACCCTGCTTTGCAGTAGAACAAAAACTGCAATTTAATCCACAGCCTATTTGTGAAGAGACACATAGCGTGCCTCGATTTTTTTCCGGAATAAAGACTGTTTCTATGCAATTGCCACAGCTCATGCGTAATAACCATTTCCTGGTGCCGTCATGAGCTGTTTTTCTTAGCACAACTTCTGGTAAAATTATATCTGCTTTAGCTCGCAATTTTTCTTTAAAAGATTTACTTAAATTTGTCATCTGGTCAAAATCCAAGATCCCAACCTGATGAATCCATTTCAATAATTGTTGCGCTCGATACTTAGGTTCGCTACAAGCTATTACCCAGGCTGTTAATTGCTCTGGATTTAAATCTAAAAGATTTTGAACAACAGACATAAATCACCTAACTATCGAAAACAAATTTCATTTTCACCAAAGAAAAAAGCAATCTCTTGAGCAGCAGTTTCAGCGCTATCCGAACCATGAACAGCATTTGCATCAATTGAGTCAGCAAAATCAGCTCTGATTGTTCCAGGCAAAGCTTCTTTAGGATTAGTAGCGCCCATTAAATCGCGATTAAGAGCAATGGCATTCTCACCAGAAAGAACCTGAACTAAAACCGGACCTGAAGTCATAAACTTCACCAAATCCTGATAAAATGGTCGTTCGCTATGCACAGCATAAAAATCACCAGCCTGTTTTTCACTCAGCTTCATCATGCGTGCCGCAATAATCTTCAGACCACTTTTCTCAAAGCGCGACATAATTTCGCCAACAGCATTTTTAGCAACTGCGTCTGGCTTGATAATAGATAGTGTGTATTCAAATGCCATTATGGCTCCTTAATTAATAAAAAAGGACTATTATACACTACTTAAATACTGTCTAACACTATTTTTTAAAAAAGATTATTGCTGCATACCTAATGAACGATAGAAATTCAATTCTGAACGCAATTCCAAATCTTCCAGCTCATTCATTTGATAGATATACGACAAATCTTTAGATGAGTTAGCAGCAACTTCTTTCCATTGCAACTTGCAGTCAATTAATTGTGTTTTCAATTCCTCAGACTTTGTCGCAAACGGCAGGAGCTGGGCCTGAATTTCTGCAGCACCATCTTGAGTTAGTTTGCCAGATTTAGTCATTTGCTTCCTAACAAAATCTCTAATAAGGCCATTCACTGCTGCACAATTATCGTAAACTGCCTGGATTAACTTTTGGCTGTCTTGTTGTTTTGCCTGGAAATCAGTTTGAATTTCCGTGATTATTTCTGGATAACTTGCCTCGCTATTATCGGCAGGTGGATTGTTAACCAGAAAGTCGATCATTTTTTTCTGGACAAAACCTTCATAAGATTTAATTTGCGCCACCAACAATTCATTCATAATATTTAGCAGCGGCACCTGTGATAAAATAAAATATATAGAATCCTTATTTACAATCCCTTCTAATATCTCTTTACCATCAATATCAGATAAGAAGCTTCTTAAAATTGTCTCAGCAAGCATAGTGCCATATGAAGACAAGAACTTCTTATCATGAGGGTGACCTTGGTCTTGTATTATTAGTTCGTTCTTCATCATTATTGACTTGTCCTCGTTGTGCAGGTTGTTGTTGTGCATTATCGTCTTGTCTTCGTTGCGGAGTAATCCTATTGTAGATCCCTTGACCTGCATTGTAGATCCCTTGACCTGCATTGTAGATCCCTTGACCTGCTTTTTTCATTAACTGTCCCGATCCCTGTGCTATATTAGACAATCTAAAATATTCTGAAAATTTATTACCGTTTTGTCCAGTAACTAAGCTTCCAATGGCTGAGACAGGATAGGCAAACATGTTGTCAATAATATTCGCAGCATCCTTCACACCTCTTAAAAAGTATGCTAAATTTGGATTTTTCTTTTCAAAATTAACTTCTTTATCAATTTTTTTGTAATTATTTTTTGCTGTATCAAAATCACTGCGAGCTAACTCTTTTTCTTCGTCACTTTTCATAGGGTTATCTATGATTTCTTTACATTCAATCATTTTATCAATTTGTTTGTTCAAATTTTCTAGTCTTGATTTTAGTTTTTCACGATAGGGTATTAAACTAAGCTGCTTACCAAGCCGAGCGCCATTATAAGAGTTTTGCTCCACAGCTCCTTGCAAAGTTCCTGATTTATTGTGTTGTGTCGACGGCGCATTGTCATCAATCTCTTTCTGCCTGTTATTTAAATTCTTATCAATTTCTTTTGCCAAAGCTTGCGCTTCTTCTATAACCTTATCACAGTCGCCGCTTTGAATAGTAGCTTCAATATTTTGTGTTTGGTCTACATTAGGGTTATTCGTTGCGTTACTAACATTATCTTGAAGTTGCGAAATTCTTTCTCTATCTTCTTCGCGCAGATTTGGTTCTCTCTCTTGGTCGTCATTCATAATATCACCTATCAAATAACTGTCTATACTTTTATTATAACAATTTAAAACTTCAAATCAAGTCATTTCGGCAAAAAAAAAGCCTTTTTGGTTATTAAAGCACAATAAACGCGGCTCATTATCCCAATCACTTAAAATGAAACGTTGATATGTAAAGTTTTTATATGTATCGATAAAGTGATTTGGTTTGTGTATATGGCCATATATACTTATAGATACTTGATTTTTATGCATATCTTTAAATAGTTTTTTTTGATTAATGGGGAAATATTTAGCAGATTTTTTTTTGGATTGACTATACTCTCTAATAATCTTAACTAACGAATGGCGCAGAAATTTTGGTATATTTAGAAATATTAATCTAAATAAGAAATTTCTTGTAATTAATCGCAAGAACTGATGAGCGATATCTGCTGTACAGTATCTATCACCGTGGGTCAAAAACACTCTACAGCCATGTAAATTAATTATTGTGCAATCATTAAGCGGTTGTATCTTGGCTGCTGTATAAAACTGTTTACCAACTAAAAAATCTCTATTGCCTGGCAAGAAATAGGTCTTAATGCCATGATCATTTAGTTCGCTTAACAAAGCGATGATTGATTTTGCGTAATCATCAATAAGATCATCACCGGACCATACATGCATAAAGTCACCTAGTATATACACATTTTGGGTGTTTGCTTTAGCCCACTGCACAAACCTTACAAATCGCTCATGAATTTCTTGACAATTTGATTGTAAGTGCAGATCAGAAATAAATACTGAATCAATCATAGTGGCGCTATCTGTAGTCTATCGTCTTGAATAAATATTTGGCACGGACCGCTAATTGGCGTAATTGATTCACGTAAACGATAGAAGCCGGCAATTGACACTAATTCTGCATCTAACTGCGTACAGAATATGCGTGCACTCTTATCGCCATCAATGCCAGCTAACGCTCTTCCGCGGAGTGGACCATAAACATGAATATTACAATCTGACAATAGTTCAGCGCCGTGACTTACCGATGAAGCAACAATTAAATCAGCGCCTTTACTGACTAGCTGTTGCCCTGAACGAACTGGTTGAGTCACAACTTTTGTTACAGTTTTTTTTACGCTTTCCAACACTCGGTCTTGGCTTGCAGAGGATTGAAATACTGGCAAAGAATGTGCTGACGCCAGTTCAGCTACCCATGCTTGCGTGCCCTGTATACCTAATGGGCACAACTTTAATTTGTGCATATGATTGAAAAACGGGTTAAGCGTGCTTATTTCTTGCTCTATGCTGGATAAGTCAAGCACAACAGGGGTGCGGTAAAATAACTTTGGAGCTTGATTAACTATTTTTTCAATTTGCAGTTTAAATGCTGATAAATCGTTATCCAATAACTGAATAACAGTGATAGTAAATAAGCGACCTTTTAATTTTAGTACCTGAGAGTTGGTTAAATTATCTGTTGTCAAAGCCTTACTCCAAAGTGTTTTTTTGTTTATACTAACACGTTGATAAGAACAACAGAAGGCTTTTAATCGTGAATAATATTTGGGTTAATAACTATCAAAAAGGAGTACCTACCTCTATCGAGCCCATCAAATTTAACAACTTGGTTGAAATTTTTCAAGACAGTTGTGGTAGGTTTGCGCATAACTCTGCTTTCGTTCACTTAGGTCATGTGGTTTCATACCAAGAGTTATATGCACTTGCGCATAAATTTGCGGCATTTTTACAAAGTATTGGCTTAAAAAAAGGGGACCGAATTGCTATTATGTTACCCAATACTTTACAATACCCCGTCGCTTTGTTCGGTAGTTTTCTTGCCGGGTTAATCGTTGTAAATACCAACCCACTTTATACGCCCGCCGAATGCACCAACCAATTATCTAATTCCTCTGCAAAAGCGATTGTGGTTTTAGAGAACTTTGCCCACACTATCGCTGAAGCTAAATCACAATTACCTGACTTACAACATATAATCATCACTAAAGTTGGCGATTTATTTCCATGGTACAAAAAAGCCCTGATTAATTCCATTGTTAAATATTGGAAAAAAATGATTCCTGCCTATGATATACCAGATGCAATTTTTTTTGATACAACCATTCATCACAACCACCCTTACCATAGAGTATCCATTGAGGGGCATAATCTGGCATTTATCCAATATACTGGTGGTACAACAGGGGTATCTAAAGGAGCTATGCTTACTCACAGAAATATGGTAGCAAATATTCTCCAAGCATCTTGTTGGATTGCGCCAGAGGGTTTTGACGAACATGATAGAATTGTAACCGCCCTTCCGCTTTATCATGTTTTTTCTTTGACTGCTAATTTATTTGTTTTTTTTCATCTAGGCGCAACAAACTTATTGATAACTAATCCTAGTGATGTCAAATCTCTTATTAAACAAATCAGTAAATTTAAAATGACTGCCTTCACTGGGGTAAACACCCTATTCAATGTTTTACTTAAAAACAAGGATTTTACTGATATTGACTTTTCTTGCCTAAAATTTACTCTCTCAGGCGGCATGGCCTTGCAAGAAAGCGTGGCAAGAAAATGGCAGGAAGTAACACATACCCCTATTATTGAAGCATACGGATTAACAGAAACTAGTCCAGCTGTAGCAATTAATCCCTTGTACATTAAAGATTATAATGGCTCTATCGGCCTGCCATTGCCTTCAACAGACATTGCTTTACGGGATGGTGATGGGAAAGAAGTGCCTGTTGGAACCCCAGGAGAACTATGCGTTAAGGGGCCACAAGTCATGCTTGGTTATTGGCATGATGATGCATCTACCCAACAGGTTTTCTATGCCGATGGTTTTCTTAAAACCGGTGATATAGCGTGTATGCAAAATAACGGTATGCTATTTTTAGTAGACCGAAAAAAAGATATGATTTTAGTATCTGGATTTAATGTTTACCCCAATGAAGTAGAAAAAGTTATTAATATGCTGCCAGGTGTATTCGAAGTTGGTGTTATAGGCGTGAAGATTGATGAGGGAAGTGAGAAAGTCAAAGCCTGCATTGTTAAATCTGATCCAATGCTAACAGCAGATGATGTCAGAAAGCATTGTAAAAAATATTTAACTGGTTATAAAATTCCGAAAATAATCGAATTCTATGACACATTACCTAAATCCAATGTAGGTAAAATCCTACGCCGTTCCTTGAGCTAACTATGTATAAAAATCTTGACTTAAAAGATATCATTGGAGTTGACGAAGCTGGCCGTGGACCACTAGCAGGTCCTGTTGTTGCGGCAGCAGTAATTCTACAACATCCAATTATAGGGTTAACCGATTCAAAAAAACTTTCCGAGAAAAAACGCCAATCTCTCCTGCAAATTATTGAGCAACAAGCCCTTTTCATTAATTATGGCATGGCTAGCGTCGCTGAAATTGATGAACTTAATATCCATAATGCTACCCTACTTGCCATGCAACGAGCAGTATCACCTCTAGCAACAAAAGCCAAGCTTGCGCTAATTGATGGTTTATTTGCACCAGAACTAACCATTGCTTCTCAAACGCTAGTGCAAGGAGATTTATTGCACGCTAGTATTTCAGCCGCTTCAATTGCTGCCAAGGTTAGTCGTGATAAGCTAATGTTAGAGTTCGATATTCGTTATCCTGAATATGGCTTTGCAAAACATAAAGGCTATGGAACTTCTATGCATCTTCAAGCAATAAATTCTCAAGGCCCTTGCCCCATTCACAGAAAAACCTTTGCTCCTATTAAAAATTTCATATGAAATGCTAGTAAAATCCTTATTCAAGGCTGAGATAAAGCAGTTACTATCCCTAAACACCATAAGGATTTTTTGCATTCAAAATCTATAATTAAAAGGCATTATGTAGCAATAAACTCACATAAAAAGGTTAATTTTTGCTCCATATGATTGATTAAAGCACAGTAATGTGTTGTAATATATACTAATAAGTTAATCTTTAAATGGAGTTATTTATGCTGTCCTTAAACAATCCAAAATTATCTGCTCAAGGTATTCTTGAAGAACTTAAACAAGTTCAATCTAAAAATACAGTACAACGACTTAATAGCTTTCAAGTATCATTAGCCAAAATATATTATGATAAAAACTTCAATAGTAACGAATTAGATACAAAACGTGAGGATATCCTTACAATAATAACCTCTCCTCTTTTTGACGAATTTCCCGCTTTGCAATCTGTTCTGCAAAACGTATTTAGCTACAAAGAACTTCCATCTCTAGATACTATAAATAGTTTGGCAATATCCGAAACAATCGGTAATGCTCAAAACTTTGCAACTATTAATCAAAAATATGGTTATTTCAACAATGCAGATCAACTTGGTAATCTTACTCAACTTTATCAGCAACTTGAACCATTATGCCGAAAAATGTCTATTCTTGTTGAAAAACAAGCCTATGATGAAGAAATGGCCTATAAAATCATGGTGCTATGCTATCCCAATGATACTATTGATACAATAGCTAATAAAGCTATGAAACTATTCAAAGGTAGAGATAAATCTGTAAACTCTCATTATCATGATACGTTTGTAACCGAGCTATCCCCTTTTCCTAAGAGTGATGACGTTAATAATCTACCTGGCTGGCAAAAGTTTATTTTAAACAATGGCTTTAGTGCCTTGCAATTTTTCAAAGAATGCCAATTATTTGACGATGCTCCTGCAACGATTCAAGCAGCAAAAACTACACTGCTCTCTAAAACCTATCCTCGTGCCAATGAAAATAAAAATTTTGCCGAATTTTGTAAAAAATATCGCATCACCAATAACGAGTTTGAAGCCGGTCTTGATTTCATTGCAACAGGCTGGCCTAAAAAAACGACTGACAATATACCAGAAGTCGATATATTAATCACTAAAACTCATAATTATCGTTGGGTAAAGCTACCCACTGATGATTGGCGCGCCTTATATCTAGGAAAAATGTTGCCTGGTTGCTGTCAAGTAATCAATGGCCATTCAGCCCAATGCGTCAAAGATGGAGCCACACTTGCTGATAATGGTTTTTACGTGCTTCTAAAAACCAAACCCAATGAGGCAAATGCCGATAAACTGTCTGGTGATGTTGTCGCACAATCATACGCCTGGATAAGTAAAAATGGTAATTTATGCCTAGACTCAATTGAATGGGATGGGCAGCGTGTAACTGCAGAGATAATCAATATGCTATTGCAGGAATTTTCTACCCAAGTCTTTGCCAGTCGCCCTGAAATAAAGTACATTACGGTCGGTACCGGCGGACAAACCCGAAGATTATACCAATCAAAAGCTTACCTGCCTGAAAAAATAAAACAGGGCATCCAATATACAGACTCCAGAGAGCAATATTTGATAGCTGATAGAAGAAAACCTACTGAGATACCACAGCTTTATGGTTTGACATCAAAAGAGCGTGATACTCTTTTATATTTATCTGCATACATCGAGACCTTGGATGAGAACATCGATTTTATAAAAAATTCTCGCTCATCCCCTGAATTATTTGAAAACAGCATATACCAACCTTTTCCTTCGCTCTTAGGCAAATCATTATCCCTATCAGACCTTGAAACATTAACATTTGCAGAATATGAACAATTACCAGAATCAGAACAAGCAAAAATTTCAACATTTCGCAAATTGTTAAATTCATCAACACAAGAACAAGTACTAAGATGGCTGCCTACCATACCGCAGACAGAGCTTCTTGACATAATCAAAGAAGAAGTTTGGGATGGTCTAACTGTATTACATCTTGCCTCTGTAAGTCCTGAATCTTTAACCATCATACTAAGTATTTTAACTTATGAAGAACGTATTGTAGCAGTCAAGGAAAAAAATAATTATGGCTCAAATGTATTACATCTTGCCGCTAAATATCCTAAATCTTTAACCTCAATACTGAGCCTTTTAACAGAGTCAGGCCGTGTTTCAGTAGTCAAGGAAAAAGATCGTGATGGTCAAACTGTGGTTCATCT
>Ga0214917_10000435_pt1 | contig 54524 bp, 90 predicted proteins | sample LL_1208_BB_MetaG_FD_177983 | JGI IMG/M metagenome (GOLD analysis project Ga0214917, IMG submission 177983) | Freshwater microbial communities from Lake Lanier, Atlanta, Georgia, United States - LL_1208_BB | ecosystem: Environmental > Aquatic > Freshwater > Lake | place: USA: Georgia | collected... | reverse complement strand
ACTTAGGACAGGATAGCGGGGCGGGAGTTTGTTAGTTTGTAACCGCAGCGAATAACCTTAAACTATGTCAGGTTGCTTGGATAGGCTAAGTGTAATGTCGGTGCCGCAAACGTCATGCCGAGAGACATCGCCCCTGACTTTTTTATTTAGGAGAGTTATGAGTAAATACAAAATAGCGGAAATAACTATCGAGTTTAAAGAAGATGGTACTCCTGTGTATTGGGTTTACAATGCTGGCTATCATCCCAGTCAAGGCGGTATGGAGTTTACTTATGGTAATTTCGGCACACCTAGCTTAGAGAAGTCTTTAGATTTACTGAAAGAAAGACTGGTGAGGGATATCGATTATGTCTTGGAAGAAATTAAACGAGAGGGTATAAAATGATCTATATTATAATACTAGCTCACTGGATTGCCGACTTCATTTGCCAAACTAACTGGATGGCACAGAATAAAAGCAAAAGCTACAAAGCACTCTCCTTACATATCCTGTCTTATACTACAGCACTAGCTTTAGTTATGTTCTTGCTCACTCAGAACCCTGACTCGTTCCTGTACGCACTCATCAACGGAGCTGTACACTTTGTAGTGGACGCTATCACTTCTCGGATAACTTCTAAGTTGTATGCGAAAGGGGATATACACAACTTCTTTGTTGTGATAGGATTAGATCAGGCTATTCACATGGCGACATTGGTTGCTACTATGGAGGTGTTATGAACGATAAAGACTTAGAAGCGTTTGAAAAGTGGATTGATAGTGATGTTTTATCTCAAGACGAAAGTGCTCTATTTAAAAATATGTCAGAGCAAGAGAGGGTAGTTTTTGTAACTGAGAGAACGTGGCAAGCCGCTTGTGAGTATAAAGATATGCAGTTAATTAACGGCAGTAAAATGAAGCAAATGAATGAACGAATTGAAGAGTTAATTGATGAAAACAAAAAGCTACGTGAGGCTTTAGAAGTTGCTTTTGAAGACTTTAAAAAGCAAGGCTATCATAAGCAAGCTAATAAAATCTTTAAAGTATTAAAGGAATAGCTATGAGTCTAAAAGAAATTAAAGACGCAGCAAGACAAGCTTTTAGCGATCAGCAAACTCAAGATACAGAAGGCGGAGTGCCAGATATTGTATCGTTTGTAGCTGGTTTCTTAGCTGGATTTAGACATATAGAAAGCGCTTTTAACGATAGATGTAAAGTTATAGAAATGCAATTAGAGGATAAGAAGAAGCTTGAAGCAGAAAATAAAAAGCTACGCAAGATAATTCATGACTTAGTTATTACTGGAATGGACAGCGACATAGAAGAAAGACTAGAAGAAATAGACGAGGAGTAGTTATGCCATGTCACTATTGGGGCGACGAAGACTTTGATTGGGATTCGCTTTACAAAGCAGAGACTGAGCTTATACGTATAATGAAACGCTATGGTAGGATTGGCGTACACTCAAAAGAGAAGTATGGAACTCTACGTTTCTCCGTTTTCTTCTGCGATGGAACTCTCCATTCAATTACTCATCCCGGCTACGTTTATTCCCAGTATCCTAAATGGCTTTGGCGTTTTGATGTAACAAATAAACCTCTACGATTCCTAACTCCGCTTATTAACTTTTGGCAAAAGCTTGTCTTCCAATATGCTTTCACTGTAGTGTGCGCTAAGTATCCGCATATTCGTGACGAGATTATTAATAATGCACCAACAGAACTATTGCCTTGCGAACTTGCTATAGCCTGTGCTAAAATGTGGAGTAATAGTTGTAGTCATTGTGGTAAAATGTCTACGACTGATAACTATAAATGTCCTCATTGTGGAGAAGTAAAATGAACTTCAAAGACAAATTCAAACCCGGTGACATCATCTGCTCCGACCGCTTTCACAATGGCTTGTGTATGGTTGTAAGCTACAACTCTTTTAATGGAGAATTTAGATACAGTTGTGACGACTTAGTTAAGGAAGGACAGAGATGGGCAGCTTATGAATTTGATACAATGTTTAACAGACCTTACGATTGGCGCATTGCAACTGACGATGATATAGTTAAATACTTGTCACGATTCGTTGATATCCCACTTGGTAAAGTTGGGCAGTTTTATTTTGCAAAACTTACTGATGATGGTATAATGTTAGAGGATGGGATGTTTACTGATAAGGATGTGTATTTAGGAGTAGAAGAGTTAGTTGATCTTAAACGCATTATACAAGAGAGGTTGGGATGAAATACATTATAGTTTTTGATATGAATGGAAAAAAAGTTACTCCCGTTGAAACAATAATGGAATTAGAACAAGACTCTTTAATCAAAAAAAAAGCTGTGGTAGAATATTGCTATGACCACTTAGATAAAATGTGGGCGGCTCGCATTACTGGAATACTACTTGGCTGTGACTTTAGAGATGCTAAAGAACATGCTGATGATTTTTTTAAATATTGCGAAGAGGTAGGAATTTAATGAACGACTTAGCTAATCTTATGTTATTCTTAGCTTCCAGCGGAGTACAGTATAGCACTTACACCAATCCAGATTGCATCGACGAGGAATCTGTAAAAGCTGGAGCCGTACTTGCAATTTCTATCAGAGATGCAGCACACATGAATTTCGATGCTAAGGGAAACTTAGTTGGCAGTAGCACAGATTGTGCGAAGAGTTATAGGAATAGGAAATGAAAATAACAGATGATAACCTACGTTTAATAAATGAAGCAATTAAAAAACAATTAGAAGATGCAGGTAAGGATATTATGGACGCAGTTCCTGATGCTGAAAAACTATTAGAGGCAATTAAAAAAGAAGAAAAAAATGACTGAAATACTCTATTGCCCAAAGAACAACGAACTACTTCTATTCTCCGGAGCTTACGAGCTTGACGTACAGAACAAAATCATGATACTATACATACAGACTAGCCGTAAGCGAATGAGAAAGATTAAGGCTAGTGAACTTGTACATATAGGATGGTTATGAATAAGTATACAGCAGTAAGTATGATGTGGATTTCTTGGGGCTTTGCTTGTGTATTTTGTCCTATAGCGGCTATTGGAGTAGTAATAATGGGAATAGTAACTGGAATAGTTCTTGATGATTAGGAGTTTTATGAAACGTAGTACCATGGTTAAAAAAGCTTTAAACCACGACCTAAACACAGTTTGCGTTAACTCAGAGCAAGTTGAGAGAATGCTTGAAGTTTTTGAAAAGCTTGGCATGCTTCCTCCTCCTAAACAAATCGAATGTGTTGCAGGCTATCTAATGCACTGCTATTATGAAAAAGTAGATGAAAAGAAAGTTGATGGTGGATGGATTTTAGATATAGACAATTCTCAACTCTGGGAGCCAGAAGATGAAGAGAAGTGAAATGGTAGAGCGTATCTATGATTTACTTAACTACGATGGTGTGTTAGAATATTCCATGCCAAAACTAGAGCCTGTGCCATTAACAGAAGAGCATATACGTTGGGTAGCCAAGCAGATTGTACAAGAAATTGAACAAGCTGGAATGCTTCCTCCAGAAACAAAAGCTACTTCAAGTGATTTTTCTAATACTGGATTCACGCAAGAGTTTTTGGACGAGCATAATTTTACTGTAAATGAATGGGAGCCGGAAGATGAGGAGTAATAAGATGATTGTTAACGGAAAGGAAGAGGAGTGGACTGACTCTCAAATGAGAGATTGGTTTGAAGATCACTGTGAAGCTCTTAATCTGGAATTATATAACAGAAATGCTACGCTTCGTAAGTTATCAAAAAAATACAAGGATTTACTACTTAAGAATGAACAGCTATCTGAGAAGATTAAAAGGATAAAGAATGAAAAGGAGTGAGACTGTAGAAGAAATACGCAAGATACTTGCTATGAACGGCAAGGACAATGGCTGTGGAGAGTTGGAAGAAGCTATCCTGCATCACCTTGAAGTTATTGGTATGTTACCTCCTGGAAGACAGGAAGAAGTTGTGATAGGTTATGCAGACGAGGAAGGTAATCAGATGACTCAAGTAATATACTTAAATGAATGGGAGCCGGAAGATGAAGAGGAGTGAGATGTTGGAAAAAATGGTGTTTTCAATGGAGCTTCACGCTGGCAATGATCCTGATTGGCTTGACCAAGTTCCGGGGCTGAAAGCCAGAGCTTTGAATTATGCTGATAAAATACTTAGAGATCTAGAAGAAGAGGGTATGTTACCACCTCCATCTAGTTTTAATATCCATAACGTAGATAAGCAGTTAGGATTTGTAGCCGAAGTGACTTATGACTTCCCGATCAATGCAGATAATTCAGTAAATCTTTGGGAGCCAGAAGATGAAGAGAAGTGAAATGATTAAGATTATAACAGATGAACTATTCTATGGCTCATTGGCAGCAAGAATAGACAATTCCAATATTATGATTACTGAGCTAGCCGAGAAAGATGCTGAAGCTGTATTGAAGTTGATAGAAAAATTTGATATGTTTTATTGTCCTGTTGAGGACTTTGGAGAATTTCAATTAAGAACACCTAAAGAATGGGAGCCAGAAGATGACTAACATCAACGGGTATTGTCCTCACTGTAACGCAAACTTAGATGGAGACTTAGTAATCAACTATCCCCTTAGCCAAGGAAAGTCCATGGAAGAAGCTCTTGAATATGCTGCCTGTTACGCTGGTTGGAACGAGCATGGCGAAGCTAATCGCTGGAGTAGAGCAATTTCTTTATATGATGTGCGAAAAGATAGAACGACGGCTTATCGCTGTCCGGATTGTAATAAAACTTGGGAGTAATTATGAAACTTAAAGAACAATTAAAACTACAAAAAGACATTGAAGTACCGTGGCATGTTTGGACAAAGTTTGGACATTGTGCCAAGAAAATTAGCCTACATGGAAATCAAGCAAGCTTAACAAATGAAGCAGACTTTGCCGATTTGGAAGAGCTTCGTAAAGCTATTGAATGGTACGCCGATCAACTTGGAGGTAAAGTTAAATGGGATAAGTAATGATAGCCTCGTGCATTCTTTTCTACTCTCTTTTATCTGGAATAGATCCTTTATTAACTAACGCAGTTATCCAAGTTGAAAGTCAAGGAAATCCTTTTGCTGTGGGTAAGCTAGGAGATTCGGGTTTAATGCAAGTCCGTCATCAGTTTGTGCCAGAAACACAGCAACAATTGTTTCAAGGATGTACCAATATTAAAAGAGGAGTAGAAATACTTAAAACTGCTAAAGAGAAATGTAAGCACAAGCTAAACAATACTTGGTTAGTATGCTATAATGCTGGAATTAAAGGTGGAGCAAGGATTAAACATCCAACTAAGTTTAATTACTATAAAAAAGTTATGGAGGAATTAAAAAAATAGATTGATTCTTTGTAAGAATTTACGTATAATATTTCTTACGGTTGCGGTACAAAAGGAGAAAGATGAGTACGAAATTTGATGTTTTTTCTAATAAATTCGCCAATGACATTTATTTACAAAAGTACTCTTTAAACGGACAAGAAATTTGGTCTGACACAGCCAAAAGAGTCGTAGAATCAGTTTGTGGACAATTATTAAATCCAGAAGACAAAGAAATCATTTATAAAATTATATTAGATAGAAAGTTTATACCTGGGGGTAGATACTTATATTCCGCTGGAAGACCGTTTCACCAAGTTAATAACTGCTTTTTATTTAGAGCAGAGGATTCTCGTGAGGGATGGGCAGATGCTATGTATAAAGCTACCACAGCCTTAATGACGGGAGGGGGTATTGGCTTTGACTATTCTTCTCTTCGTGCAGAAGGGGCTTTAATCAAAAGAACAGGTGGAGTAAGCACAGGTCCAATAGCTCTCATGAATGCTATTAACGAGCTAGGAAGAAACATCATGCAAGGTGGACAGAGAAGATCTGCCATATATGCTTCTTTAAATTGGAAACACTCAGACGTTTTTAAATTTCTAGATCTTAAAAATCACTCCGAAGATTTAAAAACTTTAAAGCAAAAAGACTTTAACTTTGCGTTACCGATGGAATTGACTAACATTTCAGTAAATTACGACACTGAATTTTTTATTGCAATTGAAGATGAAAAACATGAACTTCATGAACATGCCAAAAAGGTTTACATGTTAAATTGTAAACAAGCATTTTCAACGGCGGAACCTGGGTTTAGCTTTAACTTTAGAAAGGATAATGAAACTCTAAGAAATGCTTGTACAGAAGTAACTAGTGAAGATGATTCTGATAAGTGTAACTTAGGCACAGTTTGGATTAATAGAGTTAAAGATATTAAAGAACTTAGGAAAGTTGTAAAATATGCTACAAAGTTTTTAATTTGTGGTGGAATTTATTCAGACGTTCCAAATGATAAGATTAAAGAAGTTGGGTTTAAAAATAACAGGATTGGGTTAGGCTTAGGCGGCATTCACGAATGGCTTATGGTGCGTGAAATGAAGTATGAAGTAACTCCAGAGCTTCACAAATGGCTATCTGTTTATGAGGAAGAAAGTAATTCAGAAGCTTTTATCTCAGCTAGACTTTTGAATGTTGCTGTACCAAAAGGAGTTCGTGCAATTGCTCCAAACGGAACTATTGGGATTATAGCAGAAACTACCACTGGAATTGAACCTCTATTCTGCAAGGCATATAAGCGTAGATATTTCCGAGATAATAAGTGGATGTTCCAATATGTAGTGGATGGATCTGTTAAGCGTCTATTACAACAAGGTGTTAAAATTGAAGACATACAGGATTCATATGACTTGGATTTTAAACAACGTGTGAAGTTTCAAGCTGATGTACAGAACTATGTTGATATGGCAATTAGTTCAACTTGTAACATGCCATCGTGGGGATCTGAAAAAAATAATGAGAAATCTCTTGAAAATAATGCAGAAATACTGTTAAAATACGCTAAACGGTTACGTGGGTTTACTGTTTACCCTGATGGGTGTAGAGGTGGACAGCCATTAACTCAAGTATCTCTTCAAGAAGCTCTAGATAAAGAAGGAGTTGTCTTTGAAGAACAAATGACAGAGTGTGTTGGAGGGCTTTGTGGAATCTAATATAAAAGTACACAGTGCTATTGATGATGCGACTTCGGACGCTATCAAGCAAGTAGCTAGTGCTAAAGGTTTGGATAAGATTAATTACAATAATTGCTATCGTATGTACAAAGTTGGAAATAAGAATAGTGAATCAATAGAAGTTATTGAAAAGAAATGTGTAGGAGCTGGAGAAATTAGGCTAATTGGAAATGAGGAGTTTGTTTCATTATATATTTCTGGATTGAGGGAATGGTTTAGGACAAGCCCAATTATTTCTTGCAATAAGAAGAAAAATTCTATAATAATAGAGACTATGAATAGTTTTTATGAACTTAAGGAAGAAAAATGAACTTAACTACATTTATTATTTTATTTTTATTAGGAATTTTAGTTTCCTGTTCTTCTAATAGATCAAATAGACTTAGAGAAGTTTACGAAGATTTTAGTGATAAGCCAGAAGTTTGTCCGAGAAAATAGTTATGAGGAAGAAAGTTATACTTATTAAACAAGTTTATTACGATATCCCAATTGGCGTATACGAGATTGAACATGAAAATTCAAACTGTTATTTAATAAGAGGCTTTTTTCATAATAAAATTAGATTTGTAGAATGCTCTAGTCTTTTATTGGAGTTATTTTGAGTATAAATGTATCATTTTCAGCACTGGAATGTTTTGAGCAATGCTCAGAAAAGTACAGGCTTAGGTATAAAGAAAACCTTAGTTCTGAAAAAATTTCAAGTCCTTTGTTTTTCGGCACAGCCATTGATGCAGCCGTAGAACTTCTTCTTCTAAAGAAAAAGCATTTATTGTCAGAACAAGAGTTAGATTTGCTTTTAACAGAAGATGCTTATTCAATTTTTGACAAAACTATGAAAGAACAAAATGGACAATTGCTGGAAAGAAATCCTCTTTGTGAGTATTTTTATTCAGATTTTGATCATACTCTTTTTACAAAAGAAGATCTAGCTTATTTCAAAAAAGCCTACCCCAGTATAGTAGACTTGGAAGAATTCTTTGTGTATTGTAAGAAGTCTATTAAAACTCACGGGGAGCTTAAAAATGGAGCTAAAATAGCTTTTAACAATCTTTGCTGGATTAGTCTGTATAGAAAGGGTGAAAAGATGATAGAAGCTTATGAAAGGGACATACTTCCAGAGATTGAGGAAGTGTTTGATATTCAAAAAGCCGTGGAACTTATAAACGAATCCGGAGATAAACTTAGGGGTAAAATTGACTTTATTGCAAGTTTTAAAGATAGTCCTACTACAAGATTCATTGTTGACAACAAAACCTCCTCAGAAGCGTATAAAAGCGATTCTGTGGCAAATAGCACTCAGCTTGCTATTTACTGCGAAGCTGAGACTTGTGATAGAGCTGCTTACGCTGTTATGGAAAAGAAAATGCGAGTCAAGGAGCCAAGAGCAAGAACACAACTAATAAAAGATACTATTTCTGATGAACATAAGCAGAAAGTGTTTGACAAAGTTGAATTTCAGCTAAATAATATAAGCAAGGGAGTTTTTGAAAAGAAACAAAGTCCTAAAGATTGTGCCTTTTTTGGAAAACCTTGTGAGTTTTTTAACCTCTGTTGGCATGGGAAGATGGATGGACTTAAAAAACGAAATTAAAGTTGGAGATATCGTAATATGTATAAACGAGCCAGACTTACCAAACTTTATTGGATCTAAATGGACAGTCATAGACATATCTATAGAGCATAATTTATATTATTGTGAGAATAAACAACTATACACAGAAGCTAATGGTAACGGATTTCCTTTTAGATCTAATGAAATTGTTTTATCATCTCTACTTATGGAAGAATTAGTATGAGCGATTTAGAAAATGAGTTTAAAATTGGCGATAAGCTTATATGCGTTAAAGATCGAGACTATGAAGGAACTTATTGGACAGTGATTTCAATATCAATGTCAGGCATACTTAGATGTGAGAGTAATGAATGCCAATACAAACTACTATTTCTTCCACAGGAAATGGTACTACATTCACCACTTATGGAGGAATTAATATGAGTGATTTAGAAAAAAAATCGAAAAAAGAATTGTTGGACATTATCGACCAACTAAGATCAAAGCTTGGAGAAATGCAAGGAGTTGAAGCTAAACAAGAAGCTTTAGAGAATAGCCTTGATGGATTTGCCTTCTCTGTAATCCAAGACAAAAGCGATAAATTCCAAATAGTTGAGCTAGAGTTTGACTTTAACTCAAAAGCTGCTAGAATAGCAAACGTTAGAGAAGTTGAAACTCAAGGCTATGAGTATGCTATGTATGAAGCTAAAAAAATATTAATTGAAAAGGTTATGAATAGAAGTAACCTTAATCATCTCAAAAAGGAGAAATAAAATGGATAAGGAATTTTCAAAACGTCTTAAAAAGCTAGTGCCGGAGAATGGTGGATTTGATCTTAGCTTTAATCTTTCCAATTCTGGACAAGCTGGTAAGGTAGCTTCTACGCTAAACTTAACTATCTTTGCCCCAGGATCTGAAGGTAAGGGTAATATTATTACTAAGAAAGTATCAATTCCGGCAATTGCTGCTACCATTGAAGAAGCTAATCGTGCAGCTCTAGAAGATACTCTTAGCTTATTGGGGGTATAAATGTCTAATCTAATTTACAAAAAGATGTCTGAAGTTATGCGAGACATTGGCTCTGTTGGTAAAGACCAAAAAAATCAAGCTCAAGGGTTTAAATTTCGTGGGATTGATCAGTTTGTAAACTCTCTCTACCCAGCTCTAACAAAGCATGGAGTTTTTATGGCTCCTCGTTGTGTTAGTGAGCAACATGAGTTAAAGGAAGTTACAAGAGGTTCTGGTAAAGCTGGAGTTGATAAGCATGTTACAATTCTTATGGAGTATGATTTTTTTGCTGAAGATGGATCTAAAGTTACAGTTGGACCCATACCTGCCGAAGGATTAGATTCTGGAGATAAGGCTACAAATAAAGCTCTTTCAGCAGCTCTTAAGTATGCTCTTATTCAGACATTTTCCGTCCCTACAGAAGATATGGCGGAGGCTGATTTAGAAAGCCCTGAAATTGGAAGACGCTCTTCTAACTCAACACAAGCTATTGCCACAAGCTCAGTAAACAATGTTGACAAGCTAGAAGAGGTTGTTGTACAATCAGCTCCAGCTGCAAGTCGAGGTTCTTTTCGTAAGAACGCATCTAAAGCAGAAGCGACAATCCCATCAGGAGACTTATAATGGAAAATGCAGGACGAGTGGTATCTAAAGCAGAAGTAACAGAGAATCTTGTTAGAAATATTGCTTCTGACCAAGTTGATTTTAAAAGTTCAATTGCTACATTAACTCATGGTCAAAAAAACAGATTAATTGAGGCAATGATTAACTACCCTTTAATCGATACTGAATTTGATTCTTCAGAGCCAGAACTTAGAACATCGTTAACTATTTTTAAACGTATTTCTGATAGTCTAGTAGCTCTTGGAACAGAAGCAGCGATTGAAGGTATTCTTGCAAGTTTTTCACAAAATCAACAAAATAACGAAGCTAACACACTAACACAAGGAGAAAACAATGTCGAAACAACAGAAGGGTAAATATGCTACAGTAGGTAGTATTATTCTACAATCACAGTTTGATGATGAAGGTAATCGTCTTGAAGGCGAATACAAGACAGATGATAAAGGTCGTAAGTTATATGCTCTTAGGCTTGATAAAAACACGGAAGTTATTATCAATGGAGTTAACATGACCGGTAAGACCTTGTATGTATCTCGACCAGATACTAAGCTCGCAAGACTTCTTGACAAAGGCGTCATTGACAAGAGAGAATTTGAAAAGAAGGTTGCAGACTTCGGTCCTGGTGGCAGACTAGAGTTTGTCCAAATGGAGATCACAGCTGATCTTGAAAAGTAATTAAGGAGCCGAAAGGCTCCTTTCTTTTTGGAGTAACATGTTATTCAAAGTTGGTGCGTTTAGACAAGCTCATGAAAAGTTTGTGCAGGAAAGATATTTTGAATTGGGAATAGATTCCTTAGCTTTATACTCTGCTGTAAGTTTTTGTCCAATACTCGCTGCTTATATATTTTGCAAAGAAGTAGACTCAGAAAATTTAGAATTGACTAAGAGAATTGAAAATGTTAAGCTATTTTATGGAATAACTGAGGTTGTAGAATGAAGTTAGAAGTTGGAAAATATTTTATAGCTAATAAAGATAAGTGTTATTGGATACATGGAAGTTATTCTACAATAAAAATAAATTATATAGATGAAGAAAATGAGTTGGTAGGTTATTCTTATATTGGGTGTCCTCAAAAAAGGGAAAGACCTGTTTGTGATTTTTATGAACTACAATTAATTTTATTAAATCCTTTAATCGAAGAATTAATATAGGGGAGAATTATGATGACAAGCTTTAATGATAAAAGAAAACAACAGATGGGAGTTAGAAGCTTAGCCGATCTTAAAAGATCCGGTAAAGTAACTGGCGGACTAAATACAAAGCTATTTGTTAATGGACCAAAAGAATTCGATTGCTTAAAAAATCAATGGAGTAGACAAGAGCTTCTTGGAGTAATTGGAGATTCCGGAGTTGGTAAATCAGAAGTTGTGCTTTACTTTTTTAAAGAAATTCTTAAAAACAACTTAGATTCTTGTGCAGTATATGTCTCACTTGAAATGACAGATGAGAAAATTTCTCAGCGTTGGTTTAAACTAACAGAAGACTGTCCAGAGATTTCTGAGAGGCTTTATGTTATTTCCAGATATGATGAAACTGGAAAGTCTAGAGAAGTTTCTATGGGATGGATTAAGAAAGAGCTTTTAAAGTATCGTGAGGTAATTGGAGATGTAGCTGCATTTGCAATTGACCACATTCACTGTCTTGGAGAGAATGATCCTTCTACACTAAACTCTATTATGATTACGCTTAAAGAAATGGCAGTTGAACTTAATGCTTTTGGTATTCCCATGGCACAAGTAAATAAAGGTGCTGGACAGAAGGGCGAGGTTCCTCTAGATGCCGATGCTGTTCTTGGCTGTTCTCAATACAAGTATATCTGTAGCGATATTATCCAGATTCACAGACCTATTTTAAGGCTTGAGGAAGAAGCTAAAATAAGCGTTATGGGTTGGGGATATTGCAAGATTAGAGAAGCTGATAAAACTGATAAAGTTAAGCGTGGACAAAATAAGCTTTTAGCGTATGATATTGACACTAGAGGTTTTAGAAAAATGTCAACAAATGAGTATTCTACGTTTAAGATGTTTTATAATGAGCTTCTAGCTATGAAGTCTGCTGAAGAGAAGCACAAAGCACACACTTATGATCTTGTGAAAGAAGTTGTAAGTCCTAATGGAAAAGTGGTAACTGTAGTTGAAAAGTTTAGTGGAGATAATGGAGATTTATAATGAAGCTTAGTATCTATCCTAAAGTTAACTTTCTTCCAAAGAATAAGGATGATAAGATTCTCCAGTCTAAATTAACTTCTAGTCCTAATTTTCCAGAAGTTGTGGACATATCTACGGACGAGGATTTAATAAATACAGTGACTTCTTTCGGTTGGAGTCCTTGTATATTTTCAGGATATAGAAATAATAATAACTTTGTTTCCTGCGATTTTATGAGCTTAGACGTTGACTCCGGACTAACTATAGAAGAAGCTGAAAGTCGTGTACAAAAGCTAGGATTAGCTTCTCTATGCCTTCCAAGTCCAAGCTTTACTCCAGAATTTCATAAGTTTAGGTTAATATTCCCACTGGCTAAGACTATTCTTAATACTGAAGATTTTGACGCTACTTGGGACTGGCTCCAACAACAGTTTCCAGAGCTTGATGCACAGTGTAGCGATTATGCTCGTTGGTATGCTCCTTCTAAAATGGAAGCTGGCTTTTGGCAAGATGGGGATTTTCTTGTGCCAAAGAAAGCTATTAAAACCACTTCAGATAAGCTGTTTAATGAGCTACAGGTGGAAGTTCCAGAAGATCTTAAGGACGTTGTAAAGTTATTATATGGCAAGGATAGGGATGTAATTCCAGAGGCGGTAGAATTTTTTTTAACCAATGCTCATACAGGTCTTTCAGGACTTTGGATTAATTCCCTAAATTCATGTGTATTTTCCTTGGCTTTATCTGGGGTTGATGCTACAATAATTTACGAAGTTGTTGAAAAAATTGCTCCAGAACCTTTGGATAATAAAGATGCGTACCAAATTAAAAAATCAATTCAAGATGGAAAAAAAGCTAGAGAGAATCTGTGAAGAAGATATAAAAATTGGAGAAAGGTATTGTATAACCGAGTCTATATTATCTGATGAATTTGTATTTGAAGTTACTGAAATATACTCTAACGATTTTTTACGATTAAAGTTTTTAGATGGAGTAATATTAGTACTTGGTAAAAGCTCCGTTTTAAATTTTTACAAATTTCCATATTCTAGTTTAGAAAAGGAATTGACATGAGAGATACCTTGATAGATTACAATGAAATATCTTTTGAAAGTTTAACTTTAAAAATGGAAATAGCTGGATTAAATGATGATGTGTTATTAGATGAGTGTAATTTTATTTTAAGTGGTAAATACCATAGTAAAATGATGGATGAAATACTTGTAAGTTATTTTAAAAATGGTAAAATAAATAAAGAAGAAAGAAAAAAAGCAGAAGCTTTATATATACTCGCTAATGGTGATTTAGCATGGGAAATTTAAAAGTTGGAGATAAGATCATTGTTACAGAGGTCTTACAACTAGGTAATTCTTTAGATCATTTAAAATTTACTATTCAAGAAATTTCATCGATTCATTTACCAGAAGATTATTATCCTTACGGAATAGAAACAGATATATCTATTCATTGGGTAGCAGGAATACCTTATAGTTCTTTAGTAATGGAGTTATTGTGAAAACCTATAGACTTATAACAAAGCAGAATTTAGCAGAGTTTGTCCAAGAAGTTAACGCTCATGAAATAATAGCGTTTGACACAGAAACCACAGGGTTGAATGTTCGTAAGGAAAAAGTTATAGGCTTTTCTGTTTCTTGCATTGAAGGCACTGGCTGGTATTTGCCACTATATGTTTGGGATAAGAATGTCAAAACTTTGAATGCTCAAGACTGGGAGTTTTCTGTAGCTCGTGATATTTTAGAAAGGCTTAGAGTTAAAAGCCTTATTATGCATAATGCTAGTTTTGATGTTAGAGTCATATTTAGCAATTTCCAGATAAATCTTATGCCGGCTTTACATGCAGACACTCAACTTATGAAACACACCCTTCAAGAAGAAGGTCCGTTTGCTCTAAAGGAAAATGCCATTATATACGCCAAAGAAATAGGATTAGACAATCAAGATGCAGCTAATCAAGAACAACTTGAGTTAGAACAGAGCGTACTTGCGAATGGCGGTAAGTGGAAGAAAGAACAAAAAGACATGTATATGGCAGATCTGGAAGTTCTTACAAAATATGCCATTGCAGATACTGATATTACTCTACGATTGTTTAACTACTTTGAGTTAGAACTTATTAAGCAAGGACTTCATGATTTTTTCTACGTAGAAGAAGTTATGCCACTATACAAACTAGTAACTGTAAAGATGGAGAATCGTGGAGTTCACCTAGACATGCCTAAACTCCAACAATACTTATCCGAAATCACAAAAGAGTTAGAACTTTGTGAAGAAAGAGTAATTAAAGCTTTAATGGAAACAGAAGAAGCTAGTATGTTTGTCGGAGATTTATTAGCCGAAGAATTTCCGGTCAAGCCTACAGGTAAACTTGTGCAAAAGTTCTGTGAGGAATTAAATCTTCCTTTACCAAAACTAGCTAGTGGAAAATTCCAATTAAATAAAAAGACTTTAGAACTAGTAAATAATGATAGATATTATCAAGCTTACTGCTTCCTTAGTCATGCAAATAGATCTTTTTATTCGGATGATTTCTTTCATAAAATTAGGATGGGACTTTTATTAGAAACTCAGAAATATCCAATTAATATTGGTTCAAAAGACCAGCTTGGTAAGATTGTGTTTGACTACATGAAGATTGAACCATTGACTAAGACTCCTAGTGGCAAGGGTCAGTTTAATGAGGACTTCGTAGAGCATTTAGCTGAGAAGTATGGATTTGCTTGGGCTAAAGAACTACGAGTGTTTAATAAGCTTACTAAGATTAAATCTAGCTATTATGATAGATTTATGGAACAGCAAGAAGATGGGATCTTTTATCCGACCTACCAACAACATAGAACTACTTCTGGTAGATACTCTGGAGATTTGCAACAATTACCAAGACCTATGGAAGAAGGCTCTGACGATCCAAGAGTTTTATATTTCAACAACATACTTAGAGCTTTAGTCATTTCTAAACCCGGATACATTTATATTGATGATGATTATGCTAGTCTGGAGCCTTGTGTTTTTGCTGACGACGCTGGAGATCAAGCTTTGTTGGATATTTTTATTAATAATGAAGACTTCTACTCCAAAGTAGCAATTATGGCTCTTGGAATAAAAGATGCTAGTGCCGATAAAAAAGCCCCTAATTTTTTAAAAAATAAAAATCCAAAGCTTAGACAAGATGCAAAAGCTTACTCTCTTGGAATTAGATACGGAGCTAAGTCTGGAAAAATATCTCAACTATTAAACATCTCCAAAGAAGAAGCTCAAGATATAATAGATAGTTATTTTAAAGCATTCCCTCTTTTAAAAGACTCTATGGATAAGTATATTAACGAAGCTAAAACTAGAGGAATTGTTACTTCTAAGTTCGGTAGAGTTAGACATCTTCCAAGATTAAGGGAAATTTATAAAAAGTTTGGAGATTCTATTCTAGACTACAAAGCTCTTCCTAAATTAGCCTTTAAACATAAAATTCCAATGACAGAACTTCAACTTATAAGAAGAGAGTATAACGGACTTTTAAACAATGCTCTTAACTTTCCAATTCAATCGGCAGCTAATTCTATTATTAGTAGAGCTGCTATTGCAATGTCTAGGGAGTTTTTAGAAAAAAAATTAGATGCTTGGATTAGTGCTATTACTCACGACCAAGCTGTAGTTTCTGTTAGAGAAGATCAAAAAAAGGAAGTAGCTGAAATTGTTCAAAGGTGTATGGAAAATACAAATACTATTTCTGTACCACTTGTAGCAATTCCACAATTCGCATACAATATGCGAGATGGACACTAGGAATTATATGTTTATTTTTGACTTTCCAAATTACGAAGTGTTTGAGGATGGATCGGTATTTTCTCATAAAAATCAAGTTTACTTAAAGCCTCAAAATAATGGAAATGGTTATCTTAAAGTACATCTATACAAAAATGGAAAAATGCACCAACATTATGTACATAAGTTAGTAGCTATTACTTTTATACCAAATCCTAATAATTTTAAATACGTAGATCACATAGATAGAGACAAAACTAATAACAGTATTACAAATCTTAGATGGTGTTCTGCTTCTGCAAATACTAATAATACCGCTAATAGAAAAAGGTACTCAATATCTAAAGAAGGCGCTGAACACTATAGCAAAAATATTATAATAAAAATGCAGAATGATTTTTTAAATGGATTGAAAGTAATGGAAATTTCTAGAAAATACGATGTTCCAAGGCAGTCTGTGTCTAGATTTATAAAGAATATTGACAATACTAAATAACTACTATAAAGTACTACAGTAAGGAGATTTTATGCTTAAAATTGGCGACAAAGTAAAAATGACACCACGAGGCTTTAAGTTCTATTCTAACATTGACATTGCTTTTGATATGGATTCCTTTGATGGTGTTATGAATGAAGAACAATTTACTTCAGCTGTTTGTGAACTATTCTCCATTCATGGTATTGGGACAGTAAAAGATTTTAATAGTTGTGGAGAACCTTTTGTAAAATTTAAATACTCGCTTGATGGAATGAAGTATCACTATTCTAGTTATTTTGAATTAAAAGATGTTAGAAAACTTAACATTTTAGAAAAACTTATACTTAAACTTAAAGGCGTTTTATGATTGTTATTTCTGCTATGTTAAAACTATTGTCAGGATTCTTAATAGGAAAAACCCTAGGCTTGTATTGCTCTAAAAATGAACTTAGTCCTATTCTAGGAATTGCTTTAACTGTAGTTTTAGTTCTATTAAGTTGTGTAATAATTGATAAGGGATTTGCAAATGGATAACTCAGAGTTTATCAAAAAGCAATTACTTAGTTTACAAGAAGCTTATGAAAGATTTGGATGTATTCAAGTAGTTACTGCACCAGTCAAGAACTTCTCAGTATTAGAAGACTTTACTGACGAAGAACTATCTAATGAGCTTTGTAGAAGAAGTGCTTTAGGGAAGGAGTTAGAGTGATTGGAGATCCTACTGTTTATTGTTTAAATAGTGCAGCAGTGGGAGATTTAATAGCCTCTGCTCCATCTGTTAAGTTTGCAATAGATAATTTTCATAAAAAATCTGACTATAGAGTTGCAGTCTATGAAGATTTCAGATGCTTTTTTCCTTTTGTACCAGAGGATAAGTTTGTAGAAGTGCAGGAAAAGTACGACCAGAAATACACTATTAGGCATTTAAATATGTTAGGGATTGGAGGAAGAGTTTGTAAACTAACTCCTTCTAGATTGAAACTAACTCAATATGCTTCTATAGGTTTATTGGGTAGAGTTTTAGAAGATTACCAGTCTCAATACGTACCACTACCTAGTGTCAATGTAGACCGCTACAATGTAGACTTCTCAAAATCCATAATAATTATAACTACTTATAGGGACAAACAAAGAACGATTTTAGCTCCAGAAATACAAAAAATAGCAGAATATGTACAAAATAAAGGATTAACTCCAGTATACGTTGGTAAGGTTGGAGCTATAAGTATATGGAAAAAAAACTTAGCGAAGACTGATTTTGAGTATCCTGGGTTTGGAGTAGATCTAAGAGATAACACATCCTTTCTGGAATTGACATCAATAATGTCTAAATCTAGAGCCGTAGTTGGCATGGATTCAGGGCCGATACACTTAGCTTACACTACAAATGCTCCAGTAGTTTGTGGCTATACTACCGTCGCTCCAGAATATAGAATACCTTATAGGGGTGTTGTAAAAACAGAAGCGGTCGTTCCAAATATCACATGTAATTTTTGCGAATCAAACTGGTCGTTAAACACTTGGAACTTTAACAATTGTCCTAGAAAAATGGAACTGGCAGAGTGTGTTACAAAAATGAGTGCTGAGAAGTTTATACAGGGACTTAAAAAAGTAGGAGCTTTTTAATGGAACTTATTGGATATCTAGGTTCTATTTCATTAGCCATATGCGGGCTTCCTCAGTGCATTATGTCTATAAAACAAGGGCATAGTAATGGTATATCGTTGGGATTTTTACTTCTATGGACTATAGGAGAAATACTTACTTTAATCTATATATTACCTAAATTAGATATTCCATTGCTTTTAAATTATTCTGCTAATATAATATTCTTAACAGTTATATGGAAGTATAGACTATTTCCAAGGATTGAGTAATGGAAAATATTAAAAAAATAATTAATTTAACTTTGGTCGGGATAATAGGAGTTGTTATTGGGAGATTTGTAATTCAACCAAAAACAAAGATAGTGGAAAAAGAAGTTATTGTTTTTAGGGAAAAGAAAGAAGAAAAGAAAGATTCTAAGATAACAACTAGAACTAGAGAAGAAAAGAAACCAGACGGTACTATAATCACAGACACTACTAAAACAGAAGAAACTAAAACAGAAACTAAAACTGATACAAAACTAGCTAAAGAAAAATCCAAGTCCGTACAAAAAGGATCTGGAGTTTTAATAGGTGCTATGATAATGGATGATCTTAATGACTTGAAAAGTAAAGATCATTATGGTATTATGTTAGCTGTGCCGTTAGCACAAAGAGCTTACATATTTGGAACGGCTGACATGCAGAAAAGAATAGGAATTGGGTTAGCCTTGGAGTTTTAGTGGACTGGTGGCAATATGGGTATGATGACTCTTACCAAGAAGAACATGATAATGACATTATATCTAACAGACAAAAAATTTGTATGCATAACTGGAAAGCTACTACATTAATTATATCAGTAGTTTATGACTGTGTAAAATGTGGAGTTAGAAAAGAAGATCATGATGCATATTATAGTAAATATAAGGAGTCCAAATGAACAATTATGTTGATATTTGGGATAGAATTCATAATAAGTCAGTTACAATTGAAAGACCAATTTCTTCAAACAATGGTTGGATTTATACAGCTTATTCTTATAAGTTAAATAATACCCCACTATATTTAAGAAGCAATCAGTTGATACTAGCTGGAAAAGATTGTGCCGAGCGTCTTAAAAGACACCCATTTAATAGTAAAGATGATTCTCCTCCTATTTCAAGAGATGAAGTGCTTGGACTTGCGTATTTAGGATTTTTAAAGCCTCAGCATTTAAACGGCTGGAACTTTAGCCCATATCCAATTCCAAAGTTTAACCTCATTAAAACTATCCAACAGTTTATAGAAATTAAAGACAAGCATAGAAACTACCTTTGGCAAAACGGCTTAGATCAAATATACCGCTTTGCATTTTCTGTTCCTTTACAAGACCGAGCATTTTTGCTAGAATGCTGGGGCAAGACAAAGAGTTTACGCTATTTCTTTTATAAAGGAATTGCCATGCTTGATGCTAAGTTTGCTAAGCCTAAGAATGGCATTCATTGGTTAAAGTATGGTGGAGAAGATCGCAAGAAAATAATGCAACAAGAATTTCCAGAAGATCATCCTTTAAGGCGTATATGATTTTAAAAATTAAAGCTTTTATATATAGATTTTTTTACATATTTAATATAAGCGTGTATTTAGCTAAAAAAGAAGAAAGAGCATTCATAGAATCTATAGAATTTGATGACGAGCTAGATAAGAATCTTAGTATAGGTTTATGGCAAGCTAGTAATGGATTTACCGTTATATGGACTTATAAAAAACCTTTTCATAAAGCATTGATTCTAAAAATTAAGCATGCATTTGACTTTAGGGATTACAATGATTAGTTGGAAAAAAGGTCAGTACAAAAAATTGTCTAAGCATTTCTCTTCTAAGGAATTTGAAAATTCCACCGATAGAGAATTTTTTATAGACCCAATTTTATTGCAAAAACTGGATCTTGTCCGAGAAGATTTCGGAGAGTCAATTACAGTAACTTCCGGATACCGTTCCCCAGCTCATAATGCAAAAATTGGAGGATCTTCTTCCAGTCAGCATTGTCTAGGTAAAGCTGCAGATATAAGACCTACTTCTGGTTCAAAAGAAAAACTTGACAAATTATATTTAATATGTGAAAAATACTTTGAAGCGGTTGGTGATGGTAGAGTAAAGGGCTTTATACATGTAGATACTAGAACTGGTAAAAAGAGAAGATGGGATTACTAATGAAACCAGAAGATTATCATAAAGAAAGGGTTAAACTACAAATATTCCAAGCTAAACTACAATTAGTACAAGTAACAATTCAAGCGTTTACCTTAATAGCAACATTAATTTTATTGGGACATAAACTATAATGATTACTTTTATTATAGTTGCTATACTACTTACTGTTAATATGGCATTGATGCATTTTGATAAGATAGGCATAATTTACTATTGGTTATATAGAAAAATAAAAAAACCTAAATTCGAAGTTGGAGAATTAGTTTTAATAAACGGAATAGAGTTTGAAGTGTTATTGATAACTAAAAATCATAAGCCATACACATATTTTTGTTTACCTACTAGCAAGACTTATAGTAGAATGATAGAAGCTTATTATTATGAATCTGAGATAAAAAAGAAAACAGGATTATTAAAGGAGTTAGAGTGAGTAAACAACCTTGGACTAAAGCAGAAATAAATTTTGTTTTAAAAGAATATAAGAAAGGATTTGGCAGAAATGTTCTAACAAAACTTTTTAATAGTAAATTTCCAGATAGTAAGCGTAGTGTAGACTCTATCAAGCACTGTATAGAAACTCATGGGGCTGAAGTTAGTAGGGATTTGCCGAAGGTATTGATACTGGATATTGAGACAGCTCCTATGTTAAGTTATGTTTGGGGTCTTTTTGATCAAAACATACCTTTAAACATGATTAAAAGAGATTGGTTTATTCTATCTTTTACCGCCAAGTGGTTACATGGTGATAAAATTATATACAAAGATCAGCGAGGTAAGAAGGGAAAGTCATTAGAAAATGATAAGCCTTTACTAGTGTGTTTGCAGAAACTTATGGATGAGGCAGATATTATCATTGGTCAAAATTCTAATGCTTTTGATATTAAGAAAATAAACTCTAAATTTTTGGAACATAATTTAGAAGTTCCTAGTCCATATAAAAAGATAGACACTTACCTACTTGCTAAAAAGCACTTTTCGCTTACTAGTAATAAGCTGGAGTATATGTCTAAAAAGTTTAATAAGAAGTATAAAAAACAAGATCACGAAGAGTTTTCTGGTTTTAAGCTTTGGGACGAGTGTTTGAAAGGTAATCTAAAAGCATGGAAGTGTATGGAAAAATACAACAACTTTGATGTTTTAGCTACGGAAGAGTTGTTTCTAAGATTAGCTGAATTTGATAAAACTGAGGTAGTAGCTTCTGCATTAAGAGCTTTCCATAATAAAAACAAGAAGGTGTAGATGTCTTATAACATCGATGGAAAGGTAGTAAACCAGCCAGTTGTTAAAAAGTTAAATGGTTTGGTTGTTTGTGAAAGGTGTTCTACCCTTATTCAAGCACCATCCAAAACAGTTATGAGTTTATCAGCTCAAAAAGCTATATTTGTAAACCACTATATTGGAAGTCCATATTACATACACGAAACAAAGAAAGGATATGCTGTTATGTACTGTTCCAATGAATGTAGGAAAGCCCATAATCATAGATATTAAGTATTGACTTTACTTATATTTTAAAAGATAATGCTAAAATGAAAAAGAAAAAAACTCCTCTTAAAGATATAATAAAAGGTCACGAGTGGACTTTTTATGCTGAGAGTAGTAATACTTATGCTAGAAAACATGGGTCTGATTCCCATGCAATTACATATACTCATGACAGAGAAGTGTATTTCAATATTAACTCACTAGCTCCAGATTATGTTAGGCATGAAATATTCCATACTTATGTAGCATCTTCTAGTATAAATTCTGCCGATCTAGATAAAGATCAAATGGAAGAGTTGTGTGCTGAATTATATGGGGAACATGGACCAGAAATGGAATTGCTAGTAAATAAAATTTTAAACTACTATTTAAGATGATTATACGAACTATTTTTAAACTACACATACTTATATTTAAATACCCTTGTAGATCTAATATTAGACTAGTGCTAGAACAGTCTGCTTATATCTATGACCTAGACTGGAGAGTTGGAATGTTATACGTATGTGGGGAATCCTTAGATAGTATATCTGATTGGTTATATTTAGAAAAAGATGATGTTATAAGTGTTTTAAATAAGCTAGCAAAAAAGGCGGTTATTTAATGGAAACTATATTTTCTAATTGTGGAGAATTATCTATTGGAGATGAGATTAAATTTGACTATCCATCTGGAATAAAGAGTGGTAAGATAAAGGAAATAAAGACTGGTATAAACTACATAGCTCTTTCTGTATATCATGCTGACCACACAGGAGCTTATACATTAACAATACCTCATTATAATGTACTAGAAAGAATTAATGTCTCACCCAAAAAGGAAGATACTGTGGAAGAAATTAAAAAGCCAACTAGATATAATAAGCGTGGTAAATTGGAATGCTGGGACGTTATATTAGATCAAGAAATGAACTTTTTGGAAGGAAATGTATTAAAGTATCTTTGGAGATATAAAGAAAAGAATGGAATAGAAGATCTTAAGAAAGCTAGAGTTTATCTAGATAAGCTAATATTAGAAAGTGAAAAGAATAAGAGTTAGTATGAATTTTATAAGCCAAACATTATCTAATTTGACTTCTGGTGGAAAATTATACATATTTTTTCAGATTATATATTTAACTGGTGCTTTATTTTTTACTTATGTACAATTTCAAATTTTAAATGCACTAAGAAATAATTCTATATCTAACATTATAAGTTCTACTAGTTTTAAAGATTATAGAATAGAATACATACTAGATGAAGAAAAGGGAGTGGTGTTAGTTGTAGCATCTTCTCCTGAAAAAGCAATAGCACATATAAAATCAATTTATCCAGGGGCTACTTCTGTTATATGTTTAGAAGGGAGTGTTTATGAAATTAATTAGATGTACTACTAGTTTTATGATTGGATTCTATTTATCGTTTGTATTGACATTATCCGTAACTGGATATATCATGGCAGAGAAGTTTGTTTCAAAAACAATGCTTGAAAAGAAACTATTTTACATGGATGGAAAAACTTATGAAATTAAGAAAAATTGACATAGATAAACTAATAGAAGTTACTAATTTTTATAATGAAAAATATTACATAGAGGGTATTTATTATTCAGAAGTTACGGGTAGAATTTTTGAAGCTATATTAAAAGAAGGTAAAGTGCATATTAAGTATGCAGATGAGTTATATCCAAAAAGAAAAATAATACCACTAAGCTACTTTTTAATTCAAAAACAAATTGGCTGTTATGAGGACTTAATAAATTATACCATAGAGAATATTTAATGGTTATATTTGTATATACACTTTTAATAATATCAGTAGTTTATGTATATTCAAAGCAAATTGTAAAACATAAACAAACTGTTGACGATTATAAAAAACAGCTAGATACTTATAAAAGGTTTGTTCCAGACTTTTCCTCAATTATCCCGATGTCTCATTACAAAGAGGCTATGGAAGAGAAAAACACTCAAATTAACACAATTAACACACAACTAGAACATGTTGAAAAAGAGCTTTCAGAGCTTAAGTCTCAGCAGCAATCTAAGAGTGTTAGACTTGGTTTAATATCAGAGAATGTTCTTCCCTTTCATTCAGATTTTAAGTATAATGTAAAAGATCTTGTCCCTATGTTCAGACCGATAGATTACATAGTTTTTAACGAAGATGAGATAGTTTTCTTAGAAATAAAAATGGGAACAAGCCAGCTTTCAGAAAAGCAAAAGAAAATAAGAGGTTTAATAGAACTTGGAAAAGTTAGATTTGAAGAGCATAGAGTTACAGAAACTGGGTATTCCGTAAAGGAGACTAATGGGAAGGAAACGAAGAGCTAACTTAGAAGTAGAGTATGAACTTGAAAGACAAGTAGAGGACTTGAAACAACAAGTAGAAAAGTTAACAAAACAAATAAAGCAATATGAAAGAGCAGATAGAGCAGAAAAAAGAGAAAATAAAATAGAGATTAAAAAAGAAGAGAAGGAATGTCCTAAGTGTGGGGCTAAAATTACTTCATCAGAGCTTCCTATGGGATATCTGGAATTATGTACCTCTGCTTGTGGATATAGAGCTGTTACAAAAAAGAAATAATAAGGGAGTCTAAATGAATAAAGTATTGGGCATAAAAATTAAATTACAGCAAGTTTTAGATAGCGAAGCCGTTAGCGTTTCCGGAAAAGAGTTTGTAGTTCCTAAAAAAGCCACAATATTATCCAATAACTCTGGAACCTTAATAGAAGCTGAAGAGGGCGGGTTATATCTTATACCCGTTGGAGATTGGTTTAGAAGTCCATTCATTGGAAAAACATTTAAGCAAGTAGATGCCTTTAACGAGTTACAAGATAAAGGACTTACAGCAATAAAAGATAAGATTGTTAGGCATGAAAATAAAGCATCGGAGAAAGTAAATGGACAAGAAATTCGAAGGCAAAATAATGTCGGCATTAAGAAAGCTGACAAAGCAATGGGGTCCGATATTAAAAGCGAAAAGAAAGACTAAGATCGGTCCAGAGTTGCATCAATGTCCTTTATGTAACCAAGTTATATATACTGGTAAAAGAGCTATAGAGGTTATACAAATTGACTATCCAGATGCTATAGCTGGTAAAATGGATGTTGACCATATAGATCCAGTAGTTCCGGTAGAGGATTCTGGAAAAGATAGGGATTGGAATAAAATAATAGAAAGGCTGTTCTGCGAAGAAGATAACGTACAATCAATATGTTGGCTTTGTCATAAAAGTAAGAGTTTAGCAGAACGTGGAGATAGGGCTAAGGCAAGAAGAGAGAATAAAAAATGAGCACTGAAAAACTAATTAGAGACGGTATAGTAGATTTTGTTTTCAAACAACGTGGAGAGATTTTAAAAACTAGACTAGCTTCTTCGGAAGAATTGTGCAGTCTTCTAAAGAACAAGATTATAGAAGAGGCTTATGAGGTTTTTAATTCAAAAAATAAAGATGAATTAGCTGAAGAATTAGCAGATCTTTTAGAAGTAATAAAAACTATTTCTGAGAAGGAAAATATCGTAGAACAGGTATTTTCTAAAAGAGAAGCTAAATATTTAGAAAAAGGTGGATTTGATAAAGGTTTAGTGCTTGTTGGAAAATAAAAAATAAATCTTGTTTTTTGTTTTATATTATGATATAAAAATTATACAGACAATTGTGTTTGTTTTTATTTATTGGAGAGTTCATGATTAAGTATTTAGTAAGCTTAGCAATGCTTTTAAATATTGCTTATGCAAAAGATTTAGTGCTAACAGAAGAAAACTCGGTTGTTTTTAATCAAGCAGTTTCTGAAGAATTTGTTTCTAAAAAGACATTAGAGTTATTGATTAAGTCTTCTAAAACTTCTCCTATCTATTTAGTGCTAGATACTCCTGGTGGGTCTGTAATTTCTGGCTTAAGATTCATTGATGCTATAAAAAGCTTAAAAATCCCTGTTCATACAGTTACTTTATTTGCAGCGTCAATGGGTTATCAGATTGTTCAGGAATTAGGAACACGGTACATTACTCCATCTGGAACTTTAATGAGCCATAGAGGGGCTGTATCTGGCATTGGTGGACAAATCCCAGGTGAGCTTAATTCTAGGCTAAATTTCATAGCAAGTATGTTATCGGGAATGTCTGATCGAGCTTCTAAAAGAGTTGGAGTAACGAAAGAGCAGTATGACGCAAGTATTGTAAATGAGCTTTGGTCTTTTGGACAACAAGCAGTAGACACAAACCAAGCTGATGAAATCATTAATGTTACTTGTGGAAGTAATCTAATCAGAGAAACCTACGAGCAAGAAGTATTTACTATTTTTGGTGCAGCTGTTTTAAAATTCTCAAAGTGTCCTTTAATCTCTTCTCCGATTGGTATGGAGTTTAAGAAAGAGGTTAAGCCTGAGAATTTTTCTAAAATCAGAAAACTTTTAGAATCTAGAAAAACGCCAGTGGGTATTACTTTTTAGGAAGAATATGGGAAAGTCAATAGAAGAATTGCTTAAATTAATAGAAGAAAAGCCTAAGAATTCTAAAAAAATCAGGCAGGATAATAGAGATGTTTTAGACTTTATACAGGATATGAGTATAGAGTCTGGAACACAAGCAGTTCCTAACTATTTGATATTTTATATTTATAGAACTATCTGGAGAGTGGATCAGCAAAAAAGAAAGGCTAAAAAGATAACTTTTTTCCAGACTTTTGGCAAACACTTTCCAGATTATCGAAAAAATAACCAAAGATTTTACATGTTAAAAGAAGGATTATTTAATGTTAATGAGGAGTTGCTAAAAGCTGCAAAACAATATGACAAACAACACTGGCAAAACAAAAAAGCACAAAAAAAAGTTTCAACACTTGAGTAAGAAAGGCTCTAGAGTTCACAGACAAGAATTCATAGAAGTTCCTTATTTAACTGGTGTTTATAATGATGAAGGCAAAAAAGTAATAAGAGGTTTGACCGATGAAGAAAAGAATTGGTTAGATAGTTATTATAAAGAATTCGTACATGGAACTTTTAACACAGATAAAGAATCTAATATGCTTTTTAAAAAAGCTAGGAAGTTGACTAAAGCTCCAGAAAATGTTAAGTTCTTTCAGGAGAATGGATTTTTCCCACAAGAAGTGGAAGAAGTTATTCAAAAGTTTAATGAGAAAAGTAAATCATTAGGCAACTTAGCTTGTAATTTCTGGGAACAAAGAGAAGTAAACTCAGATGATTATAAACGTAGGTATGATATACAAAACAACGCTATAAGAGGTTTGCAGTTGTCATCTTTTGAAGATATACAGTATATGTCTAATATAGAAGATGTAGAAAATACTACTATAGAAGATCTAATAACGGAGAGCGAGGAATGAATATACCAATAAAAAAAGACGAGTCTTCTGGAGAGTTCTATATTGATATATTGGATCTTGAAAAAATATTTGATAATACTTCTGAGATAGAATATTATACTATAGAGGAAGTTGAAAACCAAGCATTGATGTTGAATTTTTTTAATAAAAATAATGAAAAAGTAAAGTTGAATCTAAAATGAAGACTCCGGAGCAAATTAAAATAGAACTGGACGAGTATGTTATAGGTCACGAAAAGGCTAAAAAAGCTCTTTCAGTTGCAGCTTACAATCACTTTAAAAGAATGAGCGGCAGTAAGATAAAAAAAAGCAACGTTATACTGATAGGTCCAACTGGATGTGGAAAGACATATCTTGTATCTAACCTAGCTAGAATATTAGGAGTTCAATTCCTTTCTTCTGATGCTACACAATTTACAGCTTCTGGATATTCCGGTAAAAGCACAGAGTCTCTTTTATCAGAGATATATGATATTTGTGAGAATAATAAAAAGAAAGCTCAGCAATCAATTATTTATATTGATGAGATAGATAAAATTAAAAAGAATTCGACTTCTTCTGGTCCAGACGTAAATGGGCTAGGAGTACAGCAGTCACTATTAAAGCTTTTAGAAGGGTCTGACGTATCTTTTGCGTCGAAGGGGTCTATCACTGGAGAGCATGATAGTAATCTTAATACTTCCAACATCATGTTTATATGTTCTGGAGCTTTTGTAGGCTTGCAAGATACTACTATTAAAAGCTTAGTAGACTTTGGAATGATTCCAGAATTTCTAGGTAGGTTCAGTGTTATAACCCAGCTTCAAGACTTAACTCTAACTGATTATAAAAAAATACTTACAGATTCTAAAGGCTCAATACTAAACTCCTTTAAAGAGTGGTTTTTAAGCGAAGGTATAGAATTTATAATAGAAGACTCTGCCATTAACATGGTTGCTCACAAAGCCATTGAAAAAGGACTTGGTGCTAGAGGGCTTCACAGCATTCTGGATGAGACTTTACTAAACGCCCAATTTGAAGCTCCTAGCTTACAAAAGAAGCCTAAACAATTTATATTGAATGCCGATGTTGTTGTCACTGGCAAGCCTAAGTGGGTTATGTGAATAATGCTAATCTACCCGCAATTCACGTATACGTCTGGGATTACTTTCTTTTTGATGGAGATAGTTCAAAAGAAGGTAAGACAAGCGGTCATTTAGTATCTGTAAGAGCAAGATCAAATCAAGCCCTTCAATTTAGTGTCTTATTGGACAATGGTGCTCTTTTTACTGGATTACCTGCACACGCTATAACCTTTCGTCAAGACCTCATTAATGGAAAATTAGAGCTTCCTGATGCTCAGATGTGGGATTGTATTAGTGATGACATTGAAGTATTTTGTATAGAAAATTTAAGATATGCTGAATGTGAAGTTATGCCTAATATAATTCAGGCAAAGAATGGAATGTACTTATTCACAATAGATTTTGTTGGAGAAGGATATTCTAGACATCCAACTCATTGGAAACAGTTACATGCCGTACAAACTATAGATGGTTATTTTATGCTATATCCTCAATATAGAATTAGATTTATAGACAATGCATTATTTGAAGATATGGACATGCTCCCTAAATACAAAGCAAACACAAAACAATGGATCGTAGGCTCATGAAAGACTTTACTTTTGGAACTTTAATTGCTTGTTTATTTCTTGCATTCTTAGCAGGATTTGTAACTTGCCATAAAATTTATAGCAATAATTTTGAAGGCTTATCGAGGCAAGAATGACAACTTCTATTCTTCTGGGGTTATTAATTCATCATTATATAGGTCACAACTTAAATTATTGTAATTCTGTTAATAATTATGGAACAATACATAATCCATATGCTGTAGTATTAGTTGGGAATAAAGAGCATAAATTAGGCTTTATAAAAGGAAAAGACTCTGCCTGTGGCGACATATTCGGTCCAGTTGGGGGCATTAATTTAAGCGATAATATTGATTTTATTGCTGGTGGATACAACACTAACTTTAAAGAGTTTGAAAAGCTAGGAACGAAGCCTCCATCTATCAATGGAATAACTCCGATACTTGGAATAAACTATAAAATTCCTATAACAAATAACATTAAATTAAATAACATTATCTCTGTTGGAATAATTACACACGCAATAAGTATTGATTTTTAAAGTAAGATTTTATATAAAGCTGCTACAAAAGTAATTATAGAAGCAATTGCACCAATTACTTTAAGTGTTGCATCCATCAACGCAACATGCTTTTTAACCGGCTGCATTTCAGCTCGTAAAAGCTCTATATTCGTCTCTGCTAAGTCTGTACGGAAGATATGATGTTCTAAGTCTTTAGCTTGCTTAGCAATAGTAACATCAATGTTAGATATTTTATCCTCAACTCTATCTATTTTTTCTTCAATTTTATCTAACTGCTCTTTCACATTTATTTCCTTGTTAATCAGGACCTCTTAACATTAAGGGTGTTTCTTATTCTGTATTTTGTTCGCCTTTAGCTTTACGAACTAACTCTCTGAATTCTGGTTTTTGATTTAATCCAAATAAAATAGCTTCCTTTTCTCTTGGAGAAGCATTAACTATTTGACTTAAAACTCTACTATATTCTTGAGACACCCTATCTGTACTAGTATTAAGAGCTTGTGCCATAGAAGCAATCTCAGCTGGGTTGTCAGCTTTTAACACCTGCATTTTTGGAGCTTCCACATAAGTTGGAGCTAATGCACCAGCTTTTTTAGCTGCTAAAACTTGCTCTTTACGTTGTCTTACTTCTGGAGCTTCAAAACGAGAAGGTATTTCGCTTGGAGTTTCTGGCAATCCTTGTTTAAAAGAAGCAAGCATTGCTCTTTGGCGTTGTTCTTCTGGATCTTTTATACCACGCTCAAGCCAATATTCAGGCATATTAGGAGTAGCCCCAGAAGCTTCTGGAGATGCCGCTTCTTCAGCTGCTTGTGCGGCAAGTCCACCAATACCGGCACCAACCGCTGGAAGTACTTTTAAAGCTCCTTTTGCAAGAAACTTAGTTGCAGCGGTAGGTTTTGGTAGAGCAATAGAGATGGCTTCTGGTAAAGTTGCCACACCTCTTGATACACTTCTTTTTGTAATACTTTGAAGGATAGCATTAATTTTATTAGAATTAATATAATTAATTCCCCCTCCTCTCTTTTCTGCTAATTTTAATCCAGCCAATTCTAATTTTTTAAATTGATCTTCTGGAAGATATTTTTTTAAAACTTCTAAATTTTCAACTACATCTGTTGGACTAGCTTTATCATAAGATGTAGACAAATCTTTAATTAAATTATTTCTTTGAGCATCAGTCATTTCTATTGTAGTTTTAAGACCAGCTCCTTCACGCTTAATATATCCTGCTTTTTCTAAGCCTTTTAATTTAGACAGTTCTACATTTTCAGATTCCATTAACTTACCAGCTTCTGGAGAAAGTTCAGATATTTTTTGTCTTATTTGAGTTGAAGTAGCTGCTGCTGGCTTTTCGCTTAATTGACCTTGTTCAGTAAATCCTTTGTCTCTTAATTCTCTTAACATTTCTTGTAATCTATTACCAGGAATATCTGCCTTACTAGGCATTCCTAATATTTTCTGAAAAGCTTTTTCTTCTGCTGGTATAATAGAAGTACGTTCTAAAAAAGGAAATTCTTTTGCTAAAGGAGTTTGCAATCTAGAAACTCTTTCATCTACTTCTTTCTTATAATTTCCTAAAATTTCTGAACCTATTCCTTTAAAACCAAATTCTTGAGGATTAGATTTAACTCTATTTACAATATCATTCTTAAGTTCTGATTCAATAGATTTAGGTAATGGTTGATTTGTAGCGTTGGTTATTTTATATTCAAAATCTGCTTTTTTAATAGCTTCATTAGCTTTTAATTCTGCAAGTTCATTTAATAATTTTTCTTCTTTACTCAATTCTTGTTTTTGTAAATCAGCCAGCGTAGAAGTTTCTACATTTCTAATTTCACTTTCAGATATAGGTTTTGCAAAAGTTGGTTGACCATATTGATTTTGCTCTAAAATAGCCTTCTCTACTAAAGATCTATACTCATCTGGTGTAATTTTTTTATCAGCTAAAAGCTTTTCAGCTTCTTGATACATTTGATTAATACCAAAGTTAGTTCCTCTAGCTGTTGCTAATAGCTTATTTGTTTCAGCAATAGGATCTATAGCTTTAAATTCTGGGAAGTTTTGTTTAATAGCTTTAAGTTGTTCCGGAGAAGTTCCTCCAATTTGAGCTATTTTTTCTAACCCCTTTTTAGTCTTCTCTCCAGCTTTAGAAATAGCTTCTTGTGTAGCCCTTCCTGCCATATACCCAGTAGCGGGGGCTGTTATTTGATCTACTACAGAAGTTAATGGAGCTTCTTTTACTTCAACAGGACTTTCTACTTCATATTCTTTATCTGATAAAGATGATAATGAAAGAGGTGTTTCTTCTTGATTGGAAGATTCTAATTCATATTCATTTTCATTTAATTCTGATAATTTCATTATTCACCTACTGGAAGTAAAGAATCACCATCTTCTGCGACTCTATATTTTTTACCTTTTACAATAACTATGTCTCCGGCAGATGCTTTTTTAGATGAAGTTTGATTTTTAAATCCGGAAACATCCTTCCCTTGATTTTGGAATGCTTTTATTTTCTCTTCTTGTTTTCTTTTTACAATATCCCTAACTGTATTAAGTTTAGTTAAAAACGTATTATCATCGTCGTCTACGTTTGGCATGTTAGACTTTAACTGTTCTAGCTCTTTTACAGAATATGAAACTCCCGATTGGTTTTTTACATAATCAAATAACTGAGTACCTGAAAGTTGACGTAGCTTTACAAAATCTTGATCTGCTTCTGCAAATGGAAGAGCTTCTTTTCCTGATTGATACGCTGAAGCGTATCTTCCAGTATTGACTCCTTGTTTAGCAGTTTCAACTTCGTCTAAAGATCTCATTACATTCGATAAACCTTCTAATTCAGTTGTCTGTTTATCTGATAATTTAGCTTCTTTTTTTTTTGACTTTCCTATCATATATTGTTGATATGGAGTTAATTCTTTTTTTTCGCTAGTTTTAGAAGCTCTAATTCCTGCTGCTTTTAACATTGCTTCATTTTCTGACTTAGAAAGTTCTCTCCTTAAATCCTCAGAGCGTTTAGCTCTTTTTTCTTCTGATTCTAATATAGCTTGAGATCTTTCACCCTTAGCAAGTTCAGCATATTGTTTCATTAAAGCTTCTCGTCTCGCTGCAACATCACTAGCAACTTCTGGAGAAGTAGCAAACATATCCGCTATTTTTCCTAATCCAGCTCCTTGTTGTACCTGTACAGCAGGAGCTTTTACATTCATTTGCCCTCTAGCGTTTAGATAAGTTGCTAATGCATCTCCTAATGCTCCACCAACTTTTAGCATTCTATCTTGTCTTCTAGCTTCTTCTAATTTTTGTTGATCTTCTCCCATCATCTTTCTATACTCTGCCATTAAAGCCTCAGACTTAGACATTGGAACTTCTATAGCTGGGGCTTGAGTTTGAGCTATAGAACTAGCTTCTTCTTTAGGTCTATTTTCCCAGTTTTTTAAAGCATTCATGGCTTTAGATATTCCATAGTCATTTGGTTCCATACCCTGCTCAGTTTGTGCTTTTTTTAAAATAGGTTGTGTAGCAGTTTTAATTGGAGCTTGTACAGGCTCTACAATTTCCTCTACAGCTGGAACTTGTTGTTGCTCAGATAAAGCTGCTAATTCTTCTGGAGTTAACGGGGCATTGTCTTGCTTAATGCCAAAAGCATCCATTAATTCTCTATTATTCAGTTGATTTGTAAAGATATTATTTGCCATATTAAACCTGTTTTTTATTTTGTAATGTATCCTTAATTTATGCTACGTCTTGTTTTTTTAATGCTGCAGATCCTAGTGTTGCTCCAGCTCCTATTAAAGCTCCTGTCATAGCTTGTTGAGCTTGTTGAGCTGCTCCCGCTTGCTGTTGCAAGTTACCGGCTAGTGTGGCTTGCTGTCCAGTAACTCCCGTTGCTTTTGCCATTTCATTTTGAAACTGTTGTTGAATAAGACCTTTGTTATATATGTCTTGTTGATTTCTTGTTGCAGCTCCTGCTTCAGCAATTCTTTGTCTTTCTGATAGATTTCTACCAGCAACATTTTGCCTATTTTGAGCATTAAATTGAGCAATTGCATCAGCCGCACTAGCTTTCTGTCCAGCTAACCCCAGCTGTTGTTGTTGCATTCCAGAGGCTAAATTTGCTTGTTGTCCAAGAGCTGCCATACGAGCTTGTTGAGCTTGAGCTGCTGTTTGAAGAGCTACATCTCTTCCAGATTGACCAGCTCCTTGTATTGCTTGAGCTTGAAGTGCTAATTTTTGACCTTGACCTAATGTAGGATCTTCTCTTAGCTGTTGAAGCCTAGCTTGTTCTGCTCCAGCTACTCTTCCAAGACCTTGTTCAAGATTTAAACGAGAAGCTGCATCAAGACCTCCAGCTTCCGATATTCCTGTGATATCTTCTAAAGCCGCCATTTGAGCTGCTTGAAGTCTAGGGTCCATTGAAATTTCTTCAAATCTAGATGGTCCTAATGATTCTGCTTCTAAAACACCCACTAACTCTGGAGCTTCCAAAGCTATTCTCTGAGCTTCAATTGTAGGAATTCCTATCGCTTCCAAGCGAGCAATATTATCTCGCATAAGCTTTGTAGCTTCTTTCATTTCGCTTTTACCAGCGTTCTTACTCATATCTTACACTCCTACTATATATTATCTGATATACATCTTCGTAAGTCAAGGACATTCCAAATAAACGGCATAAGTGTGCAGTTCTTTGTTGTGTAAACTCTGACGTACTTTTACTTATTTGTGCTGAGATTGTTTTACATTTCTCAGTTTTTGCAATTTCTTCTATTTTATTTGATAAATCTCTCCACTTATTCTTACCTCTAGCTTGTGGAGCAACATACATTTCTATAATTTTTAAGCAACTAACTGGACCAACTTCTTGAAACTGATAAGTTACAAAACTAGTTTCATCTTCTAAAGTTTCCCAGTCTACAGTTTCTTTTACAAACTGTGCGTATAAACTAGCCATTATCCTTGCCTACGTAATAAATCTTGTAATGCTTGAGATCTAGCTCTTGTTGCTTCTGTGTCTACAATGTTAGTTCTATTTTCAAATCCCTGACCTTTTAAATAATTCTCGTACTTCTTTTGAAGATCTTGTATTGCGAGTTGTTTTGCTTTAGATTCTCCAGCTTTTTTCATTTCTCCAGTATTTATACCACTTATAGCTCCACCTACTCCTCTAAATATATCCCCAACTACATTATTACCTAATGCATTACCAATTCCGGTTAATGGGCTTCCAGCAAAACTTCTAACATCTTGTACTCCTTGACCCACTGCTCCTAATCCTTTAATTCCTAATTTTTCCTCAAGATCTTTAGCTAAATCTGAAAGTATCTGAGTTGAATCTATTGTATTTCCACCAACCATTGCTCCTAGACTGCCTCCAATTCCAGCTCCTATAGCTGTTCCTACTCCGGGTATAACAGATCCAATACTAGCCCCTGTTGCAGCTCCGGTAGCTCCACCCTCTAAAGTATTAAATCCTCTATTTCCTTGAGCATCTCTGTTTGTAGAAGTAGCTCCTAAATATCTATTTAATAAATATTTATCAGATAATAAAGATCTGGTATCTTCTGGAGATTCTGCACTTACATCATACCCTGCTTGGCGGAGCATGTCTGCAACATTACCAGATTGTTCTGCATAATATGTTTTAGTTTTTTTACCAGCCCAATTACCTCTAGAAACTTTCTTCTTACCAGTTCCTGTTAAGTTAGCACCTTCTGCAGACTCTTTAAATTTTTGTTGTGACTTATCTAGTAATTTTCTAAAAGAATCAACGTCTAAAGAACTTGCTAAATCTTGAGTTCCGGCTTTTTCTAAGTCTGTATATAGCAAATCTTTTTGTAGTTGTCTAGAAGTATCTAGTCCTGCTAATTGCTGTAATGCTAGCTGTCTACTTAATTCATTTTTTGTTATAAGTCTATCTCTTTCTGCTTGAGTAGTTCTAATATCTTCTGGGCGAATATTATAAAGACCCTCACCTGATGAAACTCCTAAAATAGCCGCTTCAACTGGAGATAACTCCCACTGAGCTTTATCTTTTGTAGCCATAGATTGTCTAAAATACTCAGGAAGTCTTTCCCATTCCGTTAAATATGTAGGATTTCCAGAAGCGTCTAAAACAGGCTTTCCAGAAGCGTCCAGCTTTTGAATAGGATTTCCTTGTTCATCTTTAGCTGGAGTGCTTATTAAATTATTTATACGATCTTCTACAGCTTTTTCTTCTTCTGATCTAGCTCCTGTTAATGCTTGTCTAGCTCCAGAACTAACTCCTTCTATAGATGCTCTTCTTTGACTAGCTAAGTTAGCTGTTGTATTTTGAGCTTCTTGTAAAGCTTGTTGTGAAGTTAAAGCCGGTTTAGCCTGTTCTTGTAATTGTTGAACTCCTTGTTGAGATGCGTTTAAAAGTAAAGCGTCAAGTTTAGAAGTACCTCTAGAATAATCTCTACTTCTTCCAAAAACATCTTTTAGAAGTTGCTCTCTTCCACCAGCTGTTTGAGTTAGTTGGGCAGCTTCTTGAGCTGTTCTTGCTTTCTTAGCAGCTTGTTCATATAATCCAGCTTGTTGTAAGGATTCTGGACCTTGATATCTAGCGTTAATAATTTCAGCAAAACGCTGTTGTTGTTCTGGAGTAAAGTATTGTTGAGGTTGAGCTGGCTGTGGAGCTGGAGTAGGTTGTTCTGTTGCAGAAGCTTCTGCTGACTGCGTTTGTACTGTTGGCTGTTGTTGTGGAGCTTGATAAGTTATCCCTCTAGCAACTTTAACTATATCTGAAGCTTCTTGTTGAGCAGTCCCCATATTGGCTAAGCTTCCAGCTTCCATTCTTTTACCGAATGTTTCTTGAGCTTGCTGAATTCCTTTCTGAGCACCAGTTCCTAGTCTTTGTATTTGTTGCGTTGCGGCTTGGGCAACTCTTTGTTGACCTCCACCTTGTGCTGCTTGTAAATAACTTCTTAGGTTAGCAAATGTGCCAGTTCCAGCTTTTTGCTGTTTTGGCATTCCTTTAATTGTTGCTGGCTGTGAAGGACTAGATCCAATTGTGGCGGACGATTGTGTTGGTTGCTGTGGCTCTTCTTGTTGAGCTTGAGCAGGTTGTTGAGCTTGACCTAAGAACTGACTAGTTCCTTGACCTTTCTGCTCTTCTTCATCTTTAAGTATTGCCATGGCTATTTCCTCTGTAATATAAGGGTGTTAATAGCTGTTTTTTAAGCATAACATAAAATCAATTATTTAACTAATATTGCATTTATAACAAAGTTATGTTATATTATTAAAGAGGGATAAACCCTTTCTTTTTGCTCTGATGGACCGTGAAATAGAGGACTTACAAGCGAGTCCGATATACGAGCCGGTGTAGGAAACGAAATACTCGACTGGGTGTCGCAAAACCACTAAGTACCCAGCGGAAAGCCACAGAGTTAAACACAAGGATTTGTAGACTTGGACTTGTGTAGAAAAGAGACATTTAGGTTAAAAGCCCAAGCCTTATCCCCAAATAGCTGAAAATGCGTAATAAGGATCTGGTTTCGCTAAAAGGAGTTAAAGCTCTATATAGGCGAAGCTACGTCTAATTACTGAATTAACTCCAAGGTTAGCTTATATTTTGTGTTGGCAGTGAAGCCAACTCCATAATTGATCTTAATATTGCCATTGCCTTGATAGCTCCAATCAAGATATGGGACTTGGGTAATTCTTACGGCTGCATTTGTAACATTTTGAATCTTTCCAATATATAACATAGAAACAAAAGAAAGATTTGTCACAACATTAGCATTTCCAATTGGTCTTCCTGTAGAGTCAAAAGAAATATCTATGTTTACTTTAGCACGAGCCATATTATCAAAATCAAGCTGACCATTTACAACTTGATAAATCTCATCTGCAAAGTCATTATAAGAACCAGCAATAGTCTCTACAATATCAATTGGAGTTGATTTAGAATCAACGTCCTCTGGAATAATTCTTCGTATATCGCTAAGCTTAGGCATTATCTATAGCCTCTGGTTGAAACTTCTCTAGGCTCTAACGAAACTCCAATGAGTTTCCATTCTTCTCTAGCGTTAATGTGTATAAACTGAACATGAATATATCTACATCTAGATTTATCCCTAGGAATTAAAGTTCTAACAGGAACTTCGTTTCCTTCTCCTCCGAAGGTAGTGTTTGCCCAATTATATCCGTCCCAGTAACCAGGACCCTTTGCAGAAAAGTCAATTGATTTAAAATCATAGGATCTATCAGAAGAATATCCAACTACTCCACCCCAGAAGTTATTCTGGTCGAAGATTAATGTTCCTTCTGAAACATGCTTGGTAGATTCTGGTTTTCCAAAATGTTGTGGAGCATATTGCACAAGACATTTAATTCCTTTAAAGAAACTAATATCTCCTTGAATAAACTTATTAGAAAACTTAACAGTTATGAGGTTGTTGTTTTTATTTACAGAAGTTACAAGAGTTTCATAGTATAATAAGTCAATAGCTTCTTTATAGTTTTTAAAACTAGTTCCAGAAGATGGACTATTTAGATAAGAAACAATGGCATTAAAATCATTTTTAAGATCATTTACATTATTCGAGTTTGAAGGAGTTGAAACTGCTATTCCATCGGTTTGTAGCTTTAAAGCAACTTGTAGTAATTTATCAGCTAGACTATCTCCTGTAACTGCTTTAAGAGATTTGTAGTTATTTGAAAGATCTCTGTCCAGTTTCTTCAAGAATCTATTGAATTTATTAATGTCAAGATACTGCTGTTGAACTAGAACATCCCCTGCTTCTAGTTCTGTAACGGAAGAGATAATGTAAGTTGTACCATTGATAGCATTCGCACCAAGACCCCTAACAATCTCTCTATCCGCTAAATCTTGTCTTTCAAAATTTTTTCTTTCTTTTAAAACATAAGGTCTTCCAGAAGAATCCCCAAGGTATATTTTATCGTCTGCAGGACTTACAACTCCACAGTTAGCTGGTTTTGTCCATCTAGTCCATGTTCTTGTAAATGTATTATACCTAAATGCTTGAGTAGCATATAAATCAGTGGTCTTTTCTGGAAGCCATAATAAATAACATCTATCAGACTCAGAAGACATTCCCCAACTCATAAGCTTATAATTAAACTTTGCGTTAGCAATTTCTTGAATTTTATTTTCAATGTTTCTGGATATAACTCCAACACCTGTCTCAGAAACCGTTACCACACCTTGGCTAGTTAGAACATAAATGAGATTATTTAAGTTTGTGGCTGTGTCTGGGGCAAACGTTAATGCTGAAGAGTCTGACAGCCTTACAGTGAAATTTGGAGCTGCAGAGCCAGATATTATGTATACGCCATCTTCTTTTAAAACAATTAAGCTATCCCTTAAAGCTAAAATTCTTTGAATAGCTTTATCCTTTGGTCCAATATCAATATAATTAACTAAAGGCACTGCTTCTGGCTGTTGTATTTTAGAAAAATATACTCTGTTTGGATTTACAGAATTATCTGAAACAACATCAGCTGGAAAGACCACTGCTTGATCAAAAGATGAAAAACTAGTACCAAAGGTAAATCCAGATAACTTAAATGTGTCAAGAGCTGGTATAGCTGAGATTATTTTTTTACCAGTTACAATTGGTGCTACAACTCCTGTTGGATCTATAAAAGTATATACTTGTTGACCAATGCTAAAGTCATGATTTGCAGAAGTGGTGAAAACATCTGGAGATGCAAAGTCTGTAACAATGCTAGCTACTGGAATGGCTGGCTCAAAAATAGCTATATTTCCTGTAGTAGTATGGCTGAATCCAAGATAAAATGGATTATCTATAAGATACTTAGCTTCTAATATTAGTAACCCAGGTAAGTCATTTGGTCCAGACGCATAAAAAGCTGTAACTTGAGATAAGGGATCTTTGTTTATAACCCTCTCTAATGATCTAGCTGTATCTTCAACCGATAATCCTTGGGAGGCTAGTCCAGATAAAAGCACTTCGTTATTTGCAGCATCTTCTCCAAAACCTATTTGAAATACAGTTGGAGTATCCCATCCTGTATCTATAGCAGATTCTACCACATCATCTGCATCTCCATTATCTTGATATGTTAACCTTATTTTATTAGATCCAATATCCGTAGCTATAAAGTCTGGTATGTCGAAAAAAGCTTCTATGAATGCGTCTACGGAATTTTGTTCAGTAGCTGTTACTGAGTCATATTGCTCTAAAGCTACTTTTAGAAGTATGCAGTTATCAGAAGGTGGGGGAGTAGAGCCTCCTAAATCAAACCACACTCTATACTTTATTTTATTCTGAGCAGACATTATATCAAAGTAAGTTCCACCAGTGGTTTCTGATTTTTTCTTAGCTGTAAAGTCTACTATCTTATTTTGACCTATAAACGTATAAGCTCTTAAAACATTGGAATTACCAATGTAGAGTTTAGAGGTTTCAGATATTAGTTGACTAACTGAAAGTAGGTTAAATTGCAGTCTATGTTTTTCTTTTGTATTAGCATAAAAAGCCGAGTTTTTAAATACAGCTACATCGTGAGCAATTGGAGGAGCTTCATTAGATTGTAATGCACCCTCCCCTGTAACTGGATTTGTATACAGAAATAACCCGCCTTCTCTGAAATTTTCTGGAGCTATATCCTCATAAGTTATACTGGTTGGGATAGGATTTGAGTTATCTGTAACTGGATATTCCGCTATCTTCTGAAACTCTTCTCCTGGGTCAATATCATTTAAAGTTAACCCAGTTGCTACAGTAATAGGAGCTGTTCTATATATCTCGTAAAAATACTGTTTATCATTATTTGATATTATTTCTGAAGGAACTATGAAAGTTAATGAAACATTACATGGAATTCCAACTGAGGTTTGTCCATCAAATACGGTTGAAGTAACTAATAATAATGGATCTATAGCCGTGGATGATACGTCTAGTACATCTCCTCCATCTCTGTTAGTAACAGTTACTTCAGTAGAAGTTGCAAGAACTGTAACATCTGATATATTAGTGATAGACTCGGCAATTTTTGCTATGTAGTTTTCTTTAGTTTTATTAGCTATTTTATAAATTTCAACTTCTCTTAAATCTCTTCCAACCAAAGATGTATCTGTTGGAACTGTATCTTCTCCTGAGATATTAAACCAGCATCCAAACTTGTTTGTTGTCGTATCGAATGTAAAGAAATGGCTATTATTTATACCGCTATAAATGTATGATGTTCCAACTATATCTGATAAAACTATGGCTGTTCCACCAGAACTTAAAGAAACTCCAAAATCGTTTGTGGTTACATTTACAATGTAGTAATCGGTGTTTTTATCTAGTTCTGGAGCTATTGTTCCATAGAATCTAACTTTAGTATTAGCTAAAAAACCATGATTAGCTATAGCTATTACAGAACCAGTTACTGCACTTGTTGCATCAAATTGCTTGTGTATTCCAGCACCGGCATCTGTTACTTCTATTGTAAACTCTTCTCCTACATTTATATCTTTTGAGGTATTTGTTACAACAAAGCGAGAACTTGGAACTCCACGAATTATATTACCATTGGCATCTTTTTTAGCCCAAAGAAGCTTATATCCAACTTTTGATTGAGCTGGCAAAAACCCAGAAGCTTGAGGTATTATCACACCTTCTAAACCTAAAGCTTTAACTGCTCCAGCACTTGTTATAAATCCTGAATTAGTTGTGAAGTCGTCTGCGGACTTAGCAGATATTTTTTTAATTCCAGTACTTGTTGTAAAGTATAGGTTGGAATTTAGTTCAAAATACTTTATTCTAAGCCTTTCTATTAACTCTGAATAGGAGCCTGAGAAATTTAAAAAGCTACCATTACCGTCTGAATCAAAACTTAGTTTGTCAGAAAAATGGCGAAGTATTCTTCCTTTGTACGTTATAAGCTGTTTTACAACAGATTCATCGTCTGTTTCATTTCCAAACTCTGAAAAACCTCTACGACTTTGTACAATGTTATCAAAATCAATTACGCAGTTGTCTAATATTTCTGCAGCACCATCTGGCTTTGCAAGTTCATTTGGGGATGTAACGAGTCCACGATTAATAGTTAGTATCGCCACAAGTTACCACCTTCTGTTTCTTCGTCCTAAAGTATTTAATGTATTTACCAATGGCGAGTGTCTGGATTTGATTTTTTGAATAGCACCTTCTACACGATTATCTAAGAAAGTACCTGCATCTTGTTCCATCTTGGCAAGCTTTCTTTCAGCAGATTGCTTATTTTGCTCGTCTCCCATAGCTTCTAAACACGACACAGCAACTCTTTGAGCTAAAATAGGGTGTAACTCCGTTGGAATATTTGGAACAATTGTTTCTTCTTCTTCTGTAACATAACAGCCAATTACCACATTATACACGGAAGATGCGTCAAAACTAATTTCGCTGGATAGTTGATTTATGGAATTAGCCTTTAAATCATAACATAATATTTTGTTTGGAGAAATATTCTGAACAATGTCAAAATTTTGGGAACTTAAAAAGTTACTAGGTATAGAATTTAGTCTTAGTTTTTTAACAGATAAAGCTAGTGCATAGCTGCCAGATGTTGCTCCAATAGAAGTAGTAGCAAATTCAATAGAATAATTATTTGTATCAATAACAGATATTTCATGGAATCCCTCTATAGATGGGGTTGTATTTGTTCCAGATATATATACTAGATTTCCATTATTCAATCCATGATTTAAACATTCTAGTACTGTTTTACTACCAATGGTTATGTTAGTTATTGCTCCGGATTGTGGATTTATTTGATTGATTTCATTAGTTTCAAGTATTTCTTGTACAATAGCCCCACGAGATTCTAAAACTAAATGATTTGGACGCATGTAAAAATATAAACGTAGCTTATTTCCAATATTTACGTCAAAGTTGGCTAGTATTATGTCATTATTTTCTAAGTAAAAACCACGGCTATTTATGTAAGAAGTGGTGTTTGTGAAGTCTGAAATTTCTCCAAGAGAGTATCTATGCATTTCAAAAACATTGTCATTTTCATCAATTAATGCTACATCTCTAAGCTTATTTCCATGTGCTCTTGGGGGTATGGAATATCTTTTATTTCCTCTTTCTAATTCTACGTCTATATAGTATATTAAGTGCTCTTCGTGCATTCTCTGAATTAACGGTACAAGACCTATATTAACTTCCTCAGTAGCCATTTCCAGCAGATCTTCATCCGTAAAAGTTTCCTGAGAATTAGGTATGAACGCTCGACGCTTAATACTACGTATTAAATCGCTCGTTTTGAGTATGCTAGACATTTAAAGTCCTACTTATTTTCCGAGTTTTTTCTTTAACATCTCGAACATCATCTCCATTTCTTCTGGAGACATTTCTGACATATCTTCAGATATGTCCGCAGATTCGCCCATTTCCGGAGACTCTTCTTCAGATTCAGTTTCCTCGCTGTTCTGAGAAGACTTCAATTGCATGAGTTTTTCCGCCATTGTAAGACCTTTCTTAAGACCTTCTGGAGAATCTGACATTACAGAAACTTTCTTCATGCCTTTTTTTCCAAGCATGTCTTTCATAGGAGAGTACATGTCGTCTGACATTTCCTTGGAAAGTTCTTTCAGCATCTCAGACTTAGCTTTTGCTTTTTTTTCCATAATAAATAGCTCCTTATTGCTACAATATATAAGGGTGTTTTCTTGTATTTTTAAATATTTACTTAAGACTTATGTAAGTTATTGATTTTATAAAGATGGGAGAATTACTCCTCCCTATTAATTAAACAGAAATTGTAGTTTTAACTATGTAAACATTTGGTTGCATTGTAAAAGCTGGTATTTTGACATAAGCAAAATTTTGTTGAGTTTGAGTACCACTGGCTACAAGAACATCGTTTACATAGAATTTAACTTCGAACCCTATTCTTTCAATTTTTAATTTATATGTATCACCAAGTGGTTTTACCCAACTTCCAATAACTGATTGTACAAAGTAAATCTGTCCGTTTCCAGCAAATCCAGTAGTGTATTGTGGAATTGTATTATTATCTAAAAGACCAAAAACACAATAAGGAGTAGAATTTTGACTTACTTCATATTCAATTACAAAATCGCCAGTTTGCCAACTTTCTTCTTTAGCAAATACATAATTGTAAGTACCTCCTTGCGATCTTATAATAGTTGTTGTTGATCCTCCATCAAGTTCAAGTAAATAATTATTATTATTACCCCAAGAAATGTAATCCGGGATTACTAGAGGGGGGGGTGTAACGTATGCCTCAGTTAAAACATCGCCTTGGTAAATTCTTGCAACCGGGCTTGCATTTACGGTTAATGGTAACAGTGATCTAACTAAAGTTCCATTAACATAGTATTCAAGAGCAGATGGTGTCATTTTTAACTGTAAAGTTAATTCGGTTGAGTTATTTTGAAACATATTTGCAAAACCTTGCCCCACTAACCCACCTTGCACACCGTTATTGTATAAAAATACGAAATCTGCTGTATTACCTGTACCATATTTCCAAAACCCACAATAAGCATTATTACTAATAAAACCTACATATTGCTGACCATTTTGCCACATTACTGAGCTTTGCATTTTAAAAGTAAGTATATTGTTTTGATCATAAGGAATAGTTTGGTTGGTTAAAATTAATGCTCCAACGCTGCCGTCATTTCTATCGGCAAGGTTGGAAGTTAGCCCGCCATCAACTTCGGTTGTGTAATTAGCTCTTTCAGTCCAATCAATGTAAGTTCCATTAAACGAAGGAGCTTCGGGTAAATCTATTGTTGTTTTTATAATTGCTGTACTTGCACTATAGTTACTAAAACTAAACACTGGTCTTTTTATTAAATTATAATCAAATTGTGTTTGAGTTACGCTATATAATTCAACATCATTTAGGAAAAACTTAACTACATAACCTATTCTATTAATTTTATACCTATTTGTTCCAGAAGGAACGGAATATGTAGCTACCAAATTCTGTAAAAAATAAATTTTTCCACCAACAAAACCTGTAGTAGTAGTTATGTTTGGAGAATCATAGAACCCTATAAAGTTTGCATCTCCTTCCCATGCAGAGGTTTCCCATTCTATTGCAAAATCTCCAGTTACCCATTGTGATGGATTTGCAAAAACAAAATCATATGCACCATTAAGCGGTCTTTGTGATGTCCAAGTCGCACCTCCGTCTGCCTCTACTAAATAGCTAGAGGAAGTGTTGTTCCAGATGACATATGTTTCATTAGTAGATTCGGCTTCTACTGTTATACTTATATTAGCAGTAATAGAACCTCCGGAATTAGAAGCAGTTACTGTATAACTTGTTGCAGCAACTACTACAGTTGGGGTACCAGATATCACTCCAGTGGTTGGATTAATACTTAATCCAGTTGGTAAAGCTGGGGATATAGAATAAGATGTTACAGTTCCAGTTACGGTAGGAACATTGTTTGTAATTTGTTGATTTTGAGTATATATTACTGGAGTAGTGTAACTAAGGTTACTTGGAGGATTTAAAAACTCCACATCGAAATCTGATGTTGTAAGTTCACTTCTAGGTATTATAAAAATATCACCATCGAAGTCTATAATTTTTATTACTTGTATTTCAAATAAGTCTCTAGCCTTAAGCGAGACATCAAAAAAGCCTGTTGGAGAAGAAAGAGTAGCATTAAACTCTACTATTTCTTGTTGATTTCCTTCTGAGCTTTTGTAGCTTAGAATGATTTTATTCCAATTTGTAGTTACTGAAAAGTAACTGTCTGCGGAAACCGATGCTAAATCCGATAATTCTGATTTATTTAAGGTTATAGTTGCTGGAACTCCTTTAAGAATCCCGCCTATTGGTTTTGTAATTATAGCCATACAGTTCCTTTATTTAAAAAGAAGAGAATATTAATTCTCTTCTTTTGTCAGTTTATTATACTTCTTCTTCAGTACCGTCAAATTTTACAATTGTAACTTTACCAATGTTTTCATTTTGCTGAGCACGAAGATCTTTGAAGTATTGTATTGCTACTTTTTCTCCAAGTTTCATCCCCTCATCACCATCAGAACGGTAATGAACTCCACACATATTACGACCAATTGCAATATTAGAAGCGATTTTATTCAATTCCCCATGTATTGTCATTTGTGAAGCATCTGCTCCAGTATATGTAGAAAGAGTAGATCCGTCTAAAGATTCTTTTGGCGTAAGACCTGTTGATGAAAAAGAACCGTCTGCAATAAATAATTTAATTATAGTTACACAAGCTCCTGATATAGCAGCATGTCCTGCAGGATAAGCTGGATGTGTAGGAGAACCTTCTGCAACTTGAAGTGGAAGAAATGGCTTCTCTTCCCCACCATTGACTAAATTATAAGCTTTAACTGCATCAATTGTAGCAGAAGAAATAGCATCAGCGTGAACTGTACCTGCTGGTAATACTCCTTCAATTTCTTTAACGATACGAGCAGCCATAGCTTCTGGACGAAGTCTAAGGTGATTTCTCCACTTTTGTACCCATGCTGCTTTTAGAGCATGACGAGCAACTTCAGCAACTGCACATCCTAAATCAACAGGACCTCCATTAGTTACAAATCTGTCTTCTTTAGCGAGTGTAGGAAAGGCAGATTGACGAGGCATTCCCATTAGAATAAGAGCAGCATAAAGTAGTTGTTGATAAACAAAATCCACATGAACTAGAGAAGCAAGATCACGAGGAGTTGAACAATAACGAAGATTACCAAGTGTTTGTGGTACTGGGATATTACCGTTCTGAATAGAAAGATAATTAGATTCAGTAATACCATAAGTTCCAGTCCTGGCTTTATATTTCTGCTCAATAGAGTGAGCACCAAAAGTTACAGGATGTAAAAGGAATTGAGAAACGTATGGACCAACAAGTTCACCCGGAGCTACACCTCTAAATAAAGACTTACGAGTAACTTGACCATCAACCTTTGGACCTTTGAAATCAGAACCAAATACATTAAGTGAAGAAACTGCACGATCAGCATCAACGTCAGATCCACCTTCGTTAAGTTGTGAAAAAGTCTTATCTCTAAGAATACATTTTTCAAAAACTTCAATCATTTCACTGGCTGCTTGTCTAGAAGATAGATGGGGAGCTGCTGGCATAGTAAAGCCTTCTGGATCTCCACCCATATTTTCAAAAGAAAGACCAGCTTGAGGAGAAACTTGCTTTCTTGCTCCAGCTTTATCTAAATCATCAAAGTCTTTTTGCTCTCCACTTTTCATAGCAATTTGAAGTTCTTTGATTTTACTTTCATCAGCAACTAAAGTTGTTGAATTATGAGTCATACCTTTTGAATAAAGTCCAGTATAATTATCATTTTCAACATCTTGATTGATAACTTGATTTAACTCAGCTTCTTTAGCTCTTTCAGAAGATTGAGTATTTCTATGCATTACCATAGATTGTTTTATATTTTTTGTGTTTTTTTTCATTTTTTTTTTCCTTTAATAAATAAGAGGGAGACAAGCTCCCTCAGTTTTATTTAAAACTTACTAATAGTAATATGTTACTTTTACTACATCGCCTTCGGCAGCAGCAATTTCATCGTTACTATTGTAAGCGAAATCCCCAATAAAGGTAACTTGATTACCGCTAATACTATAATCAAGACCTTCGTGGAGAGCTAAACGACCTACGAACATTACTGTAGACTTAGCTTTTGGAGTATGAGAAAGAGTAACACCAGTAGGATTTACTCCTAAAGTGAAAGATTCTTTTTCAAAAGCAAGAGCTTCAAGAATACCAAGTCTTCCATCAAGTATACTTTCAACAGCAATAGCACGAGACTCTTCAGCATTAATCTCATCATCTACATACTTCTTAGGAGTAACATGAGAGTTACCAACAGGCATTTTTGGAGTACCATTAGAGTTTTCAACTGTAATAGACCCTGTAAAAATGCTAGTTTTTCCAAGAGAAGAGTGTTTTACATCAACTTGACCAGAATACATTTCTGTATTAAAAGTTCCGCCTCCGTAGAATCCGGCAGTATCTACATAAGTCATTTTTACAGTATCATCTTCTTCAAGTAATTGTAAAGTTCCAACAAAAGAAGGATTTATAATACTTAAGCCACCAGTCATATTTCTAGAACCATTCAACTTAACAAAAGTTAAATCTTCGGCAATACGAGCAGATTCTTCAGAACTTACTGCAGACATACGATCAGAAACTTCTTGAGAAATTTGAGATTGTAGGCTAGACTCTACTCCCATAGCTCTTGACTCTTCTGCGTCAACGTCAGCTTGACGATCAGAAATTTCTTGAGTTAATTGAGACTGTAAAGAACCTTCAACGCTCATAGCTCTTGACATTTCTTCATCAACGTCAGCCTGTCTATCAGAAATTTCCTGAGAAATCTGACTCTGTAGAGAAGCTTCTACTGCTTCAGCACGAGACTGCTCAGCAGCAATTGCATTGCTAGAGTTTTGAGCTAGAGTAGTTATTGCGTCATTAATATCAGAATCTGCATCTTGGAACGCAGCTACGATTTCAGTCAATGAATCTAGAGCAACTGGATCAATGTTACTAAGAACATTGTCAATTTGAGACTGTAGAGATTGTTCAACAGACATAGCTCTTGATTCTTCGGCACTTACAGCAGAAATTCTATCAGAGATTTCCTGATTAAGTTGAGACTGGATAGAACTTTCAACAGACATAGCTCTAGACTCTTCTGCGTCAACATCAGCTTGTCTATCAGAAATTTCCTGAGAAATCTGAGATTGTAGGCTAGATTCTACTCCTTCTGCACGAGATTGTTCAGAACTTACTGCAGATTGTCTGTCAGAAATTTCTTGATCAATCTGTGACTGTAGACTAGATTCAGCAGCCATAGCACGAGATATTTCATAATCCATTGAAGCTATTCTATCTGCATTTTCACCAACTATAGCGTTTGCTAAGTTTTGATCTTCAGCAATACGAGCATTTTGTTCATCAAATAATGCAGTATCTAGTAAATTATCAGCACTTGCTAAACTAGTAGCAGAGTTGATAAAATTACCCATAGAATTTGCAACGTAAGAACCAGTAGAAGAAAGACCAGCACCAGTTTGAGTAGTATTTACTTCATTTTGTAAAGCAGATACAGTTGAAGAAACTGATAAAACTTGTCCATAGTTAGCAGCATCTGTAGAAGAAGTACCATTTGCCAAGTTAGTTATTTTTAAATTTCCGCTAACTGTTTCAGTTACAGAGAAATTTACTTTACCAGTAAAAGTTGTTGTAAAAGGAACTGAACCAGTAAAACCAGGAGTTGCAGATACTGAAATCTCTTCTTCATTAATAAAAGACCAAGAACCTCCTGACCAAACTGCAATGTCAGTAGTAGTAGAACCAGGAGCACCATAAGGTCCAACTTGTTTCTGTATTCTAAAAGTTTCTGTAGCAGAATTGAATCCATTATCCAATAAATAACTTAAATTAGCACCTAATGATTGAACACCAGAAGTTACAGAGAAAAGAGTTGCAACTCTAGTTCTTTGAGTAGGAAGTCCTCCACCCATGTTTAAGTTTGCAGTCATTGCACGAGAACCATTCAACTTTAAAAAAGTTAAATCTTCTTCAGTACGAGCTAATTCTTCAGCATCAACATCAGCTTGTCTATCAAGAATTTCTTGAGAGATTTGAGATTGAAGAGAAGCTTCTACTTCCATAGCTCTTACTTCTTCAGAATCTACATCTGCAATACGATCAGAAATTTCCTGATTAAGTTGAGATTGTAAACTAGATTCTACACCAGTAGCTCTAGATATTTCTGAATCAAGTTGAGATTGAAGATTAGAATCACCAGCAATACGATCAGAAACTTCTTGAGAAATCTGAGACTGTAGTGAAGATTCTACGCCCATAGCTCTTGATTCTTCAGCATCTACGTCTGCAATTCTATCAGAGATTTCTTGAGTAATTTGTGATTGTAAAGAACTTTCTACACCCATAGCACGAGATTCTTCTGCATCAACATCAGCTTGACGATCAGAAATTTCTTGTGTAATTTGAGCTTGTAAAGAAGCTTCTACGCTTTCAGCACGAGATTGCTCTTCATTTACATCAGCTATTCTATCAGATATTTCTTGAGAAATTTGAGATTGTAATGAAGCTTCGGCAGCCATAGCACGAGATTCTTCTGATTCAATATTACCAGAAGAATTTTGAGCTAAAGTATTAATAGCACCTTGTAAGCTACCATCGGCAGATTGGAAAGCAGCTACGATTTCTGTAAGAGAATCTAGAGCTTCTGGATCTAAATTACTAAGAACATTATCAATCTGAGATTGTAATGAAGCATCACCAGCAATACGAGCAGATTCTTCAGAAGAAAGAAGACCTTCTACACGAGTTATTTCTGATTGACGATCAGAAACCTCTTGAGAGATTTGACTTTGTAAAGAACTCTCAACTCCCATAGCACGAGATTCTTCAGAATTTACATCAGCAATGCGATCAGAAATTTCCTGATCAAGTTGAGATTGTAAAGAAGCATCGCCAGCTATACGAGCTGATTCTTCAGTATCTACATCTGCAATACGAGCAGATTCCTCTGCGTCAATGTTAGACTGAAGTACCGATCTTACTGATTCTACATGAGCTTCGATATCGCCTTTAAACGATAATTCTTCGCCTTCAGAAACAAGTTTGCCTTGAGCGTCTTTTTTAAGAAGTTCTACTTCTCCGCCCGGAGTTTGGAGACGAAGTGCTTCGCCATCCATGAGTTTAAGCTTCGATCCGTCAATCGCATCGGGAGCTATAAACTTCTTTTTAATTTGTTGTGCCATAAAATGACATCCCCTTTTTTTGTTAGTACTGAATAATCAGTACGTCTGTATTATCTAAGAATCCATCCAACCCTAGTTCATTCCATGATATCTTATTACCATCTACTATATAATCAATGCCGTTTAATTGTGAAATTCCACCATATATATCAACAATAACAGCACTAGGAACTAAGGGTGTCTGTGCAAGCGTCACAAACTTATTATCTATATCATTTTGAGTTAATTGAATTTTTTCTACAATAAACCCAGATGATTCTCCAACTAAAAAACCTCCAGAAGTACTTCCATCTCCTCCGTAAAAAGCTTTTTGATCAATATCATAAACCAATTCACTTACTTCTAATACCAAAGTATTTCTTTGTGCTGTAGTAAGTTTTGGTGCTTTAAACATCGCCATCGTAAACTCTCATGCCTTGGTCTATTTGGGACGGACTATCTTCCCTACTTCCAAGATCTATAGTAATATCTGAATCCATATCACCCATATCAATATCTCCAACATCATCTGTGATTTTAACTGGAGCTATCCAAACTATTTCTTCCTCAAAAGGATCAAATTTCCAAGGCATTAAAACCTCGTTTTTTGAACAGAAACAATTTGCTTTTTGGTAGAATCTACATACGTAACTAAAGTTTGTTGAACAGTAGTTGAGTTATTTTTATACGTATATAAATCTTGATTTTCTGATGGAAACGTAGTTGATATTTCATCCCAAATAATCTGAACTAAAGAAGATGTCGTGTCTTCCTTTAACTCAAATTGACCAGAAAATACATTAAATATATAGTTTTTTAAAACTTGACCTTTGTATACTGGATTCTGTCCTTCATAGCCAATTTCTATATAACTAATTAATTCTTGTTTACCAACAGTATTTATTAAAGCAAATCCTGTCCCATTATCGGAAGAATTAGAAACTATACCCAACCCAGTTGTCTGTATTTCTACAGCGGAGCTAGTTCTAGTAACATAAAAATCACTTTTATGTAAAGTATTTAAAACTAATGTTATAGCCATTGCTATTACAAAAGAATCGTCGTTTGAATTAATTGGAACTTCTATAGCGGTAGAATTTTCTATAACTGGAGCTACTCCTAAATCATCCACGTTAAACCATAAATGAAAGGCTTTATTATCAGGAGCTGAGTATATTCTTATGTATTTATTTTGTAAAGATCTATTGCTATCTGAAACACAACCTATACTTGTTCTATGAGCTTGAGTTCCTCTAAAATAAGAAACTTGAGAAGGTAGATTATCGTTATTATACTCTACTCTAAAATGTGAGTAAAATTGACCAACTACAGATCTAGAATCAGATACACGAAGGGTTTTTCCATGTAAATCATGAACTTCTTTAAATATTTGCCCTGTGTCGTAAAAGCTGGAATTCTTGATTTCTGACATTTAAACCTCTGTATTATAAGGGTGCTTTTTTGTGTATTTCTAAATACTTAAAAACACTAAACAGAAGTTGTTATAGCCCTAAATTTAATTGTGCCAGATACAAAACCAGTGTAGTTTAAGCTAGTATACTGTAATTGCCCAGCACTTGTAATACTAAATACAACTCCACTAGAATCTCCTAAGCTTCTTACAGCTATTTCCCAGTCAGACCCTTTTTGTATACCAGAAATTGATACTTTTTCAAATAAATCTAAATCTGCATCAATTTTAATAGATACCTCGGCTTCAAAAGATCTAACAATGGCATTATCAAAAGCAAAACCAGTTATGTTATGAGCAGAAGTCTGTGAATTTGTTATAGAATAGGACGTTTCGCTAATATCTCCCGCTGACTTTAAGTTGTAACGTAAATCACCCCTTGCGTCGTTGTGATATTGGAAATGATCATCTCCGGCTAATCCAGACAATAAGCTATGTGTAGTAGCTTCTCCAGCTGGTGTATAAAGCTGAGTTCCTCTAAAATCAACATAATTTGCCGAATTTATTGGAACAACTCTAGCATTTACATCGTTTGTATAGCTATCTACCGTTTGAAATATAACAGTTCCAATTGCTGCAAATTCTGCAAAAGGAAGTCCAGACAACGTGGTTATTTCAGTATTAGCAGCGTTTCTAGCAGAAGGTACGTCGTTATATTGATTTATACCTTGAATGGCTACAATCGGAGTTTCTTTGTCATTAGTGGCAAATAAATGAACTAATACAAACTTATTTTGATCTACTTCTGTAAGTTGCCAGTTTCCTCCAACAAATTGATTGTAAGGAATTCTTCCACTAGCCCCCGTATACCCAGCAGATCCACTATAAATAACTGGATACGCATCTGCAGTTTTTTTCCTCCACAATTGTCCCTGTCTAAACAAAACCGGAATTTGTAATTGTGCTGGAATAGATAAAAGCAAATCTTCATCTCTAATAGAGCCAGAATCTGCTGTAAATTGAGCGTGTGTGTTAAGAGAACCATCTCCTATAGTGAAGTTTTGTAAAGCTAATCCTGATAAGTATCTAGCACCGAAAACAGTATGGAGATAAGCATGTGTAGCTCCATCCATTGTTAAGCCATGTCTTTCTTCGGCAAAATAAGAATATGTGTTTGTGTCAGTATTCCAGTAAAATAAAGAAACTAATGCGTTATCTTCAAATAAACTACTACTAAAGGTAGAGGTTGTGCTTAACACTCCAGATGGATTATAATATAAATAATGTATTCCAGCTGTAGGACTTATTATAGATACACTTTCTAATGCAGATTTAGTATACTTTGTGCCTTTTACATATACTTGAAAACTACTAGCAGTTGGCTGAATTGAAAACGTTACTGTGTTTGTGCCAGAATTATACGATAAACTTATACTAGAATCTGTTCTATTGAAAAAACCAGTAGGCTCTTTCATGTCAGAAAATGCGTCTATATTAACGCCAGTGCCACTTTCTAATCTGTCGGCTAATTGATCTAAAGCCTCTTTAACATCGTCTGGAACTGGAGCAGTCCAATCTGAAGCATCCGCTGGAGTGTAATCTAAAATTGCATTTAATTGAGAGACGTTAACTGCATCTTGTAAAGCAACACCATTTGCCAATTCTGTTATTTTTATGTTATTAATATCTATTAAAGATGCATTAATGTTAAGTTTACCTCTAGTTCCACTAGCTTCTCCTGTAGTAAGGATAATATCCCCAGAATTACCATTCTGGGCATTTCCTGAACTAAATACAACAGATCCAGTGTTCCCAGTACCCTCATTGATACCGGTGACTCCATATAAAGGTCCAGTATTTCCTTGACTAGAACCTCCAAATATATTCCCCGTATTTAGTAAAATATTTCCAGTTGATCCTGTACCAGAAGAAATACTACCAGAAAGAAAAGTCATTACTCCAGTTGCCGTCTGAGAAGGATTGCTTCTTTGAGCATTGATATTATTACCACTCCAAACTCTAGCCCCTCCAGAAGTAAAATCTCCAGTTACATCACCAGAAATAACTCTCACTGCACCAGAATTTGAAGTAGTCTGAGTTTTTGTTCTTACTTGAAATCCAGTAGTAAAGCTAGTATTTGTGCTCAAAGATTCAAGATTTACTCCATCGGGTATTGCAGTTGCTACTAAATTATTTAAGTTAGTATTCGCTTTACCATCCAACGCAGTTTGAGTAGCTGTACTAATTGGCTTATCCAAATCACTTGTGTTATCTACATTTTCTAAACCAATGTCATACTTATCTAAGAATACATTCCCAGTTTGTTGATTTACAGATAATACTGGAGATTCTGGCACTTCCGCTGCAGTAATATATCCTGCAGGATTAGATGCGTCATATTTTAAGTTTAAAGCGGTTTGAGTAGCTGTGCTTATGGGTTTATTTAGGTCGCTGGTGTTATCTACATTACCAAGTCCAATATCTGTTTTATCTAATACAACGTGTCCAGTTTTAGTGTTAACAGATAATACTGGAGGTATAGCTCCTGGTGATATTTCTATATAAGCGGAACCAGACCAACGATATATTTTGTTTGTGTCTAGTGCAACATAAATTTTACCAGTCTCTCCAGTTACAGGAAACGTTGCTAAATTAGCATATTCTAAAACATCGTCTACATAAGATGGTAGGTATATAGCATCAATTTTTGAAGCAGAGTTTAAAGGAACCGTTCTAATTCTTAGTTCCATTTCTTGTTTTCGAGTTGGAGAAAATACCCCTAAGCTCTCAACCATCCAACTTACTTCACCTGCCGGTTCTGTTGAATTAGAATTTAACGCAGCAGTTAAAATAAGTTCTGCTGGGTTTTTATCACCAACAGATTGAATTGGAACTAAATCAAGAGCAACGTGTTGAAGTTCAGGATGTACTGGAGGGTTAGTGCCAATGTAAAATAAGTATTTAGTACCTGCTAGTAGCGGAGATAATGCAGCTGTAGAAAGTTCG
>Ga0214917_10000434_pt1 | contig 54532 bp, 81 predicted proteins | sample LL_1208_BB_MetaG_FD_177983 | JGI IMG/M metagenome (GOLD analysis project Ga0214917, IMG submission 177983) | Freshwater microbial communities from Lake Lanier, Atlanta, Georgia, United States - LL_1208_BB | ecosystem: Environmental > Aquatic > Freshwater > Lake | place: USA: Georgia | collected... | reverse complement strand
CCGGTCTGGAAATGGTTGTAATGGGTATTTTATCGGACTGCCAGGAATTGCTTCCCGCTGGTAAATCAAACGGAATGCCTGTAACCATCCGCAAGCAATTGAATATTGCTAAATTCATTCTATCGGAAATGCTTGAAAACAAAAGTACTACAGACTCCGATTATTTGGATTCTGCTGCTCACCTTGACCAAGTAGAATAACCACACAGGCAACTGGAAGAAAAAAGTTTACAGTTGCCAAAACCACCAAAATCCAGTATACTTTGTCCATCAAATCGAAAAGGAAACAAAATGTCAAATTACACCTTCCCCTGCGCTTCAGTTAACGGCTTGACCACAAACCAAAAGCGTGCTGCTATTGCTGCTCTCCGTGCTTCGCTTATCGTTGACCGTGAGCAGGCACAGGCAAATAAAATTGCCGCTGCCGAAGCGAAGCGTGCCGCTGCCACTGCAAAGCGTGAAGCCGCAATTGCTAAGGCACAAGCTCGCTTGGAGAAGCTGCTCGCTAAAAGCGTGGGTCCTGTGGGTTCCAAAGCAGTGAAAGCAAACAAGCGTCCTTCCAAGGGCGTGACCTTTGGTGCTGAAGCGAATGACCTTGCTGCTAAAATCAAGGCAGGCGTTTCCACAATTTAAACCATCCGAATGCTGTGAGGAACACAGCTCCAGCCGGTGAGGAACACCGGCGTCCGGATGTAAGGCAGAGGGATCGGATCCCCGAGGCCGCCAGTTGGAAAATCACTGGCAAATTGAAAACAGAAGTTAACATTTTAGGAATTAGAATGAAAGTAGTCTTTTTTGTGGTTGGAGCTTTAGTGGGCGCATATTATAATACAATTGTGCTGGCTTTGGCAAGCGAAACCGTGCATGGTGTACACGTAGCGGCTCAGAGAATACTCCAGTTGCTTGCTTGAAGAAAAAAGTTTACAGTTGCCATTTTAACCAGGAATGATATACTCCTTCCATCAAATCAAAAAAGGAAAGCAAAATGAATAAATTATCAAAAACCAGCAAGCTCGATAATATTCTGAGCTGGTCTCTGCAAGCGTTGGAGACTTGCCCCGGATCGCTCTCTGCCTCCGGCGTGCTTGTGGATGCTTGCTCTGGTTGCTACGCTACCACCGGCTGCTACTCCTTCAAAGGCACAAAAGCAGTCCGCGCTGACAATAAAGCTGCATGGCAGGAAGCTGGCTGGGTTGACACCATGGTAAGCGCTCTCTCCAAGCAACGCTTCTTCCGTTGGTTTGACAGCGGCGATATGTACTCGCTTTCCCTTGCTGTTAAAATGTACGCTGTCATGGTGGCTACACCTAACACCAAGCACTGGTTACCGACCCGTATGTATAAATTTGCTAAATTTGAGTCCATACTGGCTCAAATGGAGGCTCTGCCGAATGTCATGGTCCGCCGTAGTAGCGATGCCGTGGATGGCACCTATACTGCTGGTGTGCATGGCAGTACCATTGTGCCTGCTGGTATGCCTCTGCCTGCTGGTGTGGTTGCTTGTACGGCACCCGATAATGGCGGCAAGTGCTCTGGCTGCCGTGCTTGTTATTCTAAGGATGTGCCGGTTGTGGCATATATTGCTCACGGCCGCAAAATGGCCAAGGTTATTAAATTACAGGCGGTTGCCGCATAATTTGACAGGACAGGTATGGCACTGAAAACCGTGCTGCTTTCGGACCGATTGAGCTGTGCTCTCGGTCTTTTTTTTTGGCTCAGTGGGAGAGCAGTTGGTGGTGGGGTTGGTGGGGTGGTGGTATGTGTTTATATAAAAAGCCCCACCAGGTCAAACTCTTTTTTCCTATTTTTTATTTTCTCGGCCGGTTCCCAAGGATTCAAAATTTTTTTCAGGTGGCTCCAAGAGAAAAATTCACTTTTCATCAATCCAATCGGGTTTCTCTACCTCTACAGCCCAATGTACAACACACCAGTCATCAATGGCTGTTTCATCAGCCATCAAAAAGGCTTTGTCCGCCTGTACCATCATCAATACCCAATTGCGATACCATGATGATCCAAGGATTTGTTTCTCTGACCACGTTTCTTCTACATGCTGGCCACATTCACCTTCAAAAGATATTCTGTAATATTTCATTTTGCATCCTCCCACTTCCATCCTAACAGTTTCTCTGTAAACCAAATCTGTATTCTATGAGGTTTCTTATACATGGCAAATGATGTACGAAAAGCTCCTGGATATAATACCCAATAACCCACTGGTTTTGGCCAGTTGTTGGCTATTGAGAATGTTCCTCCAGACGAATACTGGCCTTCGTATTTGTATTGTGTTTCTTCAGACATTATAATTCTCTCCTATAACGAAATTATATTACATTCAAAGAAAAATGTCAATAGTTGTCCTGTCCTGATACCGTTTTAGGTCACCACGTTTGTTGTACAGAGCAATCATATCCGATTTGAAATGGTCACCTTTTCTGTGCAGATGGTCAACATAATTCATTCTGTTCTGTGACCACTTTAGGTAATGATGGTCCATCTCGTTTTTTCGGAGTGCCGCAAGAAAAGGATAGGTAACTCTCATTTTTTCTTAGGTCCTTTTTTCTTTGCTGCCTTTAGACTTTTCTCTGTGGCCGGACTGGTTCTCTGTGGCGGTGGTACTGGTGTGTGGTTCGGTGGATATTTTGGTGGACTATGTTTGAACCAAGACATTTTATTTCCTTATTAGTTGGTCAGTGAACTCTAATAGTAATTTATGATGCTCTCCACCGTGATAATGAGGCTTCATCCATGAGTATGTATTGTACCAGTGTGGTGTACTTTCTGGATGACAGCCGATAACCCCTACATTGTCCTGTATAAGAGCCATCGGATCGCCATTGGGATATAAGGAGATTATCTCTGACGATGCAAGACCAGGACCAGTAAATGCAGGCCCATCATAGAAGAACATTCTCTGCTCTTCGCCAGCCCACAGGACTCGTTGGTTCTTGGCGTGAGGTCTCCTGGTGTCTGTGTTAGGACGCTTGATGTATTGCTCAGCATGAATTCCATCAAGGAGATTAAAGTAGTGATTAGTTGCCCAATAGCCGCCCATGCAAATACCGAGGTATTTACCACCTCGGCGTACAAATTGTTTTATGGTCTTTCCGTTTTCTTTGAATAGGAATTGGTAGGATTCGGAATCGCCAATACCACCGGGGAACGCAGTGATTTGGATATCGTCAAAGAAGTCATCTTCTACTTTATGCTTAGTGAATATCTTAAAGTCATAATACTTGGAAAGAGATTGCATGATACCATTACCAGATTGTACTGAACATTTTGGTTGGTGTAGAAATAATGCTATCTTTGGTTTCATACAGGTACTAGATTATCCTTAAATATCTTCCAACAATGTTCCCAGCTCCACTTTATACTATACTCTAGTACCTTGTCCCTGTCAAGGCCTAAGCAGCGGTATACTGCTGTACTTAGGTCTTTGTCCATAAAACCAGTCTTGCCTTCTTCAATTACGTCCATAGGACCGGCAGTCGGAAATGCGGCAACAGGAGTACCACAAGCCATGGCTTCAATCATAACAATACCAAATGTTTCCCAACGGGATGGGAATACAAATGCTTCTGCATTGGCATAATACTGAGCCAACTGTATACCAGTTTTGAAACCAGTAAAGTGTACATCAGGGTATTTCTTTCTGTATGTCTCTAACATAGGCCCGTCACCGACCATGACTTTGAGATAACCTGGAAAGTCCATTTCTAAGAAATCTTCCAAATTCTTTTCTTTGCTGACACGACTGACACAGACCAAATATTTACTGGTTGTTTCTACACGATGATTTGGATTGAAAATATCACGGTCAACACCTCTAGTCCATGGAATGACTGTACCATCAAAGCCATGGTATCTCAGGTCATTCACCATTGTTTCGGTCGTAGTGAGTACTTTACCAGAATGTTTATGAAACCAACGGACATAAGACCATGTGATAAATTCTGGAATACCAAGCAGTTTCTTTATCCCTTCGGGAAACTTAGTATGATAAGCGGTATTGTAAGTAAGATTCTTACGGTCACACCACACACGGCAAGCAAGCCCCACTGGACCTTCTGTTGCGATATGAATATGGTCCGGCTGTATCTCTTTAATCTTTCTACCGATTTTACGAACCCAAGAGAGTTTAACTTCCGGATAACGAGGAGCGTTAATATGGGGAAATCGAGAGGGGTCAAGATACACAATATTATAACCGTCAGCAACAGCCTGCGCTTCCAGATTCTTGTAAGTTGTAACGACACCATTTATTTGCTCTGGTAAATTATCAGTTACTATCAATATCGTCTTTGTCATTATCACTCTCCTTAATCCATGTTACTATTTCCCAAGTACCATCATGGTGTTCTACCAACGCAGTACATGATTCTACCCAATCACCATCGTTCATGTATGTGACACCATTTATTTCTTTTATTTCTGCATGATGTATATGTCCACAGATAACTCCATCAAATCCACGTTTCTTGCAATAATCTGATAAGTTCTTTTCAAACTGAAATATGAAGTCTACAGCTTTCTTAACACGCTGCTTAAGAAACAGGCTAAGGCTCCAGTAACCAAAACCCAGCTTATGACGAATCCAATTATATTTACTGTTGAGGCTAAGTATGAAATCATATGCTTTGTCTCCTAACATTGATAACCATGGTGCTAGTCTTGTAATACCATCAAATAGGTCTCCGTGTGTGACCAGATAATGTTTACCATCTGCACCAACGTGTTCTGTTTGATTGACTACTTCTATCAGACCAAATCCAATGTTATATTGAATAAATGGCCTGAGGAATTCATCGTGATTGCCGGCAACGTAGATGACTTTAGTTCCACGTTTGGCATGGCCTAGTACTCTGCGTACCACATTTGTATGTGATTGCTTCCAACGCCATTTGTTTTGTTTGATTCTCCACGCATCAATAATATCACCAACAAGGTACAGTGTTTCGCAACTGTTATGTTTTAAGAAATTATTGAGTTTGTCAGCTTGACTGTCTTTAGTGCCAAGGTGTACATCACTAACGAATATAGTTCTATATGTTTTTTGCATTTTGGAATATTAATTGTGGTGTCTCCATTATCTATAATAATCAACACTTCGTAATATTCCTGTCACAATTTAGACTGGCGATCCTTGTGAGCCTGAACCTAAGAAACATCCAACTTTAGAATCATATTGAATCAAAGACCAAGTTCCAGTTTCCTTGTTTTTGTATATTGATAGATAAGAAGAATTGTTTTCATCTTTACCAACCCATGCCATTGTTTCACCAAAATTCTGATTGATGAAAAGCATAATATCTTCTACTGCGGCACATTTCAATGGTCTTGTGAGGTCAAATATTTGAATCTCTTGTTGAGCATATGCCGATGTGGTGAATAATAAAAGTAATAGTAGTTTTTTCATTTTGACCTCTTATTCATTTATCCTTATATAGTGTCCTCAGTATTCTTACTTGATTATCTGGAATAAGGAAACAACGAGCCTTAATTATCTTATGTCCCCAAGCAGAGTCTTGTATTTGTGTAAATTCAATTGCACCTTCTTCTAACATTTTCTCTGCTAAATCTATGGCTAATTGTTTTTTAATTTCTTGTTTCCATACATCTTCAGTTTTATCAATCATAAGAATATCAGATGCAGTGAAACTTACCATAAACATCTTGCCTTGTATGGGGTGTTCGTATGTTAATGGTGATGTTGATGGATGCCACCTCCAATTAGAATCTGGAACGATGTTACCATCTGTTGGAAAATCTGTACCGGTTGAAATAGCTGCCATCACTTCACTCCATGATAATGTTTATATAATGTATAATAATATCTGAATCTTATAGGTTCATGGTCAGGATTCGGTAATTTTTCTCCGTAAATTCGTTTCATGTCCTCATAGATTGCTAAAACTTCTTCATCACTCATAGATACTGGACCAAATCTTCAGTTTTTCTTTCTTTGCAATTCTAGCAGCATTGATATTAGAATCAGAAACAATACACTTCTCTACCATAATATCAATCATCGCTAGAAGGTCACCAACTTCTTCTTCTAAGCTTTGCATATTGCTTTTATCGGTAACAGGATGTACTGAGTTAAATCCAAATCTAAAAATTTTAGAAATAGCCTGTGTAACCTCAGCACATTCTTCCTGCGTAATACAAAAAATCTCTTTAGTCTTTTTATCCATATTAATCATCTATAAACATAATAACAGGTAATTCGTTAGCAATCATTAAGGCTGCTTCCAATTTACTCTCCGCCAAAACCCTACAGGTCACAATACCATTTCTAATAATAATATCAAAAGGCATTGAACCAGCAGGAACCCAAGCTTCGTCTAAGTAGCAAGAGATTTTATACTCTCGTACATTCTTGCATCGGTCAATAAGGTCATCAAGCACATCTTTTGCGGCTTGATAGTCTTTGTCACGCTTAGACATACTCACTCAATAGTGATGAAGCACCACCATTCTCATTCTGCACAAAATCTTCAGCAATGTGTTCGGCTTTTTCTTCACTATGTGTGGTGATTTTTTGAATCATCCGACCTTCAATGAATAAAGTAACTTCCCACTTTTGAAACCTTGGGTCAAGACCTTCTAATTTCATTTTTGTTACTGTAGCTTTTTTGTTTTCATTAACAAATTCTGAATATATGTTCATTTGTTCTCCTATGTAATCATGTTGATAAAACGGTTTAGAATAACACGATTGTTAATTCGGTTACCTGCATACTTAGTAAATGCGGAAACGATACCACGTTTAGTGGCATTTTCCTTAACCTCAAAGGCTACATCATCCTCAGTATCTAGGCCGTTTGACCGGAGCAAATAGTACTCATCAAATCCAGTGTTTTGAACCACAAAGAATTTATCTTTTGTAAATTGTTCTTTGACTTTATATCTTTCAGAATAATCTGGAAAGAACATATTGCCAGCAGAACCAGTAATGTCTCTAGTTTTCAAAACATAGAATCCAACAATATTGGAATTTGTACGTTTCTTCAACAAACGAATCAATGCACTTGTTTGACCAAAAGAATTTGAATTACTTCTGACCATTTCTTGGTGTCTGGTGATTGGATCACGAATCACCATATGTTTTTTGTTGTATCTTGAATTGTAATTGGTATTTCCAATTTCATCTTCATATACTTCAGAAATAGTAGATCCTTCACCATCAGTCAGAAACACAGTGTTTACAATTTGCAATTTATATTTCTTTTGAAAGTACGGAACAATTTCCATAGCGGCAATAACTGCTTCATTCAAAGGAGTTCCAGCCATGGACATCCAATATGGTTGTTTACTTCTTCTACCATTAGGTCCACAACCTGCCATAGAGACAAGAGCAGAACCAGCATAAGTGAATTCAGCGGCAGACATTCTACTTGAAAGAATATTACATATACCAAATTTTCTGGCGAATAAATCACCTTTTTTAGGTTTAGGTTGATAATTATATTCATAATCAATATCATCAACAAATGTATACACTTCAAAAGGAATGTTTACTTTCTTACAGAACAAAGTAAGGTTAAGTAATTGCTTCATAGTGTTGCTCATATGGTCAACCATAGAACCAGACCAATCTAAGAACATTACAAGACCATGTGATTTACCACCAGGAACAACTGTAACTTTCTTAAAGATATCTTCACTGAAACCATATGAGAAAAGTTTCTTCATATCCAAGTCACCAGTTTTTGCAGTGGTGGCACGTTTTAGTTGGTCAGCGTTCTTACGCATTTCAAATTCTTTGACAAGATAAGAAACAACCTTGTTTGATTCACGGCGGAGATTTAGGTAAACATCAGTTTTTACTGAACAAAATTCTTCTTCTTTGTAACGTTTCCACAAAGGCTTGTAATCGTAGACAACTTTTTCAACTTCCATTTTAGGAACATTGGCATACAAATAATCTTCACCAAACTCAAACAGTCGGCTTTCATTCTCACGGAATGCTTCATCAGTGAAAGAACGGATTTCTGATTCAGTTTTGGAATCTTTGAAATCATCTTCATCCGCCAAATCACCAGATTCATCAAAATCTTCATCTGAGTCTGAATCTTCGGTTTCAACATCATCATCAGGATCACCAGATTGATTTGATGCATCTGAATCTAAATCAAAGTCAAAGTCTTCCTCATAATCATCTCCATCATCTTCTTGTGGCTGAAGTTTTTCTTTGGCTTTTTGTTCTTCCATTTCCTGTTTCATGTATTCAACGATACGTTTGGAAACTTCAATAACATCATCATAGGTTTCTGTTTTTTCAACATCATTCACCAAACCACGTTCAATCTCATTGAATTTGATACCCAAGGATACGCCACCTTTTGTATAAAGGTTCAAGCGGTCAAGGAAGTTTAGCAAGTTTATGTTTTTGCCTTTAGTACCAAAGAAGTCTTTTTCAATCAATTCTTGGTATGCTTTGAGGAAAGGTAATTTAAGACCTGGGTATTTGTATTTGATTTTGCGTTCAATGCGGCAATCTTCAACCACATTGGTAACACTCATGTTAATTTTTTGTTTTTTTGCTTCAAGCATTCCGTCCATAGGAGTGTAGAGAGCATGGCCAACCTCATGACCAGTAAAAAGGTCATACAAAGCTGCCGATAGGTTTTTATCTAGTGTGGGAATAACCAAAATACGGTTCTTAACATCAAAGGATGCTGTACGAACATTACGATGTTCAATGGTAATGTTTTCTGTGGCCATCAGTTTGGCCAAAAGTGATTTTGTATCAATTAGTTCCATGTTACTTCCTTAACAATATAATGTATTGTAACATAGTAGATGTTAGATTGTCAAATTTATGTTACGGTTGTGTCTTTTTTTGACAACACTATTGATCCGTTTTCCACGGATATATTTAAGATATCACCATCTTTCCATCCGGTTTCTTCTATCATCTCTGGAGGAAGAGTAAAAAGGAAATTATCGGGGTCACCAGGAATATCCTGGAACAAATCTTCGTAATTATATACTTTATTCATAGTATTCCTTCATTTTTCTGTACCAATCTTCGTCATTTTCAAATCCGGTTTGTGCTGCCCATATTTTTATAACGTTTTCCAGTCGCTGCCAAGGTTGCAATTCATCACAGACCAAGTCGGCAGGCACTATTTGTTCATCTATTTGTGTCATTTTTAATTCTCCAGTGGATTTTTCAGTGGATGTTTATTTTTCCGGCTGAATTTTGTGTCAATTTTATGTTTTTGCACAGGTTTAATGGGTGTCCGGCAAACCGGACGCTTAAGTTCAACGATAAATTTTAAATCTTTCTTCATTTTAACGCCTCATACTTGAAATTTCTACAGCTTCCTCGCTGTTAAACACAGGAACAGCGTTGGATTTGTGCATTGTTGCAATTCCCATCACTTTTGTGCCTGTGTAAACCTTTGGTGCCGCTTTTGTAGCGTTGCCAAGGCCTGTATCTAATGATGGATAGTGCTTTGTCTCACGACCTGGAGGCGCCGACAAAGAATATCCTGATAATTTGGTGTTTGGAGTATGTAGTTTTTTGATTATGGGTTTTTGATGCGAAGCCAACCACTGCTCATATTGCTCACGAGCGGCTTTTGTCACATTTTTTTGCTTTGACTTGCGTAGATTCACATGAAACATCATAATATTACTCCAAACGAATGATAAGTATACTCGTTTTTTAGTCAAATGTCAAGCGATGTTGTAGGATTACAACATTAGTAACTTTTTCTTACTTTATTGCTTCTTTTTGTTGATTCATAACCTGATCCATAATCATAATCTTCATAATTATGCTTTATTTTTCTTTTTTCTGCCTTTTCATCTTTACGTCTATTACGCTTTGGTGAAAAATCATCATCATAATCATTTTTACGAAACTTAGCCACAAACTTTGACACTTAATACTCCTGTAGTTACGGTAATAAATTAGGAAAGGCTTCTTTGATAAATTTATAGTCAAGACCTTTTACACCTAAATCTTTTTGGAAAATACCTAAGATGATTTCTGCTTCACGGGGTTCAATTGAATCCAGAATTTGTGATAACAGTTCTTCTCGCCTTTTCGGTGTTAGTTTCTCAGCAGTTTCATTACCTTGACTAAACACATACATTCGGCGTAGTTGAGATTCCAAACTATCGTAAGTTATTCCAGGTAATGTGTCGGTTGGTAATTTATAGTTGTGTGGTAGTTCGCTTACCTTCCACTGAATATTTGGATGATAAGCCATCTCTAAAACTTTTACCAGTGTGTTGGATAAATTCTTTTGAATTACATTCATCCGTTCTTTTTTATTCTTTGCTTCATCAAATTCATCGAATACTTCATATAGGGGTTTCATTAAAATTCCTCAATTACTTCCATTAGGTTAAATAATTTATTTGCAATAAAATAATCCAGTAATTTACCTTTAACTGGTACTGTTTCTTCATAAGTATTTATGATTTTAGACTGTATATCGTCTGGTATGTTTCGTAAGTCAATTAGAGTCTGGTTACGTGAAAAACCAATCTTAGCGTTTTCATCATACTCGGTATAATTCTCCGACATGAATTTTGTAAGTTTGGCTTCTGTCATAACTTTTTGACGAATTTCACGTACAAATGTATCACTTGGTGAAAGAATGTTTGGGATGCCATCACCTTTATCACCATTGATAATTTTTTGTTTCAGTTCATCCAATGGATTTTCCGAAATCAAGAATTTCTTTTGTGTTGGATTGTATTGTTTAACAGTGTATTTGCTACGACCATTATACATTTGCAATTGCAAGAAATCACCATCACTGGAAATAATCAGGATATTTTCATGCATGATATGACGAGGCACAAGCGTACCAATAATATCATCAGCTTCTGCACCCTCAACATCAATTACTTTGTATGGGAAATTTTCTTTGAGTTCAACCTTAAACTTGGCCAACATATCAAAAATAAGGTGCCAATCTAGGTCTGAGTTCTTACGTGATTTTTTACGACCAGCTTTGTAGAAAGGAAAGAATTCCTTGCGCCAGTATTTACGATTGTCAGAACACAGTACAACCTCACCATATTCTTTGCGGAAGTTCTTTAGGTGACTCCTGATGATATTCAGGATCATATGTCGAATAAGACTTTCTTCCAATTTCACATTTTTTGCATTGGCAATTTGTGCCATGAGGCCAGCCAATAAAACCTGGTTAAGGTCAACGAGAATCATAATAAACTTTCAATAGTTTCAATAAAATAGTATTATATCAGATACTTTTAATCTTGTCAAGTATGTTATCCACAAATTCTTGTGACTCTGTGGTTTTTCTGGCCACCAAACCATACCAATCTTGTGGAATTAATCCAGAAACATAAACCCTAGGATCCGATAAAATGGCATCCCATCTATCGTGTGCATATGTACCGGTTTCTGGATTAAACTTAAATATTACAATGTGATATTCGGGACCTAATTGACTTCCACCAATTTGTTCACCAGGTTTTTTGTATTTGCAACACTCAACCTTCATTGTATCTTCTTCATTTGTAGGCAACCAAAACAAAACATCAAAATCTGTCATGTCTTTAAAATACTCTAGCATTGCAATCCTTTTATATGTGACTTTCTTACTCTAACCATAATCCAGCTATTGTAGTACATATCACTTTCTAACACACCATTTACAAACTGTTCTTTCGCCTCAAGGTAACCACACTCACCTTTGCTTTTGCATAAGTGGATGATTTCTCTCTTAAAGTTATCTTGGCCATGTAGTATAACATCTTTTTGTAAAATGTCACTAGAACCGTAGTAAGTTTGCCAGTCCGAGGAAATTTTGAAACGTTTCTTCTTACCTTTAACTTGTTTTGTTTTGGATGTATAAAAGAATTTTTTACCAATGTATTGTCTACCATCTACCATGTTGGTAATCCGGTAGACAAACCCATAATTTTCACCAATTAAATCTTCTGTAAAATCTTTATTATCATATATCCAATTTAGTCGTTCCATTTTTCATCATCATTGAGTTCATCGTCCTCTATGTATTCATCTTCCTCGGACAATTCTTCAATGTGTTCACCACAGAACGGACAAATTTCTGGATAATGTTCAGAAACTAATTCTTCCATGTAAACTATGTCGTAACTGGATTCACAACTATGACATTCTGCTGTTATTGTTTTTGTTGTCATTTGATTTCCTTTTAGTTAGCCCAAACATCACCCCAATTTCCTGACAATGCACCTTTAGCATAATCAGTGGCACGATTCTCAAAAAAGTTAGTGTGTGTTGGTGCGTTAATCATTTCCTCAACCCATGGAAGAGGATTCTTTTTCACTTTAAAAATGCCTTTAAGACCAAGAGATATAAGGCGTCTATCAGCAATATAACGTATATATTTTTTAACATCATCACTAGACAAACCATCCATAGCACCCATAGAAAATGCCAAGTCAATAAATTTATCTTCAAGTTCAACCATTCTTTCGGCGATGGTGTAGATTCGTCCTTTAAGTTCATCATTCCATATCTCTTTGTTTTCTTCTATGTAGGTACGAAATAATTTAATCATTGATTCAGCGTGCATTGTTTCATCAACAATAGACCATGTAACAATCTGTCCCATACCTTTCATTTTGCCTGTACGTGGAAAGTTAAGCAACATAATGAAAGAGGAGAACAACTGCATCCCTTCAGTGAAAGCACTGAACACGGCGATGTGGGTTGCAGTTGAAGCGGCATCACCATTTTTAGAAGAAATGTCTAACACATAATCGTGTTTATCTTTCATTTCTTGATAATCTAAGAATTGGTTATATGTTGTTTCAGGTAGACCAAGTGTTTCAATCAAATGTGAATATGCAGCAACGTGTAATGCTTCTCTTGCCGCAAAACCCATTAGCATCATACGAACTTCTGGTTGTGGAAAGTATGGAAGATAATTCTTTACATAACCACCAGCAACGTCAATATCACCTTGTGTGAAGAAACGGAAGATGTGTGTAAGAAATTGTTTCTCACTATCAGTTAGATTTTTCTTCCAATCTTTTACATCTTCTGCCATTGGTACTTCTGTGTGAAGCCAATGTGATTGTTCGTGTTTTAACCAAGCATCATATGCCCATGGATAGTTAAATGGCTTAAAATAGTTTCTATCTTCCGTTAGTTTTTGAAGTACTTCTTTTTTAACCATTTATCCACTCCTTTATGACATTTTCAGTTTGAGCACCAGTCATTCTTTTAACTTCAATATTATCTTGTATCATTACCAGAGTTGGTACAGAACGAATACCATACTCTGTTGCAATTTCTGGAAGTACGTCAATATCAATAACTTCAATAGGAATATTTGTTTCAATATTTGTTAGTGTCATTGCTAAACCTTTACATGGTTGGCACCATGATGCTGTAAATCTTAATATCTTTTTCATTTATTTTCTTTCTTTTCTACTTGTTCGTACATTACTGTGTTTGTATCACCTAATGCCCATTTTGAATCCGTTTCAACTGACCATTTTTTTGTTGCAACCCTAAAGTCAGGCATCTTCAATTCTTTTGGATTACTACTTGGCTCAAATACGATTAAACGATTATTTGGCTGAGCAGCAAACTGACCATTATCACACATGATGAAATTATAAGACTTGTGATCCTCGACATCTTCAGAAAACCCTGTATCAAGTACGTTAAAATCAGGATGAGCAGAATCAACTGTAAACATATAAACACCATATTGCCAATCTCCGTTTTTCAATTTGAATTTACATCTCATTGATTGTAATTGTGCTTTTTTTATAACTGTTATGTCATAAGATAAACTGTCCCATAGTTGTAGATAATCTAATGGTAATGGTTCACCTTCAATTGGTTTCCAACAATATGCATGTAATGGTAATTTGTCGTACAATGCACCATAGTTGTTTAGATAAGACTCAATACGAAAGGCTTGGCCTCGTAATGATTTGATACTTATCCACCAACAAGGTTCAAATTCTCCATGACCTTTTTCAAAATCATAGAGAAATTCTTTGCGAACAAAACACTTTATAGGTGGAAGGTTAGCAACAATATGAGACATTTATCCCTCACAAGCTATACAATCGTTACCTTGAGCAACTTGAACCATATCAAGTTCTTTAATTACTTGACGTTCAATCTTCTTAGATACTTTATCTGCCTTACCAATCTTTTCTGAACGGCAATAGTAAAGTGTTTTTAATCCTTTTTTCCATGCCATAAAGTGAATGGCGTGAATGTATTTAATGTGTGCATCTGGACGGAAGAACAAATTTAATGACTGTGCTTGGTCAATATATTGTTGACGGTCAGCAGCCAACTCAATAACCCAACGTTGGTCAATTTCCATGGATGTTTTAAATACTGCTTTTTGATTTTCATCCAAAAGATTTAAATGCTGTACTGAACCATCATTTGCAATAATTGATGACCAAGTATCATTATATTCTTCTTCCGTTTTCGTCAACTCTTTGATAATTTTATCTAACCAACGATTCTTGTTTAAAAATGATCCTGAAAGAGTGTCTTGACGGTAAGCGTTAGCCCGATAAGGCTCGACACTAGGGCTAGTATTTCCCATGATGATAGACGAAGAAGCATTTGGAGCAATAGCCATAAGATGACTAAAGCGTTGACCAGTGCCAGCAGCATCAGGAGCGGGACCTCGTATTTGTCCAAGAGATTGGTTAGCATCATCTAATCCTATTCTAATGTGTTTAAAGATTTGGTTGTTTAGAACCTTGCCCATCACTCCTTCAAAAGCCACTCCCTTTCGTTGTAGGTAAGCATGAAAGCCCAAAGCACCGACACCAATGCTGCGCTCACGTATGGCAGAATACCTTGCACGTTCAATGGTGGAAGGAGCATTATCAATAAAATACTGAAGAACATTGTCAAGCATTTCAGCAACATCATTAAGGAATAACTTATTATCTTTCCATTCATCATAATACTCCAAATTTAAAGATGATAAACAACATACAGCAGTTCTTTCTTCATTCGTTGGTAAAATGATTTCAGAACAAAGATTAGATTGGTGAATTCTCAATCCTAAATCTTTTAGAAATGCTGGCATCTCCCTATTGCTTGTATCAATAAAGTGAATGTAAGGTTCACCTGTATGCATACGCAATTCTAGAATTTGTTGCCACAAATGTTTTGCTGATACTGTTTCTCTTATTTCTTTTGAATGTGGATCAACCAAGTTCCATGAATCATCTGCATTTGGATCTAACATACACTTTTCAATGATGTTCATAAAGTCATCGGTGATATTAACACCATGATGTAGATTCAGGCAACGAACATTAGGATCACCTGTTGGTTTACGCATCTCTAAGAAAGCAATAATATCAGGGTGACTGATATCGAGGTAAGCAGCATACGAACCACGGCGTGTTCGTCCTTGGCGATAAGCCAACGATGAAGCATCATAAATCTTGAGGTGGGGCATAACGCCTGTGGATTTATCATCAGTAGAGCGGATGCCGAAACCAATACCAACACCACCGCCGAGCATACTAAGCCAATTAGTTTCAGATAAATTATCAACTAATCCCTCCGCTGTATCTTCAATGAAGTTAAGAAAACATGAAATAGGAAGGCCACGCTTAGACCTCCCAAAACTAAGAATTGGAGTGGAATAGCTAAGCCAATGATTAGAGGCGTAATCGTAAAGGCGCTGAGCGTGTTCAGGATTACTTCCAAAACTTTTTGATACAAAGGCGAATCGGTGTTGTGGTGATTGTTCATCTTCTTTCATGTAACTTTCTTTAAGTCGCTTGATGCCTAACTCATCGAACAGTTTATCTTTCTCTAAATCTATTTTAATACCTAGATATTCTTCCATATTTTTGCCTTATTATTATTTTGTTATAAATTCTTTAATCATCGGAAATATTGGTTCAATTGCATCAACACAAGCCAACGCAACATCTTGATGTTCTTTCTGTGTACCATTTGCTGACCTGAGTTGTATATAGTGAACCCAAGAACGAAGTGTTCCATTCATGTACAAACGTGAACCAGTCATACCTTCTGGCAGCACTGCTCTCGCTTGTTCTTTAGCAATACCGGCACCGAGTGCCCAAAGATAATGAGAACGAGCCAAATCAAGTAATTCATTTTGTTTACGTTCCCATTCCCAAATCAAAAATGCATTACTATCAATTAAATTATCCGGTTTTATACTATTCTGACGATTTTTTGTGTCCTGTAACCGACACTCTTTCAATTCAAATTCTAACTGGGACGCATCAGCATACCGCTGACTAAATTCCTGAAAGGAAAATGAACGATGCCTTAAAATTTGTCTTGCTATATCTCTTGTGGTGTTTACCTCTAAACAAATGCTCACCATTTCTAATGGTGACCAATGTTGGTTTTTGATAAGATACCGAACCAACTTTTCAGATGTTTCGGTATTATTTTGATTGGCAGGATTTGAGACTCTGGCCACAAAAGCAACCTGTTCTAACAAATCTTTACCGTCTATACCCTGTGTGTATGATATCAATTTTACATTCATAATTAAACCTTTTTCCAATTAATAAATTCCATCTTAGCTCTGAGATTCACAAAGGTATTCTTACTTATGATATCTTGGATTTCATCAGGTAAGAAACCATTCAATACCATGTCATTAATATCTTTTTCTTCAATATATTCAGGCCAAATAACAACATTATAATGTTCTTCAATGCATTTGTCAATCTGTTTACATATATCTTTGTTCCGTGGTTCATTATCATATACAAGAACTACTTTAGTTTTGTCAAATAACTTACTGATTGATGACAAATTAGAATCCGCAGTTGCCACAGCGTTCTCCAAGAACATGGAGTCAATAGGACCTTCCACTACGTAGATAGTCTCTTCCTGATTGATTCGGTCAAGACCAAAGACCTTACTGTTGTCATCAGATAACTTGACAGTTATATATCTCAGTTTGGATTCACCAAGTGCTCTACCTTGAAACGCAATCAAGTTTTTATCGGCATCATAGAATGGTATTACAAGTCTCGGATCATTCTCTTTGAGACCTTCTTTTTCAATCTGCAAGGATTCCACGAAACCTTTGAAATCTTCTGCAAAGTATAACTCCGAATGAAATCCCTCGGGTATTTTGCGTGACTCAACATACACTTTAGCATAATGTTTTTTTGGTAAAGACTTGATTGATGGGATGCCCAAAGATTTCTTAAATTTGGGAGTTTCTGTTTTGAATTCTTCAAAGGTTGGTTTAACGTAATTGTTTGCACTGGCAGAATCCTTGTAACGTTCTAATGAATATTCTTTTGACAAGTTTGGATCAACTTTGTCAAGCAAGTTATAAAAAGTGGTAGAGACACCACAGTTATGACACATATAGAAATAGTCATTCTTCTTGCGGTAAACATAACCACGGGATTTGGATTTGTGTTTTTGTGAATCGCCACAGAGAGGACACCTGAAGTTGTACAGGTCTTCCTTCTTCTGTGTGAATTTGTTCAGCTTTGGAGAAAGCCTCAGCAAAAAAGTTCTATCAATGTAAACGGACATAACGAAACCATGTGATTAAAGTTCTGTGATTGTAACAGAACCTTAATATATTGTCAAGTAGAGATTAGGTAAATAATGCCAATATCTTGTCGGCATGGCCGGCAAAGAAACCTCCAGCGCCAACAACTCCGGCAAATGTCCAAATCAATTTATCTCTTTGAGATTTGATGGCAGATATTTCCTTGGACAAGGAGGCATGTTGGGTGCATGATGCATCATACATTTCCTTTAGTTGGTCTTTAATTTCATCACGGGTCTTATCCAGACAATCGTGCATATCTCTGACATCAACTTTAAGTTCATCCATCTTTTCGTTGAGATTTTCTACCTTTGTCTCAACGATACCTATTCTCTCTACTGTAGTTGCCATTTATTTCTTCACAGGTACTTCTGTGCCTTCTAGTTTTTTGTGGATTTTAATTGTTTTACAATCTTGCTTTGGTTTGCCATCTTTACCCATAACTGGCTTACCGGCTTTGTCAACTTTGTCATGGCAAACTTGTTTTGTTTCAGAAGCAAATACATGGTTGTTATATGCTGGAAACCAAAGACCTAAAATTAAACAGAAAGACCAAAATGTATTCTTCATAATAACTCCTTAAATTTCTGGTTGAGGTGCAGGTGCAGGTGCAGGTTTACCACCGAAGCCTGTTACTACTTGTGACGTTACTGTTGGTTGTACATCGCCAATAGGTGATGATATACTGCGTGTTGGTGCCGGTGCAGGAGGTGGTGATGGTGGTGCTGGTGGTGGAGTATATGGACGATTTGCTGAGTCTAGAGCTTTTGCTCTTAAATCTTTATCGTTACCAGCCAACATAATACCAGACAATGTACCTGTTAAGAATGTTGCAATAGGAATAATCAATTCAAAGAATTTTGAATCAATTGGACTAATAGCGTTTAATGGTTGAGTAACAAAGATGATGGAGAATAATACAACAAACACAATACCTGTTAGTGTCAATGCTAAACAGATACCGATAAAAAATTTCAAACGAGCCATCAACTGCTCTTCTGTGTACATGAAAGTATTATTATTTTCCACAATTTACTCCTTGTTGGCAAGATATTGATTTTGTTTTTTGTTCTTCTAAAACATTTTGCGCTTCTTTTGGTGGACCTAATCTTGGGTCTCTCTGACCTTTAAAAATATGTTCTGGACAAGTTCTTGTTACATCACATATTGGAAATTTACAAAAGTCTTTATCCCAGTTTGCTGGGTCTTGGCACGGATAACGGAATCTATCTCCAGCACAAAATGCTAATGTTAATGGTAAAACAATTATTGCAAGCGCTATATACAAAAGTTTTTTATCTGACATGATTAAGCTCCCAAAACATCTAATGCGTGTTCATAGTGTTTGATTCTATCTTCAAGTCCAATTGTACCACCATTGATACGTTTGGTCATGTTTAAAATATCACCTTTGTCTGCCAAAGCATTCAAGTTATTTGTTTCCCAGAACCAGCAAGCTGATTGGGCTGCACCTTCAAAAGTAGAAAGATATTCTGATGCTTCTTCTGGTGTAATTTCTAAAGAATCAGCAAATGCAACATAGTTAGATTTACCAGTCAATTGAATTAGTCCACGGCCGCAATATTTATAACCATCACCAGATGCTTCATCACCATTACCCATACGGCTTGCATAGACACGATTAGCGATAGCCGCTTGTTTATTTGGCTTAGAACAATATTCTTCCGCTAACGCATCTGTTGGAAAATATTTACCAAACAGTTTACGTAAGGTTGCAGGTTTGTAATTTAGATTTTCTTTAAGTGCAGTAAAACTACCAGATTCATGAGCACATTGAGCTATGAATGCTGCTATTCTTTTTGGTGTATTGATTTCGTAGTCAGGCAACAATTGTGACAAAGCATGAAACCAATGGTCAATATATGGGTTCTTTGGCAGTAATTGTTTTAATTGTTCTTTTGTTAGTTCCATTATTTTACACTTTCAAAAATTTGTTTTTGTTTTTGATACCATTCAATCCATGCATCATTTTTCACAGCACATTCATAGTATGTACCATAATTATTTGTTATTGTTTTAGTAACATCACTTAATTTAGCGTCATCTTGGACTTTTTGCAATTGTGGACAAGGCATCATTACAATACTACCTGGTGCTTCTGGAAACTTCATCGTAACTGGAACAGTGGTAGAACAACCAACCATCAATAAAGGTAAAAGATATTTCATTTTGGTGCCTCTGCTGCATCATTATGTGCTTTAATAAATTCTTGTGGAATTTCACAGACTCCACCTTTTGCAAATTTCTCATCATATTTAACTATCTCACGGTCAACGTATTTAACAATATCTTCACCACGGGTCTTAATTACTTGAGTTTTAATTACTAACTTTTGAACAATCTTTACATTTTCTTCTTTTGATTGTACTTCAGCTGCAGCAACTTTATCTTGCATTTCTTTTACTCTTGCTTCCCATGCATCATTATCATGTATTGCACCGGCCATAAAAGTACCTATTGCAATTGCAATAATAGAACCAAGTTGTATGGGAGTTTTATAAACATAAACAAATGGAATAAATGACAAGAATCTTACAAAATAAGATACGACCAAACCGACAACGCCGGCAATTAAGACGGCGTAAAAAATCCAATTAGGTAACCAATGTAATAACCACATAATTTATGCCATCGGTGTTTTTCTTTTGGCCATCTGTATTAGTACAGGACCTTTTTTCTTCTTTGGATTGACACCAGGTTCACCACCTTGGCCACCAGAACCAGCAATCTTTCCACTACCAACAGTATTGGTAGGTGCAGCACTCATGGCACCCACACCCATACCATCTTCAGAAAGTTTCTTTTGGTTTTTGGCCATTTTGGCATACAATTTTGAACTTACTGGTCGGTCTTGTTCTTTATCGGCTTTAGAATACTGTGAATATTTTTCTGCATTACGACCAGCAATCCTTTTTTTCACAGTATCCATGTATGAACCTTCTTCTAGTCCAACATCTTCTGATGTTGCTCTCCAACCACCACCCATAGCTTTATATTTCTTTGATGCCCAACCGTTTGCATATGCAGATGGATATACAGCAAATTTAGATTTTGCAGCAGATTTGGCTCTAGCCCATTTTTCTGGACTTGTTGGAACATTTTTTTCTTCTAAGTGTTCTTCTCTAAATACTTTAAATGATTTCATTATTTTGTCCTAACATTAATTGGTGCACCACGGCGTTCTGGATTTGGATCTTCTCTGCGTTTTCTTCTAGCAGCTGAAGCTCTTCCCTCTTTACCTAAAGCTTGTGCTTTTGCTTGTGGAAGACATTTAGGTTTGCCTTCACCAGGATCACGAGCACAATCCCCTTTGATATTACCTTTGGTATCCATGCGAACCCATTTCTGAGCAAACCATTTTCTTAAATCTTCAGCAAGTTCTTTTCTTCTTTGCTCGTTTGATTTTATATTAGGATTGTTTGGGTTTTTATATTTTGTTTTACGAAATCCTTTTGAATCATAATCTCCAGATTTCTTTTTAGATATTGCTGTTGCAGCTGCAATAGCGGCTGCAGCTGATTCTTTCATACAACTTCCTGGAGAAAAAGGTTTCTTTCCTGGTACAGGCTTATGACCTGGCCAGCATCTTCCTTTTTCATCTATGTATTGTTTAAAAGTTTTCATATTTGTATTAATATCTCTGCGACATTTAAATCTAATGGAATTTCTGCTACTGATATATTTTTACCTCTAATTCCATACACCATATCTGGTGCAATGTTTAAATAAGATAAAAACGTTTTCAATATATCATAATCTCGTTCATCAGTCTTATAGAATAATATTCTTGCTGTTGCTTCAGAACCAAAAACATTATTCAATAAGATAATATGATTTAGAATAAGTCTTTCTTTGATTGTCTTGGTGATTTTATATCTACGAAATAACCTTTTCAGGTATTTTGTTCTTTTAATATCTCCCTCAAATTCCGACAAAATGCAATGCGGTGATGTATAACACTTCACAGCATACATTAAGAAATTATCTTCATTCAAATTATCAAACATAGTGTAGAAATAGGCACCCGAAAGTGCCTATTTTCATTATAGACCTGCGTAATATGTTCCGCTATTACTTGTATTACCAGATAGTGCGTTGTAAGCAACCGCATTAGCCAAACAAACTAATGTTTCTACTTGTTTACGTCCTAAACGGCCGCCTGTACCAGAAACAACGTGAACCCAACCAGTGTGTGCGCCTTCTCCATGATTTGCTGCACCCCAAGAAGCATTAGCAGCACGGGTAGCAGTAACTAAAACTGTATCTTGGTTATAAGTATTCGCCACTCCAGTTTGCCATTTGATTTGTTGGTCAAACTCAATTAATGTACCAGATGCTACAACAGCAGTTGTACCTGCGTTGAATGTAACTGTATTACCAACGACATTCGTAACTCTTGTGTTTCCAGCAAAGAAGTTTGATGTACCATTAGCTGTTAAACCTGATCCGTAGGCATAACTTCCAACTATTACACCAGCGTTTGCTATGTTATTTTGACCACCATCATTATAAACAAAAGTGATAGTAGCAGCACCCGAAGCAGTACTATTTGCTGTTGTTGTCTGATAAACTTCACGGACTTGTCTTAAATCCGGAAATTTTGGTTTTGTATTTGCATATAAATCTGTATTTGACCATGCTGACATTTGTGTCTCCTTTTAACCTTTGGTTATGTTGCTTATTTATGTGTTATTTGTTTTTACCAGTAGGATCAGATCCTGGACGCTTCTTCATCATTGGATCAATCTCAATAGTATCTCTTGTTTGACCTGTTAATGTCTTTCCACCAGTCAAGACAGCTGCCGCATCTGGTTTATTCTCACCGACATTATCTGTTGGTTTTGTTATACTCATCTTTGGTTTCTTGCCATAAGATGTTGTTGGTTTATCTTCCTTTTCATGGTCGTATAACTCTTCCTTCATATTTTTTCTTTTATATATGGATTTGATTATACGAGCAGACTTGGACCTTTGACTTTTTCTTTCAGCATCTGATGGATTATCTACTTCCATACCTACTGTTTGTGTTGCAGCCATTGAATCTTGAAACTTATCTTCTTTGACTGGTGTAAGAGCACGCTTGGCATTTTCTGCGTTTCTTCTTTCTTCTTCTTCACGCTTCTTTTTGGCAGCTTCTAAAGCCTTTTGCCAACGAACTGCAGCAGATTGTGCCTCAACCATTGTTTCATCATCATGTTCAACAGAGTCACCCATGTAGCGACCTTGGCCATAACCACGGCGTTCGGCTTCAGTAGGTTCTTTTCCGACTGGTTGTTTTTGTGGACCAGAATTGGCTTTCTTCATTTCAGTTGATGTTCTGTCACTAAGTCTTTTTAGACCAGCATTACGAGCATTCAACTTTGTTTTTGCTGCTTTGTCTTGACCCATACTGGACATTACTTTAACAGCAGCATCTTGTCTGCTCTTTACGGCAGCTGCATGATATCCAGTAGTTGATATTTCATCAATAGGTTCAACTTCTTCATTTTTAGTTGACAAATAAGAACCAACAGTATTGATGTAGTCCGCAGCCAAAGTTACTTTTGATTGTACCCAAGCAGGCATTTGTTTTTCGTAATCTTTACCAACATAATCACGAATCATTTTTGAACAACGGTCAATATCATCCAATTGATTTAGAACCATACTGCCTTCATCATCCAACATTTTGCCCATGGCGATAGCGACATGATTTTCTGATATTTGTGGCATAATTTCTTCATGGATTTTAGAAATGTAATTATAATCTTTCATTGTCAACATTCCTTTTTTACGAATGTTAATCAACTTCTCCACAACACGGTGCAAATCCATATCTGTTCTGATATCTTCACGAGCCAATTCTAAAACACGAATAAGCAATGGAATATCCAATGTAACAGTATCTTTCTTATCAGTCATTTCATTAAGTCTGCTATTTTTCCAATTAATGAACTGATTTGTTTTTGAATGAGCAACTTTTTGGTCTTTTGTGGCAAACTTTGGATTAATACCTCTAGACAATAGATATTTGTCCAAAGCTGCATCCTCGGAAATGTCCGTATTCTTAATTAATGATTTAAGTAATTGTGCTCTGCTCATTTTGTACCTTATTCGGATGTGCCTGTTTTTCCAAGCATTTCATTTTTCATTCTTTTCATAGTTTTTGCAGCAAGTTCTTTTGCATTGTTCAAGGGTTTATTTTCTGCATTGGTAACAAAAGGAGTGTCCATACCAGGAGATGATACTGGTGTACGACCTTCTACTACAACTTCTTCTTTTTGAGTTGGTTTTTTACCAGTTTGTGGTACACCCATCTTGCGTTGTAGGTCTTTACGTTGATCCTCATCGGAACCACCAGTCAAGGCCTTAAATGCTTTTTTTGCAGCATTCTTCATCATGTTTTCTTCAACATATTCTTCATTCTTTTTTCCATAGTAAGCACCAAGAGCCATTTTCTTGCGTTCAGCCTTAGACTTACCAGCAAATTTTGGATTATCTGAATGTATAAAATCATGAATATAATCACCAGCATCTGCATCTTTAGAAAGAACTTCATTAATCAATTCATCAAGAATTGGTTCTTCATATTTTTCTTTCATACCCTTTAATGTCATAGGACCTGGGTGATATTTGACTTTAGTACTTTTACTATCTGAACCAGGTCCAACATCATCTTTTCTTTTCGTTTTTACACGGCCAGAAAGAGTATCTTCTGTTCTATCTGAAGGATCAATTTCTTCTTTCATCTTTTCTTTTGGTTCTTCTTGTTCTGGTTTTTCTTTTTGTTTAGAACCACCATAACGTGAACCTTGTTTTACACCAGAACCACCATTAGGTTCAGGTTTACGTGGACTTTTGTAATCAAAAGCATTTTCTTCAACTGTTTCTTCAGATGTTGGTTTTTTACCAGCACGTAGAGCTGCCAAATCTAAAGCATCAATTGCTTTTTTATCACCAGCAAGTGCAGCGATTTTCTTTTGGGCTGGAGACAATTCTTTCTCCATGATTCCTCTGATTACGTCAGCAACTGGGTCTTTTTTATTAAAATTTATCATTGTTGTTCTCCGTTTAGCAATTCCATTTACGCAAAGACTTATTGATTCTAGAATCAGGATCATTAGCTGTCTTAGCAGATGTTAACCTTTTTTTCATACCAGACATTCTGGCACAAAACGACTTTCTTCTTTTTGCAGCTTTACTATCTGGATCCAACTTAGATGGCTTTGTTGTAACAGCCATTGAAAGTTTAGAACCTGGATGTTCTCTGCGATACGAAGCAATACCTTTTCTATTTAAGCCACCTTTTGGATCTTTTCCAGCAGAACGTTGCCATGCAGGTGAATCTTCTTTAATATTTTTTGCAGCTAATTCAAAACCTTTTCCTTTAGCATCTGCTGCGCCGCCAAATTCACCTACTGATTTTTCTCTATCTGCTTGGTCTTGGTATTCTTTGGCTTTATCTTTTAAATGCTTTTTCTGACGCTTAATTTCTTCAGCATCTTGGTGCAAGGTTTGTGCATCAACTTCATTTAAGTATTCTTTAAAAGTTTTCATTTCTTCTTCTTTTTAATTACAGTTGTTATGTTCTTATCTTGGTCTTTGTATGACTGCATCGGTTCTTTATTGGTTGCACCACCTAAAGTTCCACCAACACCCATATCATTTGCACCTGGATCGTCTATTGCTTCTACAACTTTTCTTCTAAAATTCTTAAAGTCTATCTGTTCTCTGTATGTTACATCGCCTAGACCAGACATAGGGTATACTGTTCCCTGTTGGCGTGTATCGAATTCTGGACCGATGGTCGTTACATTTCTAAGTCTTTGACTTACAGTAGGAACATCGGTGTTCTTTTTCTTTTTTATTGTTTCTTTGTCTTTGGAGAAGTTGCTTTCTTTTGGCTCTGGGTAGATTTTGATTTTGGGGCCGTTGTTTTCTTCGCTGTACGTTTTGAAGGTGTAACTACCTCTTTTTTTGTTTCCGTCCCACTTGATATCACCGGAGTTGGGGTCACCTGCTCTGTTGTCTGGGGTAATGTCTCCTGGACCATCGGCTTTTGGACCTCCTCCACTTTGGAGTCTTGGTCCTTTGGCTTTATTTTCAACCAATCTACTATTTTCTTTAGCATGATAATTTTCCTTAAAATAATTAAATGATTCATTGGCACCCAATCTACCATGATTTTCCAACCACGAATAAGAAATTTCGCCATAGTTTTTACTGTCTATAAATGTATTTATTTTTTTATAGGTCTCAGTAATATCTTCTTCAATAGATTCGATTTCGGAACTATTGTCAAAATATATGAAGTTATCAAAATTTTGTACGTAAGATTCTTTACAAGATTGGGCAAGTTCCCACTTTTCTCGTCTGATTGATTCGGCAATCATTTTTGTCAATCTTAGATTTCTTTCTTGGCTGGCTCTGTCTGTGGTATTAACAAATACCATAATTGTTTCGTAACCAAGTTCTTCTAATTCTTCTCTAATTGTAATTATGCGAGAATGGTCATCAGCAGGTCCATTGATAATCAAAGGTCCACGATTTCTGATTGATTCTCTACGAAAGTCATTAGATTTTTCAGACAATCTTTGTTTGTCCATCAGGTAATCAAAAGCTTGTACTGAATTTAACTCTACTGCCTTTGATTCAGCAATTGCTTCACGGATGATAACATCTTTACCAGAACCTGGTCCGCCCGTCACAAAAATAGCCTTAAACATACCACGATTGTAAGATTCGTGTAATCCCATACCTTTTCTTGTGTCATGCATCAACTCTTTTGCATGAGCACCAGAAACGTGGCCAGGAACACCTTGTTTAAATTTTCCAAGGTCTTTATTTCTGGCATGTTCACGCATCTTGGTACCAGACATACCAGTTGTACCTTCTGCATCTGGATCACGTTCACCAGCAGAATGTACAGTTATTTTTTTGAAATGATACAATGCACCTTCATGTGGTCCATTATATTTGTTTAATGTATTTTTCATTTCATGTACACGGTCAGAACCAACTACCATATGAAGATGTGAAACACCTTGTTTATGTAATTGAGCTGCATGATGTAAGAACGATGGATGTTCTTTTGATGAAGATTGAAAATTAGTACCAGGAGAATATCTCTTTAGATGTTTTACTTTTTCACCGGCAGATAAAGGATTTTTCTTTGCATCTTGTGAATGTGATGTGACAACTGTATGACCAGCATTATGTTTTGCAGCAACTTCTTTAACTTTGTCAATTAACTTCAAGTGGCCAGTAGTAGGCGGATTCATTCTACCAAAGGTAAAAACATGGTGTTTTTCACCATTCTTTTCCTCTTGTAGTATATCTAAAAATGATTTCATTTAATCTTTATGTCCTAATGTTTTCTTAAATGCTTCTAGATGGTCATCTTTGTCCAAATCAACATGACTCTTTTTCAAAGCTTTTACACTAGCAGGATGAAAAGCAACGGTTCTAGCGCTTTTATTACCTTTTTGTTTTTCTCTGATTCTCCATTTACCTTCACCTGAAATTCTTGGCAATCCGTGGCCAGTTTCATCTTTTGTACCGACTCTATAAGTTCCATGTCCACCAACTTGTAGTACATGTACATGATGGTCCTGTAAATATGATTCTGCCGGTTTTAAATCTGGATGATGAATTTCAATAGACTTTGCTCTACCAGAAGCAGTAGTTTCAGATTTTTCTGGATTGTGATGGTGTGCGTTCATATGATCCAAAATGCCAGCATGTTCAATTGCTTTAGCATATTTTGGTCTTTTTTCTCTTTGTGAATCTTTAATATGCCAACCTTTTTCTTTTGTATGATGTATTGTCAACTGACCCATAGCAGCAGTAACACCATTTTTTGTTTCACCATTAAGCAAATGTCCAGATACGATACCGGCATGAAAGTGACTTTTTGATCCTTTTTTCTTATGTTCTACAGCAAAATCCGTACCGCTAGTTGAACCTGCACCTGATAAATGGTGAGGCATAATTCCATGTTTTTTCATTCTATCAACAAATTTACTTTCATATTCATGACCTTTGTTTGGTGGTGCTTCGCCAGGTTTGTGTAATTTGGATATTGGAATAGTATGATGATTACCTGTTTCATCTTCAGCGTGAACGTGTATTTTTCCATTAATATGTTCAACTTTATGAATTTTTACAGAAGAACCTTTTGGCAAATCATCATGTTCAGATGCTAATGCGTGTGAAAATTTTCCAGATCCTACATGGGGGTCAACATATTTCTTTTTATGTTCATCACCAATTGCACCAGACGCAGTAAGTTTTCCACGGCCTTCATTGATTAAAAAACTTTTAAATGTTATCATTTTCTTACCTTTAACAAATTTTGTTTTGCGAATTCTGCACGATTAACCAATTTAGTTGGTTCATTATTATGATGCACAACGAAACCTTCTGGTTTAGATTTTTTACCTTCAATGTGGTGTTGGTAGTGTCCTTCATGTGTTTCTAAAGAACTTACTAAAGCATTTTTGGCTTGATGTAAATGGTGATGCATAGCAAATAGATTGCCATAATGTGACTTGTTCTTTTCAACATGAGCAATTTGTTTAACGCCTTCACCAGTTTTTTCTGATTTGGCTTTTTCTGTTTTTACCTTTGCGGCTTGTTTTTCGTGTACATCTTTTAAATGTTCTTTGAAACCTTTAACAGATGGTACTTCATCGTGTCTTACAGTTTTATTAATGTATGTAGAAAGATGACCTGATTCACCAGTATGTTTTGGATGCATAGCATCATACATTTTATGGCCATGCGTGTCGTGAATTTCTTTTGCTGCAGCCATGTGAGTTTGAAACTTCTTCTCATTCTCAGGAGAATGTTTAACTTTACTTGTATCATGTTCAGCACCATGAATATGAACATCTGGATGTTCTTTAAAATTGTGGTGGTCAACATGAGGAGAAGCACTTTTCATGTCATCACTGTATTTTTGATGAACAACTATACCAACCTTAGACCTTTTAATTTTTTTTGCCGCATCACCATGAGCAGTATAAGTGATTGTATTTGGTGTGAAAGACACTTTACTGTCTTTTGCTTCTACAATAAAACCTTCATGTAAATGTTTGGTTTCTGCATGGTGCATCAAATCACCTTGATATACACCAGTTTTAGGTGTTACTTTTGGTAGGTGTTTGAGTGCGTGTTTAAGTGTTCTTGCAAGACCAGGCGCATGGCCGTGGTTCCTATCAATATCTTTTTCCGTGTGATTAATCTTTGGATTTTTGTTGAATGCCGATTTAGTTGCAACAAAGAATTTACCATTTGAAGGATGATGACCAAAAACAAGTGATGGAGAACCATCATATTTCATTGTTAGATTACTGCTTTTTGCACCAGAGGTCATATGAGCATGAGCCTTCATTAGTGCTTCATGTGCGTGTTCAAAACCGGCATGACCGTGCATTAATGGGCGGTCTTCAGCATGATGAATGTGCTTAAGTTCTCCGCCTTCAGCTTCTTCTTTTAAAAACGATTGAAAAGTTAACATTAATATTTACCCCTAGATATGCAACACACTTTGGTTGTCAATGGGCTTATTTATATGTTTCGGAGTTCCATTTATTAACAAAATCGGTACAAACTCCTGTGATAAGCATTGTTTTGGCATAATCCCAATAGTCTCTGTCCAATTCTGGTAAGACTGCGATGCTTTTTGGAAACAATTCTCTTATCTTAGGATAGGTCCAGATGTATCCCCAACTGGTCAAAGTAACATCATCTTCTTGGTGCCAGAAACAATGTATACCTTCTTCCCTTAATAAGTTTAATGCATCCAGGTTCTTACAGTGAATCCATAGGCCATCTTGTGACAGGAATTCAAGAGTTGTTTCATATTCTGGTTTGTCATGTCCCAACCACCAGCGGTCATGATACCACCAAACATCAATCTCACAAGGAATACCCTCCGACAAACAATATCGTATTTGTTTTGGATTATTTTCTAGTTCTTTGTCTGGTCCATCCAATAAAGCACGGTGGGCTATAACTATCATCTGTAAAATTCCTTATTCAAGTGTATTTGTTGCCACGGAAGATTCAGCATTTCAATAAAAGTTGTTGATGCCGTATGTGGACACAATAGATTATTTCTATCATATATTATCGGTAGATAACAAATAGCTTTACAGAAATTGATGACATTGAATTGATTACCGACCTGTAACATATCACCAGTACCTTGTCCTGTATGATTCGGATGAAAAACGGTATAGAAATATCTGGGGTCAAAGTCTGGAAGTTCTTGGTGTACCAACATATCTGGTCGTGTTCTTATTACCAAATCATACTGTGTTCCTGTTTTCATAATGTAGTCCTCAAGCATCAAAATGCCTTGACCCATCTTAAAAAACATTGAAAGTATATTCAAAGACCTATGATTGTAGTTTGGATATCTCTTAATCTGTTGTAAGAAATTCTCCCTATAATCATCAAAGCGTTGTATGGAAACTGCCTTGGCGCCATAGGCTTCTGCAATAGCACTATGTTCTACTCCAGGTGTGCCTTCAATAAAGCCTTCTTCATCATTACCAGCAGTTAAACCGTACCAACCTTCTTCACTCCAAGTGTTGATAAAGATATCTGGATTGTATTTGTCAATAAATCGTTCTTTAAAATTTGGTAGAACTTCTCTCCAATGGCGCATATGGCCAGTTAAAACAAGAGCTACTTTCATTTCTTATGTGTCAAAAAGTAATTCAAATCTTCTGGAGTGCCGATACCCCACATACCAGTAACTTGTTTAACACGAATCTTTTTACCATCTTCAATTGCTTCATTGAATACAGGTGCAACATAGAATTCATTGTTTGTACGGATATTCTTGTCAATCATCTGTTCGGCATACTTGACATAATCAGAACCTTTGTTCCAATAATAAACACCGACTGTTGCTTGGTCTGAAATGACTTTCTTCTCGGCAACTTCTGAAACAAAACCATTGTCATCTAGTTTTGCATAAGACCATTTAGGATGTGTTGCCTTGAATGTAAGAATACCACCATCAATTGAATCTGCTTTAAAAGCATATAGACATTCATTTGAGTTCCATTCAACGTATTGGTCTGAGTTTGCCATAATCAATGGTGCATCATTGTTAATGAACTCTTTGGCCAACAATGTAGTACAGGCTGCACCTTCTGTTATGCCGTCAACTTGAACGATTGTACAATTAGGTGCAATCAAGTTAAGCAAGTATTTTAGATTGTACTTTTCATAATGTTCACGTTGAACCAAGAAAATATAATTTGCTTCAATATTCAAATTCTCAACAACCACCTGAATCATGGGTTTACCATTAACTTCAATAAGTGGTTTAGGGAATGTGTAACCTGCCTGAGCAAATCTAGAACCTGCACCTGCCATAGGAATAAGAACATTCAATTTCTCATCACGCCATGGAATTGTTGTGTCTTTAATGTCAAAATTATCAATCATTTCTAAAAACTTAGTCCCTTCTAAATCATATGCATCTTTTACAGGATATAGGTGAGCACCAGAATTCAATGCACCTTCACGACCTATATGTGAATCTTCAATAATGATAGTGTTCTTAGGCAAAGATTTCATCTTTGTCATACACTGCCAATACATTTCTGGAAATGGTTTTGGATTAAAAACATCTTCGTTACTTACAAAATAATCCACATATTGAATTACATTCATTGAATTAAGAGCAATCTTAACTGTCTCACGGATACTGTTAGAAGCAACAGCAACTTTCCATCCTCTGTTCTTTAATTGTTCCATCAACCACGAAACAGAACTATTTCTTGGACAACCAGGAATCAACTTGAATGTTTCTTCCTGTTTTTCTCTCCAGATTTCATTATAGTATTCAACTGGTAGTCCTTTGTCTGCTGTCAACATCTGTAATTTTCTGGTGGTGTTTAATCCATCATATCTTGATAGGTGTTCTTCACGGGTAATTACAAATTTTGGAGTGCCTGTAACTTTATGTAGAGCTGCATTAAGTGTTTCATAATGCATTTCACGGGAATCTATCATCACACCATCAAGGTCAAAAATAACCAATTTATTCATTTTATCCCCAAGTTGTGCCTTCAAAATCTAACCAATATCTAACTATACGACCTTTACCTTCTAACAAATAAGGTGGCATACAATGCATCATACCACGGCCAGAGTTATAGTATAACAAAGTTTTAGGTCCTTTGTCAAGCGACCATGCAAAGTGGCTAGTACCAGTATCACCACCAATGAATATTTCTGTGGTCATTATGTGTTGTATGTTTGCCATAAAATCAGATGAATACTGCCAATCTGGAGAAATACATCTATCTTTAAATTGTTCCATACCACATATAATCTTTTCATAACCATTATATTCTTTTGTTGAATACTCCGCAATTATTTTATCAAATACAGGTTGAGGCCAGTTTCTATAAATGTTATATGGTGCATCAAAAACTGGACATATCACAATCTTCTTCTCTGTTATCAGTGGATTTTTTATGATAACATTGTCACCAATAACATCACGGAAGTCCCAAAGATTAACTCTACGCCATTGCATGTAAGATTCACCTGGAGTTTCAGAAAAATAATCTGTATTCTTTAAAAGAAATTGATAGAACTCTTGTATGTAACCAACTGAACTAACAGAACCTGGCAACATATGAAATTTAATACCTGGATTTTCTTTTCTGAGATAAGCCACAACGTTGGCAACACCTATCAAATCACCATTTTTTACTTCATCCCCAAAGACACCTCGTTCTATGTTTAAAATCATAGATACTTCTCCAAGTCTTTTGCATGAACTAATTTTGCTTTACGGTCCAAGTAGAAGTGTTTTTCAAATACTTGTTCAATATTTTTTCCATTGTCCCATGTAATGCCATCACCAACAATCCATTCTGGATTCCAATCTTCTGGTTTCCAAACACAAAACAATTCCTTATCAAGTAAATCAGCCATCATACCGACACCAGTAAAGTTTGTAATGAATGGTTTTTTAGATTCTTTGATGATGTAACAATTGGTCAACAGGTCATTGTTGAAGTCAATGAATTCAAAATCTTTGAGATGGGATAGAATGTTTGTTTTTCTTCTATTGTCGGTACTGAAGTGATTCCATCTATCACCAACATAATAAGTATCTTTGATTTCAACATCACACTTTGGATATTTCAATACAAATTTATCATCAACTTCAAAATCAATTTTATAAACATCTTTTAGGAAGTTTTCATATTTGCAAGTTTCAATTGGTCTATTAGGATTTCTTTTGTATTCCCTTTCAGTACCCCAATTATCCATATTAATTACTTCACCTTGAAACTCATTGTCAAAGTACACACCATAAAACAAATCTTGGTACATCAAAAAGTCTTTAAATCCTTTGAATTTTTCTGTTTGATGTTTAACAATTAAATTGTATTTACCAAATCTGTTGTGAAGGCCAGCCAATACCGGAATACAATTCAAAAAATCACCTAAGGCGTCAGTTTGTCTTACATAAAAATTCATTTCATAATTCTTTCATATAACGATTTAAAATTATCACCTTCCATTTTTTCCCACATATGTATAAATGGAATATAGTTATTCATTTCAAAAGGAACATTGTTATCATCAATCAATATTTGTTTCTTTGATGGTAGAACTTCATTCTTGTCAAAGTTAAATGTCATCACAGGATATTCATGATACTCAATTGGACTGGCATCAAACTCAGAAAATGCCAACGAATAACAAGCTTCTTCTGTTCTGGATCCTCTGAACAATCTTTTGCATCCGTACTTGTCGTAATTCAAAAACTTTTCTCTAACCGATGCATAAAACCTATTTGTATTTTTACTCTTTCTAATATATATGAACCCGCAATGGACAGCAGGTATATGTTTACCTACAATGTTTGATATATTGTATCCTTGATTCCAATGCCAATGTGCATCACATCTTTTCTTGCCTAACGTTCTGACAGGAAACTCAGATTGTGACAAGTAATCCCAAAGATGGTCTGGATTATATTGACATAATACATCAGTATCTAAATTGATTGTTTCATCGTAAGGCAGAATCTTATCAAAGTTTATTCTGGCATAGATACAAAACTTTTCAAAACTATTATTACAGTTTTTATAAGTTTCTTCATCTACTGTCGGATCAAATGGTGCATATTCATCAAAACAACCAAAAGACTTTGCATAGTCCAAATCTTCTGGATTAATCAACAAGCAAATAGGTCTTGTTGGATCGTGTTTCTTAATTGTATTGGCTAGAAGTGAGGCCTCAAGAATGTATCTTTGACCTATGGCAATTAAAAAGTAACCTTGAGACATTATATCAAGGTATCCAAAGCTTGGTAGATATCAAATTTAGGTTTGTATCCCAAACTTTGTATTTTTGAAATATCCAATACCATATTTTTTGTCTGAACTTTTTGGTGAAACTTTGCTGATTCTATACTGTTCAACATAGAGGTAGAATTTGTTTTATTTTTAACATAAGACAAAGCATCTTTTAAGTATATTTCTTTACCATTACCAACATTATAAATGGTATTCAATTCACCATTATCAATTATAAGATTAATTGCTTGTACCACATCATCGACATGGATATAATCCCTAAAGATTTTTCCACCATCGTACATATCAACATCTCTACCATTTTTAATTTCTTCAATCATATATTGTAGAGCATTCTTTTTCTTGGAAACTTTAGAATCAGATTTACCTAAAACATTAGCTAATCTAATGATACGATATTCAATATCAAAAGTTTCGCAATATGATATCAACAATTGTTCAGCGGCACGTTTAGTAATGGAATAGAATCCTTTTGGATCACAATATGAAGATTCTTTTGCTGGTAATTCTACATCACCATAAACAAACCAAGAACTTATAAAATTGAATGTTACAGTTTTACCCTTACAGTGTTCCAATGTTTTTATAAGAACCGTTAAATTTGTATCTATATCCAAATAAGGATTAGTATGTACATTATAATTATCAATGGTTGAAATGAAATAAACAATCTCATCGGATTTAGGTTCATAATCATATTTGTCATTGGTTACTGAATTTGATGTTAATTCGTGATAACGACCTCCAACAAATCCAGGACCTAATATACTAATCAATCGTTCCATTTTTTACAAACCTTTTCAATGTAACTCAAAATCTTATCATTGTATAGTGGTGAACAGCCGATAAAGAATACATTTGTCAAAGCAAGGTTTGAATTTGGATATTTTTTGGCATCATCCAAATGTTTGAAACCAGGATGTACAAGAATATTGCCAGCAAAATAATTTCTTGTTTGGATCTTATTAGATTCAAAATGAGAAACCAAGAATTCTTTGAGGCCTTGTGATTCGCAATAAATTGGAACACCAAACCATGATGGATCACCTGATTCCAATGAGTTGATAACCCTAACATCTTTGATGTTATCTTCAAGTATCTTCTGAATTTGATTTTTGTATTCTCTGCGTTTAGATTCCAACATATCAAACTTCAACAGTTGTTCCGAACCAATAGCACCTTGCAAATCCAAAGGTTTTAAATTATACCCAATATTTGTAAACAAGTATTTGTGGTCAATAGTACCATCATATTCTGGTATCCAATTATCAAATCGTTTGCCGCAAGTACCACACTCAAGCATATTATTTGCGCCAATGCAATAACAATCACGGCCCCACCAAGATATACTTCTGGAAAGTTTAATAAATTCTTCATCATTTGAACATACCATACCACCTTCACCCGTACTGATGTGGTGTGCTGGATAGAAAGATGTTGTCCAAGCATAATATAAGTCGGTGATTAATTTATCGTTCCATTTAGTTCCCAAAGAATCACAATTATCACCTAATAGAACTATATTGTACTTTTCACATAGAGCAACAATTTTGTCCATGTCTGGAGGATTGCCTAAAACAGGCGACACAAATATTGCTTTGGTTCTTGGTGTGATTTTTTCTTCAATTAAATTAACATCAAAATTTAAGGTATTCAATTCAATGTCAATAAAGATTGGCTTCAATTCATTCTGAACAATTGGTGCAATAGTTGTGGGGAATCCAACAGGAGATACAATAATCTCATCACCTGGTTGCCATGCAAATTTCTTTTTCATAGAAGAAATTAATACCAGATTGGCCGAACTACCAGAGTTCACCATATGTGAATAACCTACATTGAACCGTTTACTAAATTCATTTTGGAATTTTTCAACCTTTTCACCAGAAACTATCCAAGCACCATATATTAATGTATCAATGGCGGCCGCCATTTCTTTATGATCCCAAAGTTGTCCAGAATACTGAACAAATTCTCCATCTACATAATTATCATAATTTTTTACATACTTGATTTTTTCTCTAGAAAGATAATCAACCATTTCATTAGAATTTATTTTATTTCCCATAAACCATCTCCATAATATTTGTGAATTCCATGTTTCCCATGAAAACCTAAACTCTTACCTAACCACTCCGAACTCAGATTATACTCTATACTGAATCTATTGGCAATAGGTTCCGGAGCAAATTTAATTCCGTATTTCGATTCCAATGTACTTCTGTGTACTCTACATATAATATCGTCCTCAGGCAATGTGGTATACGATACATCCATATCCCTCAAAGCATCATATAACTTTTTGGATCTTAAAGTGAACCCACCATTACCAATAACACCATCACCCCAAACAGCTCCAATATAATCATATTCATAGAACTCGTCCGTCCAAGCTTCTGGATTAACTGCAAACCCATCATTATGTATAGTTAGATTATAAGGTTCTATGCACACATGTGGACATATTTTTAAACTTATATAACCATAATCATCATTATAATTTTTTATTTTATCTATCTTGGTCCATACAACAGGTATAGAAAAGTTTTCTTCAGGAAAAGGAAGGTCAGAGAACCAATAAATTTTAGTAACTTTGTCCCCTAGTGTCTCCATTGTTTTTTTAAGTGCTCTTAAATCATAATACAATGAATCAATAATTATTATACTTATCATAGTAAACTTTTATTGATAATTGTATTCATTTAAATTACTACCTAATATTGAAAAATGTGGTGATTCACCAGCAGGCAATTCTAACATTTCATTAAAAGAAGAATAACCATAAACTGAATCCATCATTCCACGGTCTCTAACAGAATCGTGCCAGGCATTCTCTAATGCTGATTCAGCACGATATATCTCAGTCATAGGAAATGTTTCTTTAAAGAATTCGATATTACTATAAAAACACATAGTTGCTAAAACACCTGGATATTTAAATGTGACTAATTTTTTATCTAACGATTCATATTTTTTAATCAATTTTGTGTAATCCAAATCTGGGTGTTGGTCATAACAAAGTTTAAATATATTTTTAAAACCATAACGACTGAGCATATTTACTCCATTATGTATGGCAGATAATTCCGCAACACCATGGTTTGGTCGTTTAGGAATTCCATCTATTTGCCAACGATTATCCGAATCATAGATAAAAGAATGACATAGATTCTGAGTTTCTTCATCTAAGGTTGAATGTGAAGATAAACAAATATAATAACCAGTTTCTCTTAAATATTTTACCAGAGTTTTGGCCATTTTTCTTTTACTCATTATAACATTATCATTACCACAATTATAATGAGATGGATCGTTACCGCCAGTATAAGCCGTAATTAATATTGCTGTATCTTGTGATACTAGATTCATTATAATGTTACCTCCAAATTAAAATCATTAAATAAAACAAATGGATCGTGTCCGAATTGATGGTCAGGTATCTTATGCAATTCAAATATATGCGGATGTAACAAATATGAAACTAACCAAAGTCCTTGGTCATCATCTACCAGATTATTATCCAACAATTGATTGAAAGATTCACGCATCAATCCTTCTAAGATTGGCCAATTATCTTTATGTGCAACAACTTTGGCACCAAGAATGTAAACATCATTTGACAGGATTGCTTGTGATACAGGTGTTCTTCTATCAAAGTCTTTGTATGAGAATAGATGAATCTTTTCAGGATCAAAATCATAAGACCACTTCTTACTTGGTGGAATATTCTTTTCTGACCTGCAATAACCAAAGTCAATCCACGCCACCATATCATTGGATGTTAGATTCTTTCCTATTGCATAATGTGTGAAGTAAGCCTTCAAGTCAGTTACCAAAACATAATCAGGATTCCAATATTCTGGATTCTTTGCTTGTGATGGCACAACGGCATTTTTGAATTCAGAACTTTTCTGTACTCGTTCAATCTGTTGCCTCATCGAAGCAAACTGTTTCTGCACATCAAATGCAATAATCTTGGTTCTATCCATTCTATCAGCACAAACTTTTTCTAGTCTTTCAACTAAATCTTCAGAAGTGAATACAATAATTTCATTTTCCAATTTGCACAGGTGTGAAAATCTTTCAATGTATGTTTCGTTACTTCTTTCCAGATAATGTGGAAGACCTTTACTAGGTGTCCAATCACCACGGCCAATATCAAAAAATGCTGTTACAATACTAATATCACTCATTCCAATACCACTTCTTATAGTTGTTAATAATTTCTATTTCTGGAGATAACTTACTTACAAAATCTTCAAAATTAAATCCAGGTCGGTGTGCATGAGCATCAACCATATATGGATTTACTGTATAATCTTTTCCACATAAAAAATAATATACAACCATAAACACATCTATTGAACCAAATGGTGGATATGAATCTCTCATCCGGTCACCATACTCATTTAAGAACTCTACAATATTATGATAATTCTCGATGAATGTAGATACCTTGAATATTGTTCCACCACCAGCACCAAAATATTTTGTCAAAGGCCTTTTACCTGAATATTGTTCAATCATATCATGCACAACCTCAGATATCAAATTATCACCAGGTTTATTTAAATGTGCAGCCATTTCCCATTCATTTTTGACAGTAACTGGTTTTAACAACCAAACATCATCTTCCATCATCTGTATATGTGATGTTTTGCACCGCAAACAAACTTCATAGAATCTGGTCAACCAAGCAATAATCTTTTCTACTGGATAACCATAACCACCATTTACATTACATGAACCAAATCTATTTTCGTAAAATTTATATTCACAATTATATTTTTTGGCTATATCAGATAAATCATCAATGCCATCGGATGACAAGAAATAATAGGCATCAGGATGATATTTTCTCAGATTACTTATGATATGATTAGTGGCCACTGTTTTATGTGGCGTGGCCATATGAATAAATGATAAATCAGCCATTTTAATTTCTCACAACAAATAAAATACTATCAAAATTTGGAGAAATATCTCTAACATCAACCACTTCATAAGTCATTGAGTCAGGAACATACTTTTTAAATTCATCACAATATTCCATTTTGGCAATATCCTCAATGATAAAGACACCACCTGGTTTCAATTTTTGCAGGTAGAGTTGAATTGCTCTTGTTTGGTCCTCAAAATGATGTGAACCATCTTCAATGATAATATCCGACATGGGTAATGATAGAACAAATTCTTCACTATATGCTTGAGCATAAATGATATGTACATTTGAAAGGTGTTTAGTATTTTCTTTAGCGCCTTGTTCACGGTTATCTATTCCAAGAATAAAAGCATCATCAAAATATTCGTGCCATAGAGCTAAACTACCACCTTTAGCAATACCAATTTCAGTAATAATAATTTGTTTTTCTTTATACTTTAAGAATTCTTTATCATAGAAACCAGTACAGTACCTATGTGAGTGTTCTTTATCTGTACCAAATTCAATATGTGTTTCATTATTTAAATTTTTCTCAATAATAATATCGACTAATGTTTTCATGTTAAGTTGTCCTATAAGTAAAATATTCTGGGCCAGATAATGTCACCTCTTCTTGGCCAAATTTATTCATCATCAAACTCTTCCAAACTGGTACACGGTCATATTGATGTACAATACAATGTGGTATTCCAGCTGTTGTGGTAATTGTCTTTGAATGATAGTTGAATACAGGTTCTGGTTCAGTTAAGAATGGTCTGAATTGACCCATCTTTTTTGGGTCGCCTGTAGTACCAAGTTGTACTGCCCATCCATCTTCCTGATTGGTAAACAATACATTATCTTTGTACGGTTGTATATTCAATAACACATTATAGACCGCCTGGTCAACGATAGGAATTGGCCTGTTGGTTGCATTAGTGAATATGTTGAAGCACATATCTTTAACATATTCACATTTACCACCAAAGGTTCCTACATTGTAAATGATGTTGTCTTTGAACCTATTATATACTTCTTGCCCATATGTCTGAAGTAAGTTATCGTTACCCCATGGTTCATCTTGGTAACGAATAGATTCTGAACCAGCCACCAAAGATTTATCACCCATGTTATCAGTAATCCATTTACATGGGTCTCTTTGGAAATAAACATCTTTAACATCGGTGGTTACAACGATATCATATATTGGAGTCCGATGTAGGTAATCATATATTGACCAGAATCTTGCAACATGAATTGGTGCATTGATTTTTGGCATAGCAACCAATTCAAAACCATGATGTATAAGTTCCGCACAAGTATCATCATCTGCATCACCAACAATCATTACTTTATCACCTTTGAAACCACAAGTTTCAATAGATTCAACCCAAGGTTTTAATTGATTGTAGTTGTATCCTGTAAAAGCACCGATGATTAAATTTTTCGCCATGGGAAAACTCCATTATATTTTTGTTTCATTATATTATTACCATTATGGAAAAATTCTGCGTTAACAGAACCTGGATTTCCATCTACTCTATAGTTTACTGTGTACTTACCAGTACAATCAAAATTCGGAAAGTATTGAGATAAGGCTTGTAACCAAACTCTATCTTGTCCCCAACCACCATGCCAAACTTGTGCTAATTTTATCGCAATTTCTGTTTTAAGGCAATAGCAATTAGTATCTATATGATTAACTCCATGATAAGTTTGCCATTTACCAAGCGATTCACAATCATCATTGGTGATGTAGTTACCATCTTTATCGCAGATTTTTCTGAGAGAATATGTCCAATCTAATTTTTTTTCTTTGATTGTGTTGATACACGTTTCTACGTGTTCTGGTTCCATCCAACAGTCTTGATCCAAATATAAAACATATTCAGTATCAATTAGATGAGTAAATCCAGCATAGACTCGGTGGCCATAGAATCCGCTGGCACCGACATTGATGGGTAGATAACATCTTTCCAAATTCTTTCTGGAAAGAAAGTCATCAGTAATGATTCTTGTTTTTGAATGGTGTTTAATACCATCAGCAACAACATAACATTTTGTTTCATAGGTTTGTTCAAGTACGGATTGAACAGCATCTTTCAACTCCGGTGAACCCGTAGTTGGTATAATCACAGTAGCAGTCATAATCAACCTCTAGTCAGTTTTAGTATCTTCTCTATTTGTTTTTCAATTGCAGGTTTACGGTTAGGCCAGTAGATATATTCCTTATCACCTGTACTATGTAGTTTGTTTAGGAAAGGGACAATCATCTTCTCCACTTCCATCAAACGATGTTTATAATCATCAGCAGTTTCTGCTGTTTTGTTGATTACTGAATTGTATTCTTCTTCAGATACAGCAGAGAATCCAAAATCATCTTCCAGATCCTGGTATTCTTTCATAATTTTATCAAATTCTGTTAGTGGCATATTTTATTTCGATAAACTAAACATTGATGGGCCTGATTCAACAATATTTCTTAAATACGGAGAATATTTTTTACCAGCTTTTGTTGTTGTTGATTCCGTTGCGATTTTAGTCCTGAATTGTATTATTAAATTATCTTTAACAACCGAATTAGCATACACTCTAACAACAGGATCTATACCCTCAACAAACATAATCTTTAAATTATTTTTTTTTAAAACATCAGAATATGAATTCACAAAATCTTTATTGAATTTTAATTGTTTAAATTTGCCTTTTTCCAATTTAACTAATTCAATCGTTTCATTTCCTTTTGTAGCTCCATGAAATATAATGGTTGCTAAATTAGTAAAAAAAATATCGTCTTTGGATTTGACTTTTGCTTGCATTTGTTTTGCAGCTTCACGATAAACAATAGACGTTGCGTTTTTTAACATATCTTTAACAGCTTCAACTCTCTTATCTTCACGACTCAAAAAAAATTCCGATTTATCATATTTTGATAATGCATCGTCATATTTTTTTTTCATCTTTGAGATATCTAATTTAAGTATATCACTCCATAAAGTTATTTGTTTTTCAAATTCATGACCACTAACTTGAAAAAATTGGTCGCCACCTTTAACTTTTAAAGATATTTGCCTAGAATAATCTTTTCCATTAACTTTTAATTTAATATCCGCTTTTGTTCCTTTCTGGTCACCAACACCATCCGAACTTATACCAATTTTATCTATTTCTCCATTGATTGCAAAGATAAGTATTTCATTTATCCAGGTTTCTTCAATATACTCTATTGAAGATTCATATAAATCATAAACAATTCTTCTATCTTCTTTAGATGATAATAAATCTGCTGCAGCAATAGGAAGATTTATTGTAAAATCTATTTTATCAATTGATATTTTACCTTGTTTTACTATAATATCTTTTACTTTGTATTCTTTATGATTCATTGAGTTTTTAAAAACGTCATCTAAAACTTTATCAATCATTTGTTTTGTTAGTTTAATATTTTTATCTTTTAAAGATTTAGGACGATTAATAAATTTGGCGGCCATAGCTGCACCAAGTATACCTTCAGCTACATCTCCTCTATTGAATTTTAATTGTTTTTCCATTTTTTTCCAATAAAAAAATTTACCTGATAATTTGTATATCTTTACCAGAGGTCCAGATTTCCAATTCAGACCTCAATCTACGCTCAGAATTAAGTGTTTCATATCTATTTATGGACTTGTTTCTCCACCACTCAATCAAGTTTACCAATTTGTGTTTTTCATAGTTTTCACCAGGAATAAGCACGTCCGTCTTACAATTTACATAGTCAACCATGTTCTTAAAACCATAGTCACTGATATAATATCTTTTCTGCTCTGTCAACCCTTTAGCCTTCTCAATCGTTGCTTGGAATGTGCCACCTTCAGGAGTACCTTTAAGTGCTGCTTTAGTGAGTGATATAATCTTCATGGATGTTTTTAACTTTTTGCTAGAAATATCATCTTCTACAATTTTACCAACTTTACTTTCCACAAAATCACGTAAATCAGAATATGGTTTACCGTGCATCATAGGTAGAAAATCAGAATCAGTAAGACCTCTATATCTGATATATGGTTTCATACCATCATATTGTGAAACAGTCTTGGAACTTCCATAGAGACTGGTAGTTTCAAATAGACATAGATTCATACCATACTTCTTGTTAATAATCTCACGTACTTCATGTGATGTACAGATTGCAGCCAGAAGTTTACCGCCAAGATAATTAAAACCAAATGGTTGTGCAGGTACAATAACAAAACCCATCATTGAAGAATCATTGAATCGTTTACCCCATTCAGTTTGTTGCGTAAACACTTGGCCAAGCATTTCATTACGAGGTTTCATATTGATTACAGGTGAACCAAGACGGATGAATCCTACGTACTTTCCTGTGTTCTTCTCACGTACTGCCAATCTAATCTGACGACCGACTGGTGAAATATTAATGTGTGAAGAAGTTATATTCAATAATGTTTCCCATGTTTCTGATGGTATTTCCAATACTTCAAAATCCATATCTTTTGGATGCATCGTGAAATTCTGAAACAATTCATCTTCAATTGCAAACAAAGGATTAGATGGAAGTTCAGCCAGAGAATTCAATTTCTGGTCACGCATATATTCATCAATCCGGTCAAAGTTACCAAAGTAATCTTCAAATACTTTAGCACAATGTACTGCATCATTAAATTCTAACTTCATAATTTAAATTTCTTTAATACTTCGTTTGCTTCATCTAAACTGATAATCTTTGGTTCTGAATCAACAGAAATAATAGATACACTAAAACCCATTTTGGATTTTGGATCATACTTTAATAATATATTGGATTTTTGTGGATCCCAACTTTTATTATTAAAATTAATTTTTATTTCTTTAATATCTCTTGTGTTCATACTTTAAATCCAGTAAATTTCTTCTGTGATTTTTCACGGTCACCAAATGTATTTAATGGTTTATCGTGGCCCGCATCAGCCAAACCTTGTTGTGCTGATTGTTCAATATCATACAGTCTCATTTTAGACCTGTCAATACCCAAAGTAAATCTCTTATGAAATGTTGGATCATTATAACGATTCTTCAACTGTTTCACCATAATCTGACCAAGTTCTTCTAGTTCTTCGGAAGAAATCAATGCGAACATTAAATCAGCGGTTGCCGGCAAACCAAAAGACTCACTTGTGTCCTCAAGTCCGGGATCGGAAGAAGTAAATCCACTTCTAGTTGTCTGTGTCGCAGAAACAATAGGTACTCCGAACTCAACGGCAAGACCTCGCAACTCCTCGGCGATGGATTTAACGTAGGAATATGAGTTGACATTGGCTCCTGCTTTGATGCGAGAAGAACAACAAATATTGAGGTAGTCAATGAAAATAATATCAGGTACAAAAGACTTTTTAAGATTGAGTTCGTTGAGTAGGGTACGAAAATGTATGCTGCTTGCAGACGCTGTTGGGTACTCTTTAATGATAAGTTTTCCAACAGTCTTTTCACGGAGTTTCGTAATTTTTCTATCATACATCTCTTTCGGTAAATCCATAAGGTCATCAATAGTTACATTCAACATATTAGCATCAATACGTTCAGCAATTTTTTCTTCAGCCATTTCCATGGTAATATATAAAACATTTTTGCCTTGTACCATAGCACCTGCAGCAACATGGCACATGAACAATGATTTACCAACACCAGTTCCTGCAAGAGCAATATTCAGTGTTTTCTTAGGCAAACCACCTTTGGTTATCTTGTTGAATAGGTCAAGGTCGAATGGAATTCTTTCTTCTTTCTTATGATAGAATTCATATCGTTCATCGGAGTTTTCAAGATAATCGTGGCCAACGGATGTATCAAACGTTACCGCCAAGGCGTCCGATAGTATTTTGGGAATCGAACCTTTGTCATTCGTTTTGTCTTTTCCATCGAGAATAGAAATAGACCCCAATACTGCGTTGTATATGGCCTTCTCTTGGCAAAATTGTTCGGTCTTGTCAACAAGCCATTGAACCTTGGATTCTGTGTCTTTAGTTTGTTCAATCTCTTGTAGATAAGTTTCGCACTTTTCCACTTCATCATCTGTGAGATTTCGTTTTTCTTTGACGGCCAATACAAGTGCTTCAATCGTTGGCGGAGAATTGTAAGATTCTGTGAATGATGTAATTTCATTGAAAAGTGTCCTATCAGTTCTATCGGTAAAATATTCTGTCTTTAGAAATGGTAATACTTTACGTAGGTAATCATCATTATAGATTAGGTTCTTTAATATCGTCTGTTCCAGCTTCATCAATTACTTCCTGTTCAATGTTAGATGACATTATTTCTACCAATAAGTCACCAATATAATTCTTAAATGTGTCATTTTTTTCCAGCTTTGCTGGCTTCATTACAGGTGATTCTAACACATCGTAAGCAAAAAGTAAATAGACCTGCTCATTTTCTTCTTTAAATTTTACCTTACCATATTTAAAGATAGTATCTTTATATGGTCCTTCCAAAAGTTTAATGTTGACTGCTGTTTTATCATCCTTTGGATAGATGAAGCAGTAATCTATTCCTTCAATCATGCTTCTGTTCCGTTCATAGTTTCAACATCAAATGTTTCATCAATGTTACTGGTCATAATTTCACCAGATGCCACACGGTACTTGTTCTCAATGAAATCACGGAATGATTTTTGTTTCAAAATAGGCATCCAGAAGTCTTTGGTATCGGTGTCTTTCTCACGGTAATTCTTTTCTTCAATAACACCATCTGCATCAACACGTTGATACCAACCATTCTTTGGTTTGACTACGTGTTTAGATTCAAGAGCAAGGTCAAGTAAGCCAGACCAAGTGCTGATGCCGCCATCAAAAGATACACTGACAGGAATTTTAGATTTTTCTTTAACATAACGACTTTTCTCTACGTTGATAATAAAATTGTAACCGGTAACTTCTGTACCATCTTTTTCTTGTTGACGACCAATAATAAAGATATTATCGGCAGAGTAATATGAACCTGTACCACCACCAACGATATCTTTTGGGAACATACCAATCTCTTTGTATGTGTGATTGACAACAATCATTGGAATATCTTTTAATGACAAGTGAGGTGTTACCATACGGAACAAACTCTTAACTTGTTTTGCTCTTGACATATCAGCAACTGATTTTTCTGCCAAGGCATCTTCAACTTCTTTTTTAGATGCCAGATTACCAATCGAATCAATGACAATAATCAATTTATCACCACGTTCTAATTGTGTCAACTGAGCCATTATATCAAATTTAAGCTGTTCAATATCAGTAAGGGGAGTATGTAAAACACGGTTGGTATCAATACCAAAAGAATCAAAATAAGATTGCGGTGTACCAAATTCAGAATCATAAAATAAAAGCGCTGCATCATCGTACTTCTCCAAATAAGATTTGGCCATCAACAAAGAGAAAGCAGTCTTAAAATGCTTGGATGGACCAGCCCACATTGTAAGACCTGGTGTCAGACCTCCGTCTAACTTACCAGAAAGTGCCACGTTAATAATTGGCACTGCGGTTGGAATCATATCTTTATCATTAAAGAATTTTGATTTGGCTAAGATAGCAGAATCTTTGATGCTGCTGTTCTTTTTAATTTTATCTAATATACTCATTTGTTTTCCTTAAACGAAAATGGTTCACTGTAATCATACTTAGGTTGAAGTTTTTTTGTTCCACTGATTGGCGGAATACTTTCACCTGAAGCCTCATCTATAACAATATTTGCCAAGTTATCTCTCTCAACGTGTATTGAATTATCTTTTGGAACAAAAACTGGAATGTCCATTTCTTCTGTTACTATTGTTTCTTTAACAACCGGTTTTGGTGGTTCTGGTTTTCTCATTGACATATTAGCAGCAATCAATAACAACACTGCCAATGGATCAAATACCACAATAATCAATAGAATTACCAGTCGTACCGCCTTGTCAAGGATGTCAGCATTAAGAGTTTCACTGTAGAGTAAGGCGGCAATATATTTGATTGGCCCAACATCCGCTTCTGTTTTCTTAAGCTCATTAGATAGAGGCGCACGTTCCTCGGAGTATGCGGCAATGGTGGTTTGCGACTGGTTAATTTCTTGTAATATTCTACTACGGTCTTTCTGTTGGGTGCGGCGTATCGCTTGTGCTTTATCGGTACCTTTTTCATCTGTTGTGCGACCCATCGTCTGGTCCACAATCTCATCATATTGTTTGAGTATCTTGCGGTTTGCATCCACATTTTCTTTCTCCGTTTTTATCTTTTCATCCAGGATTGCAATCTTGTTTAGAAGTGGTGCATTATCGGATGAATGTTCAAGGTGTGCCTTTGATAAGAAACCAAAGATACCCATGGATGTAATAAGCATCAGAATAGTTATCGCCATACATAGATATGTTTTGATAAGAATTGGACATTGTTTCCAATTATTATACAACCAAGATACTGTTACAAGTTTTGATCCTTCAAGCACAGAACCCATAACAACAACAGGCAAAAATGAACCAGGAAAAATTGCAGCCAAACCAATAACAGAATAATAGGCTGCAACGGCTGATAATGCTATTGCAGTTAGAAAAGTCAAAAAAATCATGAAAAGAAGTCCTCTAAAGAATTACCTTTCTCAGTTTTCCATCCGATGCAATCCAAAATACCACGAATTGGATCCAAGAAAGTTTTATCGAATTGTAAATCATAATCGACATACTTGTCAAGCTCAAATTCTTTCGGCAATCTGGATGGATATGAGATAACGGTTTCTTTAAATGGATTTGGCATCTTCAAATACGTATATTTGATTTTCTCACCCTCTTTAATCAACTCATATTTCTTGGTTAAACCAAGTTGTTTCAAGTGGTGATTATACAGAATGGCACCTTTCACATGAATTGGTGTACCTTTTTTATACATTGATACCGCATCAGTATAGGTTTTTAATCCGTTCATGCCACGTGGTGTAGAGATTTCTTCTGGTGGCATCTTTCTGAATTCTTCTCTGAAGTCAGCGATAAATTTATGGATATCTTCTTCTGTACCATTAATAATCAACTTGATAGAATCTTTCATCTTGGCACGAATGGCAGCAGGTGTAGATGATTTAACCATCTCAAGACCCATGACTTTCATCTTAGGTTCTGCATACTGAACGCCTTCGTTATTATAGATGTTTAGAATGTAACGTTTCTTGGCAATCCAGATACCTTTGTTGGCAAGACCTTCTCGTTTCATTTGCATTTTTTGGTCGTATGCATGGACATACGTAGCAAGCTCCTGATAACTCTTGTCAATGTACGGTTGAATCTTATCTTCACAGACACGATCCATGAAGGAGATAAGCTGATTAACATCCGTCTTTTTAGAATACACTTTATCAACAAGTGGACCAAGCTTGAGATATATAGAGTCTGTGTCCGAGGCGATAACATAATCAATTTCTTCTGTAGATAATAGTTTGTTCATGTACTCATTGATTTTGTTTTCAATCCAACGAATACTTAATTGACCAGCAGTGGTTACACCCAAGGCCATACGTAAATCATAAAACCTGAAATATTGAGAACCAAGAGCACCGTAAGCAGAGTTAAGTGATACCTTTTTAGCCAACTGTAAGTTGTCATATCTGGCAATACGTTTTTCAATTTCATATTTTTTAGATTCATCTTTTTCGACCTCATATTCTTTTTTGGCCTGAATCATCAGATTCTTAAACTTCTTTCTATCTTCATACATTTCTTCCATCATAGCAGGTAAGAAGCCTTGTTTGTCAATTCTGAACAGTTGACCATTAGGTGTGATAGTGCATTTCATTGGACCGAGAAAAGAAGTATTAATTGATTTGGATAATAAACTATCCACATTAACCTTATCAATTTCTTGTTTGAATAATTCTATAGCCTGAAGTTCTTTTTGTAGTTCTTCAGTAGTTAATTTTTTTACATCATTAAACATTTTAATTCCACAAATACTTGACCATACACGCCATTGCCAAAAGATAAGTCACACCTTTACCGATAGCAAAAATTCCTTCCCACATAAATTCCATTTCAAGTTTTGTCATTTTATCCATTTCCTTCTGTTTTCGGTTTTAGTCAATATCTGTAAATTATCAGGATGATGTAAACCACCTTTTGCAATAGGATGTATATGGTCTACTTCATGTCCTTTAGGACAAATCAAATAATATTCCTGTAATTTCTTCTTTTCTTTTTTACTTAATTTTGGAGTTTGATTCCGTATTCTCGCTCTACGCCTTGCGGCAATCTCATTTCTAATTCTACGTTTATGTTCTTCACCCAAATACCTACTTTTTTGAGCACATGAATAACTACAATATTTTGAATCATATTTCTCACTTTCAGTCCGAAACTTCTGCGTTTCATATTCGTTACCACAATGCAAACAATTTAATAAAGCTTTTCGTTCTTTATTCTTACATTCTAACACAAAAGGTTTCTTTATGTCAAATTTTTGTAGGTATTTTTTAATATTGGCATCCGAACAACCAAAATATTCAGCAACCTCACTTCTTCTCATATTTTTGGTAATAAACAAATCGTAGAGTTTATCTTTGGTAATATTGTATTTCATTGATTCTCCTAATAAGTAACCACATATACTTATTTAGTATTTCTCGACTTTAACTCCTGAATTAGTTTTTGTTTTCTATCTTCAATATAACTTCTTTCCACAAGATTTTCGGGTGAAATGGAATATTGCATCATAAGGTGGGGGTAAAGTGAATTTAGGTCAAAACTGGCCACAAAATCATGTAGACCAACTTGTACATCTTTAACATATGCACCTTCAAAAGCAGAATCTTTTTCTTGTGTAATTTTTGGCGGAACAATAATGTTTTGTTTGAGCAAATAGGAATACGTCATAGAATCCCACATACGAGTTTGTGCAAATACATCTTCGTAGTTTGATTTTGTATCATATGCCAAAGTCAAAGCCAACTCAATCAACTTCAACTTATCTTCCAAACGGAGAATCAAATCAACGTCTTTAATGTTGTATTCAATAAACTTCTGGTAATTCTGTTTGTAAAGTTGATGTAAGTTTTCAAATTCATCATAAGAAATTTTGCCATCACCAAGTTCCACTTGTGCGATATTATCCAAACGATAGGATTCTTGTGACTTTCCACCAGGAGCATACCATTTGTATAGTTCAATGTAATCAAGTGAAGCAACACCAACAATTTCATATGCAATCAGTTGACGCCCGTTGATGTTAGTTGTACGATTTTTGATGAAGTTCCAAGGAGATAATTTTTTTGTTTCATCTTCACCGAGAATCTTATTGAATCGGTTAATCAAATATGGAATATCAAAGAACTTGGTATTCCAGCCAGTGATAACATCTGGACATTTGCGTGACCATAATTCAATAAATTTCTTACAGAGTGTCCATTCATCACGGCATTTGATATAAGTCTCATTACCTTGAACCTCATAGTCACCGCATCCAAGAACAATTGGTGGTTGACCAATATAAGTGATAGCAATAGCTGTGATTGGTTCATTCGCATTGTAGGGGTCAGGAAAACCATTCTCCGAACCCACTTCAATGTCAACTACAGCAACAAGAATCTTATCTTGGTCCCATTCAACCATGTCAGGATGATGTTCAGCAATATAGGCATATTCATACCTTGTATTACCAAAGATTCTGGTATTACTTACATCTTTGAATTTGTCTAGGTAGTCTTTGGCTTCGTAGATATTACCAAAAAGTTTACGCATGAGTGGTTCACCATCAAGTGAACGATATTCAGTTTTCTTGTTGGTTGAAATGTATAATGATGGTGAGTATTCAATCTTCTGTTTTACTCTTTTACCATCCAGAACACCACGATAGAGAATATTGCCAGCGATAGACTGGACATTTGTGTAGAAACTTGACATTAACCTGTAATAATTTGTTGTTGACCTGGAAGAATAATGCCTGCACCAAAGATTTGGTCATAGTTTTTAATGAAATCTTCTGCCGGCACATAAGAGTATACTATATGTTTCTTAGAAATGGCAATAGTAGAACCTGTTTTTTGTTCTGAGTGGATTGGAAATGGTGCAAAACCTACGTTAGGTTGCCCGTCTTTGCCACGTACAATTGCAATACCCAATGGATTACACAATACGAATTCGGTTTCGGTTTCTGATTCAACTTCGGAAATAAGTTCTTCGTTGGTAATGAGTTTAAAAGCAAGAATTTTCATAATATCCTTTTGGTGTTAATATGTTATACCACATAAATAATTATATAGTTTGACTTGAACGAACATTATATCATTTTCTTATTATGTTGTCAATAGAAAAAATGGTACAAAATGGATCCGTTCACACTCTTTGCCTTGGCCAACGGTGCAGTTGCCGCTGTGAAAAAAGGTTGTCAGTTATATAAAGATATCAAAGGTGCCGCTGGGGATGTGAAAGCAGTCCTCAAGGATTTGGACGACCAGTTCCACAAGGCACACCCACCAGATAAACCAGCAACTCCCGCAGCAAAGAAACAGTTAGTGGAAGAAAAAGCTCGTGTGGTTGAATTGAATAAAAAGAGTGAAGATACTATTAATATCTATGCAGATATTGGTGATTATCTTGGTCAATACTATGATAATTATTTTAAGTGTATAGCAGTTTTAGAAGAAGAAGAAAAACGTAGTAAAACTGAAGTATATTCTGGAGGTGATAGTTTAGCTAAACGAGCTTTGAAACGGGTTCTAATGAAAAAACAATTAGAACAAATGGGTACAGAACTCCGTGAATTGATGATATATCAAAGTCCACCAGAACTTGGTGCCTTATTTACTGAAGTTGAAGAAATGACTAAAGAGTTGGGTGTTCAACAAAAAGTTCTTATTGCTAAACAAATGAAAGAGGAAGAAGATAGAGTCAAAAAAAGAACTGACAGAATTGAAACATATAAATTAGAATTTGGATTAGCTATAGCAGCGTTGATTATATGTATTTTTTTAGGTATATTTTGGTACTGGTTATATCTAGACAAACAAGAAAGATGGAAAGATAGAACTTACCGAGAAGAACTAGTAAAGCAAAAAAGATATGAAGCTGAAAAGATTAGAAAAGCCATCCAATATTTAGATGAAAAAGCATACGAAAATAATAAAGAACTAATAACACCAAAATGAAAAAAGAAAAAGAATACACATTTTTGGAATGGGTATTTGATGTAATAGGCCTACTGAAGTTTTTTCTATATTATTTGGCTTTTGGATTGATTGCAGTAATTATGGTACTATCATTTGTATGGTGGTACACAAAACATTGAATTGGTTGCGGGAGATGGATTCGCACCACCGACATTCGGATTATGAGCCCGCTACTCTACTCCTGAGTTATCCCGCAATACTTTTTTGGCGCCTTTTGTTTTCTTCCAAAATTCTATCAAATTCTTCTTGTTCAGCCTTATCATCATCTAATTCTTGTTGAGTAGGCTTTTTAAAAATCTTGTCATAGTTATTTGCAAATGTTTCTTGTGAAACACTAAAAGGCCTTGGACTTGAACCTTTGCCACCATCAGACATTTTATTCCTCGTAAATGAAAATTACATGGTCAATAGGAACCACATAATGGTCACCTGATTTTGTTGCTGCGTTCCAATTCAATAGAACAACATCATCAACTGCCACTTCATCAACCAATGGTCCGACTGCAAGAACTTTGGCTCTATCTGGATCAGGTGTACTTCTAAGAATGATGCCTGATTCGGTTGTTTTAGAAGCCTCAAGGCGTTCAACAACGATTCTATTCCCCAATGGTTTAATATTCATAATGACCTCAAAAAGTGGAGCGGTTGTCTGCTATGCTCAGATAATATAAAGGGGGTACCTCAATATCGTACTATTACAAACCGCATATAATGGAGCGGGATATCAGAATCGAACTGATGACCGAAGATTGGAAATCTGCTGTTTTACCATTAAACTAATCCCGCATAAATTTGTTGTAGTTACTTGGAGCGGGTAGAGAGAATCGAACTCTCAACTAAACCTTGGCAAGGTCTTGTGTTACCACTAGCACCATACCCGCATCATGTGTGTATTATATATGCTTCTTTTAAAGAAGTCAAGCATTATTTTTTGGTACGAGTAACCGGAGTCGAACCGGTACGCCGAAGCGGCAAATTTTAAGTCTGCTGGGTCTACCAATTCCCCCATACTCGCATCTTGGTCCGGCGTGCAGGAATCGAACCCACATTAAAAGGGTAGAAGCCTTCTGTATTATCCATTATACTAACGCCAGAAATTTGGTGCCCCAGAGGAGAGTCGAACTCCTAAAATTTGGCTTCTAAGACCAACACGTATACCAATTCCGTCACCGGGGCAAATAAATACTTATATGACAATACCTTACTCACAACAATCTACAGTTGATATTTTATATCGTTTATTCTCCAATGAGGAGTATAAAACACGTTCTTCTTATTGTCAACCAGCCGAGTTTGTTTTATCTACTATTCCTAAAACAAATCCACCTAAAAAAGATGAATTTGTTTTAACAACATATGGTGCCAATAGTAAGAGTTGAACTTACGACACACGGATTTTCAATCCGCTGCTCTACCACCTGAGCTATATCGGCATATTGGTACCTTGTGACAGGATCGAACTGCCGACCTTCTCGGTGTAAACGAGACACTCTACCGCTGAGTTAACAAGGCATGGGGAGAAATACCAGGATCGAACTGGTGATAACGGAATCACAACCCGTGGTTTTACCACTAAACTAATTTCTCCATATTACACGGCTTCTTGTTCTGCCAGAATTCTTTTCAATCTGTCAGCACAGAAACTTGCAGCAGGTGCATCTGGTTTAACCATTGGTGTCATGTTACAGGTACCTTTGATATAACCAATCGCTTGCTGTACAACACAAGAACTTCCGAATTCATCGGATTTGTTTAAGTCTAAATGAACTTCAACATGATAATCTTCTAACACTTCTTGTAAACTTTGGAACAATTCTGAAACTTTATAAACTTCAGACATTAACCGCATTGCAGGTTTACTTTTCTTGTGGTCGTAATCTAATTCACGGTCAACAAAACCAAAGATTTTACAACCGTGACGGCCATCAATATGAACTACAACAGCCAATGCATAATCAGCATACCAAACACCGTTAACTCTAATACGTTCAGAGTCTGCACCAAGGTACACTTTGGTGTCTGGTCCTTGACTTGCAAGGAATTCTTTTACTTCCTGTATGTCGAACTTTTTCATATTAATCACCTTTTATAAAATTGGTATCCCGCTACGGAGTCGAACCGCAAACCTCTGGTTTTGGAGACCAGCGCTCTGCCAATTGAGCTAGCGAGATATTTGGTACCGAGAAAGAGAATTGAACTCTTGGCCAACGCCTTATCAAGACGCTGCTCTACCACTGAGCTACCTCGGTATATTTATGGAGGGTCTTGAGGGATTCAAACCCCCGACCTCTTGGTTCGTAGCCAAGAGCTCTGTTCACTGAGCTAAAGACCCATATTGGTGGTGATGGAGGGAACCGAGCCCCCAACCTTCTCCGTATGAAGGAGTTGCTCTGCCTGTTGAGCTACATCACCGAATTGGTGGAGGATAGCGGAATCGAACCGCTGACTCAAGCGTGCAAGGCTAGTGTTTTCCCAATTAGACTAATCCCCCGAAATTTTTATTGACAATTTGTCCTTCTCTACGCCGTCAATAAAGGCGAGTACTACTGGTCT
>Ga0214917_10000433_pt1 | contig 54532 bp, 43 predicted proteins | sample LL_1208_BB_MetaG_FD_177983 | JGI IMG/M metagenome (GOLD analysis project Ga0214917, IMG submission 177983) | Freshwater microbial communities from Lake Lanier, Atlanta, Georgia, United States - LL_1208_BB | ecosystem: Environmental > Aquatic > Freshwater > Lake | place: USA: Georgia | collected... | reverse complement strand
CCCAGTTCATCTTCAGCACAAATCATACCTTGAGAAAGTTCGCCTCTTATTTTACTTTGTTTTAAAGTAATAGGATCACCTTCTGACGGATATAGGGTAGTGCCCACTTTTGCAACCAAAACTTTTTGTCCTGCAGCAACATTAGGAGCACCACATACGATAGAAAGGGGAATTTCATCGCCAATAGTTACCGTAGTCAAAGATAATTTATCTGCATTAGGATGTTTTGTACAAGTCAGTACTTCGCCAACGACAACGCCAGCCAGGCCACCTTGGATTGACTCGACCACTTCCATTCCCTCAACTTCCAGTCCGATGTCAGTGAGTAATTCTGCCGTTTTATTTGCACTTAAAGGGATTTCTAAGTACTGCTTTAACCAATTAAAAGAAACTTTCATAAGGAAACATTTGCCTTTTTCTACACCAAAATATGGCGGCAAATATAGTAAAAATATGACTACTTAAGCTATTAACATGGCGCCCTCTGATGGTTCAACAAAATAATGGGGCAGGTCGATGCCATATTCCATTTTGTAAGCATCTTTTATTTGCTTTAGAAAAATACTTGAGGCTTTCTTTTCGATCAAATTTAAGGTACATCCTCCAAAGCCACCTCCCATCATTCTGGCTCCTGCTACTTCGGGTATATTTTCCGTGAAGGATACCAGAAAATCTAATTCCTGACAGCTGACTTCATATTCATTTTTAAGTCCGTAATGAGTCTCGTATAATAATTCACCTAATAACTCAATTTTCCCCTCTCTTAAATATTCTATGGCTTTTAAAACCCTCGCATTTTCCTCTATAACATATAAAGCTCTTTTGCAAACTTTGTCTCTTAGTTTGGATTTAAATTCATGAAGTAAATCGAATGAAATATCTCTCAATGTGAAAATATCTTTTTTGTTTTCTCTTATTACATGGACTACCTCCTCACATTCCTTTCTTCGTGTATTATATTCTGACGAAGCCAAATGATGACTAACTTGGGTGTTTAATAATATCAGATCATAGTTTTTAAGATCAAATGGTACATATTCAAAGGAAATATGCTGGCAATCAAAATGCATCAGATGATTTTTTTTACCATGAAGACTGGCAAACATATCCATTAATCCACATTGTGTTCCTACAAAATGGTGTTCCGCTTTCTGGGTTAAAAACATCCATTCCTCCTTCGATTTACCCAGGTTAAAACACTTGTCCAAGGCAATAGCAGCACTACATAAGAGCGCTGCGGAGGAACTTAAACCCGCACCAATAGGAATATCTCCGCTAAATGAAGCATTAAAACCGGTTATGACACCTCTTGTTTTAATTATTTCGTCACAAAGTCCGACCACATAATTTGACCAGGAGCCTGGAATGGGAGAAAGGTTCTGAAGGTCAAATGAAATAGTTTCCCCTAAATCGGTCGCGGTTATCTGGCAATTGCTTTTATGGCCATTGGGGGTAATGTTAAATGTAATCTTTTGTTTTATTGCAGCCGGAAGAACAAATCCGTTATTGTAATCGGTATGTTCTCCTATCAGATTTATTCTTCCTGGTGCAATCGAAGTAATCATTTGATTCTCGGCAAATCCCATTAATTTTTCTTTCCCGATTTTTTATTCTGCTGAACAGATGATGGTTTTGGGGAGGGTCTGGTATCTCTTGAAACAGGCGCTTTAGGTTTTTCAGGTGCTTTTGGAAATGGAATTGGTTCCCCAGGATTTTTATAAAAATTAAATCCAGCCCAACCTATCATTCCTAAAAGTGCAGCCAATAAAATGCCTGACGCTGTTCTTGAAATGGTAATGTATTGTTGAATCTTTACAGGTTTAAAGCGGAAGGCTATTTTATGTTTTCCTTCCGGAACTTTAAGGGCTCTCAAAACATAATTTACTCTGACATGATCTACTGGTTTGTCGTCAATATAAGCTTGCCATCCTTTATTTGGCCCATACCAGATTTCTGAAAAAACAGCAAATTGAGGAGAATCAGTGCTATAAGTATAGACTAAATTCTGAGGGTCGTATTCTGTCAATGTAATTTCTCCACCTTTCTGTGGATTAAAATCACCCGCGTAGTTATTGAATTCAGTGTCTAAAATGATAGCCTCTTCCTGTGGATTGAAATTATTTAAAGCAGCCATCTCTTCATTTGGTGAATTCACTTTGATCAGAGAGTCTACAAACCAGGCAGTTCCACATGCCAAAGGGTTTACTGATAAGGTTTGATCTTGTTTGATGATATATTTTGCATTTAGCATATTAATCACTTTCTGATTATTATTGCTTATTTGCTTTTCAATGATATCGTTATAGCGCATCAACTTGGCTGCATGATACCCTCCAATAGTATTATGGTAGTAACTGGTTGTAGAATTCCCAAAAGTGGAAACAGCCAAATCTAATACCCGATAATTACCTCTTGATGATTCCTGAGAAGAAATTTCTTTATCAACGGGTCTTTCTTTTAGCGGCGTATCCATTGTTGCGGGATTATCAAAACTTGATTTACCTAAATATCTTTGACCAATTATCCAATGATCCAGCAAAGTAAGGACAGCTATTGACCCTATAAGAAGGGTAGGTTTTAAATAATTTTTTGAAAACAAAAACAAAGCAATGGCCGCCGAACCCATAAAATAGAATGATCTAAACGCATCTGCTTTGAAAAATGCAATTCTATCCTGTATGATGTTGGTTAGAACAATGGCCTGCAACTTACTATCGGAAGGTCCTTTAAAGTCAAAAACAGATTCAGCGAATAGCGCTAGAAATAAAGTTAATCCTCCTGTAATAGAAAAAGAATAAATGAGTGCTTTATTTACTTTTTCAGCTGAATACTTTCGATAACAAAGGTTATGAAGAGCAAAAAGTCCTAAAATTGGCAGGAAGAATGGGGTTATGGTAAGAATGGAACTTGGTGCTCTAAATTTATTGTAAAAAGGTACATAATCAAAAAATAATCGTTGCAAGGACTCAAAATGTTGGCCCATGGATAAGAAAAGCGTCAAAAATACAGACAATAACGCCCACCATCTCAAACTGTTTTTTTCAAGAAAAAAGCCAAAAGCAAATAAAAAAATGATTACAGCACCTAAATAATTTGGACCGCTTGTAAAGGGTAAGCCTCCCCAATAAAAGGGTAAGCCTAACTTGCCATCTTCATTTGTTTTTGCCCCATTGCTTACCAATAATTTAAAAGTCGCTCCTTCATTTGTCGTTTCTCCAGAACTACCTCCAGCAGCAAAAGGAATTAAAACGCTTAACAGGTCTTGAGTTTTATTACTCCACATCATGGCATAATCCCATTGAAGCCCTGAGCCAGTGGCACTCTCACTGACTTGATTTTCAGTATTTCCAACGTCTGACAAAGAATTGGTACTTGTTTCAGGTGTTAAAATTGGCTGACCCCTCAATGAATCTTTTGAATAATCAAGAGATACTAACCATGTGGATGATGTTGCCGCCAAACTAATTGCAGCAGCAATTATTACAGTAGAAATGGTTTTCAAAAGGTGAGCTATTTCTTTTTCTTTTATGGATTCTACCAACCACACAATAGCTAAAACGACACAGGTCAAAACAAAATAAAACGTCATCTGTGGGTGATTCGCATTTAACGAATTGGCAGTGGCTATTGAAAATACAATGCCTCCAATCAGATATTTTTTATATTTATATATAATGTATAAACCAGCAATAACCAATGGATTAAATATAATAGTGCCTAATTTTGAATTATGACCTGCCTCGAAAAGTACAAAATTATTTGTGGTAAAACCAAAGGCAATGGCCCCTATTATCCCTATCAATGGGTGAATTCCCATCACAGACATCATAATATAAAAGGCTATCATCTGAGCTAAAAATACACCCATAGGATAACCGATATCAAATTGTAAAATCCGAGGAATCCATTCTAAATAAAAAGAATTTAGCGTCACGCCGATCATAAACGTAGGCATGCCCCCAAACATGGCATTCGTCCAAAAAAGTTGTTCTCCTTTTGATTCCCAGTATTTTCCTATTTCTACATAGGCTCCGTTATAGGATACTATGTCGCCTTGTAACACTTGTTTTCCCTGGAATTGAGGGAGAAAATAAATATAATTGACAAGGAATAATATGATAAGCCCTAATATATAAGGGGCTATTTGTTTCAAATACTTGTTGTTCATATTTAAAATATAAAACTTGTTTAAAATGAATTAAAGGTACAAAGATTTTTATCAACCCAATAATGGAAGTACTAAAACAAACACTTCCTTACTAAAAAAGGGTTTGTTGTCCTTCTTCCACCACAGGCGGTTCCTCATAATCAGGCGGGTCGATAGCTTCTATTTCAATTATTTTTTTATCACTCAACCTGTTTCCGACTGCTTTCCACCCTTTTATATCGACAATGTCCGTTAAAATTGCCTCACCCTCTGCTATTTTAGTTCCCGACTTAATCTGAAATCTAATTCTGGGAGAGGGCTCCACACTAACAAAAAGAAGCTGTGAATCTGCATGATCTGTTATGTAACTAAATCGCTGGTCAGCCTGGGTTGTTTCTATATGAAATCTTTTAACCATCGTCCAGCCTTTATGCCCGTCATAATGAACAGCAGTGATAACATCGTCTTCCCTGTTACATTGCCCTATATAATGAAAATCGGCCGATTGAAATCTCTTTGTTATTTCAAGGGGTGTGGTAATATAAGTTCCATTTTTATATAGAATTAGTAGCTCATCCCCAGTATCGAATTCACCGAGAAAACGACCTCTCTGTTCCGTATTTAATCGGCCTGAGGCTTCGTCCAACCATATTTTTAAAGCACCAATAGTCGATTTTCCTGCTGTTTTTAATTTAATCGTACGAATAGGGTATTTTGTGAGCATATTTCCCTGAGAAGAACGGCCTTTTATAGCTAATTCGGCAAAATTAAATTCAAACATTTTAATTTTTGCCTTGCATCCCAGACTTAGCTGAACTTGAATGATTTCGGCTTCACCGTTAGGATTTACGGAGAAATAATGAAGTTTACTCCCTTTTGTTTCCTGTGTTATCGGATATTCTTTGTCTCGGGTGATGGCCGTAACATTAAATCTTTTCACATAAGACTTTGCACTTGCTCCGTCGGTATACACTGCATTGTAAGTCGTTCGTTCGTCATTTTTTTTCCAGACTGCAACGTGAATGATGTCCTTTCCTACAAATGTTTTCTCCGCAATTCGCGTAACCGTGAAATAACCATCTTTTCTGAAAACGATGATGTCATCTATGTCTGAACAATCACAGATGAACTCGTCTTTTTTCAATCCAGAACCAATAAATCCGTCCGTTTTATTTGCATAAAGCTTAGCATTATTTGCCACAACTTCTGTCGCAGCAATAGCATCGAAGGTAATTATTTTTGTTTTTCGTTCTCTCCCTTTGCCATATTTATCCAATAGATTTGAAAAGTAATTTATGGTAAAATCTATTAAATGAAGTAAATCATACCTAACCTTTTCAAGGTCTTTTTCTAATTGGGCAATGTATTGATCGGCTTGAAAAGTATTATATTTAGAAATTCTCTTTATTTTAATTTCAGTCAAGCGAATAATATCTTCCTGGGTAACGCTTCTCAATAACCGAAGACGGGTGTCCCCTTCAGCTGTAAGCTCCTGCGGATCCACGACATATTTTTTCAAACCAGCGGAAATGGTTTCCAGCACTGCTTCCCAGGTCTCACATTCTTCAATGTCATGATAAATTCTATTTTCGATAAATATTTTTTCCAGGCTCGAATGATGCCATTTTTCAAGAAGCTCCCTTTCTTTGATTTGAAGTTCCAGTTGAAGCAGCGCTTTGGTATGGTCAACAGCGATATCCAGTAAATCTTGAACGGAGAGAAAGATTGGTTTCTCGTTTTGAATAACACAGGCATTAGGGGCTATCGAAATTTCACAATCTGTGAATGCATAAAGAGCATCAATGGTTATATCGGGGGAAACCCCTGGAGCTAAGTCGATGACTATTTCAACATCCTGAGCTGTATTGTCAACAACCTGTTTTATTTTTATTTTACCTTTATCACTCGCTTTGATGATACTTTCAATGAGGGTAGAAGTGGTAACACCAAAGGGTAATTCACGGATAATAAGGGTGTTTTTATCCGTTTTTTCAATTTTAGCCCTGACTTTTACTCTGCTTCCTCTTTTGCCTTGTTGATATTCCGTTATATCTATAAATCCGCCGGTTTGAAAGTCAGGAAAAAGATTTACTTCTTCATTTTTTAATCTTTTGATAGCCGCTTCAATAATTTCAATAAAATTGTGGGGCAATATTTTAGTGGAAAGTCCAACGGCAATTCCTTCCGCTCCCTGTGCCAGCAATAAGGGAAATTTGACAGGAAGATGCACCGGTTCCCTTTTTCTGCCATCATAAGATAGCTGCCATTCCGTAGTTTGAGGGTTAAAGGCTATTTCGAGGGCAAATTTGGTGGGTCTCGCTTCTATATATCTGGAGGCAGCTGCACCGTCACCCGTAAGTATATTTCCCCAGTTTCCCTGGGTATCTATCAATAGTTCCTTCTGCCCCATATTAACCAAAGCATCTCCAATAGCGGCGTCACCATGAGGGTGGTATTGCATGGTTTGTCCAATAATATTGGCAACCTTGTTATATCTGCCATCATCCATCTCCTTCATTGCATGCAAAATCCTTCGCTGAACGGGCTTTAATCCGTCCAAAACCGCAGGGACAGCCCGCTCAAGAATAACATAAGATGCATAGTCAAGGAAATAATCTTGATACATACCCTGAAGGCTGATGATTTCATCTGAAGCATCTGAATTTTCAGGTAGTTCAAGCGTTTGGTCGCTCATGTTTGATTTATTTTGAAGAATAAACAACTGCAAATATACAATTTATAAGCTATTTTAAGGACCAAGGTCAACATTGAGGTTGGTAGGATTGTTAAACCTTCTTAATCTACAGAATTAAATTAAGCAATCATTTTGAAAAAATTATTAAAGCACTGTGTTTTAGAAAGGGATATTTCTTTCCTAAATGCTTACAGAAATTGGTTTGATAGCCCCCAATGTGATGAAAAATGTACTTGGTTGATTCATCAATTTGAACTTTTTAAGTCATTACCCAAAGAAGTAGATAAAGCGCTACGGTTTTTAATCAATGAAAGTAGCGTCGGCATGCAATGGAAGTTCAAAGGCGTTAATTACCTTGCAGAGACTAAATTTTTTATGGAGTTTTTTAAAGATAAAATTCAGTCAATAGGATATCAAAAACAGTTGGCAGACCAACGAATTTTTGAGACCACTAAGGGGATTGAAACGATAGAAAGATATTATCTAAAGCCACCATTCAAATTAAATGATGAAGATAAAAAGTTACAACAATTTGGAAATATTATTCTCTCTTGTTCAACAACCGGCGAGGACGATACAGAATTTCAATGCCTTTGTCACTTTTTTAAAGACAGACAATATAAAGCCGCTGAACCCATTAACCATTTATTAGAAATAATTTTGGAGAATGGATAGGATTCTTTCAGGATTCTTTTGCCCAATTAGATTGTTCAAGATGGTTCAAAACAACCTGTACACCATATTTTTCCTTTAAATGGGCTGCCATCTGGTCGGCAGCATAAACAGACCGGTGTTGGCCCCCAGTACAACCGAAATTAATTTCCAGGTGAGTAAAGCTTCGTTCCAGATAATTTTCTACAGCAGCATCCACTATTCTGAAAACGTTGTTTAAAAAGCTATCCATTTCGCTGAAATGCTTTAAGAAATTGATTACAGATTCATCTTTTCCAGACAATTTCTTGTACGGTTCATATCGCCCAGGATTATGAAGAAAACGACAGTCGAATACAAATCCGCCCCCATTACCTGAACTTTCAACCGGAATTTGTCTCTTATGATAGCTAAAACTGTTTACATGGACTTTTAGTAAAGAATTTTCTCCTTTTGATTTATCAAAGGGATCATATTTTTGACTCTTTATGATAGCCTGCAAACAACGTGTGAGTTCTGGTAAAGCAAGGGGTAATTTATCTTCTTCGAGGAGCCATTGTATATTCTTCAAACCATAAGGTATGCTCAAAAGGAAATGCGCTTTTCGTTCATACAAGCCTCTAAAGCCATAAGCACCAAGCACTTGAATATTTCTCATCAACACATAACCATAAAAATAGGAAAGGAAAGAATCCTTGTCTATGACAGTGAGTTGAGATGCCGTATTTAAATAATGTTGAATGAGCGATTCTCTGATACCATTGGGAATATTTGCCTTCGCCTGATATAAAAGAGAGGCCAGATCATATTGTAAAGCACCTTTTCTACCTCCTTGATAATCGATAAAGTAAGGGTTTCCATTTCTGATTAAAATATTTCTTGACTGAAAATCCCTGAACATAAAATATTCACTGTCCGCCTGAAGCAGAAAATCTGCTAATTGATGAAAATCTTTCTCGAGGGCAACCTCATCAAATCCTACCTGGCTTGGCAATAAAAAGTGATATTTAAAGTAATTGAAGTCCCAAAACATTGATTCCCTGTCAAAAGACTCCTTGGGAAAACAATAAGTGTATTGAAGTTCTTTGCTACCAAGAATTTGTAATTGAGCTAATTTTTCTACTACTTTTTTATAGAGCGACACCAGATGTTCAGGGAACTGATCATGGTTTTGCAGCAGGAAACTGTATAGCGTAGTAGAACCTAAATCCTCCTGAAGATATACCTTAGCGTCTAAGTTTTCGGCATAAATAGCTGGAACGGGTAATTTTTTATCGTAAAAATGCTTGCTAAAATTTAAGAAAGCTAAACTTTCCTTGGCATGTGGACTATAAGTTCCAATGGCTACTTGGTCATTTTTTTGTAATCTGTAGTATATTCGATCTGAACCTGAAGGAGCCAGAGGTAGTATAAGGTCGGGCTGGACACCTGCCCATGATTCAAATAATTCAGCAAGAGCCCATTCCGTTTTAGGTGATGCCATAAATAAAGGGAAAAGTATATGGGTTAATCAATAGGGTTTTCAATGGTAACTTCGGGTTCCTCTGTTTCCCAGTTTTCAAAATTATTAGGATCTGGAAATCCGGAATCATCAAACTCATTTAATACAGAGAATTCATCTTCATTATGGCCGCGAATCTCGCGGATGTTTTTATTTGGTTTAAATTCTCTGAAAGGTACAACCAATATTTGTTTTTCAAGTTCCATAGGCTGGGCTTTCTGGTCTCGGATAGATGAACTTATCTGACTCCAGATTAAATCTTTAAGTTTGTCCATGCCATAACCAGTAACGGCTGAAATAAAGACATAAGAAATATTTTTTGGAAGTTCCGTTTCAATAAGTGAAATCAATTCATCATCTAAAAGATCTGCCTTGGTAATAGCGAGTATTCTGGGTTTATCTAAAAGTTCCGAATTGTATTTATCTAATTCATTTAATAAAATATGATACTGGGCTGCAATATTTTCAGCATCAGCAGGAACCATAAAAAGCAAGGATGCATTTCTTTCAATATGCCTTAAGAACCTGATGCCTAATCCTTTACCTAAATGGGCATCTTCGATAATACCGGGTATATCGGCCATAACAAAGGAATGGTTATCTCTGTAGGAAACAATACCAAGATTAGGGACAAGGGTGGTAAATGGATAATCAGCAATTTTTGGCTTGGCAGCTGAAATTGCGGCGAGAAGGGTTGATTTGCCCGCATTTGGGAAACCGACAAGTCCCACATCAGCAAGTACTTTAAGTTCAATTATTTTCCATTCTTCTAATCCAGCTTCTCCTGGCTGAGCATAACGGGGGGACTGATTTACTGGATTTCTAAAGTGGTAATTACCTAAACCGCCTCTACCTCCAGGGGTTACGATTTTCTTTTCACCATGGCGGGTAATTTCCGCCTCGATTTCATTGGTTTCGGCATTTTTTACGACAGTACCCAAGGGGACTTGTAAAATAACATCCTTACCATTGGCACCGTGGGCATTTTTATCGCCCCCGTTACCGCCATTTTCAGCAATGACATGCTTTCGATATTTTAAAGAAAGAAGCGTCCAGACATTTCTGTTGCCTTCCAGAATAATATGTCCACCTCTTCCGCCGTCTCCGCCGTCGGGACCTCCTTTGGCATTTAATTTATCCCTGTAAAAATGGACAGCACCACCACCACCTGAACCAGAGCGACAACAAACACGCACGAAATCAACAAAATTCTGTTCAGCCATAGTGGTTTAAGATAAAATAGTTAAGCTGTTTCGTCAATAAAACGACACAGCGCGTCAAAAATATGATCAATAGAACCTATTCCATCTATTTTATAAGCTTTTCCTTTTTCAGCATAATAGTCAAAAACAGGCATTGTTTCAGATTTATAAATATCAATACGATGTTGAATAATCGCAGGATCATTATCGTCGGTTCTACCTGAAGATTGTCCTCTTGAAAGAATACGTTTAATTATTTCCTCATCAGCCACCTCCAACAATAAAAGGCGGTGAATATCTTGATTTAAGGATGTCAATAATTCATCCAGGGCCTCACATTGTATTATGTTTCTGGGAAAACCATCGAAAATATAGCCAGGTACCTTTGGATTTGAGACAACACGATTTCGCAACATGCCAATGGTAACCTCATCAGGCACCAGCTGACCTTTTGCTATAAAGTTTTTGGCTTCAATACCCAAAGGGGTATTTTGGCTCATTTCACTTCTAAATAAATCACCAGTTGAAATATGCAACAAGCCATATTTTTCGACCAACTTAGCCGCCTGTGTCCCTTTTCCTGAGCCTGGCGGTCCAAACAAGATTAGATTTTTCATGCGTACAGATTAAAAATACTCAATTTACCTTAAAAAAGGCAGTTTCAATTACTTGCTGGTTTTATTGGTTGCTTAGTATTATAGGTTTCCATTTTGGCATGATTGCCAGGGTAGGCAATAAAGCTGTTTCTTGAAATGGTTGTCTATCCTTGAGTGGCAGTTCTTCTGATTCTAACATTAGGTCAGTTAACAATTCTTTTTCAGTCAAAGCTGGTAATTCAGGCGAGAGATAATTTCTACTTCCAGGAAGTACATTACGAACTGATTTATATTTTGTCTTCCAATAACGTGAAGTGGCTAAATTATCAATTCTGACCCCTCCATGTGTGGTACTGTGTATGATAAAAATGGAATCCTTAACTACCTTGCTTACCAGAGCAACATGGAAAATCCGGCCTCTTTTTGTACGACGAAAAAAAACCAAGTCGCCAGGTATAGCATTTTTCAATAATATTTTATCACCCTGAAATGCTTGAGCAGCAGAAGAAGGAGAGAGTTTAACATTGAAATGACTAAAAACAAACTTCGTAAATCCTGAACAATCAAATCCTCTGGCTGGATTTCTACTGGCATATATATAAGGTAAACCTAAATAATTTTTTGCAAATGATACGATACTATCTCTGGAAATGGAAACAGAATCAGAAGCTAACCCCGCCCTTGCTATGGTTAGAACAGAAAAATATAACCCGAAAAGTAAAATAATTCTCATATAAAAGTTCAGAAAATGCAAAGATAACAAAATCCCTGGTCTAACCAAAAACCTTTATGTCCCGTAGAAAAGGAAATTGGGTACGAAAGGCTTTTTGACTTTCAAAATTTAAGGAATAATGTAATATTTGCTCTTCCTTACCTGCTTTAATGAGTGGTAAACCATCGAAGGAGAGGACAGCCGAACCGCCATGATAAAGGTGATTATTTCCATCGGTTCCTGAGCGGTTTACCCCAATGGTGTAAGCTTGGTTTTCAATGGCACGAGCGACCAGCAGCTGGTCCCATGCATATTGCCGGGCCGCTGGGAAATTAGCAACATATAAGAGTAAATCATAATTTCCAAGAACATTCATTGAAGACTCGGAAAAACGTAAATCGTAACATATCTGGGGAAGAATACGCCATCCTTTATATTCAATAACAACTCTTTTATTTCCAGGAAAATAATGAAGATGCTCTCCCGCATAGGAAAACAGATGCTGTTTGTCGTAAAAAACCAGATTTTCCTCAGCATCAATCCAGATAAATCGATTGTAATACTTTTCGTTCTCATGGAAAATGATGCTACCACAGATGGCTGATGAAGTTTGCTTAGCGCACTCTTTCATCCATACCAGCGTTTTTTCCTGGTTTTCTATTGAAATAGCAGAAGGATTCATGGTGAACCCCGTAGTAAACATTTCCGGAAGTACAATCAGGTCTGTACTTCCGGAAAGTGGAGAAATCAGGTTGCTCAGATGATTCAGATTAGTTTCAACATCTTGCCAAAAAATATTGGACTGAATGGCACTAATACGTAAATCAGCTAAAGATTCCATGCTGCAAAATAAGTAGTTAAGAACCCAGATTATTTTTTCTTCTTCGTATCTTTGTCCGCAGCTGCTGCAGCTGAACGAAGGGCTCTTGGTATTTCAATGGTCACAGCTGGAATACTTCCATTATTTAAAATTTCGATTCCCGACGGTACCGGGATATCACGAACTCTTAAAGACTGACCTAAATCCATGCTGGTAATATCAATAAACAATTCATTTACGATATTTTCAGCCATTGCTTTAATCTTGATGCGACGCAGTTTTTGAATTAACTTACCTCCTGATTTTACTCCAACGGAAGCACCCTTGCAACGTAAAGGTATTTCCAGTTTAACCGGATGTCCATCAGCGATTTGCAGAAAGTCAATATGTGTCACGGTATCTTTTAAAGGGCTTTGCTGAAAATCCTTTAAGATAGCACTGTATTGAACGCCGTCCACCTCAATTTTCAAAATATGGAAATCAGGGGTATAAATAACCGCTCTTACATCAAGAGGTTTCACTGAAAAGTGAACCAGATTACCTGTTCCATAAATAACACAAGGAATACGGCCATCATTGCGAAGTGCTTTTGTAGCTTTCTTTCCTAAGGCTTCTCTTTTTTCGCCTTTTACTGCAATTACTTCCATTGGTATTAATTTTTTTAAATGAGGGACAAATATACTTTAAATTTTAAAAATCAATACTTTTTAATTTTTTATAACTTTTTATCGACATAAAGCGCGGAAATAGAACGATGTTCGTGTGCATTTCTGATGGCTCTGGAAAATAATTTGGCGGAAGAAAGCACTTTTATTTTATGGGATGAAAATTGTAAGGGTATGGTGTCACAAACTAAAATCTCATCCAGTTTTGATTTTTCTATATTTTTCAGTGCATTTCCAGAAAGAACAGGATGGGTGCAAATGGCACGAACCCTTTTTGCTCCGCTTTGCATGAGAGCATCTGCCGCTTTACACAGCGTGCCTGCCGTATCCACAAGATCGTCAACCAAAATAACATCACTGCCTTCGACATTACCAATGACCGTCATGCCGGAAACCTCGTTTGCCTTTTCTCGGTATTTGTCACAAATGACCAAGTCCCGACCAAAATGTTTGGCATAAGCACGTGCTCTTTTTACGCCACCGACATCAGGACTTGCAAAAATAACATTTGATAAATCGGCTGATTCTTCAAGGTAAGAGAAAAAGATGGCTTCACTTCTCAGGTGGTCTACAGGAATGTCGAAGAAACCTTGTATTTGATCAGCGTGTAAATCCATAGTCATAATACGTTCAACACCAGCAGCTTGTAACAAATTGGCAATGAGTTTTGCTGAAATGGGTACCCTTGGTTTATCTTTCCTGTCTTGTCGGGCATAACCAAAATAGGGTATAACTGCTGTAATATATCCGGCTGAAGCTCTTTTAGCGGCATCAATCATCAGAAGAAGTTCCATAAGGTTGTCCATAGGCTGGAAGGTCGACTGAATCAAAAATACATAAGCACCTCTAATAGATTCATTAAAAACGGGTTGCATTTCTCCGTCGCTGAATCTGTTGACTTTTAAATCGCCAATGCCCTGCCCATAATAATCTGCAATTTTTTCTGCGAGATATTTAGACTGAGTCCCGGAAAATAATTTTACTTCAACCATAAGAATATTTGAATAGGGTTCATTTCAAAATTACTGGGTTATTTTTTTCTCTCGGTAACGAAAGTTACTAAATCTTCAAGAGAATGTCGAGCATCAGAGGCTGGGAATGAATGTAATATATCAAATGCTTTTTGTTGAAAAGACTTCATAGCTTTTTCTGCATATTGAAGACCACCAGACTGATGAACAAATCGGACGACTTCGTTCACTTTTCCTGGGTTATCACTATGGTTACGAATGATTGACAGAATTGATCTTTTTGTTTGGTAATCGGTCTGTGCCAAAGCAAAAATAAGGGGAAGGGTCATTTTCTTTTCTTTAATATCAATACCTAAAGGCTTTCCGATATCATCTGCTCCAAAATCCATTAAATCATCACGGATTTGAAAAGCCATCCCTATATTCTCACCAAAAAGCCTCATTTTTTCTACCTGATCTAAATCGCTCGTGACGGATGCTGCACCGGCACTACAAGCAGAAGCAATCAAAGAGGCTGTTTTTTGTCTGATAATTTCATAATATACAGACTCTGCAATATCTAATCGACGAGCCTTTTCAATCTGAAGTAATTCACCTTCACTCATTGACTTTACTGCCTGAGAAACAATCTCCAGCAATAAATATTCTTTATTTTTAACGGCCATTAACATTCCTTGTGATAGAAGGTAATCACCTACCAAAACAGCAATTTTATTTTTCCAAAGGGCATTGATTGAGAAGAAACTTCTCCTTTGCAGAGAATCATCCACTACATCATCGTGGACAAGGGTGGCGGTATGTAATAATTCAATCATGGAAGCCGCCCTAAAAGTAGCCTCTGAGACTTCGCCACAGACTTTGGCGGCAAGAAAGACGAACATTGGACGTACCTGCTTACCTTTTCTCTTCACCAGGTAAAAAGTAATCTTATCGAGCAAGGGAACCTGGCTTTCCATGGCTTTACGAAAGTGACCTTCGAATGCATTTAACGCTTCGTCAATAGGTTTTTTAATTTGGTCTAATGATCGGCTCATGCCCAGGTTGGATGAATTTGGCACGAAGGTAATAAATAAAAATTGATTGAGGTAATACTCTGAAATATAGCTTGGGATGATTTAAAAAAGTGCACCAAAAGATTTTTCTTTTGTAATTTCGCCGCAGTTATTTTAAAAATTATTTTTCAAAAAATTGCAAGATGAAATATTCAGATCCAGTTTTTTCGTTGATTAACAGTGAGTTAAATCGTCAAAGAGAAGGTGTTGAGTTAATAGCTTCAGAAAACTTTACCAGTGAAGCGGTTATTCAAGCCACTGGATCATGTTTGACTAATAAATATGCTGAGGGTTATCCAGGTAAAAGATATTATGGGGGTTGTGAAGTAGTCGATGAAATAGAACAGATAGCCATTGACAGGCTCTGTCAGTTATTTGGTGCTGAATATGCCAATGTACAACCTCATTCTGGTGCCCAGGCCAATGCGGCTGTATTTTTGTCCGTTTTAGAACCTGGTGATGCCATTCTTGGGTTTGATCTTGCTCATGGTGGACACCTTTCACATGGATCTCCTGTTAATTATTCGGGAAGGGTCTATAAACCTCATTTTTATGGAGTTGAAGCTGAAACAGGCAGAATTGATATGGATAAAGTGGCGGCTAAAGCAGATGAAGTCCGTCCTAAACTGATCATTTGTGGTGCATCGGCTTACTCCAGGGAGTGGGATTATAAAAGATTCAGGGAAATTGCCGATCAGGTTGGCGCATTGCTTCTTGCTGATATTGCGCACCCTGCAGGATTGATTGCCGCAGGCATTTTAGATAATCCCCTGCCTTATTGCCATATCGTTACGTCAACAACCCATAAAACTTTGAGAGGTCCACGAGGGGGGATAATCATGATGGGGAAAAACTTTGAAAACCCCTGGGGACGTACTTTAAAAAATGGATCAAAAATTAAAATGGCTCAAATCTTAAATAGTGGCGTTTTCCCAGGTATGCAAGGTGGTCCCTTAGAACATGTCATTGCAGCCAAAGCAATCGCATTTGGCGAAGCCTTAAATCCATCCTTTAAAATATATGGAAATCAAGTGGTTGCAAACTCTCAGGCAATGGCAAAGGCCTTCCTAGAAAAAGGTTATAAAATTATTTCCGGAGGTACCGATAATCATTTGATGCTGTTAGACCTTTCTGAAAAAGGACTAACAGGCAAACTGGCAGATGAGGTGCTGGGAAGAGCTTCTATTACCGTAAATAAAAATATGGTTCCTTTCGATAAACAATCTCCTATGGTCACTTCTGGCATACGTATTGGAACAGCAGCAATAACTTCAAGAGGATTTAAAGAGGAAAATGCATTACAGGTTGTTGAATGGATTGATAAACTTTTAATACAGCCAGAAAATGAAAAATTAATGATGGAGATAAAGGAAGAAGTGCATGCTTACATGAAACAATTTCCTTTATACCCTTCATTTTGATTATTTTAAGAATAAAGCAAACTCTACCCGTCTGTTTAGTTTTCTTCCCTCTTCGGTATCGTTAGTTGTTATAGGAGCAACCTCTCCAAAGCCTCTGAATACCAATCGGGATGGGTCAATGCCTTTGCTTACTAAATAATTCAGACAGGCAGCAGCCCTGTTTTCTGAAAGCACCTGATTACTGGTCTGATTGCCTACATTATCAGTAAATCCACTGATCAGCATGGCATAATCTGGGTAGTCTAGAAGAACGTCAAGTACCTTGTTTAGAACGACATAAGATTCATCGGTAAGTTTTGCGCTATTTGTATAGAAAAGAACATTTTGTGTGACAAATTTCAATATTTCTTTTGTTTCACTACGAATAACCGGACAACCTCTGTTCTCTGCAGAACCTGGTGTAACGGGGCAACGGTCTTCTTTGTCCATAACTCCATCTCCATCTGAGTCAGGACAGCCCTTAAACTGAGATTTACCTGGAATATCAGGGCATTCATCCTGGGTATTTGGAACCCCATCTCCATCTCTGTCGGTCTCTGTTCCCGCCGGACAACCCTGATTACTTGCTACACCAGCCTGATCTGGACATTCGTCATCTGCATTGGGAATACCGTCACCGTCTGTGTCGGGGCAACCTCCAAAAATAACTAATCCTGCTTCATTCGGACATTTATCTTCAGAATCCGCAACGCCATCATCATCTGCATCTGGACAGCCTCTCAACATACCTGCTATATCAGGGCAACGGTCAGCAGCGTCTGGAATACCATCTCCGTCTTTATCGGCAAAGGCAGGGTCCTTTGAATTATTTTTCGCGGGAGTCTTTGCTGGTTTTGGCTTATATGGGAATCGATAAATTAATTGAACATTTCCAAAATTATACCAATCTTTATTGTCTTTGTTTGCCGATAAACTGATTCCATCTATGTAGTCCGAAAAAGTAGGCCTTGCACCCCATTCAAAGGCAAGCATCATTCTTCTTGAAAGGTCTATTTTTGCTCCAATACCGAAGGGTACTGTCACAATGGAATTGGTTCTTTGAGCCTGAATGCTGTCTTTTGAAATGTTGGCAGCACTGCTGGCAATAATATTTGGATATTTGGGGGTTGACCAGCTCGATGCTACCCCAGCACCGACAAAAAGATAGGGAGAAATAACTTTGTTAAATCCACCCCTGGAAGGAAATCTTTTTCCGCCCAAAAAATCCCATTCAAGTAAAATAGAACTTTCAAAAACAGTAGACTTAAAGGAAAATGAGGTAACTGGTTCATAAGAATCCTTCAGATTCGCTCCATTTCCTGAAATACCCGTATATAAGGCCTGAAAACGAATCGAAAATCTATTACTGACATTGTTTCTAAGGAAAAATGCAGCGCCAGGTTTAAAAGTGTTCAATTTAAAAGTTCCTGCTGTTAATAAATCACCGATATAATACCCTCCGCCAAAAGCAAGGCCGAGCTCCCAAGGGTCTGGTTGAGAGGTCGTATCCTTTTTTACTGTATTTTCTAATACTGGCTTAGGTGGCATTGGAATGCTGTCCTGAGCAAAAAGAAGGTTTGAAAACAACCATAAGGCAGGAAGGGTAATTATTTTATTCATTACAAATGAGCTTAAAAACCTGAAATAGGAAGGATTTGATTACATTAAATTAGTTACCTTTTACTAATTTAAAGTATAAAATTAATATAAATCATTGATTATCCAATAAAAATTATAAATATATGTAATTCAAATTTGTTTCATTTTTTCACATTAATAAAATTTATAATGTATTTGGTTACACAAAATAATTGAAAAAAGTAATTTATTCAGGCAACAAAAAAGGAAAAGAAGGAGTCTATGTATTAAAATGGAATAAAATGGTTTTTACTAGCTTGTCTATCAGTCTTCTTGCTTTTATTTATTTGGGTAAGGTTTATTTCTCACAAACAAAGCGCAAACACCAGTTTTAATTTTCTGGTGGAAAAACTTCCTTTCCTTCAAAGCCAGCTTCATCTAATGCGCCGATGATTTTGACGGCCGACAAATCGTCGGTTCCATTTACAGTAATTATTTTTTTTGGGTGATTTAAGTCTATCTCCCAGGATGTTATTTCTGGTATTTCAGATAAAAATACTTTCACGCTGCGAACACATTGACCACAATGAAGGTTTGTTTCAAATAAAATGGTTTTCATTACTCTGAAATTTTTAATTTTTCAAATATAATGGAAATATTGACATGCTAAATCTTTGTTTATGGCTATAAGTTGGGTTAAAAGAGAGGAAATTGATAAAGTAAAATGGAATAGTTGTATTCATTATGCTTATAATGGAAATGTTTTTGGATATATCTGGTACTTAGATTTTATTGGTAAATCCTGGACAGCCTTAATTGAAGATGATTATCAGGCTGTTATGCCACTTATTTTTAGGCCGGGGTTAAATAAGCAAGAGGTTTTTCAACCTTCTTTCATCCGAGAACTGGGTGTTTTTAGTTACGCTCCGCTAAATGCAAATCGGGTAAAACTTTTTTATGATGCCATTCCGGAAGTTTACAGATGCATCAATCTACGGGTTAGTGAAGAATGTAAACCTGCAGATAATCATGGTTTTACGGTCAAAGAACATACAAATCATGTGCTCAGCTTATTACAATCCTATGATGTATTAGCCAATAGATATTCTCCTGCATTCAAAAATGCCTTGAATCGATCTTTGACCCAAAAATTACGTTCCTCTGAGTCTATTTCACCAGAACAATTTGCTGCTTTTTATGAAAAAAATGGTAAAGGAAAAAAAAGTCAAAGAGTAAAGGATAAACATGCCTTGTTGCGCATCATATATAATGCCTTACACAGGGGCTGGGGTTTTTTATCAGGAATCACTGATGAAAATGGCGAACTTCTGGCCGCTGATTTTTACATTACTTCTCACAGCAGAATGCTATCTTTAGCGCCCGTCGTTTCAAAAAATGGGGAATCATCAGGTGCGGCAGCCATGCAGTTTGATTTTCTGTTGAGAACAAATGCAGGAAAACCCCTTTTGTTTGATTTTAATGAAGATCAGTCTTTTATTAATCCAGCCCACGTTCACGCAATGCCTTATCCATTTTTTGAAATCAAAAAAGACCTAAGAATTGCTGGAATCTGGTAGGCTTAAAAATGGAGTCGCTTTTTGATTGGACAGGAAGGGGGCTTTTCCAATCCGTGATTAAAAGGAAATTATGCATAATTGTTATCTATTTAATTGAAATTCAAGTTTTTAATTTAATATTAATTTTTCTCAAAACCATAAATATATTCAGGTTCAAATTTCAGAACCCTTGCAAAGCACATTTAAATAGGTGTAATTGCGTCATAAACCGGGCCGGTTATTAATCATCTTTTAAATTTAATTGCAAATGAAACAAATCGTATTTACCCTCTTGTTGATGGCTGCGGCTTTCCAAGGGTACAGCAAAAATTCCACTTTGGAAGAAGCAGTGCTGATTCCAACTGAATTGGTTATAACTGACCATTCTTATTTGCAGGAATTAGATGACTGTCGTATTACCATGCGAGCAAGCATCGGATTCATTACAGTGGAGGTTTCTGTTACAGCACCGACCTGTCGCGGAGCGTTTAATGAAGCTGTTGCCGCATTGAGAGATGCAGCAAATGCTGCCAGAGATGCCATAAAGTAGTCTAATAATTACTGATTTCACCGGGAGGGATACTACAAAAATTTCCCCTAATGTTTTTGTATTGCTGTTTGTGATTTTCAACGGAAAATACAGATGCCCCTCCCGATTTAAAAATCTTCAGATGATTAAATACAATTTATTTATATTTTCTTGGGTTCTGCCTTTCTTTGCGATTTGTCAATCGTACGAAGTACAATATGCCCTGCCTCAGTCTTTTTCAAAATCGGGTGAGACCGATTTTTCACGTTTTGCTACCTTGAAAATCAGTCAGCATAAATCATTATTCGTCCTTCATGGTACAGCAGGTTTTGATGCGGCTGATGAAGAAAGACAGGAAATAACCATGGTAACTGCTGAACCTGACCGTTGGTACTTTTCGGACAGAAGTAAAGGTTTATTGAACTCTTTTGAACAAACTATGATTGGAAATACCTTTCAAATTTCAGAGGATATACCAAAATTAGAATGGAATATAACAGAAGTGGAGAAATTGATTGGTGGTTTTTTATGTAAGCTGGCAAACACTACCTTCCGAGGTCGTGAATACGAGGCTTGGTATGCGGTTAATCTTCCTTTGCCTATGGGTCCGTGGAAGTTAAATGGTTTGCCTGGTTTGATTTTAGAGGCAAATGATAAAGAACAGGAAGTCGTTTTTCAATTTTATTCTTTTCAGATTTTACTCGACCCAAGTATAAGAATTGATGCTCCACCCTGTGAAGCCAGAAAAGTCCCTTTTCCTGTTTTCTTTGAATCTCAATATAAGGATGGCGAAAAATTCTATCAGTTTATCTCTGATAAACTCAAACGAAGTTTAGAAAAATCGGGTAATATGAATGTGGATTTGAAGCAATCAGGTGAACCCAGATTTTGGGAAAGAAAAATTCATTAGACATGATAAATCCTAACTCGATATTCATGTTTTTAGTGATTTTCTTCCCGTCATCCCTTTTTTCACAGGAAATTTTTAGCATTAAGGGAAAAATAATGGATGAAAATGGAATGGATGTCCCTTTTGCACAGGTACAATTATTTCATAAAATGAATGGTATAAATAAATTGTCCACCTATGGATGGGCAGATTCTTCAGGTAATTTTCAACTTTTTTTTAATCCTCCTTTATTACATGGATTCATTGCGGTGAATGCTATGGGTTGGCAATCCGATACGGTATATGTGGCAAGTCAAATATTTACTTCCACTAATTTAGGAACTATAACATTGAAGCAATCAACCATTTCTCTAAATGAAATTTTAATTAAGGAAACATCCATTTCTTATTATCAGCGTGGCGACACTACTGTTTTTAAACCATCCTTTTTTCAGGATGGTTCTGAAATTGTATTGGAAGATCTATTGGCAAAACTGCCAGGTGTGCGAGTAGCTGATGACGGTTTTCTTTATTTCAGAGGTAAAAGAGTCAGTAAAGTATTGTGGGATGGGGATGATCTGCTCGGGAATGATTATGCAAAAGGGACAAAAAGAATGCCTGCCGGCATTGCGGAAGCTTTTAGATTTTTAGATAAATATGAAGGAAATCCATTGATGAAATCAATGAACCGCAGTGACCAGCTCGTTTTGGATATTGAGATGAAAAATTCCTTTAAAGGAAAATGGATAGGAGACTCTTTTCTTGGTTTCGGGCTTTCTCCTTTACTAACTGCTGGTTTCAGTGGTTATCGAATCCAGAAAAAAATTAAAATTTTGACTTTTGCTGAGGGAAATACCTTTACAGATTTATCCCCGGGAAAAAGGATTAGGTTTGATTATTCTGATGAATTGAACAGTACTTTTCAGCCGAATTACTTGCTAAGCTGGTTTGTATTTCCAACCTATTTTCCTGTAAACCTATCCCTGGTGCGTTTCAATCAAGGAAAAAGTGCTACTTTCACAGGTGGTCCTCATTGGAAGTTGGGAAAAGATAGCTATATAAATATACATGCTGATGGAATTTTAGCCAAAGATTTTTTCCATCAAAATAATTTTATCAATCAGTTGACTTCTTTAAGATCATGGCAACAGACCTGGCAGCAAAATGAAAACTTGAACAAGTTAAAGTTGGATGGAGAAGGGAGGATTAAAATGTCAGAAAAATCAAATCTGACCTTTCAGTTTCATGGGCTAAAAGAAATTTTATTCGTTAACAAAACGGATGCTATATCTGGTATTTTATCCTTGCCATTAAATACTAGTGAAAAGGTGGCTAACGAAAAATTAACGGGAAATTTGCATGCCGACTGGATATTAAAGCCTGACTCGAAACAAGTTTGGCGATTTAAATCATGGTCCCAACTGGAAAAAATGGCCGATAGATATGATTGGCAAGTTCAAAAAGAAGAGGCTTTTAATACCCAGCTGGTTTTTCAATCAATTCAGTTTTTCAGACTGCAGGGATTTTATATCAGACAAGCTTATCAACTGGAAACGGGGGTTCATTTTAGTCATCATTATTTTAACGCCTTTCCTGAAAATGAAAAAGATGCCTTAAATAGGGTCCGACTGGATTCTTATTTTCAGTGGTTTGGAGGGAAAACAGCTTGGGTTAAAAAATCACACCAGTTCGCCTTTTCAGGAAATGCAGGTCCTGCCTTTTTTCGTTTTTTTCGGGAAACAAAAGAGTTCAGGAAAAATTCTCTTTTACTGGAAGGAAATTTAAGATACAAATGGTCATTTTCAAAAAAATGGCATTTTGAAACTATCTTTCAGATGGCTCCTTTTTTACCTGATGGGGGACAAGTATTTAAAGGACAAATTAGAACAGGTATCTTACAAAGAGAAACTGGTATGGATGATTTGATCATCCCAAGAAGTTCGCAACTAAAAACTAAAATCCATTTCTCAGACAATAAAAAACAGTGGGAATCTCAGGCTGCGTTAACCTTGAATTATAAATCGCCCTACCTGGGAAACCGTATTCTTTCTGGAGACCAGCCAGACTGGCTAATGGAAAGGTTTGCTTTTAACTTGTCAAAGGGTGCCGTTTTTCAATGGAATTTGGATAAATATTTATTGAAGCAATCGGCCTCTATAGGTATTCAGGTATCAGCATCACGGCAACAATTTTTATTTGCAGTAGATAGGATTTCCGGAGAAAACATATTTCAGCACCTTACGGGAAAAGGGGATGTACGATTTACTCTGGGAAAAATGAAAATAGGTTTTTCACCTGGAATTTATTACCGACAGACGAGTTCCCTCATGGGAAATTTTGCTTCCTTAACCCAGTTTATTTCATCAGGGAATCTTCAGGTGAATATCTGGAAGCATAGTTATTTGAAATTTGTGACAGAATACCTTTCTAAAAATACCACTGGTAACAAAAGTTGGTTCTGGGCTAAATTGGAAGGAAAATTTACCTTTGGCGATAATCATTATGTTTTGTTGGAGGTCAAAAATATATTTAACAAACAGGTTCTTAAATTAGGCGACTTATGGGCTGATAGTCAATTAATTCAGCAATTTTCAATCAATCCAACCTTGGTCAGTATCAAGATATACAGAAATTTCTAAAAGGGATATTTAGAACAATAAAGCTCATGAGTGAGGATAGTAATAATTAATCATTCTATAACTTTAGGACAAGTGGATAGCCATTTAAAAAACTTACCTTTGCAACAAATTTTTAAAAATGCGCAAAGAAATTAAGGAGACATTGTATCTGGGATGGCCAATTATATTAGGAAATCTCTCTCAAATGTTCCTTGGGGTTATCGATAGTGCCATGGTTGGTGCAATACACAGCAGCCAGCTGGCTGCAGCAAGTTTTGTGAATAATTTATTAACAATTCCTCTGGTATTAGGATTTGGGTTAACCATGGCAATATCCCCTTTGGTAGCCCATTCATTAGGAAACGGGGATAATCACAAACCTCTGGTTATTGCGGTGAATGGATTATTTGTGGCACTTTTTATGATGCTTTTTTTAGCTATAGGTATTGAGCTTTCCAAGCACTTTTTACTCCATAATATGGGCCAGGATGATATAGTAGTTAAGTTATCCTCTTCGTATTTAAAATGGATGACCTGGAGTATGATACCTATGATTTTATTTATGGTTTTAAAGCAATTTTCCGATGGATTAGGAGAAACTAAATGGCCGATGTATCTGGCTCTTGCCTCTTTACCTGTTAATGGATTATTGAATTACTTGTTTATTTTTGGAAAATTTGGCTTTCCAAGAATGGAGCTGACAGGAGCCGGGCTTGCTACCTTTATTTCAAGAATTTTATTATTTATAAGCATAATCCTTTTAATTACCTATAAATCAACTTATAAGCCTTATTTACAGGATGTTAAGCATGCTTTTTTACTTAAATTATCGAGGATTCAGGAAATTCTTAAAGTAGGCATACCCAGTGCCATTCAATATGGTATGGAAGCAGGTGCTTTTGCTGTCTCTGGGGTTATGTCAGGTTGGTTAGGTTATGTTCAGCAAGCTGCCCATCAAATTGCCCTCAATATGGCAGCAATAACCTATATGGTTTCTTTAGGAATTAGTTCTGCCGGAAGTATCAGGGTGGCTAATGCAAGAGGTCAGGGGAACGCTGATCAGGTAAAGAAAATTGGATATAGTAATTTTTCTATGGCTGTCTTCTATGGATTAACTTGTGCCTTTATTTTGTATTTGGGAAGGAATGCATTACCTCAGCTATTTAATAGCGAAATAGAAGTTTTAAAATTTACTGTCGGATTAATGATTTTAGCGGGTATTTTTCAGATCTCAGACTCAACTCAGGCCGTTGGTATAGGACTTTTAAGAGGAATCCAGGATATGAAGGTGCCTACTTTAATTGTTCTTCTTGCCTATTGGATCGTAGGAATCCCCATTGGTTATTATCTGGCATTTCAGTTAAAATGGGAAGTTTATGGACTTTGGATAGGGTTTATTGTCGGCTTAAGTGCCAGCGCATTATTGCTATTTTTTAGATTCAGGCATAAAGCCAACGAATAGGAATCGCCTATTTTCCAAATTATTTATTAGGTACTGATGATTTATTTATAATCTAAATTCTCATTCTTTTTTCAGTTACGTAATCGTTTTCGTAAATATTTTGAAATTTAGCCATAATTCGGAATAGCACCTTTGTAATTTTTCAAACTTTATCACTTATATTTAAGAATTATTATTCTTTTAAATAAGGAAAAAAGCTAAAAAAAGTACGATGAATGATGGAACAACAGCATCTTTTTCTTTAAAAGAGAAAGTAATTGTGGTTACTGGAGGTTATGGAATTCTTGGTAAATCATTTTGTGAGGCAATAGCATTTGCTGGTGGTGAGGTAGTAATTTTAGGCAGGGATGAACAAAAAGGTCAGTCCGCAGTCAAACAAATTGAAAACCTGGGAGGAACTGCTTTTTTTTCTCAGGCCGATGTATTGGACGAAATTTCTTTGAAGGAGGCCAAAGATTCAATAATGAAAAGATTTGGAAAAATTAATGGACTCGTCAATGCCGCTGGTGGAAATGTACCCGAAGCAGTTTTGCAACCTGAAGCTGATATTTTTTCACTCAATATGAATGGGATGAAAAAGGCAATGGATTTAAATGTCTGGGGCACCCTACTGCCTACCCAGATTTTCGGTGAAGCCTTTATTCATCAATCATCGGGTAGTATAGTTAATATTTCTTCTGTAAGTACTGTCAGACCACTCACTAAAGTATTAGGTTACAGTATGGCAAAGGCTGCTATCGATGCATATACAAAATGGTTTGCTATCGAAGTAGCCAACCGCCATGGGGATAATATAAGGGTAAACGCCTTGGTTCCAGGCTTTTTTCTTACGGATCAAAATCGAGCTTTACTTACTCAACCCGACGGATCTCTCACCCAAAGAGGTCAATCTATTATTAAACAAACCCCTTTTAAGCGCTTCGGAAATCCACAAGAATTGAATGGTGCACTGGTTTGGTTGCTTAGTGATGCTTCAAAATTTGTAACTGGAACCACGGTAAGAGTTGACGGCGGATTTATGTCTTCAAGCGGGGTCTAATTTAATCTTTTAATCTTACAAATATGTTTACGGGGCTATCGCCAGATAAAAAAATGATGACACCAACAATGCGTTGGTATGGACCAAATGATCCTGTTTCTCTTGCAGACATTAGACAGGCAGGTTGTACAGGAATTGTCTCTGCATTGCATCATGTTGCTAATGGTGCCATTTGGACTCAAGAGGAAATCCTTAAGCGAAAAGCTATGATAGAAGCTGCCGGATTATTATGGGATGTAGTCGAAAGTCTTCCAGTTAATGAAGCAATTAAAACGCAAAGCGCTGGATTTGAACAATATATAGAAAATTACAAGGTGTCCATGCGAAATCTCGCAGCTTGCAATGTTCGGATTATCACCTATAATTTTATGCCCATTTTAGACTGGACCAGAACAGATTTGGTTTTCAGACAGCCTGATGGCTCTTTGGCTCTCTTGTATGAAAGAGCGGCCTTTGTAGCCTTTGATTTGTTTATTCTAAACAGAAAAAATGCTGCTTCCGATTACACTCAAGAGGAAATAGAAAGGGCTACAGCGAGATTTAATTTAATGTCAACGGAGGAAAAAGAATTGTTGGAAAGCAATATGCTCAAGGGACTTCCAGGTAGTGAAGAAAGTTTTACCCTGGAACAGTTTCAGTCGGCACTTGATACCTACGCGGACATCGATGCATATAAACTTAAAGAACATCTGCAACATTTTTTAAAGGAAATAATCCCTGTAGCACAAGAATGTGGTGTAGTTATGGCCATTCATCCAGACGATCCTCCCTTCCATTTATTAGGGTTACCCAGAATAGTCAGTTGTGCTGCTGATGTTCGCGATATGATTCAGGCAGTTCCTGCAAAGGAAAATGGATTATGTTTCTGCACGGGTTCTTATGGCGTCAGAGCAGATAATCATTTACCGGAAATGGTTAAAGAATTTGGTGAAAGAATACATTTTATTCACCTGAGAAGTACGACTCGTAATGAAAAAGGTGATTTTTTTGAAGACAATCATCTCGAGGGCGATGTAGATATGTACGCTGTCATTACCGAAATTGTCAAATGGATGCGCCATCGGAATATTTCCATTCCTATGAGACCAGATCATGGGCACCAGATGCTGGACGATTTAAAGAAAACAACTTATCCTGGCTATTCGGCAATAGGTCGATTAAGAGGATTAGCAGAATTGCGTGGTACAGAATATGCCATCCAAAGAATGATAGATTAATTTCAATAACCCAAACAAATAAATTAATTATGAAAAAAGTAGTGACTTTCGGTGAAATAATGCTCAGATTAGCTTCTCCAGGTTATCTTCGGTTTTCTCAATCGACCCAACTGGAAGCAACTTTTGGAGGAGGAGAGGCAAACGTTGCCGTTTCTCTGGCAAATTATGGGATTCCTGCTTCCTTTGTTTCTCGTTTGCCTAAAAATGATATCGGTGACTGGGCTATTCAAAATTTAAGGAAATATAATGTTCAGACACAAGATGTGTTAAGGGGTGGAGATAGAGTAGGAATTTATTTTTTAGAAACCGGCGCAGTAGCCCGTGCAAGTAAAGTGGTTTATGATCGTGCAGGTTCTGCCATTGCTGATATTCAGCCCGGCATGCTCGACTGGGAAGCTATTTTTAAAGATGCTCAATGGTTTCACTGGACAGGCATTACTCCTGCTCTTTCAGCAGGTGCTGCAGCAACCTGCCTCGAAGGTATTAAAATAGCCAATAAACTCGGTATCACCGTTTCTACTGATTTGAATTTCAGGAAAAATTTATGGAAATACGGGAAATCTGCCTCTGAGGTAATGCCTGAACTGGTCGAAGGTTGTGATGTGATTTTAGGTAATGAGGAGGATGCAGAAAAGGTTTTTCACATTCAACCTGAAGGGGTTGATGTAACCGCCGGTCACGTAGAGGCGGAAGCTTATGAATCCGTTTGCCGTCAATTAGTAAAAAGGTTCCCAAGAGCAAAAAAAGTGATTATTACCCTTCGAGGATCCATTAACGCCAATCATAATACCTGGGCGGGAACTTTATTTAATACGGAGAAAATGTTTTTTTCTCCTCAATACGATATTACCCACATTGTTGATAGAGTAGGGGGAGGAGATTCATTTATGGGTGGTCTCATTTGTGGTTTATTAACCTACCCTGATGATGACCAGCAGGCACTAAATTTTGCTGTTGCTGCTTCCTGTCTGAAGCATACCATTTATGGCGATTTTAACCTGGTAACCATAGAGGAAGTCAAAAATTTAATGAAAGGCGATGGTTCAGGTCGCGTTTCCAGATAATAAAATGAACTAAAAATTTTGCAAATATGAGTAAAACACCTATTGGAAATCAACGTTGGATAGTCGTTGCTCTTCTTTTCTTTGCTACTACTATCAATTATATTGACCGTCAGGTAATAGGTTTGTTAAAACCTACGTTGGAAGTCGAATTTGGTTGGACCGAAAAGGATTATAGCAACATTGTCATGGCTTTTACCGCTGCGTATGCTATAGGTTTAATTGTATTTGGCAGAATTATTGATAGAATTGGCACTAAAATGGGCTTTAGTATCTCTATTGTTTTCTGGAGTATTGCCGCCTGTTTACATGGTGTCGTTAAAACTACTTTTGGTTTTGGTGTTGCCAGAGCTGCCCTTGGTTTAGGTGAATCAGGAAATTTTCCTGCCGCCATAAAAACTGTTGCGGAGTGGTTTCCAAAAAAAGAAAGAGCCCTTGCAACAGGAATCTTTAACTCAGGAGCCAACATTGGTGCCGTTTTTGCTCCCATTTTAGTGCCAACCATTCTGGCCCTTTATGGCTGGCAAGAGGCCTTTATAATAACCGGTGCCATTGGTTTTGTGTGGTTAATTTTTTGGCTCTATTATTATGAAATTCCAGCTAAGCACAAAAAAGTTACTCAGCCAGAATTAGATCACATACACAGTGATAATGAAGAGGATACATCACTTGAAAAACCTATTTCCTGGGGTACCCTTTTTAAAGTTAAACAGACTTATGTTTTTATTGTGGGAAAACTATTAACCGATCCTATCTGGTGGTTTTTCTTATTCTGGTTGCCTTCCTATTTCTCTACTAGCTTTAGCTTGGACCTTAAAAAGCCAGGCTGGCCTTTGGTAATCATTTATATGGCCACCTCTATTGGAAGTATTGGTGGTGGTTATCTTTCTTCCTATTTTATTCAAAAAGGATGGCCGGTGCATAAGGCCAGAAAAACGGCTATGTTTATTTTTGCCCTTTGTGTTTTGCCTATTATGACTGCCAGATATGCAACCAATATGTGGGTGGCCGTTGGCTTAATAAGTCTTGCAGCAGCTGCTCACCAGGCCTGGAGTGCAAATATTTTTACCGTTGCTTCCGATATGTTTCCTAAGAAAGCCATTAGTTCTGTCGTTGGTATTGGAGGAATGGCAGGTTCTTTTGGTGGCGTTTTATTTCCTATTTTTGTTGGCTATATTTTGGATGCCTATAAATTAGCAGGCAATTTAACCGGTGGTTATAATATCATCTTCTTTGTTTGCGGTCTCATGTATATGCTGGCCTGGGTAATTATGCATTTGATAAGTCCTAAAATGACCCCCTATAAAGGATAACCCATGTGTTTCGAATTATTCGAAGGTGCGAGTGCGTTTAAAAATAAAACGGCCATTATTAGTCATGGAGTAGCATGGAGTTACGAACAAATCATTGAACGTTCCCATCAATATGCTACCCAGCTATTGGGAGAAAAAGCAGATCTTTCTGAGGCTCGAATCGCTTTTATGGTTCCTCCAGGGGTTGATTATGTTTGTATTCAGTGGGCCATCTGGATTGCTGGAGGCATTGCAGTTCCCATTTGTATTACTTATCCTCCGCCCTCTATTGAATATGTATTGCAAGATACGGAAGCATCTATTGTGATTGCTTCCGATGAATTTTTATCGCTTTTGAAACCTCTCTGTTCTAAGGAGTCAAACCGTTCTCTGCATTCACTTTTGGAAATGCAAAATCCTTCGGCATTTAAAAAATTGCCCGTTTTATCCTTATCTCGCCGCGCAATGATTTTATATACCAGTGGAACGACGAATCTTCCTAAAGGTGTTGTTTCTACCCACCAGAATATAAAAGCACAGATTGAAATGCTCACAGATGCATGGCAATGGATAAATACAGATCAAACTGTTTGTGTTTTGCCCTTACATCATGTTCATGGAATCATAAATGTAGTTTGTTGTTCCTTGCGCGCTGGCGCTACCTGTCATTTTTTACCCCGTTTTGAAGCAAAGGAAGTCCTGGATATTCTCCAAAAGGAGGAACTTACCGTCTTTATGGCTGTACCAACTATATATTTTAAATTGGTTGCTTATCTGGAAAGTTTAACAGAAGATGAGCGGCTTGATATTAAAGATAAATTATCGAGAAAAAGATTGATGGTTTCGGGTTCTGCCGCTTTACCTGTTTCAGTCATGGAAAAATGGTATCAACTTAGCGGACATAAGCTACTGGAACGATACGGCATGACAGAAATAGGTATGGCTATTTCAAATCCTTATGTTGGAGAGAGAAAACCAGGATTTGTAGGGATGCCATTACCAACGGTTTCTGTTCGATTGGTTTCTGATGAAGGGAAAATAAACACAGGGGAATTGGGTGAAATTCAAGTCAAAGGTCCTGCTGTTTTTTCTGAATATTGGAGAAATCCTGAGGCAACAAAGGAGAGTTTTACCCCAGACCATTGGTTCAAAACCGGGGATACAGCTATTCTGGAAAACGGCTATTATAAAATTCTTGGTAGGACTTCCATTGATATTATAAAATCAGGAGGGTATAAAATTTCAGCCATAGAAATTGAAGAGGTTATCAGGCAATTCGATTTAGTAGAAGATTGTAGCGTTGTTGGCATTCCTAATGAAGAATGGGGAGAAATTGTTGGTGCGGTCATCGTTCTAAAAAATAGCATGGATATGATCGCCTTTCAAAAATGGCTGACTGAACGATTGCCAAAATATAAAATTCCACGCAGTTTTCGTTTTCTCGGTGAATTACCAAGAAATGCTATGGGAAAGGTGACAAAAAAGGAGCTTATCCCAATGTTTTTAAGTTAGCCTTTATTTTTTAATGCATTAAAAAGGTCAAAAATGGTTATTTATGGAGTTGGCATTTTGTCGGCTTGCTTTTTAGCGGGTCAGTTTATAGGGGAGTCCTTAGGTCATCTTTTAGGAATTGAAGCAAATGTTGGCGGCGTTGGATTTTCAATGATTTTACTCATGATTTCTACTCAGTGGTTTCAAAAAAAAGGAATATTGCCTGCTCAGACAGAACAAGGTATTCTTTTCTGGAGCTTAATGTATATTCCCATTATTATCGCAATGTCTGCAACACAAAATGTTTTTGCTGCTTTTTCGCAGGGAATTCTTGCCTTATTAATCGGAATAATTCCTACGATATTTTTGTTTGCTTGTATCCCAATGCTCTTGAAAATGCTAGCTAAATAAATTTTATGACTATCCTAAATAAACTGCTTACGTTAAATTCCCTGATAGTTGCCTTTCTGGTTGTAGCCATTATTACTTGGATTTGTACGCTTATAAGTCAAAAATTATTAAAAGGAAAAATTCCTGGTGCTGCTATTGCCATCTTTTGTGGACTGATTCTCGCTTTTTTTGGCGGAAAATGGACGGGGGGTACGAAAGGAATTTCAGATGTGGCTGGGCTTTCAGGATTCGCTCTATTAGGAAGTGGTATGTTACGCGATTTTGCTGTGGTAGCAACGGCTATGGGGTCAAGTTTAAAAGAAATGAGAAAAACGGGGTGGATAGGTGCCATCTCCCTCGTTTTAGGCGTTTTTGTCTCTTTTTTTCCCGCAGTAGCCATAGCTTATGTCTTTGGATATAGAGATGCAGTCAGTTTGACAACCATTGGCGCTGGAGCATGTACTTTTATTGTTGGTCCGGTAACCGGTGCCGCTATAGGTGCTGACTCATCGGTGATTGCCATCTCCATTGCTGCAGGTGTCTTCAAATCGGTTTTTGTAACCATTTTCACCGCTCCTTTAGCCAAATGGGTTGGGTTAAATAACCCACAGGCAGCTATGGCATATGGGGGCTTAATGGGGACAACCAGCGGGGTTACAGCGGGATTAGCAGCTACTGATCCTAAGCTGGTTCCTTATGGTGCCATGACTTCTACTTTTGCCACAGGAGTTGGGTGTTTACTTTGCCCAAGTATCTGTTTCTTTATTATTCGATTTATTTTTGGTAATTAACACGAATGGTGGTTTAGTATAATTAATCCGGGTATATTTACACAAATCATTTTTGATGGAATCAATAATCTGCACAAAATGAAAATTTTCTTATCGGTTTTCGTCATAACCGTTCTGGCAGTTTTCTGTTTTTCGGCTTGTAACACAACAAAAAAGGTGTCTGAAAAGAAGGAAAAAGATATCGTCCTTCAAGTTGGCCGTGAAGTCAGTCCAAGCAACGAAGTAAGTCCTGGTTCTAATAATTCTATGCAATTGGTTGATTATCTCAGAAGAATTCCAGGTCTTCAGATTGACCAGAGAGGAACAGATGTCGCCATAATGATTAGAGGAGCAAATTCAATTTCAGGAGAAAATAGTCCGCTGTTTGTCATCAATAATCAAGCGATTGGAAATAGTTATCAGGATGCTGTTAGTGCAGTCGATGTAAATGACATCAAATATGTTAATGTGCTGAAAGGACCCGAAGGGCAGCAATTATACGGTATGAGAGGCTTTAATGGCGTTATTCAGATTTTCACAAAGAAAAAGTAAAGGATAATTTAATAGGTATTCTCAGGGTTACCCAGTTTTCCAGGAAGACATGGTTATAGAACCAGAAGATTTCTAATAGGTTGCAAAATTTAACCTTTGATAGAATCAGTTCATTTTTCTTAGTACTGCTTTTTGAAGATTCAAGACACTATAAGATTTTACGCCATGGGCCGTTTGCAACTCCTTTCCTGAGGTGACTTCAAAAATGATTTGATTTCCTAACCATTCATAAGTAGAGGTTAAAAGAATTCCCTGGGTTTCAAAAACACTGTACAACTTGTTTTCAAACAAATAATCCATGAGAATTATACCATCTCCCTCATCTGTAATGAAAACCCCTTTTCCGGCATCTGAAATGACCAGTTTATAATCTTTCACCATGGGGAATTTCTCGGAAAGGTATTCCGTTTTCCAAATAAAGGTATCTGGCGCATCTGTTCTGATTACATTTAATTTGATGAAGACACTGTCAACTTGCGAACCTCTATTATAAATATGCATGGTACCTGTCCAAATGCCAAGGCATTTTTCAGGAAACGAAGTTTGACCATTTAAGTAAAACCAGCAAAACAGGATACAAAAGGTAATAAATGGTCTCATAATTTTAGTTGGTTTTACTAGGAAATAATGGCACTGACAATTAAGGTACCTATCAGGCCCATAACGGAGACAACCGTCTCCATCAGGCTCCACGATTTAATGGTGTCTTTGATAGACAGATTAAAATATTCTTTAAAAAGCCAGAATCCAGAATCATTTACATGGGAAAATAACAGACTGCCTGAACCAACAGCAAGCACCATTAAATTGGGATCAACGCCCAAAACGGGAATCATCGGTGCCATAATTCCAGCCGTTGTCAAGCCCGCAACCGTTGCCGAGCCCATAGCTATTCTAATAATGCCTGCTACAAACCAGCCTAAAATTAATGGTGGAAGATTCATAGGTTGAACGATTTCTGCAAGTGATTGACTCACTCCACTTTCCACTAAAACCTGCTTTAAGGCACCTGCTCCTCCAACGATGAGTAAGATGAATAAAATATCTTTAACAGAGTCTCCATAAACGGCCATGATGTCACCCATTTTCATTTTTCTAAATACACCTAAAGAAAAAGTGCCATACAACAAAGAAAGGAGAAGTAACATTCCTGGGTCAGAGACAAAAACCAAAACTTTTTTAAAGCCCTCAGGCAAACCGCTAACCATTCCAAATAGGGAGGAAGCCGCTAACAAAATAACCGGTAAAAGACAGGTAAACAAACTGTTACCAAATCCAGGCAGCTCATTTTCAGGCAGCTCTTTTGGCTTGAAAGTCTGAATAGGATTAGAGGGAATTTTTTTTAGAAATTCTGCCAGTACAGGTCCTGCCACAATGACTGTTGGAATGGCGATAAAAAAACCATATAATAAGGTCATCCCCATATCGGCTTGAAACTGCACCACCAAAGCTGCAGGTGACGGATGAGGAGGTAGTAATCCATGATTGGTCGACAAAGCTGCGCACATGGGAATACCTAAATAAACTGCAGGCATGTTGACCCTGTACATAATGGTGAAAACAAGGGGCATTAAGAGGACAAATCCTACATTATAATAAAGGGGAATACCCAGTACAAATCCAGTGAGCATTAAAGCCCAGGAAATGTATTTTGTTCCTGAAATTCTTAATAATACCGAGCTAATCTGTTGAGCCGCCCCTGATTCAGCAATTAATTTGCCTGACATGGCTCCAAACAAGAGTACCATAAGTATAGAGCCAACGGTATCGCCAATACCTTTTTGAATGGCCGAAGGAATATTTTCAATAGGGATTCCAAATAACAAACCACCAAAAATGGATACGAGGATGAAGGCAATAAACGGGTGAAATTTTAGCGCTGAAATCAGTAAAACTAGGATAATGATGCAAGCAAGGAGTAAAATAAAAATCATGTCAGATGATATTATAGGGTTAATCCAACTTTTTTTCAATAGATTCAAGGGTAATTCCTTTAGTTTCCGGCATGACCTTCCATACCCAAAGAAGCTGAAGGAACATTAAAAAGGAAAAAGAAGCAAAGATGAAACCCCCTCCAAATTTCCCAGCCAGGAAAGGAAAAAAGGCAGAAATCAAGGCGGCAAATACCCAATGGGTGGAACTTCCAAAGGCGTTGCCATAAGAACGGACTTCATTTGGGAAAATTTCAGATATAAAAACCCAGATAACCGCGCCCTGTCCCACCGCGTGAGATGCAATGAATACAAATAATAAAACAGGAACTAAAATAGATCCGCTACCCGCTTGGGTAAAGAAAACATAAGAAACACAACTTAGAGAAATTATGTAGCCAAAAGATCCTAAATACATTAATTTTTTTCTGCCCCATGAATCAATTAAAATTAAACCAAGTAAGGTGAATATCAAATTGATGATACCAATTCCAACAGTAGATAGAAGGGCGGATTCTGCTCCCATACCAGTATCTTCAAATATTCGGGGAGCGTAATATATTACGGCATTTATTCCGGAAACCTGATTAAAAAAAGCTATTAAGAAAGCCAGTAATATGGGTTTTTTGTATTTAGCATTAAAAAAAGATACTTTTTCCTTTTTCTCGTCTTCTTTTGCACTGATTATTATTTCCTGAAGCGCTTCTTCTGCTTTATCTGTATTTATCATTTGCAAAACGGCTCGTGCTTCATCAATAAGGCCTTTTTTAACCACCAGCCAGCGAGGGCTTCGAGGTACTTTGGTAATTAAATAAGCGAATAAAGCGGCGGGAATAATTTCAACCCCTAACATAATTCTCCAGCCATTATTTTCGCCGGAACCGATGATATAGTTAGAAGCAAAGGCGATCATAATACCGAACACGATATTAAATTGAAACAAAGCGGCTAACTGTCCTCTTTTTTCTGCGGGAGCAATCTCAGAAATATACATGGGTGCAGCGACGGAGGAAGCTCCTACCCCAATACCTCCGATAAAACGGAAGAACATCAGCGAATAAATGTCCCAGGCGAAAGCAGAACCGATGGCTGAAGAGAGATAAAGGACAGCAACCCAGAATAAGGTTTTTCTTCGGCCATATTTATCTGTGGGGATCCCTCCAAATATAGCTCCTAAGATGGTTCCATAGAGCGCCATACCGACCATTTGGCCAAGGACGAAATCGCTTAGATTCCATAACTTCTGAATAGCCTGCTCTCCACCAGAAATCACCGCAGTATCAAATCCAAATAAAAATCCGCCTAATGCCACTGTAAGTGACCAGAAATATACCTTGCGATTGTTCATAAACTAAAATGATAATAGGGTTAAAGTAAATTTTATTTTTTTAAATGTAGGTAGTTTATAATTAATTCTCACCTTCTATAATTTGTTTTTTTATTATATTTCACGAATTTAAATTAACTTATTTCTCAAAATCCTCATATTCTTACTTATGAAAAATGAATTTATTAAACTTGGGAGCATTGGCATCGGCGTCCTTTCGTCCTTATTAATTTGCTCCCTTTGGTTTACAGCTATTGAAGTGAACGCCCAGCAGGTAACCCAGACAGCAGAACAGATTAAAGCGCTTACCCCCGAATGGAAAGGAGAGAGGTCTGCCGATGGAAGACCATTGGTGGCTGAAAAATGGCTGGAACGTCTCAAGGGGGTTTCTATCGAAGAGGCCTGGGGCTATTTAAGAAATAAAGGGTACAATAATCAGTTCGAAGGGGAATGGATGATCATTCATCCGGAATCAGTGATGGTGGGGCGTGCTCTCACCGCTCAATATTTACCTCTAAGACCCGATGTCGATAAAGTGATTAAATCGGTAGGTGAAAAAGAGGGCCGCATTGGAAGCACCAATTCATGGCCAATCGATATGTTGAAACCTGGCGATTTATATGTCGCGGATGCTTATGGTAAAGTGATTGATGGAACCCTCATTGGTGATAATCTGGGAAATGCTATTTATGCAAAATCTAAAAATGGCGTTGTCTTTTATGGTTCTGTAAGAGATATTGAAGGCTTAGAACAAATTGACGGATTTAATGGCTGGATTAAAGGCTACGACCCATCATATATTCAGCAAATGATGTTGGGCGGGATAAACCAGCCTATTCGTTTGGGCAGAACAGTTGTCCTTCCCGGCGATGTCATTTTAGCAAAAAAAGGGGGCGTTGTAGTTATTCCTCCCGTTTTTGTCGAAGATCTTGTCCTAAATGCTGAATTTATTGCCCTTAGAGACAAGTTTGGAATCCAACGTTTGAAAGAAGGAAAGTATACGCCAGGTCAAATTGACAGGCAGTGGGATGATGTCATCAAAAAAGATTTCCTTTCCTGGCTAGATCAAAATCCCGATAAATTGAAAATGTCAAGAGCCGAGTTAGATGCCTATATGAAGGACAGAACATGGTGATTTTTTTAAATGATTAAACTTAATTTTATGCATACTCCTTCTCATAAATTTTTACAGAAATGGGGGCTAACTGAAAATGTTTCAGCTCCTGTCGCAAAGGATAATATCTCTCCTCAAAAGGAAGATAGACGAAATTTTTTAAAAAAAGCAGGTCTGGGTGGTCTGGCTTTAGGCGCTTTTATTAAACAACCCTTCGCACCAACCTTAGAATATGCTTCCCAAAAGGTAAATAAATCCTCTGCACCTACCGATCTAAAGATAACCGATATGCGTTATGCCATCGTGATGAACGGTAATGCGCGTTGCCCTATTATTAGAATTGATACAAATCAGGGTATCTCCGGCTGGGGTGAAGTTCGCGATGGAGCCACCTGGCGTTATGCACTGTTTCTAAAAAGTCGTATCCTGGGTATGAATCCTTGTAATGTGGAGATGATCTTTAAAAAAATTAAACAGTTTGGTTTCCATGGTCGGCAAGGGGGAGGCGTTTGCGCCGTTGAAATGGCTTTGTGGGATCTCGCAGGGAAGGCTTATGGCGTTCCTGCTTATCAGATGCTTGGCGGAAAATACAGAGAAAAGATTAGATTATATGCCGATACTCCCAGACTTGATGACCCCTCCGTTTTTGCCGCAAAAATGAAAAACAGGATTGAAAATAAAGGCTATACCTTTTTAAAAATGGATTTTGGCCTGGAATCATTGCATAAAATTCCAGATACGGTCGTTAACAGTAATTTTTGGGACATTAGTAAACAATGGGAAAATACCCAGATGACTTACGGAGGTACCGAACACCCTTTCACCCAAATTCAGATTACTGATAAAGGCCTGGGTATTCTTGCTGATTATATTGGTAAAGTTCGGGATGTCATAGGATATGAAATTCCTCTCGCTTCAGACCATTATGGTCATTTTGATCTTAACAATGCAATACGATTAGGTAAAGCGGTTGATAAATACAGACTTGCCTGGCTGGAAGACATGGTTCCATGGAAATTTACAGAACAATGGAAAGATATTTCAGATGCGCTTGAGACTCCAACCATTACTGGTGAAGATATTTATTTAAAAGAGGATTTCATCAAATTGTGTGATGCCCGCGCCGTCGATTTAATCCATCCTGATCTGGCCACATCCGGTGGATTACTCGAAACAAAGCGCATAGGTGATTATGCCGAAGAAAAAGGGATAGCAATGGCTATGCACTTTGCGGGAACACCCATTTCCTTCGCTGCAAATCTGCATTGTGCTGCAGCCACTCAAAATTTTACTGCTTTGGAACACCATTCTGTAGATTTGGATTATTGGGATAATCTAATCAAAAAAGAGGATAAACCTCTCATCGAAAAAGGCTTTGCCAGAGTTCCCGAAGGTCCGGGGCTTGGTGTGGAGTTAAATGAAGAGGAAGCTAAAAAGCACCTGGATCCTGAGGATAATTCATATTTCAGACCCACAACAGAATGGGATAATATGAGAACCTGGGACAGATTGTGGAGCTAGAGGTTATGTTTTCTCATATTTTTTGGAATTAAATGGCTGTATTTATTTGCCAGAAGAAAAATTCCTGGAGGGGGTAAGATGGAGGAAGAACTTCCATTTTATCCCCCACTTTTTTTATGTAAGCAAATTGTATCCTACTCGATTTAAAGTGAATAATTAGGTGTGTATTTTTAAAAAGTTCCCATATCTTTAATTTAAATACAGGGGAGATTTTTTCTTTAAAGATTTCTAAATGAAATGTTTGAAGTGAAAAGAATAAATCATTTATCAAATAACCGATAATCTGTATGCATTTAAAATACCCAATAAATAAGAATATTTGTTGCCATATTAACTGATAATATTTTTTATTTGTTCTTTTGTATAAAATTTACCATTACTGATACTTTGTCCTTGTTTTACGCGGCTAATTTATTAGGGTAAATACTATATTGTATTCATTTATTTCAAAACTTAATGACAAACGTATGTTAAAAAAATTACTAACCGTGTTTTTAGTTCTTTTTGGACTTATTCAAGGTTTACAAGCACAACAAACGGTAAAAGGTACTATCCTCGATGAGAAAGGAAGTCCTATTATTGCCGTAAATGTAATTTTAAAGGGTACTGGAACAGGTACCGTTTCTGATATGGATGGAAAATACTCCATCTCTGTGCCAAATGCAGAGGCCGTTTTGGAATTTTCTTTCATCGGATATAAAAACAAATCGGAAAAAGTGGGCACTCGTGCTATCATTGACGTAACCTTAGAGGAAGATGCAGAATTATTAGATGAAGTGGTTGTCAGTGCCTTAGGTTTCGCTCAGAAAAAGGACCAGATGGGATCTACTTATTCTACCGTATCTACACAGGATGTAGTTCGTTCCGGAGAAACGGGGCTTATTAATGGACTTGCCGGAAAAGCCGCTGGTGTTAGGGTTGCCCGTTCAAACGGGGATCCAGGGGCTGGTTCTACCATTCAAATCAGAGGAGCCAATACCATTACAGGTTCTTCAAGCCCACTGATTATTGTGGATGGGGTACCTATCAGTAACTCAACTATCTATGGAAACGGAAATGGGGGAACGGATGCCGGGGTTTCTCAACAGTCAAGATTAAATGATATTAATCCAGCGGATATTGAATCTATTCAGGTATTGAAAGGTGCTTCCGCAGCATCTCTTTGGGGATCAAGAGCTGCGAACGGGGTAATCGTTATCACCACTAAAAAGGGTAAATCGGGTAAACCAACCATAATATATTCAAGTTCCTATTCTTATGATCAAATCAATAGGAAACACCCTTTGCAAGACAAATTTGGTCAGGGATTAAATGGTGTATGGAGTGCTACGGCAAGCCAGTCCTGGGGCGATAAAATTTCTTCTCGCTCCGGTGGTGCCGATGAAGTGATTACCAACAGAGACCGCTTTGTAGCTTTAAATGGAACCGTTTATTATCCGGTGAGCAAGAAAAATTCTCAGGAGACTTTTAATGACAGTAATTTTGATGCGGTCTTTAATAACGGTCAATTTTTCCAGAACGATCTATCTATCAGTGGTGGAACCGATAAATCTACTTTTTTCTTTAGCCTTGGAAATCTTAGTCAGGAGGGTATTATCAGAGGTTCTGATTATGACAGAACGACTCTGAGACTGAATAACCAGACTTTCTTCAATAGCTGGTTAAGTATGAGCACTCGTGCAGCATATACGAGAACTACTTCCAACAGGGTTCAGCAAAGTTCAAATATTGATGGTCTATACTTAGGTTTATTAAGGACCTCTCCCGATTTTGATATCAGAGATTACAAAGGTACCTATTATAATGCAGCTGGTCAGGCGTTTAATGCTCACCGTGCCTATCGCCGTCATTTAGGTTATCCACAACCTGCATACGGTAACCCTATATGGATTACCGATGATCAGAAGAATACCTCTGAAGTGAATCGTTTCTTAATGAATGCGGAGTTAAATGTAGATCCCCTTTCCTGGTTAAAATTTACTTTTAGAGGTGGGCTTGATGCTTCAACCGATGATCGTGTTTATTTCTTTCCAAAGTTAAGTGCTGGTGCCGTAAATGGCGAACTATTCCAGGATGATATCACTGAAAATGAATTCAATTTCGATGCCATCGCAAAGGGGTCTTTTAATCTGGCTGATGGTGTGTCGATGCTGGCTACTTTAGGCTGGAACTATAATAATCAAAACAGAGATTTAAATTATACTTCTATTGTTGGATTTTTAGTTGACTACCCTGAACCTATTTCCAGTCTAAATACAAGTAATGACGCCTCTTCCGTGGAGCGAATTAAACGATATGTAAGATCTAACAGAGGATATAGTGTTCTGAATTTTAATGTCAAAAACCAGTTCTTTCTAAATGCAACGGCAACGATGGAGGCAGCCTCTTCTGTTGCAGGGAGTTTCTTTTATCCTTCTTTTGATGGAGCCTGGCAGTTTACCCAGTTAGAAGCTTTTAAGGGTAATAAAGTGCTAAGTTTTGGTAAGGTAAGAGCTTCATGGGGTAAGGTAGGGGTTCAACCTCAACCACATAGAGCGCAAACACTGGCTGAAGGGGGTATTGTTTATTCTTCTTATAGTGACCCCTTAAATTCCTCTCAATTTGGCGGTGGATTCCGCATTAATAATAATCAGGGTAATCCTAATCTCAGACCGGAAATTAAAACAGAAACAGAAATTGGTTTTGATTTACGATTTTTGAATAATAAACTGGGATTAACCACTACCTATTATCAAAATAAGATTGTTGATTTATTATTTAACGTTTCAACAGCAGCCTCTACAGGTTACACTTCTATTTATACTAATGGAGGTCAGATGGAAAATAGGGGTATTGAGTTTGATATTGATTATGACTTGATTAAAAAGAAAGATTTTAATCTTAATATTTTTGGTAACTGGAATAATAATCGCAATAAAGTGATTGATATTCTCGGTGTTCAATCCATTGACTTAACCACACAATCTATTAGTTCACGTGCTGTCCAAGGGCAGCCACTGGGTGTACTTTGGGGAACCAGAGCTATCAGAGATGAAAATGGAGCATTTGTTTTAGATAAAAATGGATTTCCCCAACAAGCTTCTACGCAAGGGGTTATCGGAAATCCAAATCCAGACTGGAGAGGCGCACTTGGTTTAAGAGCTAACTGGAAAAGTTTATCTTTGAATTTGTTGTTTGAGCACTCTCAAGGAGGTGATTTTGCCGAAAGAACCCGATTTATCTTACGTAATTTTGGAACTCATGCCGATGTAGGAAATGAAGTGACTTTAACTCAGGATTTAAAAAATGTTACAGGTAAAGTTTTTCCTTCCGGAACTACGGTTAGAGGTAATATTTTTGATTATGGAGGTGGACCAGTTCTTTTGGATCAAGCCTGGTACACTGGTCTTGGAGGTGGTTTAGGCGACGGAGTTATCAATGAACTTGCCATTGCTGACTTTACCTGGACAAGATTGAGAGAGGTGAGTCTTTCTTATACTTTAAATACTCCTTCTTTCCGAGAAAAAACAAAGCTTAGCTCGGTGGTTTTCTCACTTACAGGTAGAAATATATGGTTAAAAACTGATATCGTAGGTATTGATCCTGACACGAATCAGTTTGGCGTATCTAATGGTTTTGGTATTGAATATTTTACGAATCCAGGTACCCGTTCTGTATTATTTACCTTACAAATCACTTATTAATCTTCTGAAAACCCGGTCTTTCCGATTAAATCATAAAGAATATGAAACAAATTAAATATATTTTACTGGCAGCAACTATTTTATATAGCACTGCATGTCAGGATCTTGTGCAAGGAATAAATGACAATCCCAATGCAGTCCCTATAGAAGCTGTTTCAGCTGTTGGATTCCTAACAGGTGCACAGTTAGCTAATATTCAGGTTCAACTGGGTCATGAGCAAAGAATCGTTTCTTCATGGTCAGGTCATTATGTGGGCTACCAAAATCTATATAAATCGCTCTATGAATATGCACTAACCTCAGCTGAGTCAAATGGATTATGGTCTTATACCTATCAGGGAGTGGTAAATCAGATGCGCTATATTCGCAAAACGGTTCCAACAGATAAGTTACTAGTAGGCATTGCCAAAGTGATGGAAGCTCATTCCATAGGAACATTAGCAGCTGCTTATGGCAATATTCCTTATAGCGAAGCAATTAATACTGAAATTTCTGATCCTAAATTTGACAGTCAAAAAGCCGTTTTTGCCTCCCTTCAACTTTTACTTGATGAAGCTATCGTTGATTTAACCTCGGCTACTAAAAGGGTCATAGGCGAAGATATTCACTATGCCGGCGATAATACAAAATGGATTGAAGCAGCTAATACATTGAAGGCCAGGTATTTTACTCTAACAAAAGAATATGATAAAGCATTGGTTGCTGCTCAAAAGGGAATTTCAAAACCAGAAAATAATTTTTCTTTTAAACCAATCGCTTCCAATAATCTTCAAGATAAAAATTTACTGTTTACCTTATTTTCGGGCAGTAGAACGGGAGATCTTGGTAACAGAACCAGTTATTTAATTACTACCTTTTTAAATCCTGCCGTTGCCACCTCCAGAAATAATGCTAAAACAAGAGAAGCTGCAAGAAGGTCCTTTTTGTTGCTGGATGAAAGAAATGCAGGAAATAATCTTGGATTTGCCGCCATTACAGAGCCTATGCCCATGATAACTTATGCTGAAAATCAATTAACTTTAGCAGAATGTGCCACCAGAACCCAAGGTTTAAGTGCAGGTTTAACTTTCCTTAATGCATATAGAGTCCAATTAAATGGAGGAAAATTATTTAGGAAATTAAATGCCACTGATGAATTGAAATATGATCCTTTACTGGCGGCAGATTTTGAAGCAGGAGGAATTGAAAATGTAGATAAAATTGATCCTGCCAGAGCTTTACTACGTGAAGTTATTGAAGAGAGATATATTGCTTTCTTTAATACATGGATGACTTTTAATGATTTAAGAAGATTACGTAAATCGGAAGCTGATATTTCAGTGAAAATTCCTTTTAACAAAGCAACAGTTACAAAACATCCTGAACGGATTATTTATCCGCAAAACGAATTAAATGCCAATTCTAATGCAGTTGAACCAGCAGAAGGCCTTTATTTTGTTCTTGAAGTAAATAAATAATTTTACTTATCATTTAAAAAAGGGACTGTCCGAAAAATGTAGGACAGCCCCTTTTTTATTTGGCAAATCTCAAAGTTAGCTATAGATTTAAACTCATTTTGTTTCCTCTGATTGCTCAATTTTCTCTTCTGCAGCTGCGTAACTTTCTTTAAACCAATTGATAAGTACTTTTTTTTCTGCCTCAGTCAATTTTGCCTCTGGGTGCATCCAGGTATAGGAATTCATGGGCATTTCTCCATTTTCAATAACCTCAAAGCCTTCTTCCAGTTTATGTGCTGCCTTCTTAGCAGGGTAAGTTCCAAATTCAGACATATTGAAATGCTTCTTTCCATCGTCAACATGATGTTTAATCCAAAAGGAAACAGGAGCAATATAACTGTACCAAGGATATTTGGTTTTGTGAGAATGACAATCCTGACAAGCTCTTTCCAGTAAATCTGCTACTTCTGCACTGGCGGGAACCAAACTCAATAATTCCAAATTAGGATCTGTATCCTTATTCGTTTTATCTGTTTGAAAAAACTGCAGGATAACCAAAACGGCTAACAACCCAAATCCCACCCATTTAAATTGATTTTTCATGGCTTTTTTCTTGCAATTTAAGATTTATGTAAACATTTATAAAGAAAATTGAGTTTTAAGATGAATAAATTTTATGTATATGATTGCGAAACTTTCGCAGGTTGCCAAATATTACCAGGTAGGTGACCAAAGAATCACTGCATTGGAACCGACTGATATGGTTTTGAATGAAGGAGAACTTCTCCTGATTATCGGCCCTTCAGGTTCCGGAAAAACCACCCTGCTTTCTCTATTGGGCTGCGTTTTGTATCCTTCTGTTGGGAAATTAGAGGTGGATGGAAATGAGGTTAATAACCTGAATGAAAAGGAATTGGCTAAATTAAGATTACATAAAATTGGCTTTGTGTTTCAAAATTTTAATCTTTTAGCTCCTCTATCTGCCGAAGATAATGTTTTTATGCCTCTTAAATTACAGGGAATCAAACAGGTAGACGCAAAAAAAAGGGTAGAAAAGGCATTGGAACTGGTGGAAATGACCGACAGAAGAAAAAATTTACCCAAACAATTATCTGGCGGACAACAACAAAGAATTGCCATAGCAAGGGCCTTAGTAACCAATCCTAAAATGATTCTCTGTGATGAACCTACAGCTTCACTCGATAAAGATTCTCTGGAAGTAGTTATGAATGAATTGCGTGCCCTTGCCGCTCAGGGAAAGGCTGTGGCTGTGGTTACTCATGATCCTCGTTTAAAGCAATATGCAGACAGGATTATTGAAGTCAAAAATGGTATCGTGACCGAAATTCCAATCGCTTGATTTTTTATTACATCGCAAATAATTCCTTATGAAATATACTATTCTTACCTCACTTTCCTTTGTTGCACTCTTACTTTTCTCCTGTGGGAAAGAAGAGGAACCAAAAAATGACAATAAAGTGGTCCTTAGAGACAAAATGGAAATTGATCAGATTGTTGGAATCGCTACCATTGAACCTTTGGAAAGGTTGCGTACCCTAAATGCAGAAGTAAATGGCGTTATCTCCGACGTTTTAATCGTTGATGGTCAACACGTTAATAAGGGAGAGTCCATTCTTGTTTTAGACAATCAGATCGAAAATGCGCAGCTTATTCAAGCCCAAAGTAAATTGGAAACCCAGAAAGCAGTCATTGCTTATGCGAAAAAATCATTGCAAACCAGGGAAGTACAATGGAAGAAATCGCTCAATGACTTAAAAAGAGATAAAAAACTATTAGAAGGAAATGCAATTACCCTTCAGGCTTTTGAAAATACTCAATTTCAGACAGAACAAAATGAAAAGTTAGTTCAGGAAGCTACAGCTACTTTGGAACAACAGGAAATCAAAATGAATGAATTAGCTGCTGATATTAAATATTTCCAGACGTTGCTACAACGACGAAATGTTAAATCTCCTTTGTCAGGAACTTTCCTTTCAGTTAGCGTCCGTACAGGTACCTTCCTGACTAATACAACTCCATTGGGTGATTTTTCTCCAGATGGAGCATTGATGGCTTTGTCAGAAGTTGATGAGTTGTTTGCCGATAAAGTTTCAGTAGGTCAAGATGCCTTGATTCGTAATCAGGGTGATACTAAAATTATAGCAAGAGGGAAGGTCGTTTTTGTTGGTAATTACTTAAAAAAGAAATCACTTTTTAGCGGTAAGCCCGATGATCTGGAAGATCGCAGGGTCAGAGAAGTCCGGGTTCAACTCGATGAGCAGGCAAAGGTACTCATTGGTGCCAGAGTAGAATGTGTTATTCAATTAAAATAATCCAACTAAATAACACAATATGTTAAAGACGGCCTTACAATTTATCTGGTATGATAAACCAAAATCAATAGGTGCTTTAGCTGGAACCATCTTGTCGGTTTTTTTAATTGGACAGCAAGCAGGAATTTTTATTTTCCTGACCAATGCCATGGCCGCTTATGTTCGGCTTGCACCGGAATATATCTGGGTGGTGGACAGTAAAACAACCAATTCAGGAGCTCTAACTCCTTTAGATATCAGAATTGGAAAAGAACTTGAGAGCATAGAAGGCGTTTACAAAGCATTCCCCATCGTTTTAGCTGCTGGTTCTGCCAAGTTTTCTAACGGAAAATCTTCTGGCATGAATCTATTCGGTGTCCAATATCCTGAATTTGCCGGATTTCCAAAATCATTACCCTCTGATAATCCTTCTCTGCTTATTCAGGATGGCGCAATTTTCACTGACTTTTTTGATAGTGAAGCATTGGGAGGGGCTAAAAAGGGTGATTTCTTTGAGTTAAATGGTAAAAAAGTTTTTATTGCAGGAAATACGAAGGGTTATCGGACTTTTGGTGGTGTCGTCGGTTTTACGACCATTGAAAGAGCCCGAGCCATTGGAAATATACCAAATTATAAAGTCAGTGCTTATCTGGTTAAGAAAAATCCTAATATTTCAGAAGCGCAAGTCATCCATTTTATTAATAAAAATATAAATGGGGTAAAAGCATGGGGAAGCACTGATTTTAGAAAGGAAACGGTTATAACGGTGCTCTCCTCAAGTGGTATCGCTATTTCTTTTGGTACACTTATCATTTTTGCGCTCATTGTCGGCTTTGTCATTATTGGTCTGACACTCTATTCTGCTGCAGTAGATCGTTTGCGCGATTATGGTACATTGAAAGCTATCGGTGCCACCAATGGCTACATTGCCCGATTAATCATTACACAGGCTTTGATTTTTGGGATCGTAGGATTCTCTATTGGATTTTTTCTCGTAAATGGTTTCAAACGAGGAATCGCTAATGCAGGTACTATTTTTGAATTTCCTTTTTGGCTCGAAATATCCTTCCTGTTAATAACTTTATTTATTGCCCTCTCAGGTAGCTTTTTCGCTGTTAAAAGAATAACAGGTCTGGAACCTTCTGCTGTTTTTCGTGGCTAATTGATTAATTACATCTCTATGAATTATCTTATATCTTTTTCCATCTTTATTTTTTTTAGCATTTCCTTTGCTACAAATGCTCAGGATATAAAGTCTTTATCCTTAAAGGAAGCACTCGATTTAGCGGTTTCTAACCGAAAAGAGCTGGTCCTTCAACAACTAAAAATAGACCAGTCTCAGGCAGATATGCAGATTTTAGGTGCCAGACGTATGCCCACCATAAAAGCAAGTGGTGATGTAAGGTATAATCCTGTCTTACAGACAAGTATTATTCCGGGAGCCGCTTTTCAGACAGGTTCAACTCCTGGAGAAGACCGCGAAATTCAGTTTGGTACCCGATTCAATGCCTTAATTGGACTGGAAGGAAGTTATCGCCTGGTTGATCCAACTTTTAAAACAGATCTGGATCTGGCAGATCAGGACAAAAAACGGTCACAATCAAACTGGGAAAAGGAAAAAACAGGGATTCAATTTCAGGTAGCTAAAAGCTTTTTTGAAGCATTATTGCAAAGGGAAGCTGTTCAAATTAGCACAGAACAAATGAAAAAAGCTGAAGTTTGGATTCAAATTGCTGAAATTCAAGCTAATAATGGAATTATTCTTCCTAATGATTTGCTAAAATTTAAAAGAGATTTAGCGGTTGCAAAAGGGAATAAAGAGATTACAGAAAGACAATATCATCAACGCTGTAAGGAATTAGCCTTCTATACAGGTCTTCCCGTGGGAAGTGAAATAGAACCTTTAGGCGATTTGAAATCTGCACTTTCAAATAATAATCCCGATTTATTGCCTTTAGAAGACATAAGAAACAGACCTGAATTGATTCAAGCAAATATTGCAATGAAGATTGCTTCATTGAGTCAAATGAAACAAGAACAGGCATATAAACCTTCTTTTGACTTTTATACCAACGTGAATGCCCAGCATTTAAGTAATGATTTTGCCGTGTGGAACCGATGGTTTCCCTTTGTTTTTGGGGGTATTCGTATGCAAATAAATTTATTGGACGGAGGCTTGAAAAAGAAAAATATTGAAAAATTTTCGTTGGAATATAAATGGCAGGCTATTCAACTCGAAAAATTACAAGCTGACTTCGTTTACCAGTGGAGCAGTGCCCAAAATGACTATTTACTTGCTTTGAAAAATATATCTATTCAAGAGGAAAATATCGCACTGGCAGCTCAAATACTTCAAAATGATGAATTAAAATTTAAGGAGGGGGTTACCTTGATTACCTCTTTAAGAGAAAGTCAACTTTCTCTTAAAGAAGCAAATCAGTTGAAAATATCCTACTTAGCCGATGCCTGCCAGGCTCGTTTAAGAATGATGAACGCTGCAGGCAAAATAATCCCTTAGACTTTCAAAAATATCTGTTTACGGTACAAGAGCCAGGTAAGGAAAAATATAACGCCAACATTAAATAAGGCAAATCCTAAAGATGCATTCTGTGCTGAAAAATTAGGTACAAATAAGGTGTCATATATCCATTCTCTCAGTGATACCGTGCTTTCTATGTCTGGACCTCCCCATTTTACAGCACTGATTAATTTTGCAAATAATCCTGATAAAATATAGGCATATAAGGCATTAGTTCCAAAAATACGGAAAGGTTTGCTCCATTTTTTCCATTGTTTTACATCTATGATATAGTATATAGCTGTCAAAAATAGTTGAGCCAGTCCCCCTACATATAAAACATAAGAACTCGTCCATATTTTCTTATTAATAGGAAAGGATAAGTCCCACAGTAAACCTAATCCCGTTAAAATCAATCCGCTGAGGAGCAATCTACCTAGTTTTTCTTGCCAGGTTCTCTCTGTTTTAAGCCAGATGCCTGTCCATACGCCCAATAAACCAGTGACAATAGCTGGAAGTGTACTCAGCAATCCCTCCGGATCCCAGGTCTTAGCTTGTCCCCATAAATGGTTTTCGCTGAATAAAAATCGATCCAGCCAGGCACCTAAATTGGTTTCTGCCTCCAGATTTGGCGCAATCCCACCTGGAACAGGGACAAATGTCAATATAGCCCAGTAGCCTATTAAAATTCCTGCGCCAAGGATGATTTGTTGCCTTACCGAAAAAGTAAGATAAATAAGGGAAGCAAATAAATAAACCAGGGCGATACGTTGTAATACGCCTGGAATCCTTAAATGACTCCAGTCGTAATACATGAATCCTATAACAGCCATACAAAAGATGGTAAAATAGGAAATGTACCGCCAGATGTTTTTCGTTTCCTTTTGCTGAGCCTCGTTCGCAGCCTGAATAAAAACTGAAAGCATTAAAAAAAATAATAATATGTAATGGAGATATAAAACAACTTCAGGGCCCGTTTCTATAAAACGAAAATTTGGAAAAAGGGCCATGAAAAGGCCTAGTCCAAATATGATAGCTGATCGGCTAAATATTTTTTTATTCAATCCAGACAGATTTATGCCCGATTCTTTTCTGGCACCAAGGGCGAAGGGTATTGCCACCCCTAGGATAAATAGGAAAAAAGGAAATACCCAATCTGTTGGAGTGCATCCATGCCAGTCAGCATGTAAAAGAACCTTATAAGAATTGGTCCAGTCTCCGGGATTGTTAACCATAATCATACAGGCTATGGTAATGCCTCGAAAAACGTCTAAGGAAACTAATCTTTTTGTAAAATCCATAGCTAAAAAATATTTTGATACGCTTAAAAAGGAGTTAAAGCTTATTAATCAGTTAATTCACCTGGTTTTGCAGGCAAGGTAACGGTTCTGCTCATTCTTCCATTTGAAGAAAAAATAGCTATCTTAATGATTTGTCCTTTTTTAAGGTCAACCGGTTTTTCGTATCTTTTACTGTCTTTTGTTGGTTCACTTCCATCTAAGGTATAGCGAATCATCATGCCAGGAAAGGGGGAATTAACCTTCACTTTATCGTTGACGATGCGCGCACCGGGAGGAGGAACTCTGTAACTGTATCCACCAAAAATATAATCTAATTTTTTCAACTCATGCTGACCCACTTTATTGGCGAATAACTGCCAGTCGGCATTCAATAACTTTTCTCTTTCTGGAGAATTCCTTTTAGCTTCCCATGCCGGTTCAGGTGTCCAGGCTCTTTCGGCGAGACCTAATAATTTGGGCAAAGTATAATAAAAGAGCATGGATTCCGTTTTTACCGTTTCTGTCCATAACTGACCTTGTATCCCTTTAATATGTGATTTGCCTTCTGGTTTCAGCCATTCCATGGTGTTTTCCCATTGAGCAATAGGCATATCATTCCCCTGAACGTCTTTTAAAACAGCGGCAAACTGATTGTTTGGTGAAAAGCGCCAAGCTGTTTTAGTGTCAACATAGCCACCCCAGTTTAAACCAGGTTCAGCGGGATGACCGTCATAAGACAGGTCAAAATATAAATTGGTAACATTGGAAAGCACTACATCATACCCTGCATTGGCAAGTCGGTAAGAAAGATTAACGGACTCTCCAAGGCTATTCCAAACAAAGGCTAAGAAACCATCTTTGGTAAACTTTGGATTAGGTGCATAACCAAATCCTTTGGGTTCTTTGGGTATTCTGATCAGGGCAACTTCTTCCCAACCAGCTAATTGAACCCCTCTTTCGTCGAGCATTTTATCTAAGCGCTCTAGAAAATATTGAGTCAGAATATCCTTTGAATTTCCTTTAGGTAATTTTGTCAATAAATCGAGACAAGAAGGCGACGCTTTCCATACCCCTTCAGGTACTTCATCACCCCCCACATGCATGGTTTTGAGTGGCACACCCGCCTCGTCATACATTTTAATGAGCTCGTCAAAAATCTTTCCTATAAAAGTATATGTTGATTCTTTGCATACATCAAGAACATTGTCCGGATAATTTTGAACCGACCTGTATTGAGATTTATCATTTGGGGTAAATAATCTGTATTGCTCCGCTGCGGCTTTATTTCCATCGAGAGATAATTTTGCCTGCCTTGCTTCCATACTTTTTATAGCGGCACGAGCATGACCAGGGATATCAATTTCAGGAATAACGGTAATGTGTCTTGCTTTTGCAAAACGAATAATTTCTAAAAAATCTGCTTTAGTGTAATGACCAGTTCCGGACGATTTTTCCGCATTTGCCGTAAGGCCAGAACCATAAGCAGGCAATAAATGCTCCTTTTCGTTTTTAGAATAACCTCGTTTTGACCCAAAATCAGTCAGTTCCGGTAAACCTGGTATTTCAAGTCTCCAGCCTTCATCGTCTGTTAAATGAAAGTGAAATTTATTTATTTTATAATGTGCCAATACATCGAGCAAGCGTAGAATTGTTTTTTTACTATGAAAATTTCTACCTACATCGAGGTGATAACCTCTGTATTCGTAGCGCGGTGCATCTTTAATCATCAGGTTAGGCAAGGTAATGGACGCTTGTTTTTTGGAAAATGCATCAGGGGGAAGCAAGTGCAATAAACTTTGAATGCCATAAAAAACACCCTTAGCGTCAGCACCCGTAATATGAACTCCCATTTTTGAAATTTCCAACTGATAAGATTCAGCCTTTTCAAGTCCTTTCAGGCTTTTAATTTCCATGGAAATCATGGACTGTCCCTGTTTATTTGGAGAAAAAAGTGGATTTAATACCTCTTGCAAATAGGATTTTTCATTGTCTAATTCTTTTGGTGCGGAAATATTTATTTTACCATTTAGAATAAAAGTACCCTCTGTTTTCTTTGAATACATGGGCGTTGGAAGAATAAGAGGTATATTTTCAGCAGGAATTAAGGAAACATCTTCTTGCTGGTCGAAACGCCAAAAGGCGTCAGGCAGAGGTTTGCGGTCTTCGGCAGATAGCTGAAATTGTTCCTTTCGTTTAAAGGGGGTAATATTTACTATAACCTCGCTTTTCTGCTCAACCCCATTTTCGTCTTCATATACCAGAAAAACGCCCTGAGGGACACAGGCATAATTGAAAGAAACGCCTTCCTTTGAAGTATATGAAAAGGATTTTTCTTCTTTGGGCTTTAATCCCATAAAAGTAGGATCAGGTTCTATTTTATTTAATTCACCTACAACATTTGAAATCTTTAGTCCTTTTAAACTTTCGGGTATAGGCTTTGGGCCAGTTATCTGACTAAAATAAATAGTCCATTTTTGTGCTGGAAGAGGCGTAATACCTACGTTTTTTAAGGTAATATTACCTGCTCCCAAAGCCTCTCCAATAGGATTTTTTTCGTGAGTCCAGGAGAGTTCTAATTGGATATAATCAACTGATTTAGTTTTATTTCCTTCGCAATTCATAAAGAGAAATCCTAAAAAAAGGACGGTAAGTGTTGGTATTCTAAACATAATGAATAAATTCTTTTTGTGTAATTTAGGTAAAATCTTTCTTTTGTAATTCATTTTAACTTAAATTGATTAAAAATAAAATAGAATGTTTGAAAAGCTTATCCCTTATGATGCGGCATACATCATATTAGATGCCTATATTCAATACTATCACGTATTTAAAAGGATTACAAAAAGGGCAAAAATCAGATTTGAACAACGCGATTGGGTAGGAATTCAGGAAGATGCTAAATTCAGAATGACTATTTATAGAAATTCAGTAGGGGAAACCACGCAGAGATTATTGAATTTTCTCGGCACGGAGAGAAATACGCATGAGGTATGGGTTCAAATAAAGGAAATGTTTTTAGAGGAGATTTTTAATTTTAACACCAGAAATATTGCAGAAACCTATTTTAATTCTATTTACAGGCATAGCCATGTTGGTTTAGGTGCTGATGAAGATTTAATGTTTGTAAATGCCACAGGAACCTATCGAGAATTTCGTTCAGCCATTCCCATTTATCATACTTTTTATCTGGGTTCTCATTTTGAAAACACCATGCAACAATTATTTTCCTGTTTCCCCTTTGACGCCTCTATGGCAAATCTGGAAAGAGACGTTTTTTATATTGCTGAAACGATTAGAAGAAAATTAGGGACTTACAAAAGAGATTTTCGCCACATACGTTTAGAAGTGTTGAAATCAATATTTTATAGGAATAAAGGGGCTTATATTGTCGGGAGAATGTATCTGGACGATAAGATTCACCCGTTTATTATTCCGTTAGCACATGAAAATGAGGGAATTTATGCAGATACCTTATTGCTCGAACCCAATGATATCAGTTCCATTTTTAGTTATAACAGAGCTTATTTTTTAGTGGATACAGATATTGCCAGCGAGATGGTCGATTTTTTAAAATCCATCATGCCGTCTAAAAGCTTGGGGGAATTATATAATTCCATTGGCTTTGAGAAGCACGGAAAAACAGTGCTTTACAGAGAATTATTGCGGCATCTTGACGCCACTTCAGATAAATTTATCATTGCCCCAGGGGTGAAAGGGATGGTTATGACCGTATTTACCCTTCCTTCTTATTCGATGGTTTTTAAAATGATCAATGATAAATTTCGCCCTCCAAAAATGGTTACGGAACATGAAGTTAAATCGAAATATGAACTTGTTTCTACGCACGACAGGGTAGGAAGGATGGCAGATAGTCACATGTTTGAAAATTTGACGCTTCCGTTGAATAGATTTGAACCTGAGCTCATTGAAGAATTAAAAAAAGAATGTGCAGATAAAATAAAGATTAATAGAGATACCATAGAAATAAAACACATGTATATCGAAAAGAAAATGATACCTTTAGATATATATTTGAAGAATGCTAACCTACAAGAAGCCGAAGATGCCATTGCCGATTATGGTCGGGCCATTAAAGACATGGCCGCCGTTAATATCTTTCCTGGGGATATGTTATTGAAAAATTTCGGTTTAACCAGATTGAATCGAGTCGTTTTTTACGATTATGATGAGATTGTATTTTTAACAGATTGCGTATTCAGGAAAATCCCGGAGTCCAGAAACTACGAAGACGAATGGGCGTCAGAACCATGGTATTCGGTGGGTGAGAATGATATTTTCCCTGAGGAATTCTCTAAATTCCTTATTGGGAGAGCGGACGTCCGAAAAATGTTTTTAGACAAACACGCCGATTTATATGATGTAAAATATTGGCAGGACGTTCAGGATCGCCTCCGCAAAGGAGAAATAGTTACCGTATTCCCTTACCGAAAACGACTTCGCTTTAAAAATCAGTTTGGCAAAGGGATCTTAGATGGAACGGCACAAAAAGCATTAGACGAAAAGGAGACGGAATGGCCGGAGAATAAATAGGTG
>Ga0214917_10000432_pt1 | contig 54558 bp, 50 predicted proteins | sample LL_1208_BB_MetaG_FD_177983 | JGI IMG/M metagenome (GOLD analysis project Ga0214917, IMG submission 177983) | Freshwater microbial communities from Lake Lanier, Atlanta, Georgia, United States - LL_1208_BB | ecosystem: Environmental > Aquatic > Freshwater > Lake | place: USA: Georgia | collected... | reverse complement strand
GTTATTTCCGGTATTTTTCATAGCGCCTCTTGGGAGGGCGCTGAAAAATCCCAGAATAACTTTCCCGGCAACCAAAATTTAACTTAACTTTGATCAAGTATTGTTTGAGTAACTAGACCACCTCAGGAGTCCGTGCCGAGAAAAAGCGAAAGCCCTATGAAAAAAACAAACTGCTATAAAAAATGAAAAAACGAGAATGGAACCTAATTCGTACCGGGCTGTTGAATCCGGTTTGGGAATTGCAGGAAAGAGCGATGCCGGCGGAACCCGGAGCGGGCATGCTGCGCATAGAGGTGCAGGCCTCGGGCATTAATTTTGCGGATGCCTTGATGATGCAAGGGCTTTATGGAGATGCACCAAAGACGCCCTTTGTGCCCGGCTATGAGGTTGTGGGCCGGGTTGTTTCATTGGGTTTGGGTTGCCCGGACCATTTGTTGGGCCTGAATGCGATGGCATTTTGTCCGTTTGGTGGGTTTTCGTCGGTGGTGGATTTGCCTGCAAATCAAATGGTTCCGGCTCCAACGAACCTTCGTCCGGAGCAGGTCTGTGCCTTGGTTACTCCTTATGTAACCGCATGGTATTTGTCGGAAGTGCTATGCAGCATTCAGCCGGGCGACAGGGTTTTGGTTCATTCGGCAGCCGGAGCCGTGGGACGAGCCTTGGTAGAAACGGCGTTGCGAGCAGGGGGTGAAGTTTGGTTTTGCAGCCGTAGCGAAGAAAAGTTAAGGGTTTTGGGGGCAGAATTTCCGGGCCATCACGGATTATTGAATTCTCCGGGGAACCCCTGGTGGAAGCAGGTGCCTGGGGATGTTCGATTTGACCGGATTTTTGATCCTTTGGCAGGAAGGCATTTGGCGGAAGGCATTCGGAGGTTGCGTGCCGGGGGTATTATTTTGGCTTACGGGGCCGCGGTGCGAAGCGGCCGACAATCTAAACTTAGGGATGCCAGAATGCTTTTTCAATCCGGATTTTACAATCCGATTGGACTTTTGTTGAAATCTAGATCGATAGCCACATTAAATATGTTGCATGTAGGTAGGGAGCGGCCGGAATTGTTGATAAAAGGGCTCAGCATAATGGCTGATCGGGCGGAAAGGGGGCTAATCCGGCCACCGTTGGCGAAGGCTGTACGGTTGGAGGAGTTTGAAACAACGATGCAGTCCTTTGCAAGGGGGGAAGGGCAGGGTAAGTTGGCCATTGTTTGGTAGGGTAAGGGAGGTTGGGAAGGGGCAAGAAAAGGCGTATCCGGTCCCAAATCCGCACTACCGATTCGGGCCCCCCGGGGGGAAAGCGGCCCCCCTTTACAAAGTTACCGACCGGAATGCGTATTATCCGTTGGTTACCCGTTTAAAAAACGGATAAAAACGGCTAATTCTGAAACCCCTTGCCGCATCTGGCCCTTTAGCGGAAAAAAATTACGGTTTGGTTGACTTAATGAAAGGGAAAAGGCGTATCCGGTCCCAAATCCGCACTACCGATTCGGGTCCCCCGGGGGGAAAGCGGCCCCCCTTTACAAAGTTACCGACCGGAATGCGTATTATCCGTTGGTTACCCGTTTAAAAAACGGATAAAAACGGATAATTCTGAAACCCCTTGCCGCATCAAACCCACAGACCAAACTAAAACTCCCTTCCATAATGCATTTCCCGGAAACTTTTTCGCCCACCAAACCCAAATTAACTCCCTTAAATATCCGTTCCCCCCTTTCTCATTTCCCCCTAAATCCATCTCCCCCCTAATTGTTTTTTACTTTTTATGCTTCAACACAAAGTTGCACTCCTCTGTATACACATAACTGTTTATTTGCCGCTGAAACAGAATTGGAGCCCCCATCTCTTTCTTCATGTACAAAATGTAATTGTAAACCGTTCGCTCCGACAAACAAAGGTCTTTTGCCAATTCTTTGGGACTGCCGGTTTCCGCTTTTAATATTAAATCATGCAGGTATTGAATAATTCGAATATCCATAAACAAAAGGAAAAATAAATAAATAATTGCTTGAGAATAAAAACAACAAAAACATCAAACACAAATCAATTTTAACCAAATATTACCAAAATCATCCGTGTCTGCTCATCAGACATTAATTGCAATTAATCTCTAAAATATTGTGTAAATGTAAACTAATTGCACATATTCCTAATGGGCTTGTTAAAAATACTCTTTGATCAAAACCTTTAACCTTCAAAAAACCAAGGTTTTATGCATTTCATTCGGAATGCAAAACGCTGTGCAGATTTGATTTTTTGTAGAGTTAAATCAAAAAAATGGACGGAGTAATTCCTTTTTTTTGTTTAGGGACTTTTCCGCAAAAGAGGGGGGTGTCTTGGATTTGGGGTGTTTTCGGGTTAAGGGCTAAGGGGCAAAATGGGTTGAGAGGTAAAAGCCCCGGGGCATTGCGGCAGGGATTGACGAGGCTACCCCGCAAGGTTGCCGGACTGTGGCCCGCGTGGTGCGGAGGCGACCTTGGGAGCCCCCGCAAACCCGCTGGGCCACAGTCCGGCAACCGCGGAGTAGCCCGGAAAGCCCGGCTGCCGCCCTAGCCCCCCTTCCTTGCCCTTCGGGCATTTTTTTTCATGCGCTTTTGCGTGGCTTTGTCTTGAATTTGCCAGTGCCGCTTCAGTGCTTCCTTTCTTTTTTTTTCCAGGTTCTTTTTTTGCTTATTTGTCAAAGCCTTCTTTTCGGTTAAACCGGCTGCTTTTTCAATCTCCTTTTGTTTTTCAGCCTTTTCCACCCTTCGGGCCTTCTGCCTTCGTTCTCGGCGATCCAGGCTGGATTCTCCGCCCAAAAAATCCAAACTATGCAGCTCGGCGCGTTGCCTGGCATTGATTGCCTTTGGCTTGCTTTTCCTTTGTACGCGGGCTTTTTTTCCCGTTTTTTTTACCTGATTTCCAAACCGGTTGTTGTTTGTACTGGCGCATGAGGCGAGGGGCAGCAAGCAAATCAAGGCCCATGTTATCAACCTGTTAGCGAACATAAACCAATTTAGCCTTTTTGTGAATCCGTATTTTTCCGCCTTGCTTTATCAGGCTGCTGCCGGGGTGCAGTCTAAGTTCGGTTCCCTGGGCTAAGAACAGTTTGCTGCCCTTTTCTAAAACAAGGCTGCTACCGGGCATCAGCTCGAAAAGGCTGGGCTCAAGCAGGCTTGATGGGGTTCCTTCGGCTTTTGCCAGCACGGGGCTTTCTCCGTTTTCCAGGCGCAGGCGGCAGCCTTTTTTCAGCCGCAATTTTGGTTGATGTTGGCCGTGCAATGCGATATGGCCGCACCAGCGTAAGCTGCCCCGAAGCTCGTAAACACGGCGTTCTAAAATAATTCGGGCTCTTTTGTGTTCGGGCTGGTCTTCAATGCGAATGCGCAATCCATTTAGGTGAATGGTTCGATTTTCGTGTGCGGCCTTGGAGTCGGCTGCCCATGCCGATTCGTAATGGGTGGTTTGGGTGTACACCGGCACCGGAGCCGGATTGGTTGACAAACTCAATTCGGTGTTCCCGCTGTATTTTCCAAAGGCATCAAAGCCATCGCCACCCTTTCGGTAAGTCCAAAGCACCGAATCGCCCTCGGCCTCGGCCAGGCCGGGCATTAGGTCTTCTTTTCCCAATAAACTTCCATCTTGGTTGGCATCGTAGGCTAGGTATAAATCGTGCAAACCGGTGAAGGGATTTGGCAGGCTTCGTTGGCGGTCGATGGGAATAGCGGCGTTTCCCCAACTGCAGGCTCCGCTGTGGGGTTGGGCTGTCAGATCGGAGCGGAAGGTGAAATCCCAGCGGCCGTCGGCGGGCAGGGGGAACAAAAAAGAGCCAAGGCTATTGGGCAGGTCGGCTCGTTCTGAGTACAGCTCATAGCCGCCCTTACGTTGGTCTTTTCCAATTTGCAAATAGGCATAGACGCCCGGGCTTCCTTGTTTCAGTTGGGTGTCGGGCCTTAGGGCACAATCGTGTTGGGGGCTCAGGTATTCCTCAGTGGGGTGGTCCATGCTTCGGTACTCCAGCCATAGGTATTGATTTTTGACCTTGGCATTCCCGCTGTCGGTGTTTAGGTATGGCAGGTGAATGCGAATGGCATCGCCGGTGGTTCTGAAATCGCGAAGCCAGAAAACCTGTCTGTCGGGGCCTTCTTCGGCGAGCAGGTCTTCGGTGTTGAATTCTTGGCCCAGGCTGTCGGGTGCTGAAATCAAAAATTCTTTTTGGGGCGATTTCCAGTTCATCATCCAACGATCCCAGGCCGAAAAAGAAATCATGCTGGAGTTCATTTGCCCGGTAAGTCCGTAATTGTTCGGAGGAATCGGCAAACAATGGGTACCGGCGCCCCCGCCCGAATGCCAATGGTTGCCTCCAAACAATCCATGCAAATGTTCGCAAACCAAAACGTGCAGGCTATGCCCCAGTCCTTTGCCTTGGTTAAAGGAAGCGGCACTGTTCAACCCTTCGAATGGGCCAAAACCAGGGCTTCGGTAGGCGGTTACTCCATATCCGGAATGGTCAAGGGTTGAAAGCCCGTGCAGATAGCGGTTGTTCTTCCAAATTACATAAAGAAGATCCACCTTTCCGTCTCTTTCTTTGATTTTGGGTTTACCCGGTGCGGTGGGTGTCCATTGGTCGAAGGCCGAGGCAGGCAATCCATGGGCCGTTTCCCAGCCCCGGTGTCCCAAAAAACGGTTTACCTGTTCCAGTACGGGCAATATTCCGTAATCGCGTGGTGACAATCGTTGGCATGGAACCCGAAACACCTGGGGCAGAAAATCGCCCAGCAATTGATACTTGCCAAATGAGGCCTGTTCGTAATACATGGTTACCAGTCCCGGGTTTTCTATGTTGGGAGCAGAACTCAACAGCAAGGGTGCATGAGGCGGAGGCAGGGTGCCTCCGGGCCCTTGCACCCAATCTGAAATCCAGGGTTCGCCCAGATTACCGGGACAAGGCTGTGAATAGTCCACCTCGGCAAACACCATAAGGGCATACAAGGTATCGTAGGGGGGCAATAAAAAGCCGTTTTCCATGGCAAGTTGGGCCTGAGCAGGAAAAACAACACCCAAAATTCCCAAAATTCCGAATCCCGTACGCCTAAATAGACACATAATTCCGAAATTTACGCTTTTACAAGATGAAAACACGGTATTGGGCTCTGCTTTTCTTTGGATTATTGGGTTGCACACCTTCTTATCCCCCGGGCATTCCCCGGGTTCCGGTGGATGTTTCTCTCTACGTTTTTGACCCTCAATTTGTTGACCTTCAGGCGGTTGGTGGCCTGGCAATCATTCCTGGAGGCAGCAAAGGAATACTGGTGTATCGGGTTTCAGTAGACCAGTTTAACGCCTACGAATTGCACTGCCCCGGAAACCACACGGGCAATTGCGGAAAGGTAAGTCTGGAGTTGAACGGATTTTATTTGACCGATTTAGATTGTCCGAACAACGGCTGCGGCAGCCGCTTCAACATCATCACCGGAGGTTTGGAGTCCGGCCCAAGCCAATACCCCTTGGTAAGGTACAAAACCGCCTTTGACGGAGTTGTGCTGCGCGTATTCGATTGAGTTTGCTCCAAAGGCCGAAATCAAGCCCCGGAATCCTATCTTTGACCATGACCTCAAAGCCCCTAAAATCTCTTCCAAACCGGTTGCCCCTGGTGGCCCTTTCCTCTATTTTAATTTTGGTGTATGGCAGCACCATGTCGCTGAGCATTCAAGAAATCGATGCCGGTGAACTTGCTGCCGTGCAGTTCCTGCCGGGAATAGCCCATCCCTCCGGCTATCCTTTGTTTACTTTTTTCGGATTTGCCCTGGTGCGCAGTCTGGGGTTTGCAGAACCCTTGCTGATAAGCAATTCCTTAAACCTGTTGATGGTGGTGCTGGGAGCCGGGTTTTTCTATGCAGGCCTGCGCACACTTCATCCCAAAGGAAACCCTTGGATTATGTTGTTTTCCGTGCTCTCGGTGTTTTTCTCGCTCCGGGTGTGGTCGCAAGCCGTTAGCTTGGAAGTGTATGGCTACCACATTGGTTTGCTTGGCCTATGGACCCGGCTATTTATTCGATATTGGCTGAAAGCGGATTCCAAGGCCCCTATTTGGCTTGGCCTAAGCACAGGGCTTTTGTTTTCAAACCATTTGATTTCTATTGTGGTTGTCCCCGGACTTTTATGGGCCATTTGGAGGGCCCATTCAACCTGGAAAGCCCGCCTGCTTGAAGGCTTGGTTATAACAGGATTTGGCTTGGCGGTAGCCCTGCCCCTTTATGCCGGATTGTATTTGCTGGCCGCACAAAACCCTGAAATCTACTTCGGCGATTTAAGCAACCTGAACGGATTTTGGAATCATATTACGGGTGCCCAATACCGAGTGTGGATGTTTAAAGGTTGGGAATTTAGCAAAGAAAACATAAGCCTTTTCATCAAAGGACTTCCCGTTGATTTGTACTGGACACTGTTGCCGGCTGCTGCCGGGCTGTGGTTTGGCCGAAAGGCTTGGCCATGGTTGTTCATTCAGCTGCCTTTTTGTGTTTGGTATGCCTCAAATTACGACATTCCCGATATAGAACCTTATTACTTATCGGCCACCTTGCTGTTGCTTTTTCCTGTGTATGCCTTTTTCAGCTACCTGCAAGAAACGGTTAAGCCTTCCTGGCTGATTCTGATTCCGGCCGCATTGATGCCGGTATTGCTGTTGGCAAAGCACGGTGAACGGGCCAACCGAAGCAAGGATGTTTTGGTAGAACGCTATGCCCGGGCCGCATTGCTTAGCCTTCCGAAAAACGCTTTGGTCATTACCCGGCAATGGGACGTATTCGTCTCGCCCTGCATGTACCTGCAAACCGTAAAAAAACTGCGCCCTGATGTGGTGATTTTAGACAAAGAGCTGTTTCGTCGGCCTTGGTATTTGAACAGAGGGCAGCAACGGCATCCCGGTGTTTGGAAGGGCACCGAGCCCTCTTTAGACAGCCTGTTGCCCAAGCTGCAGGCTTTTGAGGCGGGCGACCCCAACCCTGGGGGCATACAACAGGCTTTTGAAGGCTGGATTCAGGATTTGATGCGGCAAAACCTGAGACGCAGGCCGGTTTTATTGGGGCCCGAGTTGGTTGATGAAGAGGTAGGGCGTGGCAGCGATGTAATTCTTCCTGAAGGCATTCGCTTGGTCCCCCTCAGCTACTTTTATCAGTTGAGCAGCGACACTGCTTATTTGCCCATTTCTGAAGAGGGCGATGTGTTGGCAGACATGTCGCCGGCAGTGTTGGAAACCGAAAGCCGCATTCACCGAATGATTCGACAGCTTCGTGTCAGCATGATGGCCAACCGCTTTGGCTATGAAAACTTTTACGGCCGTATTGAAGAAGCGACGCGTTGGAGGCAGCGGGCCGACCAAATGCGTGGCCGCAAATCGGCTCGCGGGCCGGTAGAACTTCCTCCTCAGCCTCAACAATAGATTTTCCCCATACCGAAGGCCGGGACTTGCAAGGTCGGCACGGTTTGGTAGTTGGAATGCACCCTTAACCGGTAAAACCTATGTCCATTACCAAACCTGTATGGCAAATCTACCGCCGGCTTGAGGCTTTAATAAAATCGGTTAAGGTTTTGCGCTGAGAGGCTCCCGGTTCAAACCGCATAAAACGAGCGTTGACTTCTTCCGATAACCTTCGCAGCGATTCAACACCCCTGTCGTTTTCGGCTCCAAACCCTATCAAAAGCAGTTCTATTCCCTTTTTTGTTTCTTGGTTTAAGCGTGTTTTCAATTCTTGATTTATGGCAAATTGGCCATCGGTTATCAAAATTACCCGGTTTTGTCCCCCTGCAATAAACCCCCTATTGGCTACATCGTAGGCCGAATTCAAAGCCGATAAACCATTGGTTTGCCCGGCAGGGGAAAGCGAATCTACCCTGCTTAGCATGCGGGATTTTTGATTGCCCGGTACCAATTCAAACCATATTTTCGATTGGGTATTGAAGGTCATTAAGCTTATGGCATCAATTTCTCGAAACAATTCAATCAAGCCTTTCATGGCATCCTTTACCTGCCCAATTCGGTCGTCTTGCCGCATGCTTCCACTCACATCCACCAACAAAACAAGGTTGTTGGGCTTGAAGGTGGCCCGGTCAAAATCAGGCGGGTCGTTCGGCCTTGGTTCCGGCGGCGTTGCAGGACCCGGAGCCGACTCAGTCAGACTGTCCGTTTTTTCGTTTTCTATGGCATCCAGCCAATAAATTAGGGTGTCGGTTGTAAAAATCACCCGGCTTATTCCATTGTAGGGCAAATAACCGCCGGCCTCCACAGAAACAGTGTATAAGCCCATAGGCAAACGCAAACCGAAATTGCCTTTTGCGTTGGTATAAATTCCGGAATGGTTTGGAAAATCTACTCGGGCATTGGGTATGGGTTTTCCGGTGGCCCGACTTAACACCTTCCCCATTATGGCTCGATCGGCCGGAGCTGCCGTTCCCGTTTCACCAAATTGAGGACATTCCAACGCAGCATTCTCTGCCAAAGACTTAACCCTTCCCCGAACCGTTAAGCGAACCGGAACCGAAGACCCCGACAAAAAAAATTCTATGTTTTCTTCAAACGGACCCGTCTTTCCCGGATACACAAATACCCGAACCACTCCCGATTCGCCGCTTTCGATTCGACTGCGTGGCAACTGCAGCAAAACCCGACGACTGTGCTTGGGTGCTAAAAAATACTGACCACTCAACGAACCATTTGCAAAAGTAAACTCGGCCGGGGAATTATTCCAACGCTCAACCGTACCAAAATCGTAAACCGTAGTACTAAATTCTAAACTCTGTGCAAACAGGCTTATGGGCGAAAAAAGCCAAAACAATAGGCGAAGTGAATGGGCTGTCATACTTTCGTACCAAGGTAACTACCTTTGGGCATATTTTATGAAAACGCAATCAACAGAAGATTATTTTAACAACTTAAAAGAAGCCTTGCAAACCGAATGGATTGCCGAACAAGAAGCATTTACCCGCTTGTTGAACCAACGTAGTCTTCAAGACCGAATTGCCGAGGGCATAACCTGGTTTCCGGTTAAAGCCTCCCATGAAATGTTCCACCGCAACGCCTGGCTTTCGGTTTGGATTGAACGCAAAAAAAACCTGGACCAACACCATCAGTTTAGCAAAGGTTGCCTGTTGAAATTATCCTCAGGTTCCGGAAAATCAAATACAGAAATTAAAGGAATTGCCGGACGCGTAGAAACAAACGGCCTTGAGTTTTGCTATCTGGGGCGGGATTTGCCCCAATCCCTTTTCGATTCTGAATGGGTGCTTGATTTGCAGCCCGATGAAACTTCCTACAAAGCCATGCAAAACGGACTTGAAACCGTTAAAAAGGAGCGGAACAGCCCCCTGGCAGATTTGGTGCATAGCTGGATTCACGGAAACCTATTCCAAGAAAGGGAACCCATTCAGGCGAAACCCCACCCGGAATTAAATCCCGGGCAAGAGCAGGCCATTCAGCTTGCCCTGAACCAACAAGACTTCTTTTTTCTTCACGGACCCCCGGGCACCGGCAAAACCACCACCCTGGCTACACTGGCCTGGGAATTGGTCAGGAACCACAAAACCATTTTGGCCACAGCATCCTCAAATGCCGCTGCCGACAATCTGGCCGAGCAACTTCAAAAAAGGGGATTAGACCCCGTGCGCATTGGCCACCCCATTCGTATGAGCGAAGGAGTCCGGCCTTTGTCGCTAGACAACAGAATTAAGGCGCACCCCCGCTATTCAGAGGTGCTCAAGTTTCAAAAACGCTGCCAAATTGCCCAAAAGGCCGCCGAAAAATACCGAAAAAGCCTTGGTGAACGGGAACGCCAAATTCGCAACGCCGCTTTTCAAGAAGCTCGACTTCTTCAAGAAGAAGCCGATGCCGTAGAAGAATACCTGCGCGCCAAAATATTACACCAGGCAAGGGTGGTTGTAGCAACCCTAATTAGCGCCCAAACCGCCCTGCCAAGAAAACTACGGTTTGATTTGTTGATTGTTGATGAAGCCGCTCAGGCCTTGGAACCCGCCATCTGGACCGCCTTAACCCGGGCCCGGAAATTGTGCCTGGCCGGCGACCCTTTTCAACTGCCCCCTACCCTGCACGCCAAAACCGAACTTGAAACCACTCTGCTGGAAAAAGGACTCAAACTTTTCCCCGATGCCTCTTGCATGCTCCAAACCCAATACCGCATGCACCCTACAATTATGGAATTTCCTTCCCGGCATTTCTACGAAAATAAACTGCAGGCCGGTTTGGGCGTTCCACAAACTGAAGATTTTGGCCCCGCTGTTGAATTTATCGACACCGCCGGTACAGGCTTCGATGAAGCCCCGGGAAAATACGGCAAAAGCTTCCACAACCAGGGCGAAAGGGACTTGATCCGACGTTGGCTCCATAAACACCTTTGCCCCGATAACCTGGTCTTTCTTTCTCCTTACCGCGGACAGGTAGATTTGGCAAATCTTGAAACCTGGCCAAGCCTCAGACCTTGGTCTTCCATCGACGCCTTTCAAGGGCAAGAAGCCGATATGGTCGTGGTGTCCCTTGTGCGCTCAAACTCCAATAAAGAATATGGATTTTTGGCCGATGCCCGACGCTTGAACGTGGCCTTTACCCGCGCCCGTAAAAAACTGCTGGTCGTTGGCGACAGCTCTACCTGGGGAAACAATTCCTTTTTCTCGGCTTGGCTTTCATGGGTTGAATCCGCAGGGGGCTACAATTCCGCCTGGAACTTTCTTTCCGACCCGGAAAACTAATGCCGCTTTTTTCCTTCCCCTTTTGTTATCTCCTTGCCACTGCAAGTAGATTTTCAATCCCTTCAAACAAGGCCCTTCTCTGTATTTCTTTAATCTTGGGCTGAATACCTAAGATTACCTAACCCATACCGTATTCACGTTCTCCGCGGATGTACAGCCCCCTGAATTCCGCGAAAAACAATCTGAACTAAACCAATGAACACAATTTCCAAGACCGCATGAATGATACATATCTGGCCAACTTGTAGCACCTGAAGGCGGACAATTGGTTGTCCAGCACCAAGAACCGGAAACCACTGTCCAGGCGTTCCCCGATGCCCCGGTCTGATTCCAGTTTTGGTTGTTCCTAAGCGCCATTATGGCCGCGGTATTGTTTGAAACCACGGCATGGTCATACCCCGGAAATACAGAACCCGTTCGCAACCGTACCTGACTCGAGCCCTGAGATATCGTTTGAACCACCGCCGCCGACAAATAGCCGCTGCCCGCACCCGTGGAATCTATGTTCGTTTTTTGATTGGTTTGATTTCCTATGGTGCGATTCAATAACAAGGTCCAGCCCCCTCCATCATTAATCATATCGCAATACGTCTGAAATGCCTGCATGGGCCCCGTACTGTCAACATCTAAATAATACAACCCGTTCTGCAACCGCCCTGAATCATAAATGCGCTTGCAACTCACCGCCGGAAACTGAATACTGCCCAAATAAGGTGTGGTAAAACTCACCGAACTCCCGTAAGCAAGTCCAATTCCGTTGAGGGCAAATGCACGAACATAATAGGTCTGATTCGTTAACAATCCCGACAATGCCCCGGTGAAATTTCCGGTACCGCTACCGCTGTTCACCACCGTATGCGTGGTGTCCGGCAAGGGTTGGGTATTAAAACAAAATCCCCGTGCCGTTACCGGCAATCCCCCATCTGCAACAACCCTTCCGTAAGCCTGATGCGACGTGATGTTTGTAAAAACCGCGGAATCCGTTTGCACGGTAGGCAGGGTGGGCGGACACAAACCCGATGCCCAAGTACCCTGAAAATGAACATTTAAACAGCCTGTTGTTAAATTGAAAACGACCAAACCATCGGCAGGATTCGCTATGGCGTTCCTCTGCACCGTGGTTAGTCTGGGTACCAACAGCCCCCGACTGCTGTCCGCAAGCTCCATTACCGCCGAAGAATGAGGCTGTCCGGGCGGATTTCCTATTTTTACCCCCTGACCTTTGCTCACCATGGTCATTGCACAACAAACCATCAGTTTGCCTAATCTCCATTTGAGGTTCCGTTTCACTCTTTTTTTTAAATAATTCAACTCAAATGTAGAAAAAGCCGCCCAAGTCAAGCTGCCCCGTTTCAAATCTTAATATCTGGGAAACGCAAATAATTTCCCTTTACCACACCGCATCCGACGACCATCGCCTTTTTAACCACCAAGCCATTCCCAAGGTTACAAAAAACGAACTGCTCGCATACACCATGGCAGGAGCCATCACCGCCGCATGCGAATCCAAATGCGATTCCGCCAACAATATCGCCATTGCCGTATTATGCAATCCCACTTCAACACTGATTGTCATTGCACCGCGTGCCCGAACTCCCAACCACCGGCTTATACTGAATCCCAATAAAACGGCCAACCCATTCAACGCCACCATAAAGGGCAACAGCCACACCAACACAGCCGCCGACAAAAGCCCGTCGGAATTTTGACGCAAAGCCGCTAAACTCAAAATACTTAGGCCCATCAAAACGGGCGCAATAAATTTAATGCCCCTTTGCAGCCGCCCCGCCAGCTCTGCCAACACAGGTTTTACCAAAATGCCCGTGGCCACCGGCACCAAGGTCAACAGGAAAATTTCCAACATAATTTCAGCAAACGGTAAGGCAATTTGAGTGTTGGCCGACATAAATATCCACAAGGTCGCTTGCAGAAAAATCGGTATGGTAAATTGCGTCAAAAAGGAGTTTATCGATGTCAGACCGACACACAGAGCCAGATTCCCTCCCATCCACAAATTCACCAAATTCGATGTGGATCCGCCCGGGCAGATTGCCAGCAGCACTATTCCCACCTTGTATGCGGGTTCTATCGGCAAAAAAACGACCAGCAAAAAGGCCAGCAAAGGCAGCATCAGCATTTGCACCAACAAACCTATCAGCAAATTCCCCGGCTTCACCACCAGCAGAGTCAGCTCCTTCCAGGTCAAGCCCAGCCCCATAGCAAACATCACCATAAAAATGGCCATTCTTAGCAACCAGGTACTCAGCAAATCTGCACTCACGTAAAAAATTTGGTGGAAGGTACAAAAAAGAGCGCTCTGCCCTGTTTTTTTGATTCGGTATTTTTGGGGGCGGGATTCCGGCTTTCACAGGTGGTCCGCGGTCTTCAGGGGGCTGCCCTGCGGCTTTGCGGGGGCTCCTGAAGTCGCCTCCGCAGCACGCGGGCAGCACCCCTTCAGCCCTTGCGTGCCACCTTGTTCAATCCGGCCCGCAAGGCCGCATCAAACCCAAAATGGCCTTATTCAAACCGCATATGCTTCACTGATTCTCCCGAATCCCTCAATTCACGCAAAGATTCGATTCCAATCTTTAAGTGATTTGCCGCATGTGCCTTGGTTACCTGCTCATCGTTCTTGCTTGTTTTTACCCCTTCAGGTACCAAGGGATTGTCCGAGACCAACAACAGGGCTCCATGCGGTATCCCGTTGGCAAAACCCGTGGTGAATATCGTGGCGGTTTCCATGTCTATTCCACTGGCTCGAATGTTTACCAAATAGGTTTTAAAATCCCGGTCATGCTCCCAAACCCTTCGGTTGGTCGTGTAAACAGTGCCCGTAAAATAATCCAATTCGAATTTCCGTATCATCGCTGAAACCGACATCTGCAAACGAAAACTCGGCAATGCCGGAACTTCGGCCGGCAAGTAATCGTTCGATGTCCCCTCTCCACGGATGGCCGCTATCGGCAATATTAAATCCCCTACTCTTGTCTTTTTTAATCCCCCACATTTTCCTAAAAACAATACCGCCCTGGGCATTATGGCCGACAACAAATCCATTATGGTCGCCGCCATGGCGGAACCCATTCCAAAGTTGATGATGGTGATGTTCTCTGCACTGGCCGACTGCATGGGCTTTCCCTCGCCCATTACAGGTACTCCAAATTCCTCGGCAAACATTTGTACGTAATTCTGAAAGTTCACCAACAATATGTACTCCCCAAATTCCTCCAATGGCCTGCCGGTATACCTCGGCAACCAGTCTTTTACAATTTCTTCTTTTGTTTCCACTCTGCTTTTTTTTTCAAGGCAAAACATTAAACTCAATCACTGAAATACCCATTGCGTTGGTTGAAGGACTTAGGCTGCTTCCGGCCGGCAACCAAAATGGCAGCCTTGTTACGCCCCCCGAGGCATAGCCCCAATATGCCCGCATTACGCCCGCACTTCCGGTTTGCGAAGCAATTCCTACGCTGGAACGCTCTATGGTTACCGTTATGCCATCAACAATTACATCTAAACTTACGGTATTTATGCTGGGAGAATTGTTGTTGTTCGCCGCCAATGTGCTGTTTGATAATACCGACTCTACTTTCCAAACCTTAGCCGCCGGAACGGTTCCCGTTGCTGTAAGCAACAACACTTGATTGAATTGCAAATTGCCCTGAGCATGCAGCACTATTTGCATCAAACAAGTCAATAATACAAACATGGCCGACCTCATTTTCATCGCTTTTTATTTTTCAAAGTTAAAATGAATTCTTAAACCCTCTTTTAATATTTCATTGATAATAAATAAGAAAATGTTCCCTTGCCGTATTTTACAGATAACACAAAACGCTTATTTATTAGCTATTTATGGTAAAATTTAACTTTAAATTGATATAAATTGTGTTAATTTCGTTAGCATTTTAATAAAACCTGCGATGCCGCGAATTATTTATTTTCAGGGATTTCTTTTCTTTTCCGTTTTCCTGTTGTCCAACAATGCCTCTTTTGCTCAAAAAGATACCTTGTTTTGGTTCGTAGCCCCCGAAGCCATTCAAAGCCATGGCGACCGTCCCATCCTTTTTCGTTTTGCCTCCTACAGTCAACAGGTCTCCATTTTGATTGAACAACCGGCCAACCCGAATTTTCCACCCATGACCTTGAACCTGCAGCCCAACGCTGCTACCTCTCTCGATGTTACCTCTTGGATCAATATGGTTGAAAACAACCCCCCAAATGCAATTCTGAATTATGGATTCAGAATCCGTGCCACCGCCGAAATTACCGCTTACTACGAAATCGCTACCAGCTGCAATTGCAACCCCGATATTTTTACCCTGAAAGGCAAAAACGCCTTGGGAACCAATTTTTTCATCCCTGCTCAAAATTTTCTTGCCAATTGGAGCAACGCCCGTTCCGGATTTGATATCGTCGCTACCCAAAACAACACTACCATCACCATTACCCCCACCAAAAACATTGTAGGCCACAATGCCAACATTCCCTTTACCATTACCCTGAACGCCGGGCAAACCTGGAACGGAAGGGCCGCCGGATTCGGAACCGCCGACCACCTGGAAGGTACTACTGTGGTCAGCAATAAACCCATCGCCATTACCATCAACGACGATTCCATGGCAGGGACACCCTACGGGGGTTGCGCCGACATCATGGGCGATCAAATTGTGCCGGTTTCCCGTGTAGGTGATGAATACATTGTGGTTAAAGGATACCTGAACGGCCCCGATAAATTTTACGTTTTGGCCACTGCCAACGGCACAAGCGTCTCTGTTAACGGTTCCGTGGTGGCCAATTTAAATGCCGGGCAAACCTATGTCCATACCCTTAGCAATCCCGTCGCTTATGTTACTTCCAGCCAACCTACCTATCTGCTCCATACCACAGGTTTTGGCTGCGAAGTTGGAGGTGCCCTGCTCCCCACCATCGAATGCACCGGTTCCTCCAGCATCGCGTTTACCCGCTCTACCAACGAATTTTTTGCCCTTAATCTGTTGGTTCAAACAGGAGGTCAAGGCAGCTTTACCCTAAATGGAAATCCCGGCCTGGTTACCGCCGCAGCCTTCAGTCCCGTTCCCGGTTCTAACGGCGCCTGGATGTACGCCCAAATTAACCTTTCCAATTCCGTTCCCCAAGGCCTGGGCTCAAGACTCAACAATGCTACACACCTTTTTCACATGGGTATTGTCCACGGCGGTGCCTCATCCGGATGCCGATACGGCTACTTCAGCGATTTCAATAAATTCCAATTCAACCTGCAAACCCTTCCTGCCGATACAATCTGCGAGGGAAGCCCCTTTCTTCTATACGTGGCTCCCATCAACGGAACCACCTACAATTGGACAGGACCAAACAACTTCACCGCCAACGGAGATTCCGTTACCGTAAACCCCGGCCAATTGATTCACGACGGTCTATACATCATCAATGGTACCGTAGGTGCCTGCCCCGTTGAACCTGATACCTTTGACCTTACCGTAATCCAAAAACCTGCAACCCCACAATTGCAATACAATAACCCCCTTTGCGACGGAGACATTCTTCAACTGCAATCTACCCTTCCTCAAAACAATACCATTCAATGGACCGGCCCCTTGAATTTTACAGATTCCATTTTTAATCCTACCATCTCTAACGTAGATTCAACCCATTCAGGAACCTATTCCGTTCTGGTGTACGATGCCTTCTGCCCCAGCGATACCGCCCACATCAATGTGCTTGTCCATCCTGTTTTTGCTCATACCCAAACTCCTGTAATATGTCAGGGCGATTCTATTTTGACTCAAACAGGCTGGAAAAAAAACGCAGGAACCTATGTTGACAATCTAAACTCAATTTTTGGTTGCGATAGCATTGTTACCCGACAACTTACCGTTAATCCTACCTACAGCTTTACGCAAAATCCTTCCATTTGCCGCGGTCAATCCTACACCCTGCCCAACGGTCAATCCGTAAGCAATGCCGGTAGTTATACTTCTGTTCTTTCTACCATCAAAGGCTGCGATAGCATCATTACTTCCTTGCTCGTGGTCAACGATACCTTTAGGGTAGCACAACAGCCTTTTATTTGCTCCGGCGATAGCCTTCTTCTTCCAAATCAAAATTATGCAAAACAGGCGGGAATTTATTCCGTCACTCTGCAAACAATTCGTGGTTGCGATTCTACCGTGGTTGTGAATTTATCCCTTTGGCCTGTGTACAATCAACAACAATCCGATTCCATTTGCCAAGGGCAAAGCTACACCTTGCCAAGCGGACAAACCGCAACTCAGGCAGGAGCATACATTTCCAATCTAAACTCCATAAACGGCTGCGACAGCATCATTACCACCACTCTACACATCAATCCCATCTTTTCAAGTACGCAAAATCCCGCCATTTGCGAAGGGCAATCCTACACCCTTCCTCATGGCCAGGTTGTATCTGCTGCGGGCTCGTATGTGTCAAACCTAAATACTGTTTTTGGCTGCGACAGCATTATCACAACCAACCTTTCAGTGAACGATACCTTTTTGGTAAATGTTCCGGCACAAATTTGCCAAGGACAGTCCTATACCCTTCCAAACGGCAATTCGGTTCAGGTGGCCGGAAACTACAGCGTTACCCTTCAAAGCGTTTTAGCTTGCGATTCCGTTGTGCTAACCCAACTTGCTGTTGCTCCCGTTTATTCGATAAATACCCAGGCTACAATCTGCCAAGGCGATTCTTTGCAATTGCCGGACGGAAATTATGTGAACTCGCCCGGCTTCCATCCGGTTACTTTAAACAGCAGCCAAGGCTGCGATAGCCTTATTACCACCCAAATAATTCAAAATTTAACCTATCAAACAACCGAAAACCGCGGATTTTGCCAGGGCGGTTCATTCATCCTGCCCAATGGACAACAGGTTTTTTCTGCAGGCAACTACGGAACCATTCTTCCCAGCATGTTTGGCTGCGATTCCTCCATTCAAACTATTTTGATTCAATGGCCTGTTCACAACCAAAACCAAACGGTGTACCGTTGCCAGGGTGAATCTTATACCCTTCCCAACGGAACATCGGTCAACACCCCCGGAACCTACACCTCGGTGCTGCAAAATCAATTCGGCTGCGACAGCAACATCCATAGTACCCTTGTTCTGCACCCTATTCATTACCAAACCCTTGATGTTGACATTTGCCAAGGTCAAAGCTTTTTTACCGCCTCCGGCCCTAAAAACCAATCCGGCACCTATGTAGATTCTCTGCAAAATACTTACGGCTGCGATTCTGTTTTTGTTTCTGAATTAACGGTACATCCAAGATTCGAAGACACCCTTACTTTTTGGCAATGTCCTGATTCCGCCCGTTGGATTCAAGGCATACCTTACTTTGGTTCCATAACCGTTAAAGAACACCTAAGCACCGGAATGGGATGCGATTCCATTACCTGGTATCGTTTGCTGGAAATTCCTGTTGAGCCCCATGTTCTTCCTGAGGTGGCACGCATTTGCCAAGGCACCATTAATTACTCCCTAAATCCTAGCATCGATTGGGTCTGGAATCCCGGTGGCTCGGGACCCGAAATTACCATCGCCGATACAGGCCTGTACACGGTGCGTGGTATCAATTCACATGGCTGTGTTATTGAAGACACTGTCTGGGTTCGAAACGGCTGCGATCCCAGCCTGTACATACCCTCCATTTTTACACCCAACGGCGACGGCGTAAACGACTTTTTCCGCGCCTATGGAAGCCGCATTACCTACTATAGATTGGAAATTTTTAACCGCTGGGGTGCCCTTATTTTTACTTCAAACAAATTAGATGAAGGCTGGGACGGTAAACACCTAAATCTTCCCTCTCCGGTAGGCGTTTATACCTACAAAATCAGTTTCGAAGTGGAAGATGACCTTCCCTTTGATACGCTTCCCCGTGTCGGAATGGTGGTCCTTTCCCGATGATTTGTTCTCATTTCTGCTTTTTAACAGCCACTATAAAAACAAAAAGGAAATTTTAATTTCTCTTTGTTCTTTATTAGGCCTGTTCATTTGTTTGAAACTCTTTTTTCCCAACGCTTGCTTTTCTTCTGCTTAACAGTTTATCAACATGTTTTCAATCTTTCATACACGCGGAACGGCTTATTTATCTATATCTTTCTTCGTTTTCAACATTTTCCATGAATTGTTTATAAGCCTTTGTTCCTTCGCAATTCTATTTTTTTTTCGGCCTTGATTTGTTCATTTTGTGCTTGCATTTTATCTAAATTTTCGTCCTTGAAAAGTTGCAATGTTCATAAGGTTCTGCCCTATACGTTTACCTTTGTTTAGCAAAAATTTTCACTAGAACTTTTCAACAGCTTTTGCAACCTCTATCAACCATTTTAGTATGAGCAACAACATGCCCACCCTCGCAATAGGCAGCGATCACGCCGGTTTCGATTTAAAAGTGGAACTGTTGCGGTACCTGCAATCCAAAGGCTATATCGTTTATGATTTCGGAGCATTTTCCCCTGAACGGGTGGACTATCCGGATGTGGCAAAAATCGTTGCCCATGCTGTTTCTGCTCAGGAATATGGCTTTGGTATTTTAATTTGCGGAAGCGGTCAAGGAGTAAACATTGTGGCGAATAAAGCAAAAGGGATTCGCTCTGCTTTGGCATGGAATCCTGAAATCGCTTCCCTTGCTCGTGCTCACAACAACGCCAATGTTCTTGCCCTTCCCGGGAGATTTATTGATGCAGAACTTGGTATCCGTTGTCTTGAAGCTTTTTTAACTACGGATTTTGAAGGTGGGCGGCATGCAGAAAGGTTGAATAAAATAGAGTTTTAACTCTCGTTTGGATTTTCCAATTCGGTCTCAAAATAGGAATGGAAAAAAAGTTCAATTTCTTTGGCTGCCCCTACAGTTTTATGGAATTGAATTCCTTTCTTAAAATACAATACGGTTGGAAAATGTCTAATCTGCATGTAGGTTAAAATTTCAACAACATCTCTCGAATCTCCGTTCTCATGAACGATTCCCAAATCAAAGTTGACCTCTTTTTTATTCAAATAACAAAGCAAAATGGCATAGTAATATTCCGCGGTAGCTCTTTCCGAATAATGCATGCTAGCTGAGTCAAACTCTAAGGAAGTTAACACTGCCACTCGGTCTCCTTTTATAAACTCTTTGTATTCCTCAAGGGTTTTTAGCATTCTCATAATTAAATTTCGTCTAAGTCGTGTCTAAACATTAAATTAAATAAGGTACTTCCATCTGCAAGTCCTTTGTGTCTTTCTACTGCCACCCCATATTCGTAGCGAATTACGCATGGCAATTCCGTGATGCCTTCGTACTTCAACATGTCAATTTCAATTTTATTTTTCCATTCTATAATAAAAAGACCCACCAGTTCTTCGGGATAATACGCATTCAAAAAAGCAGTATTTTTTGGGTCTGCAAGTTCATTTATCGCTGTATTTACCATAGATTGGCTGTTTGCCAACCTTATTTTGTTTAACTCACATTCCCAGCATCCAATTCCATTGGGCAGGGAGTACATAACCACAGCCAAGGGTTGACGAATAAACTCGTCAAGGTTTGAAAGGTGTAAATACTTCATAAATTCATTCTTATACCAGCACAACGGCAGAAAAGCCCTGCTTGGTATAGGGCCCGAATCCATTTAAACTTGTTTAACGGAATGAACCGAATCAGCGGATTATTCTTCTTTAAAATAATCCAAAATGGCTGTTTTAATAAAGCGATGTTGTTGTGCCGGGGTCAATTCCGGAACGGGGCTTAAGAGCTCGAAATGCGGCCAGCCATCTGCATCGCGGCCAACAAATGAATAATAGCCATAGGGAATGAGCAATGAGCAAATGGCAACGTGCAAGCACTCCATTTTTTGCTGTTTGTTCAATTTTATTGGGCCCAATCCAATTTCCTGCAAACCAATAAGCATTAAAACGGCCTCCAATTCCGGATTTTCGCCCAATACTTCCTTAAGACTTTTAAGAAGATCAGCCCATTCAGCCTGAAAATCCAGGTCAGGCTTGGTCTGAACGCGCATGAATCAATTGTATAGTTGCAGCGTTTCCCGGGTGGTCTCACTGGGAATAATGCGCACAACCGTTTGGCCCACCAAATCCGCTTTTTTGCCGCTAACGTTTAAAACAACTTCCAAAGGCAAATCTGAAATGGGATCAGTATGGGTGTAACTTACTTCGCCTTTGGCGTCCGAAAATTTGGTAACATCAACAATGCCGGCACCATTCCCGGTTTGAATAAAACGGACTTCAGCTTCTGAAACTTTAAAGCCTTGTGAATCTAAAACCGTTACGATAACTGTTCCCGGTGTAGGTTCCTCGTAACACCCAAAAGTGCTGATAGCGAAACCAATTGCAAGAAAAAGAATGGATATTGTGCGGTTCATAGCAAGAAAATATACATAAAGATACATATTTATTTAAATAGAATAATCCCGACGCTGAATTATCTTTGTTCCAAAGCAAGTCAATGGAAGCCCTTCTTACGCAAATAGCCCAGCTCATCCGGTCCTCAAATCTTAAGTCGAAAAACGATTGCGAAGATTTTAAGCGCCTTGTGCTTGGAAAGAATGGTCTTATTCAATCGGCCATGAACGAGTTTAGAGCTTTGCCCGGCTCAGAAAAACCCAAATGGGGTTCCGAATTAAACCGATTAAAGGCAGAGGCAACCGACTTGTACCAGTCTGCTATTGACCAGCTTGATTCAGAAGTTGTACTCCCCTGGAGCGATATAACCCTGCCTTCGATTCCGTTGCCGGTTGGCAGTTTGCATCCGCTAACTCAAGTTGAACACGAATTAACCGCCCTGTTTGCGCGTATTGGTTTTAGGGTTGCTAAGGGGCCCGAAATTGAGGACGATTGGCATAATTTTACGGCCCTTAACTTTCCGGAGAATCATCCGGCCCGCGATATGCAGGATACTTTTTTCATGAAAGGAAATCCGGAATTTCTACTGAGGACCCATACCAGTGGGGTACAAATTCGCACCATGCTGAGCCAAAGACCACCCATACGCATTGTGGCACCGGGAAGGGTGTATCGCTGCGACAACGATGCAACCCATAGTCCGGTTTTTCACCAAATTGAAGGGTTGGTGATCGACAAGAACATCTCCTTTGCCGATATGAAAGAGGTTTTGTACTATTTCGTGAAGGAGTTTTTCGGAACCGATTTCGAGGTTCGTTTTCGGCCGAGCTATTTTCCATTCACAGAGCCCAGTGCCGAAATGGACATAGGACGCCGGATCTCAAAAGATGAAATTTCATGGATGGAGATATTGGGTTGTGGAATGGTTGATCCGGCCGTTTTGGAAAATTGCAACATTGATCCTGCAGAATATTCAGGTTATGCTTTTGGCATTGGTATAGATCGGTTGGCCATGCTTCGGTACCAAATCCCGGATATTCGTCTGCTGTACGAAAACGATGTTCGGTTTTTAAGTCAATTTTAACCATTTAGGTTTGGCTAAAAAAAATCATTCTTTTTGTAGAATATCAATATTTTACAATAAGAAAAGTGCGATTTTATTCTCTTGAGAATCGCGTATTTTTTTATCCTTTCATATTAGGACAAGCCAAAGCCCTGAGTTATTCATTCACAGCCGGATGTAACGCTTTCCTTTTGGATTTGGAATTTGCATTCAACCGCAAGCAGGGTATGAAATCGTTTTTTTGATTTTGTGGTTTAGGTTTTGAGAGCGGCAGGGATTGACGAGGCTAGCACGCAATGGTTTTGGCGGAAGTTAGGCAGAGCTGAGCAGAGCGACTTTAGGAGCTACTGCGAAGCCTGCCTAACCCGCCAAAAGCAGCGGACTAGCCCGGAAAGCCCGTCAGCCGCCCCAAAAAAATGGACAATCTTGGCCGCAAAATTGCTGTTTCATCGGCCTAAGAAGACCAGTAAAATGGCGATGTCGGAAGGAGAAATGCCGCTGATGCGCGATGCCTGCCCGACGGTTCTTGGCTGTTGTCGGCTGAGTTTTATTCGGGCCTCCATGGATAGGCCGTGGATGAGCATGGGGTCGAAATCGCCGGGAATTTGGACGTATTCCAGTCTTTTGATTTTTTCGGCGGTGTCTTTTTCGCGTTCCATGTACCCGGCGTATTTGATGCGGATTTCAGCATCGGTTATGGATTCGCTTGAGCGCAAGCTAAGTTCCTGTTTAACGCTGTTGCTGGCCAAAGAAATGCCGCTTAGGTCGATTCCGGGCCGTGCGAGCAGTTGAGTCCAACGGATTTTTTGGGAAATTGGAGCGCTTTGGATTGATTCCAACCAAGGATTTATTTCGTTGGGATCTGCGCTTTTGTTGCTTAAAAAGGCATGCAAGCTGCTGCTTTCTTCCCTTTTCTTTTCAAGCGCTTCCAAGCGTTGTTGGGAAATGAGGCCGAGTTTATTTCCTAACGGGCTAAGGCGTTCGTCGGCGTTGTCTTGGCGGAGTAAAATGCGGTATTCTGCCCGTGAGGTGAACATGCGGTAGGGTTCGTCGGTGCCTTTCAGGATGAGGTCGTCGATGAGTACGCCGATGTAGGCTTCATCCCGGCCAAGGATTATGGGTTCTTCGTTGCGTATTTTTTGAACGGCGTTTATTCCGGCCATGAGTCCTTGGCATGCGGCTTCTTCGTAGCCTGTTGTGCCGTTAATTTGGCCTGCGAAAAAAAGGCCTTCAATGGGTTTTGTTTCGAGGGAGAGCTTAAGTTGGGTTGGGGGAAAATAATCGTATTCGATGGCGTATCCGGGACGGAACATACGGGCATTTTCAAGACCTTGAATTTCGCGAAGGGCCTTCCATTGGACGTCTTCGGGAAGGCTGGTGGAGAATCCGTTTAAGTAAATTTCTACGGTGTTCCAGCCTTCGGGCTCGATGAAAAGTTGGTGTCGGGTTTTATCGGCGAAGCGGTTTATTTTGTCTTCAATGGATGGGCAATAGCGAGGGCCCAGGCTTTGAATGGCTCCGTTGAACATAGGGCTTCGGTCGAAGCCGCTTTCAAGTATTTCGTGGACCAGCGGGTTGGTGTAGGTGATGAAGCAGGGGAGTTGCCTGTCGGTCAGGTTTAGTTTTTCGAACGAAAAGCAGGTGGGGTTTGTGTCGCCGTCTTGGCGTTCTGTTTTGCTGTAGTTTATGGATCGGCCGTCGATGCGGGGGGGAGTTCCGGTTTTCATGCGTCCGGAGACGAAGCCCAGGGAAACGAGTTGTTCCGTAATTCCGTATGCGGCGGGTTCTGCGGCACGACCGCCCCCGTAGTTTTTTTCTCCGATGTGAATCAGGCCGTTTAAGAATGTTCCGGAGGTAAGGATTACGGTTTTTCCTTGGATGTAGTTTCCACGTGCAGTGCAGACTCCCCGAAGCCTGTTGTGTTCAATCCAGAGTTCTTTAATGGGTTCCTGCCAGAATTCCAGGTTAGGAATGTTTTCGAGGTATTGCCTCCAGAGGTCGGCGAAGAGTTGTCGGTCGTTTTGGGTTCTTGGGCTCCACATTGCCGGGCCTTTTGAGCGGTTAAGCATGCGGAATTGCACTCGAGAGCGGTCGGACACTTTTGCGGAAATTCCGCCGAGAGCATCTATTTCGCGGACGATTTGGCCTTTTGCAATTCCCCCCATAGCGGGGTTGCACGACATTTGACCAATGCGCGACAAGTCCATACTGACCAGCAGGGTATTGGCTCCGCGGTTTGCCGCCGCCGCTGCGGCTTCACAACCGGCATGTCCGCCGCCCACTACAATAACATCAAAAAGCTGCAACATAAAAAATCAGCAAAGCCGTTTATAGGATTCCGGAACCGGAAGCCAATGCAAAAGTACGCATGCTGAACGAAAACATGGGCCTTTCGCCTTTAATCCGGCCGCACAAAACCAAATTTCAAATAAAATAGGGCAAGGAATTGTCAACCAAGCCCTAAACCGACCAAATGTTCCACGTGGAACACAGGCAAAACGATTTAACATAGGAATAGGGTTTCGAAGTTAAAAATCAAAAATGCCGGCGTAAAACAATCAAATTCATACAGGGTTTTCCGGTTGTTCCACGTGGAACACAGGGCTGAATGCTTTGTAGAAACTGGGGTTTTGGCTTTTTCAATTCAATTATTCCTTGCCTTTTTCGCGAATTGAAGTACAAGGGATTTTGCCTTATTCAGGCATGCAATTGAGTTCCTGCCTTTAAAACCAGGCGGAAATCCCCGCTGTAATTTGAGCATTGTGCGAAACCTCGTTCCCTGACGCGTTGCGAAAAACAGGTTGAAAGCCATAGAAGTATCGAGCCTCAAGCCGGAATAGAAACGAATCCCAGCCTTTGAAATTCAGGCAGAGACCGGAGCCAAGCACATGGAAATCCGGCGACTGTGTTTGGGTTGAAACCAATACACCGTTCTTGTCACGAAAGTATTCTACCCTTCCTGAAACAGAAAAAACCTTGGTCATGTTGTACCGCACAATTCCATTCAAATTGTACCACAGGGGATACGAGGTCTGTGCAGTGCTGTCTTTTTTCATTTGCAGGCCAATGTAGGCACTGCCTGTAAAATCCCATTTGTTTGATGAATGTATAAGAAAGAAATCTGCAAAAAACCGGGTTCGGAAATCCGGAGTGGAATCCGACTCTTCATCGCCAAGGTAGGTGTTCCAATTCAACAGCGTGCTTTTATTAGGACGGTATTCCAATTGAACAGCAAACGCTTTTCCGGAATTGTATTCGGTTATATTTTGCCAACCATTGATGGCATATAAGCTTAGGGTTGCCTTTTCAGACAGGGGCAACAATGCCTTTATGCCGGTTAAATAATAGGGAACATTTTCTGCCGCCAAGGAACGGGAATACATTAAGTGGTCCTTCGACAAATAGGATTCGTTGGTAAAAGGAGAACCGATGACCCCCGCAGTCAACCAGCCTCCGTAATTTTTTAACGGCTTTACCCCTATGCTGGCCTCAAGCAAGAACTTTAAGGGCACCGGCTCCTTGGCATGATTTACCATCATAAATGTACCATAACCGGCCACCAGTCTAGATTGAACCCGCGATGAACGGTACCTTAAATCCAAATAAGTCAGGTTGACGTTCATTTCGTTGTGCCGGGCCGAGGAGGTCAAATAAGCTATGTTTTTATCTGCCGGAGCAGAAAAGTTGTAGGAATAATACAAGTCAGTAACTCCCCCTATGCTGATGTTTCCCACATTTACGCCGGCCAAAGTATCAATGGTGGCCGTATTGGCGACCTGTGCCCGTTGATTTAAGGGTAGGAACAGGAACAAAAGGGCACTTAGACCACCGAGTGCCGACCGAAAAAATTTTGTTTTTAAAGGAGTTTTTTTCATTCAGCAATATTAAATATTTATCGCCTATGCAGGAGTCCAATGTTCAGATGCCGTTTTTCAAGACCCTCCTTACGATAGGTGCAGCACAGCCGGCGAAGGATTTTTTCGGGAATGGTTTGGATTGCAGCCGGGGAAATTTCTTTGTTTCCAAATCCATTCAAATCACAGAAAAACAAGGAAAACGGCCTACCCGGCATTGGATTTTAGGGTCTGGCATCCAAACAAAGCTCTTCTGCCCGGCGCATCGCCATCCTATCCATTTCGGTTTTGTCGTTAAAACCCAACATATGCAACAACCCATGCACCATAACCCGGTCTAACTCTTCGTCCATGCGAAGCCCATTCAATTTCGCATTTTCTTTCACCCGATCTACCGAGATGTACAATTCACCCTTTAACGGGTCTTCCGGTATCCGCTCCCGCATATCAAAAGTGATGATGTCGGTGTACTCGTCGTGGTTTAAATGCTTGCGGTTCATTTCCAACAAATCATCGTCCGTCAAAAATACAATGCCAATATTTTCTATTCCCTGCCCATGCTGTCGAACACAATCTTCAAGCCAGGCTCTACGCTTGCGCAATCCCCTTGCCCTCCAACCAAAACTCGAGAAAAAATAAATCACGACACCCGAAAGATTAGGTCTACCTGCCGACCCCGGTCGGAAAACAGCAATTCATCGCTCAACCGACGCATTAAAAAAATCCCGCGACCACATTCCCGCTCTAAATTCTCGGGCAAGGTCGGGTCTGGAACGCTTTCCACGCAGAACCCGGGACCGCAGTCCTTTACTGTAAATCTCAATGTGTAGTCGCTGTAGGCATAGAGCAGGTCAAATTCGGGCGAGCAAGAACCGGGGCAGCCGTGCAAGATGGCGTTGTTGCTCGCCTCGGTCATGGCAATCAATACATTTCCTAAATAATCGGTTGATATTCCATGCACATCAAACAAATGCTGGATCAACATTTCAACGGTGCGCAGCGATTCTGATTGGGCCGGCAAGGTCAGCAGGCCGGATGACTTTTCAAAAACAGGTGGAGTAAAGCTCATGGGCGGGAATAATTGAAGTATTCAGAAACGCGTTGTTTGTAATAGGGTTTAAACGAAGGATTGGCAAAGCGCAAAAACTCCGTTTCATTTTGGCGCTTACGTTGGTATTCCTGAATAATTTGTTCAGGAAGCTTCCAGTCTTTTAGGTTTTCGTTCGATTCTCTTTTTTCATCCTGGTCTTGCTTTCTCAAGGCTTTTTCAGATTCCATCATGCGGCGGGTAATTTCTTGTTGCCTCAATAAAGTCTGGGCATTAATCTGCTTGTTCAATATGTCTCGCTCGGTTTCTTCCATTTTTTTCATCATCTCGGCCAAGCTCTTCCGCCCCTCTTCGCTCATGTCTTTCATCATTTCTTCCATTTGCCGGCGTATTTGCTCTTGCTCGGCCGCCATTTGTGCCAGTTGTTTGGATTGTTCACCCCGCATGCCGCCCTCGCCTTGCCCCGGTTTGCCTTGCTTGTCGTTCTTTTCTCCCTCTTTTTTCTCTTGCATTTTCTTTTGCATTTCTTCCATTTTCTTCTGCAATCCCAACTGCCGCTTTATCATTTCTTGCATTTGTTCGGGTTTGCTGTTTCCGGGCTTGTTGCACTGGGAGCCGCCCGAGGATCCCATGGAGTTCATTTGCTGTTGCATTTGGTCTAAGGCCTCGCTCAGCATCAAGGCCAGGTTGTTCAAGCCGGTCATTGCTTCTTGTTGCCTTGAGGCGGTAACCGGATACATGCGATCAGAACCCGCATCCAGGGCCGACTGCATTCCCCTCCGAACTTTCAGCAGTTCTTCCATGACTACGTTTTCAATGTCGGGAACGCGCTTGCTCAATGCCAACAAAGAATCTTCCACCTGCCGGGCATCGGTAATAATTCCGCGTTGTTTTCGCAACACCTCGCGCATCAATCCGTCGCTTTGCCTCCCATCCTTATGCTGATTCAACAAGGCTTCTTGAGAAAAACTCAACTGCAACACATTGTCCAGCAGCAACCTTAAATCTTTTATGTTTTCACCCTGTTGGCCCGCAGCCATGCTTTGTTGCTGTTCTTTCAGTTTCTGGGCCTTCTTTTTCATTTTTTGAGCGGCCGATTTTTGCTTTGGACTCGCCTTCTCCGGTTGATTTTTCTGCAAGTCTTCTTCGGCATCGTTCATCTCTTTTTCGATGTCTTCCATTTCTTCGGCCTCAGGGTCAATCTCGTTCGGTTTTTCCAATTCTTTGTTTTTTTGGTCCAATTCTTTCAGTTGATTTTTCAGTTCTTCGGCTTTTTTATTCAGTTCCGCTTGTTTCAGGGCTTTTTCTTCGTTGTCTTTGCCCTTTTCCTTTTCCAATTCTTCCTGTTTTTTGGCCAGGTCTTCCAATTGTTGAATGGCTTCTTGCAAACGCTGCTCTACTTCAAATTGCTTGAACAGTTCTAAGGTTCGGTCCAGTTCGCGTTCCACCTGTTCGTTGCTCATTTCCAGTTCGTCCATCATTTTTTTCAGGTCTTCCTTGGAAATATTGTCCATCAATGCCTCTAGCTTTTTCAGCATGTTTTCAAGCTTGGAATCCTTCATTTCATTAAGCAACTCCTCGATTTTTTTCTGCTTGTCTAAAATTGATTGCTCTGTTTTCGATATATTTTCGTTTCTAAGGTTGTTTTCCTTTTGTTTTTCCTGAAATTTCTGCATTTCTTCCTGCATTTTCAGGCGTTGTTGCAGCAAGTCCTTTAGTTGTTGTTTTTCTTGCCATGCCGGAGTTTTCTGGCCGAGCATTTCGCGCTTTAGTTTTTCGGTTTGTTGGTGCAGGTTTTCAAGTTCTTTTTGTTGCTCTTGCATTCCTTTTTGAATGGATTCGCTTGCCTCTTTGCGTTGGTCAGCCACTTCTTCCCGGCTTAAAATGCGGTGCCGCACCACAGGAGTCCGAGCCGATTTAGGTCCCATCACCCCGTCGTTGTCCCAAACCACAAAACAATACGCCAATTCTTTGCCCAATTCAAAGCCCAAATCAATTAAATCGACCGGATATTGAAAACCGAACAGAGGGTCTTTTCCCGGAACCGGCAAGGCCAAACGTTTCCATTGTGCAAAGGGCAGATTGGGGTCTGCACTGTAGTAAAAGGCAATCCGGCTTAAACCATGGTCGTCTTTGGCTTGGCCCAAAAACAAAATGCGCGAAAACGCCAGGCTGTCGGCCACCGACTCCACCCGAATTTCCGGGTACAAATCCGGCAGCACTCGAACAGAGTACATAGCGCTGTCGGGCTGTTTGTATTTTTCGTTGCCGGCCTTCAAACCCAGGTTAAAGGATTCCATAGCCCGCCGGCCAAAGCGAACCTTGTTTTCTGGCCCCGGATTCAACAGTTGAGTGCTGTCGTTCCAATACAACCACACCTGCCGGGCATCTTTCCAGAGCAATTCCCATTCAATTTTAGTTCCCGCAGGCACCGTCATGTCTTGCGGATTTAACAGTTCCTCGTCTTGCATGTTCAGGTATGCCGGATAATCCAGCTTCGCTGTCATGTTCAGCAGCAAAGGCCGAGGCAAAACAGACAAAGTATAGGCCTCTGTTTGGTGGTCGCCCGAGCTTAAAAAGAAAACCTGGTCGGCAGAAGGGTTTTTAAACACAAAGCTGAACGAGGTTTCGCTGAGTTGCTGCATGCGGTAGGCCGCCCCGCCAATGTGCAAAAACAAAACCTCAGGTAGCTCATTTCCGGCTAATTTTACCTGCAATTCAAAGTCTTGATGTGCAGGAGTCGCCAGGGTTCGATTTAATATCTGAACCCGATAAGGGGGCGGCGGCAGATACACCTGCCGGTAATTAAACAAGCGTTCTGAACCTTGGGTAATGGCCTCGGGGCGGGCAATCCAAAGAATGCTCAGCATCAATGCCGGAAACAGCAGCCAAGGAATACGCCTGCGGCTAATGCTAAAATCTACAGCCCGGTAAAAGGCAAAAGGACTCAGTTGCTCTGTGCGTTGCTGAATGGAAGCCAACAGCAATTCAGGGTTGCCCTTGCCGCTTTTCAGCATTTCTTGCAGTTGCAGGGCATTGATAAGGCGGTCGCCTACCCCTTCAAAGTGGGAACCAATGTTCAGGGCGGCTTTGGAATAGCTCATGCGACCACGCAACCGGTACAGCGCAAGCAGGGGCCGCAGCACATAATACCCAAGCAAAGCCAGGTTACCGAACAGCAGAGTGAAAAACATGGCAGCACGCAGCGGCCGTTCAAAACGCCCCAGGTATTCTGAAAAAGTAAAAAGCAAAAACGCGGAAATCCCCAGTCCTAAAGCAAACAATCCACCACGCAGCAGTTCGTTCAGGTAAAACCTTCGAATGTAGGCTTCAAGTTTTTGGTGCAGTTCAGTTTCGGGCAGCATAATTCTTTAACAAATTTTAAACGAATAAAAGGCCGGGCCGGTTGCAATATCAGGCAAAAAAAGCAAGTTTTTATTCAATGCTCTCATTCCTAGGGACATAGGGGCAAGTTTCAATATAAATTTGATTTATTGGGGCGGCAGCCGGGCTTTCCGAGCTGGTCCGCGGTGGGCGGCCGGGCGGCGCACAGGCAAAAGGAGCTTCCAAGGTCGCTCTTTTGCCTGGCCGCCGCCATCGGCCGCCCCCCTTGCGGGCTCAGCTTCGTCAATCCCTGCCGCAGGCCTCTCAAAACGACTACCAACACAAACCGTTTAGCTCTTGGGTTTTTTGGCGGAGCGTTTTTTTTGCCGCACCAAATCGTAGCTGTGCCGAATCAACTTAAGCAGCAGGTCGGTCGGAAGCCCGGAGGCATCTACCGTATTCCAATGGGTTTTGTTCATGTGCCAGCCCGGAACGATTTGACCGGGCCAGGCATCCCTAAGCTGTAAAGAACGCTGAGGGTCGCATTTCAAGTTTATGGTTTTTTGCTCCCATTCTACGTCCATCAAGCAGAACATTCCCCCCGGATTTTTAAAAACCAGGGTTCGGTTGTCGAAGGGAAATCCCTCGGTAACTTCGTCCAAACTCAGGCAAAACTCGCGAATTTCGTCCAAATACATTACAAGGGAGTTAAAGGATACAATACAGGCCGGCTTGGACTGGCATCGTTTTCCCAGCGCAGCACCGACAAATGGAGCAAATACAATCCGTCTTCTACTTCGTTGGGCACATAAATCATTTCGGTGATGCTGGCCTTGGTTCGGGGAGCCTCCGGGTGGTTCCAAAAACCATGATGCACCAACAGTTTCCCTTCGTCGCTTTCCCGGTCAACCGAGGGCAAATCCAACAACAGGTGTTCTATTCCGGCTCGGCGCAACAGATCCCCGCAATCGGGGTGCAAATATGGGGGATTGGAGCCTGAATAGTCTTTCCGCAATTTGTCGCTTCCGTTGGGCAAAGTGCGCAAAACCAAGGCGGTTATTTCGGGCGATGTCAGTCCTGCTTGAAGTTGTTCGGGCAACACAACCCGGTCTAGGCCTACGGAAGTAGGCTCTATGCTGATGAGCCGTGCCGGATACCAAGGCGAAGTCAAGGCCAAATAGGCGGGCTGCACCCCAATGTCAATGTGTCCTACGCTTTCCGTATGGGTGCCATGCCCATGCGGATTCATAAATACATCACGGAAATTCACCGGGGCTCCCGCCGCTACCGAACCAATAAATTGCTCGGTTTCAACGGGTTGAAAGCGCAAATCAGAGGCCCACCAGGCACGCGGATGTTGGCCATTTGGGCCCACCGGGATGCTAAGGTCATACGGACACAGTAAATCTATTCGATACCGTGCTTCCGAGAGTTCAAGGATGCTGTGCAGTTCCATTTCACTAAGGTAGAATTTTCGTGCGACAGGAAAACGGCTTGGTATGGCCGGGTTGGAAAAAAAGGGTGGGCCGCTTGTACTTTTTACTTGTTCGCCAGTTGCCCGCAGGCGGCATCAATGTCTTTTCCGCGGCTTCGGCGCAAGCTAACCCGCACTCCGCCTCGTTCCAAAACATCCATAAACCTCCGCGTTTGTTCTTCGGTGCTGGCTTCAAATTCGCCACCCTCAATGGGGTTGTATTCAATTAAATTGACGCGGCAGGGAACAGAACGGCAGTACCGTTCCAGGGCTCGGGCGTCTTCATCGGTGTCGTTGTACCCGCGAAGTAAGACGTACTCATAAGTGATGCGGTTTCCGGTGGATTCGTAAAAGTGCAGAACGGCATCGGCCAGCATATCCAGCGAATTGCTGTCGTTGATGGACATAATTTTGCTGCGCTTTTCGTCGGTAGCGGCATGCAGGGAAAGGGCCAGGCGGAACCGCACCCGGTCTTCCCCCATTTTGTAAATCATTTTTGCTATACCGCTGGTGCTTAAGGTGATACGCCGTGGCGACATGCCCAAACCATCGGGATGGGTGATGCGGTCGATGGCTGAAATTACGTTTTTGTAATTGAGCAGCGGCTCGCCCATGCCCATAAAAACGATATTGGTAAGGGGAGTATGAAAATGTTCGATGGCTTGTTGCCTGACTTCCACCACCTGATCGTAGATTTCGTCGGGCATTAAATTGCGGGCCATTTTCAGGCGGGCAGTGGCACAAAAAGAGCAATCCAAGGAACAGCCCACTTGGCTTGAAATGCAGGCGGTCATGCGTTTGCCTTTGGGTATCAATACCGACTCAACCACCTTGCCGTCGTGCAAAGAAAGTGCCGATTTCACGGTGCCATCGGTCGATTTTTGCACGGTTTTAGGATGCAGGTGCAGCAAATCAAAGTGCGATTCTAAAAAGGCCCGGAGTGGCTTTGACACATTGGTCATTTGGTCGAAATGATGCACATGCTTTTGCCAAAGCCATTGGTGGATTTGCTTAGCGCGGAATGCCGGCTCGCCGCGCTCGGTAAAAAAGGCGCTTAATTCCTCCAATGAAAAGCTGCGGATGTTTGGTTTTGAGGCCATAGGCCTACAAACTTAGTGTTTTTCGATAAGCCCCTTGGAATAGGCGTAATTCATCAACTCGGCGGCACTTTTGCAAGCCAGCTTTTTCAGAATGTTTTTCCGGTGGGTGTTGATGGTATGGGGGCTCAAATGAAGCCGCTCTGCAATCTCCCTTGAGGAGCGGCCCTCGGCCACCAGCGTTAGTATTTCCGTTTCGCGTTCCGACAAATTTTCTTGGGTGCCGGGGCGGAATCCGACCGCCATTTGCCGGGATTGCTGGATTAAAATTTCAACCACCGAAGGAGAAAAAAACCGAACACCGTTGGCTGCCGCATAAATCGCTTCGGTTACTTCCTGAAGCAGGGCTTCAGAAGTGAGCAAGCCCACCACTCCCACCTTATGAATGTGGTAAATCCATTCGGCAGATTTGCCGGAGATTAAAATGGTAGGTACGGCCGCCAACAATTCTTTAACCTGAGCAGGGGTTTCGGTTTCCGAAAACAACCCGCCAAAGCGATCGTCCAACAGCAAAACACGCACCTGTTGTTCCCGACAGTAGTTTAGCAAACCGGGAGCCCCCTCCAATTCCGACAATTCTGTGGCCAGGCTAATTTCACCAAAGGCCGGCTGCTGAAGGCACAGAGACTCGAGTGCATAGCGCATCAAGGGTTGCCGAACGGCAATATGAACGTTGGGCTTTTCATTCATTTTGCAAAGGTGAGAAATTCCAAGCAGACAGCAATTTAAATTGTGTGAAAATCACTGATTTAAAGGGGTGAAACAGAAGAACGGTTTTTTTAAGCGCATTTTATCACCTAAAAAGGCTGCATTCAAATCCAAGCCTTCGGGGGATTTTCGAAAACCCAATCCATAATTTCAGAGCAGGATTCTTGAAAAAAACCTACCTTTGAGGCATAAGATTTTTTTTATGCGCTATCTGCTTATTCTAGGCATATCCTTGTTTCTTTTTGCTTGTGGTGAAGAGGCAACAGAGCCGATGCTTCGGTTTAGAATGCAGCTGGATTCTACCCAGCAGAGGTTAAATAATATTGGAGAACCGGCCATCATGCCGGCCCAAAACCGGGCTCAGAATCCTAGGTTCAATGGCATAGCAGTGCATTACATTGAACTGGCGTCAAGTCCTTATACGCTTTTAGGGCAGGGCAGTGTATTGTATCAAACCGCTTCCACAAATCAGGGGGGCAGCCAGGCCATTTTGTTTGACAGTTTGGTAATGGTAAACGACAACGAGGTGTTTTTTGAAATTCCGCTGAGTCAGGTGCCTGCCGGCAATTACACTTGGATTCGGGTCTCGTTGGCCTATCAGAATTACGACATAACATTTCAGGTTGGGCCGCCCCAGGTTCCGGTTGCGTTGAGTGGCACGGCCAGCATCGCCAGTTTTATCGGTTACAACACTTACATCAAAAGCCACACAGTAAAAACAATATCGCAGACATTGAACAGCAATAAATTGCAGGGGTATTGGGCATTTGAGGCCAGCATTCCAGGCTATCCGGCGCAGTTGAGTTTCGGGCAAGCCCCACCGGGGGCCACCACGGTTCCGAATCCGTTGTGGCAATCGAGCCCCATACCGGCGGGAAGCTGTGTAGTTACTGGTCCTTTTGATCAGGCCTTGAACATTAACCCACAAAGCAATGGCGACATTGAGGTGGAAGTGAGTTTATCGACCAACCAAAGTTTTGAGTGGAAAGAAAGTGGGGGCAACAATGTGTACGAGCCATTGGCCGGGGATACGGTGGTGGACATGGGCATTCGGGGATTGGTTTCGCGGGTGGTGTATTGATGGCAGAATCGGCCCTATTTGAAAAAAGTGGGGGGGTTTAGCACCCTGCCGCCCGCGGCAGGGATTGAACAAGGTTGCCCGCAAGGGTGGCGGAGCCTGGCCCGCGCGGCGCGGAGGCGACTTTAGGAGCCCCCGCAAGCCCGCTGGGCCAGCCTTCCGCCAACCGCGGACAACCTGTGAAAGCCCGACCGCCGCCCCCTAGGTTCAACTGTTGCCGATTCGGAAACAAAATAGTATCTTCGAAACGATGAAAACGGCATTGAAGCGACCTTTGCTTTTGATTTTTTTGATGGCCTTGGCCACGGCATGCAAGGTGAACGCCCCAATACCGGGAGCGGAACCGCCCTGCCTGGGCAAACTCGACCCGGGATTGCTTTGCCCGGCGGTTTACCAACCCGTATGCGGCTGCGACGGAAAAACCTACAGCAACGATTGCACCGCCGAAGCCGCCGGGGTGTTGCGTTTTACCCCCGGGGAATGCCCCGCCGATTCCAATGCGGCCCCTAAATGAATTGATACGGGAATGCCTGAAAGGCAGGGCAGAGGCCGAAAACGAACTGTACGAGCGGCTTTCGCCGCCGATGTTTGGAGTTTGCTTGCGCTATGCCCCCAATTCCACTGAAGCCGAGGACATACTTCAAGAGGGCTTTATGAAAATGTTTCTGCATCTGGAAAGCTACCGGGGTCAGGGCCCGCTGGAAGCCTGGGTGCGGCGAATAATGGTGCATACCGCCCTGGAACGCTATCGGAAAAAGGCTCTGCTGACCGTAGATGCACCGGAAGAAGACGGACAAGAATGGCAGGTGCCGGCACCTGCTTTTGACGAAAATTTGTCGGCAGAAACGCTGCTGGAACTCATTCAAGCATTGCCGCCCGGATACCGGCTGGTTTTTAACTTATTTGCCATTGAAGGTTATTCGCACAAGGAAATTGCAGAGCGTCTGCACATTAGCGAAGGCACTTCGAAATCGCAATTGGCGCGGGCGCGGCGAATTTTGCAGGAACAAGTGGGTCGGTTGTATGGATTTAAACCCCATGAGCAGGAAGGATGAGCAGAGAGCGCATGGATGAGATGTTTCGCCAGGCCTTTGAGGGCTGGGAACCGGCGGCACCGCCCCGGCGACAAAGCTTTGACACACGCTTGCGTTCGGCTTTTTTGTCGTTTCGGGCCCAACCCCGCCGTGGTTGGAACAGCGTTAGAGCTGTTGGAAGGGAGCAAATGAAACAACGCTTATGGCCGGTATTGGCTGTATCCATTGCGTTTTTGCTGGCCATGATTGGCGGATTGTCGTTGCCCGATTCTCCGGTGCCGCCCTTCAAAGCCTTACCGGGAATGGGTTTTATTCCGGAAGGGCCCAAGCCGTTTAGCGGAACGACCAATCTATCCGTTTCCACACGAAAAAACGGACTTAGGGCGACCGGGCAAAGCAGAAAAGCCAAACCAAATTCGCAGTCGGAGGCCCTGGAACCCCTGGAATTTACTAATGCACCGACAGAAGAGCTGTTGCAGGCGAAAGGTTGGAACCCCGTAGAAATTACACATCAGAACCCCTTGAAACTAAACAGAATGTTGGTTGATTCCTTGCCTGAAATACCGGCCGAAGTGTTAAACATTACAGGGAAAAAGGACTCAAGGGTGTGGCGAATGGATGTTGGTTTGGGATTGTTCCGGGAATTGAATGAATGCCGCTTCGAAATGCCACAGCAGATTTCTTTGGCCAAGAATTCCGGGGCAGAACCGGCCGCAAGCAATCAATGGATTCGCTTGGGAATTCGAAGTCGCATGGGCGAAAACGGAACCTGGTTATGTGGTTTCAGCCTGAATTTGCAGCAACACGACTTTTCACGCGCTCGCCTAAGTTATGCCCCAATAAATTCCCTGGCAGGCAATCCCCTACACAGCAACATTTTTTCGCCCTTAGGCCCTGTTTCGGGATTAAGCATGGAAATAAACTATTTTGCACCGGAAGGCGACAAACAATACCTGAACGCAGATTCATTGCTGGCAGGGGCATTGCAGGGGCTTAGAGTAGAACGAGCTGAACTTTCCCTGGCTTTGGGATTCAGCATCGGGTCGAAGCACAGAGGCACAGAAGGCCCTTCTTTGTGGAGTTGGCAGGCAGAGGCCGTACTTTATCCGGGTTGGTTGGTAATGAACCGAGCCACAGCCTACAATGAACATTCCAGGGCTGCCGTTGGCGAGATTGAAGGATTAAACCTGTTTACACTTTCGGCTTCCGTGTATGCGGGACTTGTTTATACGGCACCTTGCGGACTTTCCATGCAGGTTGGCCCGGCCATTTTTACCCGGCTTATCAACCAAAACACACTGAATGGATATTCCGGGTTGCCTATAACGCTGGGATTGCAGGCGGGGCTGGGATTTTAATACATTCGGGTGCGAAATTTTTCAAGCCCATACCTTTGTGAGCTTTGCGCCGACTTGGAGACCTTAGCGGTAAAAAAAACATCAAGGCTCAACCGCCATTTTTTACCACAAAGAAAACCATGTGGGCGTAAAGGACGCAAAGAGGCCTAGTCGAAGCTCCCTTGGTGGCTTGTGGTAAAGAAAAAAGAGCAGGGAAATGAAAAATTGGAAATCAAGAAATCGTCAGGCTTGCCCAAAATCGTTGTATTTCTGCTTTACTTTGGTTCATGGTTTTTAGCAGCATTGTTTTCCTGCTGTACTTTTTGCCCCTGTTTTTGCTTTGCTATACCTGGGCGCCCAAGCGCATGAAAAACGGGCTGATTTGCTGTTCAGCATTGTGTTTTACAGCTGGGGGGCTCCTCGATTTATTTTTGTTATTCTGGGTAGCACCTTCCTGGACTTTCACTTGGTAAAATGGATGGATCAAGCCCGCGAGGTCTGGAAGCGAAAACTGGTTTTGATTGCCTCGTTGCTGTTGAATTTGGGGCTTTTGGTTTACTTTAAGTATTCCAACTTTTTTATTGAAAATCTGAATGCTGTTTTAGGAGCTTTTGGCGTTCAGGGGATACATTGGATCAAGCTGATTCTGCCCATTGGCATTTCTTTTTACACTTTTGAAACCATAACCTATGTGGTGGATGTATATCGAAAAGTGCATAAGCCCCTGAACAACTTTTGGGACTATCAGCTGTACATCATCTTGTTTCCAAAGTTGATTGCGGGGCCCATTGTTCGCTACCATGATTTAGCCGGGCAAATTGAAGACCGCAGTATCGAAGAAACCCCCGACAATCGCCTGCAGGGCTTGTATCGGTTTGGCCTGGGACGGGGAATCCCCGTTTTGGATTTTCACCGGTATTTTCTGGAACAAAAATCCAAATCGAAATACCCCCTGTACCCTCAGTTTGGGATTCATTGGAGCGAATATGGCATGGCTTTGGCGGGCGACTCCCTGATTCGGAGCATTGAAGCCCATTGCGGATGTAGGCTTCCGCGCGTATTTTGGAAGGAAGTTGTGTGGAAGAAACCCGAGGGCAACGATGTAGACATTGCTCAGGGAATGAATTTGTTTTGGGATATGCCCTCTTTTAAAATGGCTTATCCAAAGCTGGAATTTGAATCAGAAAAAGGGAAAAGAAGGCCTGGCGTACTGGTAGTTAGCGACAGCTTTTATTGGGGTTTATTCAATTTTGGAATTTCTAGGAGTTTTGATCCCGGGCATTTTTGGTTTTACAACCACGAGGTTTATCCGGAGCATTTTGAACGACCAACCACCGTAAAACAATTGAACTTGGTTGAGGAGTTGAATCGGCACGATGTGGTAGTAATTATGGCCACAGAGGCCACGTTGCCGCGTTTGGGTTGGGGATTTATTGAAGCGGCGGCACAGGCCCTGGAACAGGAGGATGAAGGAGGTGCCCCCGGTGGTGTAGAAGAGTAAATCGAGGGTTTAGGCAAAGGTGGCCAACCAGCCCTCTTTTAAGCAATCGGGGTGGTGGTGGTCAAGGCCGCCCATGGAATTTGGGGTACGGTTTCGGCCCATGGGTGAAATCAGGGTAATGCCGGGGCGGGCGCCGCAAACTTGAAAGGCCGAGCTCAGGGCCTTTCCGACGGCTTCAAGGTTCAATTTGTAGCGCTTAAGGCTGGAGTGGGCCGCTTCAGTACTGCTTAGAATTAGAGCCAGGTGGTCTTGCTTTTCAATCCATTGGGGAATGGATTGGATTAGGGCCAAATCTTCGGCAAGTCCTCCGCTTTGGTTGCTGAATATTTTTCCTGAGGAGGGGAGAAGGCCATTTTGTTCAAGGGCATAATTGGCCAGGGCACGGTGCTGTTGGGGATCCATGCCTGAATAATTCAAAGGTTGAAACGATTCCACCGGACCCAAGGATGGAACAGGCGTGTTTTCATGCAGGTTCCAACCGTCCAAATCTGCGATGTGCAAAGCAATTCCGCCGGCGAATACCACCCAGAGGCGGGAATTGCTTTTCTTTTTTGGGTCGCGCAGAGTTTCGGCCGAGGCCAAACCGGGGGCCAAAATGGCTGCTGCTCCAATTGTTGCCGTTTGGCGCAGAAAACGACGGCGGTTCATCATAATTGGCAAGCTGTGTTTTAAAAAACAATGCAAGGTACGAAATTAGTGGGCTTCAGAAAAACCTTTGCCGGGTTATCTTGGTGGCCTGAGCCACCAATTTTCTTACCTTTGAAACAAAAAAATGAACTCTTTCCGAGGAATTCTTCTGCTTTTTTTGTTCCCTATATCCCTTCTAGGTCAAGGAGTGCTGATTTCAAACCAATCCACAAGCCCGCATGCAAGTGCAGGATTGGAAGTCAATTTTAACGACCGGGGTTTGCTGATGCCCCGCTTAACCACCACACAGCGCAACGCCATCGCCAATCCTGCCGTAGGCCTTCAAATTTACAACAGCACCCTGCATTGTGTTCAGGTGTATTTTCCGGGGGGGTGGAACAATGTTCGTTGCGATTGTACCGCACCACCATCGGCTCCACCAAGCATAACCGGGCCGGCAAATATTTGTCCGGGCGACACAGGTATTCAATTTAGCATTGCCCCCGTTTCAGGTGCTTATGATTACACCTGGACGGTTCCCAGCGGCTGGCAAATTACTTCGGGCCAAGACAGTTTAAACATGAAGGCCTCATCAAACAGCAGTACAGGAAGCAAAATCATATCAGTAACAGCAAACAATGGCTGCGGAAGTTCAGCATCTACCTCCATTACCGTAAACAGCGTATTTGTAAATCCCGGCATCGTGGTTCCGAATGCCATTTACCTTAATTCTCCGGCCAACTTTAGCAGCCAGCAAACAGGCGGAACGTATCAATGGAGCTTTGCTTCGGGCAATCCGGCCAGCAGCACCTCTGCAAATCCCTCGGTTACCTGGAGTCAAGCCGGCAACTACAACGTCATTTTAACCCGGACTTTAAACGGCTGCTCGGCCACCGACTCCGTTCAGGTAACGGTGATCAATTGCGTTTACCAGTCGGGTAGTCAAACCTTTAATGCCACATCCACAGGCCCCAACGGAAACCGGCAGATGTTTGTGGTAGGGGCCTGCACCACTTCCGTATCGCTTGAAGCTCGCGGTGCAGAAGGCGGTGGAGGGGGCGGCAAAGGAGCCCGCATGATTGGTACGTTTTCTGTATCTGGCGGTGACACCCTCGATATTCTGGTAGGGCAGCAAGGCTTATCTGCACCCAATTCCGTTGGAAATGGCGGTGGTGGAGGTAGCTTCGTGGTTAAGCGCGGTACCGGCTTGCTCATTGCCGCCGGTGGCGGTGGAGGCTCCGGACACAACAATTCCTTTGGAAACAACGCACAAAGCCACGGAGTCACAACAAATACAGCTCAAGCAGGGATGTTCACCGGAGGCGGTGCAGCAGGCAGCAACGGCAACGGTGGAGCCATTGGAAACTGCAGTGGTAATCTTTGCAGCGGAGCATGGGGAAATGCCGGTGGCGGAGCCGGTTATCTAAGCAGTGGAGGGTCGGCCCCAAGGGTGAATGGTGGGCAAGCCATTGTAAGCGGTGGAGTAGGGGGCAATTCCACCGGTGGTTTCGGCGGCGGCGGCGGCGGCGACACCTTTATTTATGGCTGCCAAAACGGAAACCACGGTGGTGGCGGCGGTGGCGGTTACTCCGGCGGCGGCGGCGGCGGCTCCAACTGCAACGGCGCCGGCGGCGGCGGCGGGTCCTACAACACCGGAACCAGCCAAAACAACAGCACCGGTTTCCAGTCTGGTCACGGACAGGTTATTGTTTCCTGGTAAAACCCCATCCGAAATTTCTGTAAGGCATCTGTGTTGTAATAAAAACATCAAGGCCCAACAGCCATTTTTTTACACAAAGGCATCAAAGGGAGCCGCAATGTGCGCAAAGAAGCCGGCAATCTCCTGCATACCCTCGCCATAACTACATTTCCTCTTTGCCCTTTGCCCCGACATGGTGTTTGTGGTAAAAAAACGCTTTGGTTTTGAGGCGGCCGGGGGCGGGATTGAAGTGGGTAGCACGCTAGGCCGAACGTGCCGGGCCCGCGAGCTGCGGAGGCGACTTTAGGAGCCCACGCAAAGCCGCTGGGCCCGCCACGTTTGGACGCGGACTAGCCCTGAAAGCCCGAATACCCCCCAAAAATCAATGCTGATGCCCCCCCGGCCCGTGCACATGCCCATGCTCCAGCTCTTCCTCGGTTGCGGCACGTACTTCAACCACCTTGCCGCTAAAATGCAGGTGTTTGCCCGCCATCGGATGATTAAAATCCACGGTAACTGCTTCCGGCCCACGCTTTACAACCCTGCCGGGCAGTGCATTTCCGTCGGGATCCTGCATTTGAATGGCTTCGCCCTCTTTCACATATTCTTCCGCAAAACGCCCTTTAATCATAAAGGCCGTCAACGGCAAATCTACCACAGAATCTTCGTCAACAAGTCCATAGGCCTGCTCCGGACTTAGCTGAAAATCAAAGGAATGGCCTGAAACTTTCCCATGCAGGCGAGATTCAAACTCGTCCAGCAAATGCCCGGAACCGAACAAAAAGTAAAACGGCTGAACCTCAGTCACGGTTTCAACCAGACTTCCGTCCCCAGCCTCTCTCAGTGTGTAGGCAATACCCACAACAACATCATTTTCAATAATCATAGGGTGGTTTTGCTCAAAGGTATGATTTTCCTCAACGTTGCAATCTTTATTTCAATCGCCGGGCAGAACCCTGTTGGCACCCCGCCGGCATTAAAAATTTAGGGCTGAGTGGCGTAAAGTTGAGCATTCTGCGGAAACCCCATTAAATCAAGGGTTGTGCTCATACGCAACTCGCCTTCTTTCAGCGTCTGAATATCCCAAGTTGTGGTTTGCCCTTGCCCTTCCACTATCAGCTGTTTCTCATCGGCCGTCAGCGACCAGTTTCCCGCAATCTGAATGGCAACCAAATCAAGGTCAAAATTTCCTTCCCTATCCATAATCAGTGACACCGGTTGCCCTTGCGACACCAAAGGCAAGACATCCATGCCCAGTACAGTCAGCGACTGCACTTCCCAAGGTTTTTCCACCAAAAAGTCGGTGGTGGATTTTTCGCAGGAGCTGAACAACAACCCTACCGCCAGCAAAATAAAAGTTAACCGAATTTTCATACCCATTTGCAAATATACGAAGATTTTAAGAAATCCGCAAGGGTTTCAATATTTTTTTTGGCGCCTATTCCTGCCCTCACTGCAAGTCCTCGGGTGCCGGGCTGGCAGGGCTGCGGGCTGCGGGGGCTCCCGGTGGTCGCCTCCTCGCTCCGGCCCTGCCAGCCCGGCACCCTGTGGGCTTTCCGTATCGGTCAGGGGCGCAGCGGCATCCAGGCTACCGGCCTCGGTCTATTCCCTTTCGGCATGATTATTCTGCGGTGCAGTAAACCAATTATGTTCACAACTTGTTCCTAAAATACACATCTTCTCTTCAAGTTTAAATCAGGCCAAATGAATGTTCTAAGCCAAAATTCTTTCCAAAAAACAAAGGTGGATATGCAATCAGGTACAAAGATATTTCTAAATTTGCGGGCATCTTAAGTTACAACAGAGGCATGTCAAAAACCATACACTTAAAAAAAGGCCTTGACATCAGATTGGTGGGAGAGGCGTCCAAGACGCTTGAACAGGCTACTACCCCCGAAACCATTCTTATAAAACCCACAGATTTTGTGGGGATTAAACCCAAAACCCTGGTTCAAGCGGGCGATGAAGTATTGGCCGGAACCCCTTTGTTTTTCGACAAAAACAATCCGGCCTATCGGGTGGTTTCCCCCGTTAGCGGAGAGGTGGTCGAGGTGGTTCGTGGTGCCAAAAGACTGTTGTTGGGCATCAAAATTCTGGCCGACAAATCCGTTAGATACGCCGATTTACCCAAAATTGATGCAGCTCAGGCCGATGCCGACAGCTTAGCAGAATACCTGTGTGCACATGGAGCCTGGGCTTTCATTCGCACGAAACCTTTTGATGCCGTTGCATTTCCGGACATTAAACCCAAAGCGGTTCTGGTTCCTGTTTTTGATTCTGCACCGCTGGCTCCTTCTGTCGAGTTTCTGCTGGAAGGCAAAATGGACGCCTTTAAAACCGGACTGGATGTATTAGCCAAGATTTCCGGTGCGAAAGTGTATGTTACCAAACACGAAAAGGTAAATTCAGCAAATTGGGCCAACCAACTAAGCGGGGTTGAACAAGTGGCTTTTAACGGTCCGCATCCCTCCGGCAGCGTCAGTGTTCAAATGCACCATATTTCTCCACTTAACAAAGGGGAATTTGCTTGGTACATTCAAGCCGAAGATGTTGCCCGCATTGGCACTTTGGTGTCTGAAGCCCGTTTTGATGGTAGCCGTCGAATTGCTCTTACAGGCTCTTGCATCGAAAACCCCCTATACCTTGAAACGATTCAGGGAGCCAGCATCGCTTCCATTTTAAAGGGACGCAATTTGGCAAGCACAGAGTTTGGAAACCGCATCATCTCGGGAAATGTTTTAACCGGCGACGCCGTAGGCGAAGAGGGATACCTGGGATTCTATCATCATCAGGTAACCGTTATCCCCGAAGGCAAACACAGGGAATTTTTTGGATGGGCCGCCCCGGGTTTTGATAAGTTCAGCCTTTCAAGAACCTTCTTTACCTGGCTTACCCCATCAAAAAAATTCAACCTAACCACCAACATGCATGGCGAACACCGGGCTTTTGTGGTTACCGGAGAATATGAAAAGGTGTTCCCCATGGATATTTATCCCGTTCAATTGCTAAAGTCCATTCACAACGGCGACATTGAACAACAGGAAAATTTGGGAATTTATGAGGTGTCACCCGAAGATTTCGCCCTCTGCGAATTTGTTTGTACCTCAAAAATCGAATCGCAAAGTATGGTGCGCGCTGCCCACGATTTTCTGTACGGCGAATTGGTAGATAGCCGCAAAGAACCCGTTCATCATTAATCACGATACAAAAACAGATTTGGTAGTATGAAACCCCTGAAAAGAATCGTTGAGAACTTTGAACCCCATTTTGCCGAAGGAGGAAAATGGAGGAAGTATTGGCCCTTGTTTGATGGCTTCGCCACCTTTTTATTCACTCCCGGCCATGCCACCCACAAAGGAGCTCATATCCGCGACGGTATAGATTTAAAACGCACCATGTCAATGGTGATTTTGGCCATGGTGCCCGCCCTATTGTTCGGAATGTACAATGTTGGTTATCAGCACTTCCTGGCCTTGGGCGAACAAGCCGCCTTCATGGATATGTTCCTGTATGGAATGTGGAAGGTGCTTCCATTGGTGGTGGTTTCGTATGGTGTAGGTTTGGGTGTTGAGTTTGTATTCTGCATCATTAAAGGCCATCAAATCAATGAAGGGTATTTGGTTTCCGGCATGTTGATTCCTTTGGTGTGTCCTCCCGATTTGCCTTTGTGGATGCTCGCCTTGGCAGTAATTTTTGCCGTAGTTATTGGAAAAGAGGTGTTTGGTGGTACGGGCATGAACATTTTGAACGTGGCCTTAACGGCTCGGGCCTTTTTGTTCTTTGCTTATCCGGCCGACATTTCAGGAGATAAGGTTTGGATTTCTGGCGTTTCTGACCAAGTGGTGAATGGATACACCGGTGAAACGGCTCTGGCTCAGTTTGCTAAAACCGGTGGAGAAGTGGCGGCAATGGGCGGTCAATCTTTTGCATCTCAGGCTGATTTTTTGTGGGCTGGCTTTATCGGTTTAATTCCGGGGTCGGTTGGCGAAACTAGTACGCTAGCCATTCTAATTGGTGCCGCCATTTTAATGATTACTGGCATTGGAAGCTGGAGAATCATGGCATCTGTTACCTTGGGTGGATTGGCCATGGGGTACCTGTTGAATGGATTTAGCGGCATTTTCCCCGACAATGCCTACCTGGCCATTCCTCCTTATTACCATTTGATTTTTGGTGGTTTTGCTTTCGGAGCTGTGTTTATGGCTACCGATCCGGTAACGGCATCGCAAACTCCCACAGGAAAATACATCTACGGATTCTTAATTGGAGTCCTGGCCGTTATAATTCGCGTGCTCAACCCCGCCTATCCCGAAGGAATGATGTTGGCCATTCTTTTTATGAATGTTATGGCCCCCTTGATTGACCACTATGTGGTTCAAGGAAACATCAACCGCCGCCTGAAACGTTTAAATGTTGCAACCCATGGTTAATAAAGAAAGCAACAGCTACACGCTGATCTTCTCAGCGGTGCTGGTCGTATTGGTGGGCGTATTGCTCACTGTGGTTTTTGAAATCACCAATGCGCCATATGAAAAAAGTGTGGAGATGGAAAAACGTCAAAACATCTTATCTGCTGCCCTTGGCAAATCCTTGACCCGTGAAGAAGCCGATGAACAGTTTGATAAATTCATCAAACAATCCAAAGTGTATAAGGCCGATGGGGCCGAAGTTGTAGGTATAGATGCCTTCAATCTGGATTTGGCTAAGGAAATGAAAAAACCAGAGGCCGAACAAATGTACCCCATGTTCATCTTTCAAGACGTTTCCACCACGCGTTACATTCTAGGCATGAGAGGAACTGGCTTATGGGGTCCAATTTGGGGTTACATTGCTATTGAGTCAGATTTGAATTCTGTTTACTACGCTATCTTCGACCATAAAGGTGAAACCCCTGGATTAGGAGCTGAAATTAAACAAGCTATTTTCCAGGATCAATTCGCCCTCTCCAAAGGGAAAAAAATATACCAAGAATCTGAATTTCGAGGGGTATTTGTTGAGAAAAAAGGCAAAACTCCCGAAACCAGTGAGGGGTATAAACACGTGGTAAATGGTATTTCTGGAGGTACAATTACCTCTGACGGCGTCAATAATATGCTTCAAAAATACCTTAAAGCCTTTGATGCTTTTATTAAAAAGTCTGGACTTCCCTCAACAGCCCAACAGGCTAATTTGACCTCAAACGTAGTAATACCTTAACCATGAGCACGGAAACCATCGCAATTGAAAAGGTGCGGAAACCGCTATTTACCGCCAAAGACCGGAAGTTAATAACCGATCCGCTGAACGACGACAACCCTATCACTGTTCAGGTTTTGGGTATTTGTTCCGCACTGGCTGTAACGGTGCAAGTAAAACCAGCTTTATTTATGTGTTTGGGCCTCACTTTTGTGGTGGCTATGGGCAATTTCGTTATCTCTCTGATTCGAAATTTAATTCCAAGTCGAGTGCGAATTATCGTTCAGCTCGTAGTCGTAGCGGCCTTGGTTACCGTGGTTGATCAGGTTCTAAAAGCGTATGCTTACGATGTAAGTAAAGAATTATCGGTTTTTGTGGGGCTAATCATTACAAACTGCATCGTAATGGGCCGCCTAGAAGCTTTTGCTTTAGCCAACAAGCCTGGGCCCTCTGTTTTAGATGGAATCGGTAATGGCCTTGGTTACTCCCTAATTCTTGTGGCCGTTGCTGTCGTTCGCGAATTATTAGGAAGCGGTAGCATCCTCGGATTCCCAATCATTGGCCAATGGGCTCTAGATCTTGGCTACAAACACAATGGATTATTTGTTCTTCCTCCTATGGCATTAATCATGGTGGGTATTATCATTTGGATTCAGCGCAGTAAGAACCAAAAATTAATCGAAGCCAATTAACCTTAAGTTCAGCATTACCATGGAACTAGTAAACATATTTGTACGGTCGATTTTTATCGAAAACATGATTTTCGCCTATTTCCTAGGCATGTGTTCCTATTTGGCGGTATCAAAAAAGGTGAACACCGCGGTAGGACTTGGCATTGCGGTAATCTTCGTGCTGGTCGTTACCATCCCCATCAACTATTTGCTTGAAAATTACCTACTTAAAGAGGGAGCGCTTGCTTGGATGAGCAGCGACCTTAAAAAGGTTAATCTGGGCTTTCTTTCATTCATTATGTTTATCGCCGTTATTGCGGCCGTGGTACAATTGGTTGAAATGGCCGTTGAAAAGTTTACCCCTGCATTGTACTCCTCTCTGGGCATCTTCCTTCCGCTTATTGCAGTTAACTGTTCTATTTTGGGCGGAGCCCTGTTTATGCAGGAAAAAGATTTCCCAAACCTGGCACAGGCCACCGTTTACGCCACCGGAAGCGGTGTTGGCTGGGCTTTGGCCATTGTTGCCATTGCCGCAATTCGTGAAAAACTTAGATACTCCAATATCCCCGCACCGCTTAAAGGCCTGGGAATCGCGTTCATCCTTACCGGTTTAATGGGAATCGCTTTCTTAAGCTTTAGCGGCATCAAAATATAATCTTTACTGTAGATACATCCTATGAGTGCTAGTTCTATGACTCTTTTGATTGCGGCGGTAGCCGTTTTTCTAACCATCATCATTTTATTGGTTGCCTTGCTGCTGTACGCAAAAGCCAAACTAACCCAGTCCGGTCCGGTAAAAATCACCATCAACGGGCAAGAACCCATTGAGGTTTCAGCCGGAAGCACCCTGCTATCAACCCTGGGGAACGCTAAAATTTTCTTGCCTTCGGCCTGTGGCGGCGGCGGAACCTGTGCCATGTGCCGCTGTCAGGTCATGGAAGGCGGCGGTGACATTTTGCCCACCGAAGCCCCCTATTTTTCACGAAAAGAAATCAAAGAAAACTGGCGACTAGGCTGTCAGGTTAAGGTGAAACAAGACATGAACATTCAAATTCCGGAAGAAATATTCGGAATTAAAAAATGGGAATGCGAAGTGGTTTCCAATTACAACGTAGCCACCTTCATCAAAGAATTCATCGTTCGTTTGCCCGAAGGCGAAAGCCTGGATTTCCAAGCCGGAGGGTACATTCAGATTGATGTGCCTGCTTTTAAAACCGATTTCAAGGATTTCAACATCGCTCCCCATCCCGAAGACCCCGCCGGTCCCGATAAATTCAAGGAAGATTGGGATAAATTCAACCTTTGGGATCTTACCCTTGACAGCAAAGAGCCCATCTTCCGTGCCTATTCCATGGCCAACCACCCCGCCGAAGGAAACATTATTATGTTGAACATTCGGATTGCTACTCCACCCTGGGATCGGGCCAACAACCGCTGGATGAACGTGCCTCCCGGTATTTGTTCAAGCTTCGTGTTTAACTGCAAGGCCGGAGATAAAGTAACGGTTTCAGGCCCCTACGGTGAATTCTTTATCAAAAACACGGAAAAAGAAATGGTGTACGTGGGCGGAGGTGCCGGCATGGCTCCATTGCGTGCCCATATTTTTCACCTTTTCCATACCCTGAAAAGCAACCGAAAGGTGTCGTATTGGTATGGCGGCCGTTCCAAACGCGAACTGTTCTACATCGAACACTTCCGTAAAATTGAACAGGAATTCCCCAACTTTAAATTCTATGTTGTCCTTTCCGAACCTTTGCCCGAAGACAACTGGCAGGTTAAGGAATCTCTGGACGCTCCCGGCGATGGTTTCCTGGGCTTTGTTCACCAGTCGTTTATTGACAACTACTTGAGCAAACACCCCGAACCCGAAGAAATTGAATTCTATTTCTGTGGCCCACCCATGATGAACCAAGCCGTCCTTAAAATGTGCGAGGATTGGGGCGTGCCCCCCGAACATGTTGCCTTCGACGACTTCGGCGGCTAATTCTTCAACGTGGACAGGCAAGCCACCTACAAACATCTGGTTCGACAGTCAGAAAGTTTATTTAAAGAGGAACCGTTTTTTCTACCCGCAGCCTCTAATCTATTGGCCGTTTTGCACGAAGGCCTTGGAAATTGGTGGACAGGATTCTATTTTATTTTAGGTGAAGAACTTGTTCTGGGTCCCTTTCAAGGCCCAGTGGCATGCACACGCATCGCAAAAGGAAAAGGAGTTTGCGGCACCGCCTGGAAAGAAAACCGAACCCTCATCGTTCCCGATGTACATGCCTTCCCCGGACACATCGCTTGCAGCCCCGCCAGCAATTCCGAAATTGTAGTACCTTTTGCCGTAAATAATCAATTGGTTGGCGTTTTAGATATGGATTCTACCGATTTTAATTACTACGGTGCCATGGATGAAAAATACCTGAAACACTTGCTGGAACTATTGGCCAAAAAATGGGCGGGAAATATTCTTTAAGTCTTTTTTTCCCCATGGGCTTCGCACTCATCCTCGGCTGTGCCAATCCGGTCATGCCCACCGGAGGTCCGGCAGACAAACGTCCACCAATTTTGTTAAAATCGAACCCCGACACCTTTGCTACCAACGTTAATCCCCAAAGCATCACCCTAACCTTTGATGAATGGATTGACCTAAAAAACGCCGACCGGGAAGTGCAGGTAAGCCCACCACAATCTACCCCTCCAAAATTATCGGTCCGTGGAAAATCGGTTGTTGTACTGCTCCAAGACAGCCTTAGGCCAAATACCACCTATCAAATTGGCTTTGGGGAAGCCATCCGCGACATCACCGAAGGAAACGCCGCCAACCGGCTTAGGCTTGTCTTTTCTACCGGCCCCACATTGGATTCCGCATGGATAGAACGCCTGCTGCTCGATGCCCAAACCGGCCTCCCCATTCCCAATGCCGCCCTGTTGGCCTACAATCAACCAATAAAAACCGATTCCCATACCACAGCTCCCGACTTCCTGGCCTTTGCCGATTCCATAGGGCGTGCTCGCCTTCGTTACCTTCCATCAATTCCTCTTTTTTTGATGGGACTTAAAGAAGCCTCGCCCGATTTGCGTTACAACCGCCCAACAGCAGAATGGGTAGGATTTGAAACCCAGGCCGCCAACCCATACTCGACAGATACCCTTTGGATGTTCCGGGAGCAATCGGATTCCCTGTATTTCACTTCAGTAAAGGAATTGCACGCCGGAAAATGGGCCTTTAAGTTGAGTCGTCCGGCCAACAAAATGGCAATCCAAAATCCACAGGAAGATTTGCCGGGCCCATTGCTGCAAACCTTTCCCGGCATTGCCGACTCTTTTTTGGTCTGGCTTCCCAATTTTAAGCAGGCCGACAGCTTAGATTTAATGTTTTCAATAGATGAGCAGGAACTTCATCGCCGAATCTATCCTACCGGCCGCCCGGCGCCCCCAAAACTGAACAAACCCTATTTTCAAGGGCCCGCTCGTACCCCTTGGCCGCTAAACTGCGACAGGCCCATCTCAAAGTTCAATCCCTCCGGCCTCCGTTTGCTGACCCCAACCGACACCCTACCTATACAGGCCACCCTTCAACAGGGAATTATACTTTTAAACCTGGAGCTCGAATTGACCAAATCCGCCCGATTTGTTTGGGACAGTTCTGCCATGTTCGATGTTTTCTCTTTGCCCGTCGCCGCCGGGGAATCAAGATTTGAATCCGCAGATTTTGTGGAATGGTCTATTGAATTCATAGAAAAGGAAATGATACATCAAACCTTGGTTTGGGCGGAACCCGAAGGAAAGCCGGGCAATCGAATCCCCTTTACGCCGCAATCGGGCAACAGCAAAGTCAAGGCGGTTTTGCCCACAGGCCGCTACACCCTAATAAAAACCATCGACTTAAACAAAGACGGCCTTTGGACTCCGGGCAATTGGAAAAAACAGATTCTTCCCGAACAAACCATTCGAGCATCAAGGATTTTCGAATTAAAACCGGGCTTCGATGTGCAAACGGATTGGCAATAGCAAACAGGGTTTCAACTTTTTAACGCAATTAGGCCCTTTTAATGAAATGGAATTTAGACCTTTGCACACATGAAACCGGTTGGGAGTCTATTTAGCCTTTTGCTGTTTGTTTTTACACTCTGCCCTGCCCAAGCCCAAGAAGTATGGACACTCCAACGCTGCCTTGAGCATGCACGGGAAAACAACATCAGCCTTAAACAGATTCAATTGCAGGTTGAAGAAGCCAGAATTGGTTTCCGGCAAGCCTGGGCCAGAATGTTGCCAACCGTTAACATCAACTCCGATTTTTCCGAAAACTTTGGCTTGAATTTCGACCCCAATTCGCTTACCTTGCAAAGCGACAATTACAGCTCCTTTTTTTCTGGGGCCTCAACCAACCTTTTCATTTTCGGAGGTCTTCAACGCTATTATGGCCTTCGAAGTGCCGAAAACACCAAACAAGCCGCAAGCCTAGATTTTCAACAGGCAATCGACGATTTGTACCTGAATGTGGCCGACCTGTATTTGCAAACCGTCTTTGCCGAAGAACGCCTGCGTATCGCTCAACAACAAGTTCAATTGCTCACAGTCCAATGCAAGAGAACCAAGGTTTTGTACGAAAACGGAGCCCTTAACAAAGGCGAATGGCTTTTGCTGGAAGCCCAACGCTCTACCCAAGAAATCCAAGAGGTTCGTGCTCAAAATGCCTTTTCACTCGCAAGGCTGGCCTTGTGCCAAGCCTTAAACTTGCCCGGCACCGAATTGAAAACAGATACCGCCCAAACCCTGAACATGCTCAGGTCTATGGCCTCAAAATCCCTCACAGCAAATGGCCCCGACCAGCTTTTTCATTTTGCATTAGACCAACGACCCGGACTTAAAGCCGATGAGGCCAGGGTAATCGCCGGCCGCCAATCCCTTTGGTCGGCACGGGGCTCTTACTTTCCTACCTTATCTCTTGGTGCCAACATCAACACCGTTTATTCCGGACTTCGAAAACAAAATCCGCTGGATCCCAACTCTCCGCCCATTCCCTTCCTCGACCAGATTCGCCTTAACAACTCCCAAACGCTTAGCTTTAGCCTTAATGTTCCCCTTTTCAATGCACTCGGTGTGCGGTCTGCCGTTCAGCGGGCTCGCATCAACCTTATCCGCGCAGAACTTGCCCTAACCCAAGAAAGTCAAACCTTTCGCAATACCATTTACAGGGCCTGGACAGATGCCCTGGCCGCCGAAAAAACCCTGGAAGCAAACCGAAAAAACCTGGAAGCTCTCCGCCTGTCCTTCAGCTACGTTCAAAGTAGATTTGAAGTCCAGGCCGCCAATTCCTTTGAAATGAACGACGCCAGCACCAAACTCTTCAACGCCGAAGCCGAATACGCCATAGCACGCTTTGACGCCCTTTTTAAACACATGGTTCTGAATTTCTTTCAGGGCCAACGATTCGCCAAATAACCATGAAAAAAATCCTCATTTTCTCCGGCGCATTTCTAAGCCTCTTCCTTGTTCAATGCGGCGGGTCCGACGGAGATATGGTGTACACCGACAGCGTGGTTGTACGCGATATCGTTGAAACCATTTCTGCCTCCGGAAAAATCCAGCCCGAAATCGAAGTGAAAATCAGCTCAGATGTGTCCGGCGAAATCGTTGATTTGTTCGTGGCCGAAGGCGATTCCGTTAAACAAGGTCAACTTCTAATGGAAATCAATCCGGAAATCTACGCCTCTGAAAACGACCGCATGCAGGCCATGGTCTTGCAGGCTCAATCAGGCCTGGCCTCAGCCAAAGCCCGGCAATCTCAAGCCGAAGCCCAATTTGAGCAGGCTGAACAGGCCTTTCAGCGCAGCACCAAGCTCTACCAAAAAGAAGCCATTTCCGCGGCCGAATACGAACAAAGCAAATCCGCCTATTTGGTGGCTCAAAACGAAATCAAAGCGGCAAAACAAGCCGTTGACGGTGCTGCATACAACGTGCGCAGCGTTCAAGCCAGCCTGAAGGCCTCTCAGGAAAGCCTGGATAGAACCCGACTTCTTTCGCCCATGGATGGAGTTGTGTCCCGCCTCAACATCGAAAAGGGCGAACGCGTGGTCGGTACGGCCCAAATGACCGGCACCGAAATGCTCCGCATCGCAAACCTCAGCAACATGGAAGTGCGCGTCGAAGTGAACGAAAACGACATCGTAAAAGTTAAATCGGGCGACACCGCCAACATCGAAGTGGACGCCTATTCCAACCGCAGCTTTACCGGTGTGGTTACCTCCATCGCCAATTCTCCCGCCGGCCAAAACGCCCTTGTTTCTACCGATCAGGTCACCAACTTTGAAGTGCGCATCCGCATTTTGCGCAGTTCCTACGAAGACTTGCTGGTGGGCCTGAACTCAAAAATGTCGCCCTTCCGCCCGGGAATGTCGGCCTCGGTCGATATCCGCACCCGCAGGGCCAACAAAGTCAAATCCATTCCCATCGGAGCGGTGGTGGCCCGGGCCGACACCACACAGCCGGCCTCCAGCCTGTCCACCTTCAAAGAATACGTCTTCGTCGCCGACTCCGGAAAAGCCAAAATGCTGGAAGTCGAAACCGGCATCCAAGACCTGCAGTACATCGAAATCAAATCGGGACTCGGAAAATACAGCCAGGTCATTTCCGGACCCTATTCCCTGATTTCCAAAACCCTGAAATCGGGCGATGCCATACAAGTGGTGGACAAATCGCTGCTGTACGAAACCATGATTGAGCCTTGATGCGCATTCTGCTGTTGGACGCTTCCACGGCCATTTGCCGCTGTGGATTGGTCCAGGGAGAAGAACTTGCGGTTTGGCATGAGCTGACGGAGCCCATGCAGCATGCCTCCATGCTCACCGTATTGGCTCAGCAGGCCTTGCAGGGGCATCGGGCCGATGCCGTCGCCATTACGCTGGGGCCCGGCTCCTACACCGGTTTGCGCATTGCCGCATCGGTCGCCAAGGGCTATGCTTTCGGCGCTCAGGTGCCCATTTTGGCCATTCCCACGCTGGATGTGCTGGCCCGTGCCATGGTCATGGCTTTGCCGGGGCAAAACAGTCCTGAGGACCTGCTGATGCCCGTTATGGATGCCCGCCGCATGGAAGTGTACATGGCGACCTACAGCGCGCTGGGGGAGCGTTTAACGCCCGATACGGCCTTGGTCGTCCATTCGGCGGACGATTTGCAGGGGGCCTGGATTGGCGGCGACGGGAGTCCGAAATTGGCACAGGCCTTTGGCTACGGGCGAGTGTTGGAGTCCCTGCCCATGGGAGCGGCTTTTGCTCAGCTGGCGCTGCGCTACATGCGGGAGCAAAAATTCGCGGACGCCACCTACCTGGAGCCGCAGTACCTAAAGGCCTTTACGCCGGGGGTTAAAGCCTGATCTTTAACGGGATATACCCGGATTTTTGGGAAGATAGGATAGTTGGGCGGCAGCCGGGCTTTCCGGGCTTGTCCGCGGTTGCCGGGCGGGCTGTTTGCGGGCTGCGGTGGCTCCCAAGGTCGCCTCCTCGCCGCGCAACAGCGGCCGCCGGCACCCTTGCGGGCAAGCCTCGTCAATCCCTGCCGCGGGCGTGGTCATAAGAAACCTGTTCTAGGTTTTTAATCCAGCCGTTGGCACTTGTTGATTTTACTCGTTTTTTAAACGAAGCTGACAAAGTCTGTTGTAACATCCGTCAGACTGTCTAATAACCCCCCTTTTCAACAATTCAATTGTTAGCAAATTTCAGTGAAGAAATGGCGGTTTTCTCCCTTAAAATCGCTATTTTTAATTATGAAATTTATCCAAGGAAAACCCCGA
>Ga0214917_10000431_pt1 | contig 54571 bp, 75 predicted proteins | sample LL_1208_BB_MetaG_FD_177983 | JGI IMG/M metagenome (GOLD analysis project Ga0214917, IMG submission 177983) | Freshwater microbial communities from Lake Lanier, Atlanta, Georgia, United States - LL_1208_BB | ecosystem: Environmental > Aquatic > Freshwater > Lake | place: USA: Georgia | collected... | reverse complement strand
ATCATATACAAAGGCACAAGCCAAAAAGCTTGGAGTTGTTGTCAAGCCCAGCACTGTGCAGGGTAAGAAAATTGATGTTTTCAACAAAAAAGGGGAGAAGCTGGCCTCTGTTGGAGCTTTAGGGTATGGGGACTATCCGACATTTATGGCTAAAAAGGGAAAAGAATATGCAGACATCCGTCGCAGGATGTATAAAATGAGACACGAAAAAGACCGACATAAAAGAGGTACACCAGGCTATTATGCCGACAAACTTTTATGGTAAAATAAACAATAACAAACAAAAACAAACAAAACAATGAATAAGCAAACAAAAACAATTGCTCTTTTTGCTCTCGTTGGAGTCGGAGCATATCTCCTTTGGATGAAATATGGCGATAAAAAGCTAAACGCTATAGGAAAGAAAGAGTCGACTTGTTACACATCAAAATGTAATTGCGGATTGGATATTTGCCCTTACGAGCAAGTTCCTTGCCCCAACAATAAAAAGGATGGCTCTATTCTTCCTTGTTATTAAAATCAAAAGAAATGAATAAGAGATGTCTACAGAACCCCTACAATTCATACTCTGATTGTAGGTATGGTAAGTGTAGACAAGTCTGCAAAACAACAACCAGCATATGAACAGAGAGACTTACGAAGCAAGTATCGACTCTTCGGATATTAGCATATATGGTATTGATAAATACTTCGGTGTTAATTTAGGTACTATCGATGCAAGCGCTAATCTGAAGGTTGAGTATTCACTTGAACCAGAAGCAAGAAGCTGGGGAATCAAATCAATTTATATTTCTATTGATAGCATTACTGGAACTATTTCTTGGGAAGCCTATTTAGATGAAATTTCTGAAGAACAAAAAGAAAAGCTTCTGACGAAGGGCGGAAAAATTTACAAAAGTAGAATTGAGGGTGAGCTTAATTTTTCTGCTAAAGTTTACAAAGATTGGAGTATTGAACACTCACTGGAGTTTGATAAAGATGGGTCCTTTAGTATTGACGGTGCTGAAATCGATTTCAAAACTAAAACGCTGACGATATTATGACGACAATAGACGGAAAAGCATATTTGAGTAAAACCAGCGATGTATTGATAAAAGTAGCTGCCGTAATAGGAGCTATCACTGTTATTGGTGGTGCATACAGTTATTATCTGAATAATATCTGGAAACCAAATGTTACTGTGGATTCAGTTGATTTCGACAAGGGCGTTGCCAGGGTAAAGGTGGGTAATAAAATACTGGACATCTATGGAGATGCAACATTTTTGATAAACAATTTTGGAGACTGGGGAATACGATTTGGAACATCAAGAATTACGAATAAATACGACCGATTGGAGCTTGTGAAAAAGATGATGGTCGTTGAATACTTAAAAAAATGAAAAATATGGGAGTAAAAGAATTCATTTCAGAGAATAGAGAGAAGGCTATGGAAAACTATATGGACTTCAATGCTTCCTCTAAAAGAGCTGATGGAAATACACCTAACACTTCACCTAAAAAAAATTATATGAAAAATATGACGCTGCTACACATCGGACTTTTCGTAGCGGGATTTGCTGCGGGATATTATTTCTGTAAAATGAAGAAATAATGGATTTAGGGATAAAAAAAGTTGTTGACGAGGGTAATGGCAATACACTGCTTTATACCGCATTACTTGCTGCGGCAATAGCAAATACTGTCCCTACTCCTTTTGATTCTATTTATTTTCGAAGAGTAAATAAACTACAAAGGGACTATGACGAGGATAAGATAAGTCCTGAAAGTCTTGAGTGGCACATAGCAGGAGAATATTATCTATGGACCTCTTTGTGGTATGTAACCTTATTTACGGGTATCTATGCCTTTGGGGGAAAGTATAAGACCAACGCGAAAATTTTGCTTGCACTTGTTGCTGGTGGATTAGTAATAGGCTCAGTTCAAAAAAATATCAAAATAAATAAAGAGCTGAAAAAATCTGAAAAATGAGATATTTTTTTACTGAAACAGGAGAGCTAACCGAATTGCATAAAAACTTGCATTCGTTGGTATTGATAGGCTTGGTAGGCTTCATTGCATATAAATTGAAATAAATGAAAGATTCAATAAAATCCGCTATACAAGATGGTCACGGTAACGCCGTGATTTATGCGGGTGCATTGGGTCTATTAGCTTCCGATATAATACCTACGCCAGCAGATTCGATATATTTTTCTTTGATGCAAAAAAACAAGAGGAAGCTTGAGCAAAAAGAAATTACGCCGAAGCAATACTGGACCAGAGAAGCAGTTCTTTATTATGGATTGAATCCTTTATGGTGGGGAATCGTTTTGACGGCTCTATATTATACTAAAGGACATTATACCAATAAATTGAAAGTAGGTCTCGGTATAATTTCAGCAGGAGTTGTTGTTTCTGTGATAAATAAAAACATCAAGAAAGATGAACTTGGGCTATAAAAAAAACATATATTTGAATTAAAACAAACAAAACAATGTTTCAGCAGTCAAAATTTGGCTCACTTCTCGGTGTATCTGCTGCCATACTTGGCGGAATCAGCGCTTCCAAAAAAGGGAAAGACACTAAAAATATATTGATAACTGCTGCTCTTTTGGGAGTGGGCGGATATTTTTTAGGTAACGCATTATCAAAATTTGTAGAACCAGCTTCAGTATGAATAAAACAAACAAAGGATTGATTGCGCTATTGGTAATTACAGGAGTAATTTACATCGCGTATAAACAATCGTTCAAAGACAAAAAATTAAAACAGCTTGGAAAGAGCTGTAACAATTTTGGCGGCGGTCCAGATGGATTTATAGTCTACGATTTTCCACTTGCAGGAGCGGGTCAAACAAATATGGTTGCTGAATTAGCTTGTAAAAGATGTAACGAAACAGGTTGCAGACAATTAACTTTATAAAATGAAAAAAGACACAATAATATCTGCTGTTTTGATAGCAGGAGTTGGTTTTTTAGCCTTCAAATTTTACAAGGATTTGAAAAAGCCCAAGTTAGGTTCAGCTTGCAAATTTGATTCTGGTCCTTCTGGAGTGGTTGTTTATACATTCGAGGCAGGTGAAACACCAGGATATAAATGTCGTAGATGTAATCAATCAGGTTGCGCATCATATAAATTCTAAAAAATGGCAGAGCAAAAAGTAATTTCTCTTTACAAAGAGCTTCCACCTTGGGCAAGAGGTGTTATTGCGGTTGGTGGCCTTGCCGTAGTTTATTTTACTGCAAGAGCTATCATAAATAAAATAAAAGAAAATCAGTCATTGAAAGACGCCAAGAAAACTCAGCAAGAGTTCCAAGGCGACTTGAGTGATTTGAAAAAGCGTGGAGTAAATCCAACATTTCCCGCATCACAATATCAAGGATGGGCTGACCAAATTGAAAAACAATTTTCTGGATGCGATTGGCAGAATAATGTTTTCGATATGAGTGACCCATTGTTTTTTTGGGCAGGGACTTATAGCGGAAGTGGTAAAACCCTTGTTAGTATTCTGAAAAATTTCAAAAATGATGCAGATTTTGCATCTCTTGTCACTGCATATAAAGTAAGAACTTACGACCAGTGTGGAACTTGGCCTTTTGCAGGAGATTTTACTGGAAATCTTTTTGCCGCAATAAGCGACGAATTAGACCAAGGAGAAAGAGATGGAATAAACAGTATGCTTGCTAAACAAGGAATTACTTACAGAGTATGATACCATTTTTATTCATAGCAGCTGGCTCGTATCTAATATACGATTCAACGAGACCCAAAAAGCTCTCTCACGGAGATTATTTGCCTGAAAAAGAATACAAAGATGGCGATGAGCTGGTTTTGAAGTTCAAAAATGATTCGTGGCTTGAGCTTTATGAGGAAGGAGAAGAATACCCATCAATAGAGATTCCTTTTCAAGCAGGAGAAACATTTGAAGTAACTCTTTTTGATGTTGACGACTACCAATTCCACGCTGTAATGGAAGATGGTAGTTTGGCATTTATACCCAAAAACGAGGTCGAAGTAGTCGCTGTAAACGATGAGGTTTCTGCATTTGCTAAAGGAGGTAACATTACCGAAAAAAAGAAAATGGGTCGTGCTTGTACTTACGCCAAAGGTGGTAAGACTAAATACTGGATTCAAGACGCAATAAAGAAAAAGGGAGCGCTTCGTGCTACAGCTAAAAAAGAAGGTCTTATCAAAGGCGAGGAAAAGCTATCAATGACCGACTTAAAGAAGCTTGAGAAAAAGGGTGGCAAAACTGCCCAAAGAGCGCGCTTGGCAGAGACGCTCAAAAAAATGAAAGACGGGGGTAAGGTAGAGGAAGGGGATATCGTTGTTTATGACGGATGTGATGCTGAAGTAACAAACTTAGGCGAAGAAAATTTTACAGTAGAATTTATAGGCAAAAGACCTGAAGGTGGAGACAAAAGAATGAGCTTTGGTTTTGATGATGTCGAATTAAAAAAATCAAAAGGAAAAATTATTATCATAGACAGATATGATGATAGTCCAGATGACCCAAGAGACATTGATAACACTATGGGCAACTCCTATAAGGGAAAAAGCCAATATCAAGTAAGAAAAGCGTTGGAAAAGAAAGGTTACAAATATTTGGGTCACATATCCTTGTATGACGATAATCCTAAATTAAAAGTACCCGAAGCAAAAGATTGGAAGCTTATGTTCCGTAACGACTTCGGAACTAATTTATATGTTTCTGACTCATTGAAACAATTTTACATTTATCAAGGAGGAGAATAATGATACCATACATACTTGCGGCAATCGGTGGTTATTTAATAGGAGATGCTTCTAAGAAGCCATCTAAAAAGTACGCCTATGGCGGTAACATCGAATATGGTGTTCGAGTTACTGGATTAGACCCGATGACAGGCTCTCGATACAGAATGATGTACGACATCGAGGCTAACAGCGATGAAGATGCTATGCGTGAAGCCCAAACGAGATTTTTAAGTGATACAGGGCTTGACGGAGTAGCTCAAATAGTAAATTCTGAGGAAATTGTCTTTGCCGATGGTGGAGAGACAGATTTCAAATTCACATTCAAGACTGATAACGACTACCATAATGCAAGAAGCAGTGGCTATATTGACGATTATGACATCGTAAGAATTGAAGCAAGTGGTAATGGCCGAACAGTTGATTTTCCTGTACATTCGGAAGAGCAATACCTGCAAACAATAAATGATTTCAAACAAAGGGGAATTAAAATAAACAAAGTATATCCCGATAAACATTACTACGATATAAACGATTATTACGACCCAGAGGATGACCGTGACGAGCGTGAAGATTATGATGATTATGGCAAAGGCGGAAAAGTAAAATTTGCTGACAAGGTGAAGTCGATTGCTGACCGTTTGGATGGTACAAAAGTTCCCAAAAAGCTTGAGAAAGATTACGGCAAGCGTTACAATCGTTCTGAGGCTGAAATGGCAGCCAAAAGAATCGCTGGCGCACAGCTCAAAAAACTGAAAGAATAAAAGTATAATTCAAACAAAAACCAATAAATTTGTTGTAGGGCGTGAATGCCTGAGAAATTACAAACCGAAAAAATAAAACCAATCAATTATGGCAACGACAAAAAAAGGAGAGAAAATCAAGCAAATCGCAGCTCACGCAAAAAAGATTTGGAAGAAGGAACAAGGCGAAAAATGGAAAGACGCAATCAAGCGAGCTTCCGTTGAGCTAAAGAAACAAAATAAAATCTAAGATGAACACTTCGATATGGTCAAACTTTACGGGGTTTCAGAATCAGAATGTTCTCAACCAGAACTTCTCTGATACCGTCATCAAAAGCTCTGAAGAGCAAAAGGCGACTTATGAAAGAGTAGCTGGATATTGTAAAAGCTGGTATGCCCCTGTATTCGCCAGCGATAAAGTTTCGACTAATAGCGATTCTGATAACACATCCGTTGGAGTTGGAGTTGGCGTAGAAGTTGTTCCTGTTGAATTGAAAGAGAATGTGTCGGAGCCAAAAGTATCTGAGTCGACCACTCAAGCTTTGACTATTCCCCCAATGAAAATCGAACAAAACGATTTACTCAATGCCGCTCTTGTTGGACTTGGCGTTGTATTCGTTCTAAAAATTTTGGAATAATGGATGGCCTAACTTCAACTCCCGTGAATGCAGCCCCTGCGGCCGCTCCTGCCCCTGCGCCAGCACCCACACCTGCGCCAGCACCTGCTATGCAACCTATGCAAATGCAGCAACAAACAGCTGGTTCAAAAATCGGCGACATATTCAAGCGTATGAATATGATTGAAGTTGGTTTTGGAATTTTAGGAGCAACTGCCCTGTACTTTACGATTTATTACTATCGCTACAATATGACTATGTCGAAGGCTCTTGCCAATGATTTGCAGAACAAAGTAGATGATTTAGAAATAAAGGTGTCTGACTTGCAAAGTGCTATGCAAAGAGATAATGCTCAACCTCAGCAGCAGCAAGCAAGACCCTTCTTTTAAGCGATAAATTATGGAATTGAATGCGCTTCAATACGGAAATCCCGATAGAAGCAATCAAGTTTATTTACAAAAAGAAAGCTATTTAGATAGTCTGCTAACAGAGTTACAGAACTATCCTTTTCCTCCTAATGAAAGCGAACAAACAAAAGAGGAACTTCTTGAATTAGTTTCAGTAACAAATAAGCTTTCCGAAAATAACAACGATTTGCTAAAAAGATTTGATGTTTATGACACATCATTCGAGGAGTATATCATTCAGAGTTTAGCAAACAATGGGATTCCAGAATTAGAGATAGAGGCTATCTTGAAATCAGTAAAAGAGGATACAAAGCCACTCTTACTAAAAGTAAAATACTACTACCAACGACCTCGTCCTTTTCAGTTGGCGAGAATGAGAAATATCAACTTGATATCTTTCCCTTCTGTTGCCGCTAACTCACCTTCTTATCCATCAGGTCACGCTTTTCAATCAAGAATATACGCTGAAGTTTTGGGCAATAAATACCCTCAATTTCACAAAGCTCTTCACGATTTAGCAACAGACATAATGTGGTCTCGAATTTATATGGGAGTACACTTTCCTTCCGATTGTCAGTTTGCAGATTATATGGCTAAAATCGTGTGCGCTCATCCCGACTTTAGAGAAAAATACAAAATATGAGAAATTTCAAAAACTATGGGAAAATCAACATCGACGGCTTTGTAAAAATTTTAGAGAAAAACGAAATAAACTGGGACGAATTTGATTTTCGGCAAAAAAAATTTAATGTTCACAAGGAGACCAAATCAATACCACTGATTTTCTCCGAAGAACTTTATGGCGCATTTGCGGATTCTGAAAACGATGTAGAGTCGATGGTAGAAAATTCGCAGTCAAAATACTATCCTTTATTCAAAGACGAATTAGACATTATTGAGAACCATCTAAAATCTATCATTGACGAAGATGGATTTGTTTTTCGAGCTATTCTGGTAAAGCTTCCAGCAGGAAATAAAGTCTTGCCTCATATCGATAAAGGAAAATCATTCAATATACCGCGTAGAATACATCTCGCTATCACTACAAACAGTCAATGCTTCTTTACCGTTGGTGATATTACAAAGAATTTGAAAATTGGAGAACTCTGGGAAATAAATAACAACGGTATAATGCACAGTGTCACAAATGATGGTGACACCGACAGGATTCATCTGATACTTGACTGGGTAAAAAAGTAATCTATGCTGAGTAAAAAACACAAGGTCATCTTTTTGATGCCCCCTAAAACTGCATCTCAGGCTCTCACGGAAGTTTTATTGGATAGCAGTATCGTATTTGATAAAATACAAAGAAAACCAAAGATTCATCTCACGCTATCAGAATTGCTGGACGAATTCCAGGTTTCAGAAAAAGAACTTGTCAGCTACAAGATAGTCCAAGTTGTAAGGGACCCCTATGAGCGATATATCTCTTCTTTCCTACACCAAATGCGTCTGATTCCTGCCAACGCACCAAATATGAAGATAAGGGGAATGGATATTGATATTTTTAGTGAGCATCTGGCTAAGTCCCTGATGAGTCCCAATTTTTTGAAAAATTTCTACGGGAATACCACTTTTATCAAAAAAAATCTTGAAGCAGGCAGAAACTGGTCGGGTACCAGAGCTTTTATGGCTCAAGCCGATTGGAACGATTTAGGGGCAGAAATAAAGCATTTCAAGCTGGAGGATATAAAAGACAGTATGGAATCAATATCGGACTATTTGGGTATCTATTTGCCTGATATGGCTCAAAAAAATGTTTCGACAACAGAGAAAAGTCCTGATATGTATTCTCAGTTTGTTTACGATACAGTTACATATTTATATCGAATTGATTTTGAAACATTTGGTTACGATTTAAGATAATGGGTGTACATATAAGTCAGTTACCGCAAGCCGTGAAGGATAAGCTGGGCCTGAAAGACCCCGTTCACAAGCAATTTTGGGCAACTATTGGCAACAAAGAACCCATCTATTTCAGGTCCTCTTGGGAATATTACTACGCTATTTTTTTGGAAAAATTGAGAGAGGAGAGAAAGATTCAGGATTGGAAGCACGAGCCAAAGTGTTTTTGGTTTGAAAACATAAAGCGAGGCGTCAGGTCATATTTGCCAGATTTTTGCGTGATTCATCTTGACGGAAGTGAGGAATGGGCGGAGGTGAAAGGCTATTTCGATTCAAAAAGTCAGACAAAAATGAAGAGAATGGCAAAATATTACCCAGAGGTAAAAATTAGGCTGGTTGGTTCAGAATGGTTCAAGCAGAATTTGAAAGCTTGCAAAGCGCTGGAAAATCTGTATGCCAAGAAAAATTTTTGAAAATAAAAGGCATTGAGTAAATTTGTTTATAGAAAATATCGTTGATTTTCAATGTATAAAAGAGAACATTCCATATCGAATCAAATTCTTGATGAATTGTTTGAAACTGTGGAAGTTATAGGGATTGAGCGAACTATAAAAACTTTGCAAGAGGCGAAGATGAGTTCTTTGTTAAAACAAGATGTGAACATTGACTTTATTCTCAATGCTGTCAGCGAATTAACAGCTGTACCTAAGCAAAAGATTTTATATGGGAATGACAGAAGTGATGATAAAAAGATAGCTGTAGCTATCAGTGTTTTTTTGATAAAAAATGAATTCAATTATTCCTACTCTGAGCTAAAAAAAGTTTTCAATAAGGACCAATCTGCCCTATGTAGATATTATGAAGTGGTACAGAGTGTATCAAAAAAACCCAAAACAGATTTTGAAAAAAAGATTGATAGCATATTGAAGCAAATGCAACTATTACTAACAGAGAAAAAAATAAACAATGCCCAGTAAATTTGAATCAGAAATAAGAGACCCTGAGAAAGTAGAGGCTGTTGTAAATCCATTAGACGAAGCCGTTAATGAGAAAAGATATACGCAACCTAATGTGAATGCGTCTACGGCTGATTTGAATAAGCCTATTGACGAACCTCGTTTTGCTCCGCCTCCTCTTCAGGCCAAAAATATTCAGAGCAACGAAGAGCCAAGAAAACGGGAGCCAATCAATCCCGAAATGAAATCTATTCCTAAAAAGGAAACTGAGTTTGCTGCAAAGCAAGCGGCTCAAATGATTATTCAGGGTTATGAGTGGGCGCACGGACTTGCAAACAATGCACTGAAAGTTTCTGAGAAAAAATTAAATCAGCTTCAAGCCGAAGGAGAAATCAATCTCAATGCGATGATTGATTATGAGTATGGCAGGAGAATGAGAGCTGGCGAATTTTTTCAAATTTATAATGAGCAGGTAGGAAATGTTCTCACCGTTTCAGAAGAGTTCAAAGAAGAAACACTCCCTGTACTTGAGCGTGTATTAGCCAAAAGAGGAATCGGTCTTACAGATGAGCAATACTTGATGTATTTGTTCGGAAAAGATATTGCTGCTAAATCAATTGTATTCTTCCAGCAAAAAGCTACTTTGAATATGATGATTGAAAGCATAAAAGCCGCAACAACAAGTCAGTATGCGCAACAAGCACCACCACCACCTCCTCCACGCCCAAGACCAGAGAGAAGTGAAAGACCACAGCGTCCTGAACCTGCTGAAAAAGTAGAAACGGTTGATGTTGAAGAAGAGAATAATTTTGCAGCGGAGGAACCAGAAGAAAAACAGCTATCAACTGTTAGAAAAGTGGGTCGTCCGAGAAAAAAGATATAAATGGGTCGTGAACCGAAATTATTAGTTGCTATTGGTAGGAAAGGCTCTGGTAAGAGTTATACTACGCGAAAAATGATTGACCAATATGTTTTGGGAAATCCTGCTCGTGGTGTGCCTGGTCGTCGAGCTTTGATTCTCGATGTGAACGATGAGTATTACGATATAAAAGCATTGCGTATACAGGATGTTACTCTTTTTTCTGTTCATCCTATGGTTGAGATACGAAGAATACGACCTTTTCTCGATGATGGTCGTAAAATGACGCTCGACGATGTCGCACAGACACTTTTCATAATTCTCGAGAGTTATCGAAATGGTTTATTGCTTATTGAAGATGTAAACAAGTATATTTCTGATACGATGCCCAACGACTTAGTTGGTGCAATATGTACGAATCGACACATTGGCGTCGATATCATTTTACATTATCAGTCGATTGGTCGTATTACATCAAAAGTTTGGCAGAATGTGAACATACTTCGTATGCACAAATTCACAGACACTGTAAAAAAGCACAAACAAAAATTTGAAGATAAATACGAATACTTATCAATAGCAGAAGCAATGATTAACCAGCGATACGATGCTGGAGATAAAAGATTCTTTTGTTATGCAGATATTGACGAGGAAAAAGTATATGGTGAATTTACCACCGATGATTTCGAGCTTGCTGTAAACCAATTCATAAATCACAATTACGACTCTCTCATAAGCCCTCTTTTGAAAGTGAGAGACGAATCAGGCAATAAGACCTATGTTCCTGCAACCGCGATGGCCGAAGTCAAGAAGAGATTGATGGCCTACAAGCGGTAAAAACAAAGTATTATCAATATAAATATTGATAAATCAACGAAAATCAATGAAAATTCATTGACTATATTTGTTTGCTTTATGTTGTTTTTGTTTTCTTTTGCTCATTAAATTTGGGTTGTATTAGTTCTTTGACCGTATTTCTATATCAGTACATAGTGAATTTCAAGAATTTGAATTTTTGATTGAAGCTATGGAGAGATACAGAAAAAAAGTCTGAAATGATTGTGGATGTAAAAATTCCAAGTTTTTTTCAGTTCTTATCCTTTGAAGGTTAGGTTCCGAAAAATTCTGAAAATTTTGAAATCTATGAAAGTTTCAAAAGAAAGGGCTTTTACAAAGTTGATGGTAAGTAATTATCTGGGTGTTGGCACAAGAGGTTACTCCCTGAAACAAACAAGCAAACCCAATTTTAATTTGTAAAAACGAAAAAAATGTCAGTTCGTAACTACATCAACAACGCTCGGAACGCTGCCAACCAAAAATATGCAAGTTGGACAGGTTCCCCTGCTCCAATCACTGGAGGCTACAGAAACTACACTGGTCCTCAACAACAATTCAATCAGGCCGCAAATGTTGGACCTGAGCAATTATTGTCTGCAAACGGTCAAGCTTCTGCTGCCCAGTCTCAGCCGTACATCATCACTATCAGCAACGCATCTGCAACAGCTGTAAGTAACTTCGATGTACTTGGTGCTTACACTTATATTGGTAACGCTGGTTTCTCTGGTGGTAGCTTGACTATCAGCGGAGTTACTATCAGCTCTGCCATTTCGAATGTAAACTACCAGCAGTTCTTGTATCAGTCAATGAACCAGCCTTTCTCTGTAGGTCTTACTTACATTGAGAGTGTATCTGGAGCAAGCTCACAGATTACCCAAGTGTTCACGCTGAACACGCAAGACGCTAACGGTAACCAATTGCTGCGTACAATCGTACCAACAATTGACCCTTACCAACAGCAGTCTACTATCGTTGCCGTAAAACAACTTTACAGCATCGACGGTTTCACTAAGCTTACTTTCAACCAGATTGGAGCTTCTGTGACTTTCCGCGTACACTTCTACCCTGCATCCAACATCAACTTGGCTGCTGGTCTGCAAGGTTCATCTGTAGCTCAAACTTTTGGAAACCCGAACATCTCTGGTGTGCCTACCAATTTGATTTCTGGTTCTTAAGAGAAAAATCCACAGATTTCATAAAGGGGGCGGTGAGTAATGTCATCCGCCCCTTTTTTCAAAAAAATCAATGACAGTATATTATTACATAGCACAAGGAAGTCCAGAGCAAGCTTCAGAAATCTGTAAAAAATATGGATTTTTTCAAGCTTCAGACATTTCTAAAATGGCTGATAGTCTGGAAATGATTGTTGCACAAGGGGGAGAGGATTCTTTCAAAGAGGTGATGGACTTGCATCCTGATAAGGAAGCTATTCTTGAGCTTTTTGAAAAAAAAAGTTTACAGCAACCAAATAAAGTAGGAGATTGTGGTTGCAAAAATTCTTCATTCAAAAACAGACGCAGACTTGCAAATGCTGGGGGAAGACAGTTTGCAAATGCCGATGGAAAAAATATTGCCACTCAAACTAATACATATATTTTGATTGGTGCTTTGGTGGTCTCTTTGGCCATCATATCTTCAATAAAAAAGGGATGAAATATAGAAATTTTACATCTTGGCCCTTGAGTCAATATACAAACGACGGTAGAAACCTCGTCATACCACCTCAAGCGCTAACAACAGAGGTCAATCCAGAAATTCAAAAAGTACAAGTTTTCAGAAATGCTGGACTTTTTGCAGATGATTGCCGATTTGGATGTGGAGATATGCCAAGCAAATTAGCTGCCAACGGAAAGGTTACAGGTAAAGATATTTTTGGAGCCATTACGACGGGTTTCAATTTTTGGGCATCAAATCAGCAAGCAAAAGCTGATGCTGAAGCAGCTGCAAAGGCAGCCGAAATAGAAAGGCTTAGACTTCAGCAAGAAGCGCAAAGAACTAAACAGCAAGAACAAAAAGTTGGTATTATAAAAGCTTATGCAGTTCCTCTGGCTATCGGAGGTGCAGTAGTTGTTGCAGGAATCGCCGCATACTTCATCTTCAAAAAGAAAAAATTATGAAAGACGGTAAGGTTTTTGCAATAGCGGGAATTAGCTTAGCGGTAGCTGTAGGTTTGTTTTTATTATTAAAACCTAAAACTGCAAAAGGCCAATCTGAAGATACAAAACAACCAGTAGGTCCTGAGCCTTGTCCCGATAAACCAACATTTGTAAAATGTGCGAATTGGGATGTAACTAAAATGTGTTATAACCCTCTTTTAGTAAATCCTGCCACTGGATTAAATCCAAATGGAAGTAATCCTTGTGCAGAACCAGAACCCGCTGGATATGGGTATGATTACCAAACAGGACAGCCAAACTGGATGCCAGAAAAATAAATATGGAAAAAAACACAGGTAAAATATTAGCCGTCGGTGGTGTAGTTCTTGCTCTTGGGCTTGGACTATATTTAGTTTTAAGACCTTCTGCTGCTGCTGGTCAGGGGCGTGGTACGGGCGCTCCAGGTACTGGAACTCCAGGTACTGGAACAGGAACTGGTGCAGGAACTAATGCAATCGCTGAAGCTCTAAAAAAATTATTGGCTGACAAGAAAAAGGGAGGCGGTTTACAAGGCGGAGGCGGAAGCGGTGGAGGTAGTGGTATCGGAAGCGGAACCAAAAACGGAACCAAAGACGGAACTAAAGGTGGGTATGGAGAAGGCGGCTATGGAAATAATGGCTACGGAGAAAGTGGTTATGGAAATGGTTCTGGCGGTTATGATGGCGGTTATGGCGGTGGCTACTCTGGTGGAGGAGGTTATTCAGGTGGCGGTGGCTACTCAGGTGGCGGTGGCTACTCAGGTGGCGGCGGATATTCTGGTGGTGGTTATTAAAATGTATTATGTACGCGAAGAACTTTTTGAACCAAATAGGTGAGGTAAAAAAGAAGGATTCCAGTATGGTCCTCAACGATGCCCAAAAAGGCACGATTGTAGGAGCTACGATTGGTGCAGGTATAGGAATTTTTATCGCCTTTGGTAGAGGAAAAAATATGTTATTAGGTGCTTTGGTAGGCAGCGTTATCGGCGGTGCCATATCAAGAGCCTTCATTGTAAAAAAATAAAAAAATGATACCTTATTTACTTGCAGCAGTTGGAGGTTACTTAATCGGACAATCTCAAAAAGACCAGCAATTCGTTGATGGTGGAATGATGGCAGATGGCGGAAAAATCAAGTTTGAAGGCAAAGAATATGACACAAAAACACACGATGGATATGTGTTTGCAACAGAAGAACTCGGAGATGCCATACAGAAAAAAGGTGGAAAAGAGGCCGACGCGATAGATAGTAAAGTTGCTTATTTTTTTGATAAAGAAACATTTCAAAAAAAATCTCCAAAGCAATTATATGTCGAGTATAATAAACACTCATAAATAAGCACAAAAAAATGGATAAAAAAACATTAACCCTGATTGGAGTAGCTGGACTTGGATTAGCAGCTCTATACATTTGGAGTAAGAGCAAACAAAAGAACTTTGCTAATCTAAGAGGTCCTGGACCGCAATCATTACCTTATGCAACTGTAACAGCTGGCCCAAATACAGGTCAGGTTGTTTTCTTCGGTCCTCGTGGGGTAGTATATTTACCAGCAGGTACTATTCCTTTTCAGGAAGGAAGTTATTGGTATTTCCAAAGCGGTCAAGAAATGTACCCTTTGACTGGACCTGGAGCATTGACAAGTCAATTCTCAATCAATCAAGTTATTTAAGATGCCAACAGAAAAACCACAACCAAAACAATGGGTCGTTGATTTAACGAGCATTTTAGATTCTGTAGCCAAAGGAGCAGGAACTATTTGGGGTGCCAAGCCAACTACAGATGTTCCACAGCCAGCAGGCCCAGGCTCAGGTGCGACTCCAGACCCTAATAGTCCTTTTGAAGTGAACTGCGATGAAGGTTACAAGAAAAATAAAAATGGAGTTTGTGAGAAAAAAGGGTTTCCAATCCTATGGGTTGGTGTTGGCGTAGCAGTAATTGCTGGAACTTATTTTTTAGTCACTAAATACAAAAAATAAAAACTATGGCAGACGGTAAAAAATTCTTGTCAACTGCTGGCGGAGTAGCTATATCTCTGGCAGTTCTTTTTGCAACAATTTGGGTTGTTTCAAAAGCTTGGAAAACAGGACAGAAAAATGCTAATGGGTAATCTCTAATCAATAATAAAAACAAACAAAATGAAAGACGGAAACAAAGTTATCGGATGGGTAGTAGGTCTTGCAGCACTTGCAGCTACTGTATGGGTAGTTTCAAAAGCTTGGAAAACAGGACAAAAGTAATATGAAACTATCATCAGCGTTAAGTTCCCTCGGCGCTGTCGCAGGAATAGCGTATGGAGTTTCCAAAAAGAAGTCCTTTTGGACTACTGCTGGATTCACAATTCTATTTGCTATTGGTGGCGCAGCGCTGGGGACAGCTTACAATGCTCTAAAAAACGATTAAAATGGATAAAAAGACAAAAACAATTCTTACTGTAGGCGTACTTGCTGCTGTAGGATATCTGGTTTGGAAACAAACACAGAAGAAATCATTCGCAAATCTTGCTGCCCCTGAAATGGGACCTGGAGACATCGTTGAAGAATGTAGAAATAACCGAGGAACTGGTGCAACCAAAAGAATTGGCGGCATCTTTGGAAATACCTTCCACAAATGTTGTGGTGGCGCTTGGGCAAACAAGAAGCCAGACAATATTGGATGTGTAGCTCAACAAGCAAGTTAATATGAAGCTCAAACCAGGTCAAATAGCGCTTATTGGGTTGCCAATCGCGGTAGGCTTGTACCTTATAGGTAGGCAGGTATTTAAGAAAAATACAAATCCTAAACCTGCGGAGCCTACAAAGGGAGGTGATATTCCAGTGCCAGTTTCACAAGACCAAGATTTTCCTTTGCGAAGAGGTAAGGTTGGTGCTAATGTCATTCGGTTACAAAATGCACTTATAAAGTGCAAAAGCTCTTCTTTGCCTCGATATGGAGTTGATGGAAAGTTTGGTAGCGAAACTGAGACCGCTTTGAAAGCTGAAACTGGTAAAACAAACATTACGGAAGCAGAATTATCGGCTTTGGAGCAGAAGTGCAATACTGTAGCTAATAATCAGGTTAGCACAAATAATAGGGTAGCTTTAGCAAATAAGGTAATATCTGATTTCAAGTCAAATCCCTTAGCTAAATTTTATGCTGTTTGGAAAACATCTGGGGATGTGAATGGAGCGACCAAAATTTGGGAAAAAGGCGATTATGTAGGCTTTTGGAGAACAGCAACTTTCACAGTAAATCCAGATGGGTTCATAACCGCTAAAGAAGGTGCTACTGAAACCTATTTTAGCCCATATGGCGTTGAAGTAAGAGTTGGAACTTTATATCCTTTTTAATAATTTTATAAAAAAAACAAAAATGACGCAAAATCAAAAAATGCTTCTGGGAGTCGGTGTACTCGCCGTAGCTGGATATCTTCTTTGGCAACAAAGCCAAAAGAAATCATTTGCTAATGCCACTGCAAGAGTAAAACCTGTATTTGGTGGCGGTGGTGATTGTGGTAAAGGAACTGGAAAATGCTGCCACGCAAAAACTTGCGAGGGTGGTAAATGCCAGTGTTGCAGAGGTTTCGAAGAGGCAGGAACTAATGATATGAAATGTGGTGGCGGTTCTGGTTTTGCTGACTACGGAATGGCTCAATTATAAAAATTTCAAATAGTATAACAATGGACAAACAAACAAAACTTTTATTAGGTCTTGGTTTGATTGGTGTTGGCGGTTATTTGCTTTGGAAACAAGGACAAATGAAACCTACAACAGCTTCTTACACAGGTAATTCTGTTGGCCGCCGTATGCGTTTTTCTGGCGCCCCTACTCCAAATGTAAATCTAAAGATGGGTCGCAAGAAAAATATGGCTATGATGTCTGGTAAAAAGAATATGGCTATGATGGCTGGTGGAACTGTTGAAGCGCATCAATCTACATTCAATGCCAATGGTGGAGCTTTTTCACACGGAGGATTCTTTGATGTGAAAGATAGCGGATGGCAAGGTTTTACTGGTAACAAAGGCTTTTTTGATGTCAAAGACAGCGGATGGCAAGGATTTACTGGTAGTGCCAATATGATGGTAAAGGATAGTGGTTGGCAAAGATGAAAAAAGAAAATATAATTTTAGTAGGCGTTTTGGCCCTTGCAGGGTATCTCATTTGGAAAAACTCCAAAAAAATGACTCTGCAAGAGCCAGCATCGTCGCCTGAGGCGTCGGAAAGCGTCAAAGTAGAAGTAATGGAGCCTGAAACTCCACAACCAGAGAAATTAAGTGCTAACGCAGCTGTTACTCAACCTCGATTTGCGAGGTCAGTCTTCAGGAAAGATTGGGTAATAGGAAATCAAAACAGTCCTTTTAACTGATGGAAAAGAAATCAGCAAACAAGCAGTGGAAAGAAAGTAATACTACGCTTTCATTCAAAGAATGGATTGATAGAGAAAATAAAAAGAAATTAGAAAATCAAAAAGGAAACTTTTTGCCTTTCAACTCTGGATTGCCTTCAGATGTCATTAAAGACACCTTGAACACATCCAAAGATAAAATAAATGAAATTGCTGGATATAAACCACAATCTTCAAATCAAACCGTCTTCGGATTAGATAAAAAAATACTTGTCTTTTCTGGAATTTTGATTGTAGGTGCGGTTGGTGTCTACTTTTATCAAAAATTAAAGAATAAAAAATGAACATAAGCAAAGAGCATTTGATTTACGCTGGCGTAGGTCTCTTTGTTTTGCTTGTTTTTTATAGTTCAACGAAGGAGGTTGAATTGAAAGAAGTCGGCGAATCAGATTTAGAACAAAAAGAATTCGATAGCTCATCGCTTCCTTCCAATTTGAAACCGCCGTATAAACTTGCAACAGGAGAACAGATACCCAGGCCAATAAAAAGAAACTTCAATATTTTTTCAATAGGAAAACCAAGATTCGACAATGATTTTTAGCGTACCAACTCGACACGAAGAACTTACACTACTTATCAAGGTAAGAACTTACGAGCCGCAAAAAATCAGAATCAAAGTAATAGACGCCGACCAACCCAACACAGCTTTCACTGACCGATACAGAATTGTCGAAGGTGAGAGCATTTTTTTTGTCCGTATGCCGATAAGCCCAAATGAAGCATTGGTATATGTTTTCAATGAAGCTTATGGAAATATGCAAGTTGGTGAAGACCCATCTGTAGAAGTTATTTCAATTACAAAAGAGCCTTTGGAAAAGAAATTAGATGTAATTGATTTCACCAACCCACAAGTAAGAAGTTTCGTAAATTTTGCTACAAGATTTTCTTTTAATGCAGGGACACTACCAAGTGGAACCTACACATCTGACGACCGTCAGTTTGTAATAAAATATCTTCCTACTATTACTGATGGGGGAGCAGAACAAACAACGCCTGCTCGTATAGATATTGATTCTGGCGTTATTGAAGTTTCTAAAAAGCAGTTTCGTGATTTCACGATTCCAAATCGTATGGCTATACTTCTTCACGAATTCAGCCATGTTTTTGTGAATGATAATATAGACGATGAGGTAGAAGCTGACTTGAACGCATTATTGATTTATCTCGGACTTGGATATCCTCGTATTGAAGCATTCGAAGTATTTGCAAAGACATTTATCGCTGCTCCAACAGAGCAAAACAAGATGCGATATCAGAAAATAGTGAATTTTATAGACAATTTTGAGAATTATAACACATTCATAAACGAATAAGATGGCCACGAAAAAACAATATATTCTCACTGGGATAATCGGACTTTTATTGGGTGTGGGTGCGTGGTATTTTATCAAAAGAGGTAAGAAAGTAAAAGAAGTCATTAAAGAAAATAATGCTGAAATTGTAATAACAGAGTGATATGTATACAAAACTCAGTATAACATTGCCTGATATAAAAGTCTCTTTTCGAAGTGGCAATTATGATTATAGTGCGCCAGCAACTAAGGCACAAAATGTAAGTCTTATAAAGAACATCAATAGTAGATACGGCAATCTCACATCTTATTGGGGACAGCAATTCGATATTCCTAATGGTGTTATCATCGGTTTTATAGCTACCGAAAGTGGCGGACAAATGTTGAGACCTAATCAATATTTAGCAACAGGACTAATGCAAGTAACTCCTGCTGCTATTTATGATTCTGCAAGAAAATGGAACGCTGAAGTGAAAATCGCTCCTTTGCCAGCTCCAGCAGTAAATCTTATAAAACAAAAGATTCCAAATTTTTTTGATTCCAGAACAACTCTTTCATCAATTCAATCAAAAATTTTACTTCAACTCCAGTCAGACGCAAATTTCAATATTATGTCAGGAACGCTTGTGTTGAGATGGCTTATTGAAAGATTTAGTGTTGCTGGTGGTGCTGGACAGCTTAATAAAGCAATGGTTGGTTATAATGCAGGCGCTTATAGAGATGTTTTATCAAGTGGTGGAACTAAAACTCCAGTTGACTCTACTTCTCTTGCTACAAATCGAAATGTACCTGCTGAAAGTAGAGCATACTTGTATAAAATGCTTGGCAAAGACGGTTTTCTTGAACTAATCTATTTACAAAAACTTGCAGCCGTATGACAGAAAAAACAAAAGATATATTGATTGGAGCGGCAGGAGGTTTTTTGGTAGGCGTGTTAGTATGCTCGCTCACAAAAAAGAAAGAATTTTTAGGTGGCTTATTTGGAACCAAAAAGAAGTCGCCAAAAAGTATATTGTTTATTGGCGATTCAATAACTGCGGACCCACAATGGTCCTATCCTGCTTTGATTAGAAAAGCCAAGCCCGATTTGAATATTGATGTATTGGCAAAACCTGGTCAGACTACTAAGTGGATGGTTGATAATCTTCCTCTCAAGTTAGCAGCAAAAAAATATGATAGAGTTTATGTTTATGGTGGTGTCAATGATGCCTATAATAGCTACATTAAAGTTCCTGACACACCAGTTGCGAATGTTCAAAAGATGATTGACTTGGCACAACAGAAAGGTTCTGAAGTGTATGTCATATTGGGAATTGAGCCAAATGGGTATATGGATTATAGAAAAATGCCAATCACCCAGTATGTAAGAAGAAAAGAAGATTATATCCCTTTGATTGAAAGATACAAGCAAATTCAAGCTGCATACGCAAGTCGATTGAGAAACGCGACTTTGGTGCCAAAATTCAATTTGGGAACGATGACATCAGACGGAACGCATCCAAACGGAACGGGACAGCAAAGAATAGCAGATACAATAATGAAAACATTCTAAATTAAAATAAACAAAAATGAACAAGAATATCAGAAATGCTTTTATCGTGGTTGGTATAGCTGTTTTGGCTTTTGCCTTGATGTCTTTTGCAAAAAAATCTGCTGTAAAAGCTCCATTGTCAGATGAAGAAAAAAATAATCTTTTTGCAACTGCAAAAGGCCCTCAACCTCGTGGCGCACAAATGGCTTTAACGGAGGAGCAAGAGATGGCCCTGCAAGCTGAAATACAAAAAGAACGCGACTATGCAATGCAAAAAATCAAAGAATATGGTTTGGAAGCCGAGTACGAGGCATATTTGAAGTCTCGAGAGAATGAACCACTACCTTCGTAAATAATTCATTATGAGCATATTAAGAACTGGTGCAATACTTGGTGGCGTAGGTCTAATAGGCTTCGCCATTTATAGTTATTTCAAGAAGCAGTACGACCTAATTACTGACTTCGAGTGGAAGGTTTTGGACCTAAAATTTGACTCTGTCAGCCCAAATTTATTGAAGGGTCGGATTAAATTTCGCTTCGAAAACAAGTCGGATATCGAGATTACCATCTCAAGTTTTTACCTCGATATGTACTTAAACGGTACTTACATCGGCTGGCTTCGTGATACCAGGGTTTTTGTAATACCTGCTCGTGGGTTCAATGATATCGAGTTTGGATTCTCCGTGAATCCTCAACTCTTAATCAAAAATGCCCTCGACATTGTAACTCTTGGAAGCAAGTTGAAAGACGCTGTTTTCAGCTTCGATGGAGTTATCGGAGCGAAGAGTGGTTTCGTAAAAGCTGATGTAAAAATAAAATGTGACTGTTCTGTAAAAAATATGGATTGTTCTTGCTAAATTTTGTAAAAATTAAAGTAATTTAGCCGAAATGAAAATAAAAAGAAATGATAGAATTTATCCAGAACGAGACAAAGAAAATAATGTACAAATGTTGCGATAGATATGCAAAGCAACATAACAAAGAAACTGAGAAAGTACAATTAGTTCTTGGACTTAATGAAGAGGGCAACACTTATACTCTTTGTGATGAGTATGTACCCGTAGAACAACTTGATATTCTCGGTGTACTCGGTGTGAAGATTGACTTTCTTGGTTACAGCAGATTAGCGCCGCCATTTATAGTCAAATCATTAGTGCGTTTTTCAGAGACGCACAACATCCAAATCATAAACACAAAAGTATTGTGTGTCCCAACAAAAAACGAAAAAGGCAAAAACGATATGTTTCTTTTTTTGTACAACGGGAATCAATATGTTGAAACCATAACATTCTCCGATTTGTTCGACGAAAGAGACGCGGAATTGCCACAACAACAATAACCGTATGCAATTCTATTCTACTACTTTGAACAATGGAGATGTCTTTACTATTTCTCGTGCTGATGGCGCGCAAATGGTAAGTATCGAACCGAACACTTCTTCAAGTGCTACATTTTTAGGTAATCTCCCATTCAAAGGACAGAGTCCTACGGCTGTTGCATTAGATGCCAACCAGATTTTGACCATCACCTCATCCACTCCTACATCACCGTTAGATGGAATAACCATCACTTGTACGAGTGGAACTGTTGATATCATAGTCGGTGTATAAAACAAAACAACAATGGGATTCGGTTCAGTAAATTCATTCGGTTTCGGCGGAGGCGGTGGTACTGGCTCTGGCTCAGGTTCGGCAGGTACTTCGGGTACTTCGTTTGGAACATCAGGTACTTCAGGTTCATCAGGTACCTCTGCATTGTCAGGTTCGTCAGGAACCTCTGGACTTGCTGGAACATCAGGTACCTCAGCCGCAGCAGGCTCATCAGGTACATCAGGATTTACTGGGTCGTCAGGTACTTCGGGATTAACTGGAACTTCTGGAACAAGTGCAGCTGGTAGCGATGGCTCTTCTGGAACATCGGGAGAAAGCGGAACAAGTGGCACAAGTGGTGGTGATGGTTCGAGTGGTACCAGTGGTGAAGATGGCTCGAGTGGCACGAGTGGCGACGATGGCGCGGACGGTTCATCGGGTACATCAGGAGATAGCGGTTCTTCTGGCACAAGCGGAGAGACTGGTTCATCTGGTACTTCGGGTGAAGGCTCTGCGGGTACAAGTGGAGAAAGTGGAACATCAGGCACTGATGGCTCATCGGGAGAAAATGGTACTTCAGGAGAATCGGGTACATCAGGTACAGATGGTTCGTCTGGAACGAGTGGAGAAACTGGAACCTCTGGTACAGATGGTTCTGACGGAACATCAGGTCAATCAGGTAGCTCAGGTACAAGCGGTGATGGAACAAGCGGTACGAGTGGAGATACTGGTACGGCAGGTACGAGCGGTGCAACAGGAACAAGCGGTACAAGTGGGGTTAGCGGCGTAGCGATTGCAAACTTTTATGGTAGTTTTTCAGATTCTACTAATCAACCAGTACCTGGCGCAAATGCGGAAATAGCTTGGACATATAACACAACTGAAATATCTAATGGTATTTCTGTAACTACTGGTACAAACGGAGCATCTCAAATACAAGTTGATAATGCTGGTGTCTATGAAATAGGATATTCAGCACAAATTGAAAAAACACAAGGCACTGATTCGACTGTTACGATTTGGGCTGCTATAAATGGTACTCCTGTTGTCAGGACCTCTTCGAATATAACACTGAATTCAAATAGTGTTTATCAATTACCTTTCGTTTCATTCTTCTTTGACCTTAATGCGGGAGATTATGTAGAATTTTTCTTCCAAGCAACAACACAATATGCTCGATTGGTTAATGTGCCTGCAACTGTTGATTTTCCAGCAGCACCATCGGTTATCATTGTCGCAAAAGAAATTGGTGTCGCTGTAAGTGGCACAAGCGGGACAACAGGTACTTCGGGATTGACTGGTACATCAGGTACTTCTGGAGAAGGCTCTGCGGGTACTTCAGGTTCAGCTGGTACAAGTGGAGCGAGTGGAACGAATGGTGAAAGCGGTACAAGCGGTGAATCTGGTACAAGCGGAACAGACGGAAGCTCGGGAACGAGTGGAACAAGCGGAGATTCGGGTTCTTCAGGAACTTCTGGAGCTGGTACTTCTGGTACAGATGGAAGTTCAGGAACATCAGGAGAAACTGGTACAAGTGGAACAGATGGTTCATCTGGCACTGACGGCTCAAACGGAACTTCAGGATTTACTGGAACATCAGGCACTGACGGCTCATCAGGAACATCAGCAAGCTCTGGTAGTTCAGGAGAAAGTGGAACATCTGGTACTGACGGCTCATCAGGAGAATCAGGAACGAGTGGAGAAACAGGAACTTCGGGTACTTCAGGTAGCTCAGGAGAATCAGGTTCTTCTGGCACTTCAGGCGAATCGGGTACATCAGGTACTGACGGTTCAAGTGGTACGGCAGGTACAGACGGTTCAAGTGGAACTTCTGGTGAAAGCGGTAGCTCAGGTACATCAGGCACAGACGGTTCTTCAGGAGAAACTGGAACAAGCGGAACAAGCGGTAGCGCAGGAACATCTGGCGTTAGCGGTGCATCGGGTACATCAGGTTCATCAGGCACTTCTGGCGAATCAGGTACATCAGGGACATCTGGCTCATCGGGTGAATCAGGCACAAGTGGTGAAAGTGGAACAAGCGGTATTTCAGGGACCTCTGGTACAACTGGTACCTCTGGGGAATCTGGAACAAGTGGTACTGATGGCTCAAATGGAACATCAGGCACAGATGGAAGCTCAGGAACAGACGGCTCAAACGGCACTTCGGGCGTAGACGGAACTTCAGGCGAATCAGGAACCAGTGGAACCAGCGGAAGCGCAGGTACATCGGGCGAAAACGGTACAGCAGGTACAGACGGTAGCTCAGGAACTGACGGTTCAAGCGGTACTTCTGGAGATTCTGGAACATCAGGTACAGACGGAAGCTCTGGAACAGATGGCTCAAGCGGAACTTCGGGAACTTCAGGTTCTTCGGGAACAGACGGTAGCTCAGGAACAGATGGCTCCAGTGGAACTTCAGCAGCAGACGGAACAAGCGGAACAGACGGCTCGTCAGGAACTGCTGGAACAGCTGGTGCAGATGGTTCGAGCGGTACTTCTGGAGACGGCTCAAGTGGTACTTCAGGAGAAAATGGTACTTCAGGTGCAGACGGCACAAGCGGTACAGATGGCTCATCGGGTACCGATGGTTCAAGTGGAACATCAGGCACTGACGGTTCTTCTGGTACGGACGGCTCATCAGGAACTGACGGAAGCTCAGGAACTTCAGGCACTTCTGCTTTAGATGGTACTTCTGGAACAGACGGTTCAAGTGGAACTTCTGCTACATCGGGTAGCTCGGGAGAAAGTGGAACAAGTGGAGAAAGCGGTACAAGTGGTACAGACGGTAGTTCTGGAACGGATGGTTCTTCTGGTTCTTCTGGAACAGATGGTAGCTCAGGTACTTCTGGAGAAACAGGTACTTCGGGAACTTCAGGAACAAGCGGAGAAGGTGGTACTTCGGGTACTGACGGGTCTTCGGGTACTTCGGGTAGTTCAGGTACATCAGGTACAGACGGCTCAAGCGGAACATCTGGAACAGACGGTTCATCAGGGACTTCGGGCGATAGTGGTACTTCAGGAACTGATGGTTCTTCAGGAACTTCTGGAAGCGACGGCTCATCAGGTACTTCAGGAGATTCAGGCTCCAGTGGTACAGACGGAAGCTCTGGTACAACAGGAACAGATGGTTCAAGTGGTACATCAGGATTCGATGGGGGAGCAGCAGCAGGTGTTGGTTATTGGCAATATCTCGCTGGTGATGCAGGAATAACTATAGGTAGATTTGAAGCATTTGGAACATCTTCAGCGTTTGTAGACACTACTTCTCTTAGAATAAATAGTGTAGATTTCTTATCAGTTGATTACTATAATTATGTACTGGGGCTTTATACTGCTTCAGGAAAATTCATTGTTCAAGTAACGAATGAAAATAATGCAGCTGATACAGGATTATACATTTGCGAATCACTGACATTAGGTGGCTCTGGTGAAATGATTTTAACATCATTGACCGACCAAGTTGCTAATGGAAATTTCGCAAACAATCAAAAATATTGGATTTCATTTACGCCATATTCTGCCGCTGGAACATCAGGAACGGCGGGTACTTCGGGCGAATCAGGCTCCAGTGGTACTGACGGAAGCTCTGGAACGAGTGGTACATCAGGTTCTTCAGGAACAAGTGGTTTTTCAGGCTCATCGGGAACTTCTGCAACAGACGGAAGTAGCGGAACAAGTGGAGAATCTGGTACAAATGGAACAGACGGAAGCTCAGGTACTTCAGGTACTGACGGGTCTTCTGGTACGGATGGCTCATCAGGAACCAGTGGCGATAGCGGTACTTCGGGTACCGACGGCTCAAGCGGAACTTCTGGAACCGATGGAAGCTCAGGTACATCAGGCACTGACGGCTCAAGTGGTACATCAGGCACTGACGGAAGCTCGGGAACCAGCGGAACAGACGGTAGCTCAGGAACCAGTGGTTTCTCAGGCACAAATGGTACAGACGGCTCAAACGGAACTTCTGGCGAATCAGGTACAAGTGGAACCGATGGTTCTTCTGGTACTTCTGCTTCATCAGGTAGCTCTGGAACAGGTGGTTCATCAGGAACCAGTGGCGATACAGGAACTTCAGGAACTGATGGTTCTTCAGGAACTTCTGGAAGCGACGGCTCGTCAGGAACATCTGGCGAATCAGGAACGAATGGAACAGACGGCTCTTCTGGTACAGACGGGTCTTCAGGTACATCGGCTTCTTCAGGTTCAAGCGGTACTTCTGCTTCAAGTGGAACTTCGGGAACTGATGGCTCTTCTGGTACAAGCGGAACAGACGGCTCAAGCGGAACAGCAGGAACTTCTGGCGAATCAGGCACAAGCGGTACAGATGGCTCATCGGGTACCGATGGTTCAAGTGGAACAGCTGGTACATCAGGCGAATCTGGCACTTCTGGAACAGACGGTTCATCTGGCACATCAGGCGACGCAGGTACATCAGGTACTGACGGCTCTAATGGAACGAGTGGCACAGACGGAAGCTCGGGTACTTCAGCGACTTCTGGCTCATCAGGAACTTCAGCGACTTCAGGTTCAAGCGGTACATCAGCAACCTCAGGTAGTTCTGGAGAATCTGGAACAAGCGGAACTGATGGCAGCTCAGGAACTTCTGGAACAGACGGAAGCTCTGGAACGGCTGGAACCGATGGTTCATCAGGTACTTCTGGCACAGATGGAAGCTCAGGTACATCAGGCACTGACGGTTCTAATGGAACATCAGGCACTGACGGTAGCTCAGGGACTGATGGAAGTTCAGGAACCGATGGAAGTTCAGGAACCAATGGAAGTGCAGGTACTTCTGGTGTAAGCGGAGCCTCTGGAACATCAGGCTCATCAGGAACTTCGGGTTTTGACGGTTCTTCTGGAACGGACGGCTCAAGTGGTACTTCGGGTACAGACGGCTCCAGCGGTACTTCAGGAACAAGCGGTACAGACGGTTCAAGCGGTACTTCAGGCACAAGCGGTACAGACGGAAGCTCTGGTACTTCTGGTGAATCTGGAACAAATGGTACCGACGGTAGCTCAGGCACATCAGGAACCGACGGCAGTTCAGGTACTTCGGCTACTTCAGGTTCATCTGGAACTTCAGCGACTTCAGGTTCATCAGGAACGGCGGCGACATCAGGTAGTTCAGGCACTTCGGGTACAGACGGCTCAAGTGGTTCTTCTGGAACAGATGGCTCATCAGGTTCTTCTGGAACTGACGGTAGCTCAGGAACTTCAGGCACAAGCGGTACAGACGGCTCGAGTGGTACAGACGGTAGCTCAGGTACTTCTGGAACAGCTGGTTCATCAGGAACTGATGGTAGCTCGGGTACATCTGGCACAGCAGGAACGGATGGAAGCTCAGGAACTTCAGGCACAAGCGGTGCAAATGGTTTAAGTTGTTTAAGTTATACTATCACTTATCAAGTTGGTGGTGGTGATTTATATTTTGATTATAATGATTGTTCGGGTGCTTTAATAAATGTTGGCCCAGTTACAGCTGGTTCTCAAACATTTTGTGCCGAAAGCAATAGTGTAGTTGTCCTTTCAGGTAATTATACTCTTGTAAGTAATGGACTATGTGTAGGAACGAGCGGAACTTCGGGTACATCAGGAACAAGTGGCACAAACGGCTCGTCTGGAACGGATGGCTCCTCTGGCACAGACGGTAGCTCAGGTACTTCTGGAACAAGCGGTACAGACGGTTCATCTGGCACAAGCGGTACAGACGGCTCAAGCGGAACCGACGGCAGCTCAGGAACTTCTGGTTCAAGCGGTACATCTGCAACAGATGGCTCTTCGGGTACTTCAGCAACTTCTGGTTCAAGCGGAACGAGTGCGACTTCAGGTTCATCTGGAACTTCAGCATCTTCAGGCTCGTCAGGAACTTCGGCTACATCTGGTAGCTCAGGTACCGACGGCTCAAATGGTACTTCAGGCTCATCAGGCACTGACGGCTCATCGGGTACGGCAGGTTCATCTGGTACATCGGCCAGTTCAGGAACATCTGGTTCAAGCGGTACGGATGGCTCAAGTGGTACGGATGGTAGCTCAGGAACTTCAGGCACATCTGCTACATCTGGTTCATCAGGAACCGACGGAAGCTCAGGGACTTCAGCTTCATCAGGGACTTCAGCGACTTCAGGTTCAAGCGGAACATCTGCAACAGACGGTTCGAGCGGTACTTCGGGTACAAGCGGAACTTCTGGCTCAAGCGGTACTTCTGCATCGAGCGGAACATCAGCTACTTCGGGTTCTTCGGGAACAGATGGTAGCTCTGGAACCTCTGGAACCTCAGGTACTTCGGCAACTGACGGAAGCTCAGGCACATCTGGTTCGAGCGGAACTGACGGTAGTTCAGGAACAAGCGGTACATCCGCAACTTCTGGCTCAAGCGGCACATCGGCTACTTCGGGTAGTTCGGGTACATCAGGAAGCTCAGGAACTTCGGCAACCGACGGCTCAAGTGGAACATCAGGGACTTCAGCTACATCAGGTTCAAGCGGAACTTCAGCAACTTCTGGTTCTTCAGGTACTTCTGCCACAGACGGCTCATCAGGAACTTCTGGCTCAAGCGGAACTTCGGGTTCTTCAGGTACCTCAGCAACGGATGGCTCGAGTGGAACATCTGGCTCAAGCGGAACATCAGCGACTTCAGGGTCCAGCGGTACTTCAGCAACCGACGGCTCATCAGGAACATCTGGTACATCAGCAAGCTCAGGTACTTCAGCCACCTCTGGTAGTTCTGGAACTTCTGGTTCAAGCGGAACTTCTGCAACCGATGGCTCAAGCGGTACATCAGCTACTTCAGGCTCATCTGGTACATCAGCGACATCAGGCTCATCAGGAACTTCAGCGACATCGGGTAGTTCAGGCTCAAGTGGTACTTCTGCTACGGACGGCAGCTCTGGTACCTCTGGAACCGATGGTAGCTCTGGAACTTCAGGAAGCTCAGGGACATCAGGAACTTCGGGTTCTTCGGGTACCTCTGCGACAGATGGCTCATCGGGTACATCTGGTACATCAGGCTCAAGCGGAACTTCTGCAAGCTCAGGTACTTCGGCAACTTCTGGTAGCTCGGGTACATCTGCTACAGATGGAAGCTCTGGTACCTCTGGAAGTTCAGGTACATCTGGTACAAGCGCAACCGACGGAAGCTCAGGTTCATCTGGAACTTCAGGTACTTCAGGTTCTTCAGGTACATCCGCCAGCTCTGGAACAAGTGCAACTTCAGGTTCAAGTGGTACATCGGCAAGCGATGGTTCTTCAGGAACATCGGCAACCTCGGGTTCTTCTGGTACCTCTGCGACATCTGGTTCAAGCGGAACATCAGCGACTTCGGGGTCCAGCGGAACAAGTGCAACATCTGGAAGCTCTGGAACAAGTGCTACAGACGGTTCTTCAGGTACATCAGGAACATCGGGTTCAAGCGGTACATCTGCAACCTCTGGTTCAAGCGGAACAAGTGCAGCAGCAGGGACGGCAGGTACTTCTGGTATAAATGGTATTGCAGGTGGACAGGTTTACTATATGAACTACTCCCTCAACACAAGTAGTGCATTTGGTACACCAACATATAAACAATGGTCGCCTACTCCTTCGGGTGCAGCGGAACAAAGTGTTACAACAACTATCGCTGCAAATGCTACTGTTGTCGTAGCAACTTTCGCAACGGATAGCGGAGTTCCAGGTCTTACATCAATACCTGCGGGAAATTGGAGTTTCACAACGCACTGGTTGGCAAGTACCCAACAACAGAATTGGAACATATTTGTAAGATTATACAAATACACAACAGGTGCTGTTTCTACTCTTTTAGGTACAACGAATGATGTACAAATCCTATTAGATTCAGTAGTAATACAACAAGCATATTGTGATGTATTTATTCCTGCTCAAAGTTTAAACTCAACCGATAGATTATACATTGAGGTAGTTGCCTACAACAATACAAATCAAAGTAGAAGTGTAACTTTCTACACAGAAGGACAAACCAACTATTCATACGGACAGACCACATTTACTGCTCCTTCGGGAACGAGTGGTACGAGCGGAACAAACGGTTCATCGGGAACATCAGCTTCATCAGGTTCTTCAGGAACATCAGCTTCGTCAGGTTCTTCTGGAACAAGCGGAACATCTGCAAGCTCTGGTTCAAGCGGAACTTCTGCGACCTCTGGCTCAAGCGGAACAAGCGCGACTTCTGGCTCTTCTGGAACTTCAGCTTCAAGCGGTAGCTCAGGAACCTCTGGCTCAAGCGGAACATCGGGAACCCACGGTTCATCGGGTACATCTGGAACCTCTGCAACATCAGGCTCAAGTGGTACTGACGGAAGTTCAGGAACATCGGCAAGCTCTGGTTCGAGCGGTACTTCGGCAACATCAGGTTCTTCAGGAAGCTCTGGCTCCTCTGGAGAAAGTGGAACATCGGGAACTTCTGCGACATCAGGTTCTTCGGGAACGAGTGCCTCATCAGGTAGCTCTGGGTCATCTGGAAGCTCGGGAACCTCAGCTTCAAGCGGAACATCAGGAACCGACGGAAGCTCAGGAACCTCTGGAACATCTGGCTCATCAGGAACTTCGGCAACATCAGGCTCAAGCGGTTCTGACGGAAGCTCAGGAACTTCAGGAACTTCTGCCACATCTGGTTCATCAGGAGAAAGCGGAACATCAGGAACATCTGGAAGCTCTGGAACAAGCGCAACTTCTGGTTCAAGCGGAACAAGCGCGACTTCAGGTTCTTCAGGAACTTCTGCAAGCTCAGGTTCTTCAGGTTCAAGCGGAACTTCAGCTTCTTCGGGTACTTCAGCGACTTCAGGCTCATCTGGCTCTTCTGGTTCGTCTGGAACTTCTGCAACCTCTGGCTCAAGTGGAACTTCAGGCTCAAGCGGAACCTCCGCAACGGATGGTTCTTCGGGAACTTCGGGAACTTCAGCAACTTCTGGAAGCTCTGGTTCAAGCGGTTCTTCAGGAACTTCTGCAAGCTCAGGTACATCGGCTACATCAGGTAGCAGCGGAACAAGTGCCACATCAGGCTCTTCTGGTTCATCAGGAACTGACGGCTCTTCTGGAACAAGCGGTACTTCAGCTTCTTCAGGCTCATCAGGAACTTCTGCGACTTCTGGTTCAAGTGGAAGCAGCGGTTCATCAGGAACTTCTGCGACCTCTGGTTCAAGCGGAACTTCTGCAAGCTCTGGTACATCAGCTACTTCAGGAAGCAGCGGTTCTTCAGGAACTTCAGGCTCATCAGGAGAAAGTGGAACATCAGGTACTTCTGCAACTTCTGGTTCAAGCGGTAGCAGTGGCTCAAGCGGCACATCGGCTTCAAGCGGTACTTCAGGCTCATCTGGTTCATCAGGAACTTCAGCATCAAGCGGTACTTCTGCTACTTCTGGTTCTTCAGGAAGCTCAGGCTCATCGGGAACTTCAGGTTCAAGCGGAACTTCGGCATCAAGCGGTACTTCAGCAACCTCTGGAAGCAGTGGAAGCTCAGGAACTTCAGCAAGCTCAGGTACATCTGCAACCTCTGGCTCATCTGGAAGCTCTGGCTCTTCAGGAACTGACGGTTCATCTGGAACAAGCGGTACTTCAGCTTCTTCAGGTTCAAGCGGAACTTCTGGTAGCTCAGGAACTTCGGCGACTTCTGGTTCTTCTGGAGAAAGCGGTTCGTCAGGAACTTCAGGTTCATCTGGAACAAGTGCGACCTCAGGTTCAAGTGGAACAAGCGCTACTTCAGGTTCATCAGGAACCTCTGCAAGCTCTGGTAGCTCAGGCTCTTCAGGAACATCTGCGTCAAGCGGAACCTCTGCAACATCAGGTTCTTCAGGAACTTCGGCAAGCTCAGGAACTTCTGGCTCAAGCGGAACTTCGGCGTCAAGCGGAACTTCTGCGACATCAGGTAGCTCAGGTTCTTCTGGAGAAAGTGGAACATCAGGAACTTCAGGTTCATCTGGAACAAGCGCAACATCTGGCTCAAGCGGAACATCAGCGACCTCAGGAAGCAGTGGCTCCAGCGGAACTTCGGCATCAAGCGGTACTTCTGCAACATCAGGAAGTTCTGGTTCTTCAGGAACTTCAGCTTCAAGCGGTACATCAGCCACATCAGGTAGCTCTGGAAGCTCAGGTTCAAGTGGAACTTCTGGCTCAAGCGGAACATCAGCCACCTCAGGCTCATCAGGCTCAAGCGGAACTTCGGCGACTTCTGGTTCTTCAGGAGAAAGCGGAACATCAGGAACTTCAGGTTCATCTGGAACAAGCGCAACCTCTGGCTCAAGCGGAACCTCTGCAACTTCTGGTTCTTCAGGAACTTCTGCAAGCTCTGGTTCGAGCGGTTCAAGCGGAACCTCTGCGTCAAGCGGAACTTCGGCAACATCAGGCTCTTCAGGCTCAAGTGGTTCTTCAGGAAGCTCTGGTACATCAGGAACCTCTGCATCAAGCGGAACCTCTGCAACATCAGGTTCTTCAGGAAGCTCAGGTTCAAGCGGAACATCAGCATCAAGCGGAACGAGTGCCACATCAGGCTCTTCTGGCTCGAGCGGTTCTTCAGGAAGCTCAGGCTCAAGCGGAACATCTGCATCAAGCGGTACTTCGGCTACATCTGGCTCAAGCGGAACATCTGCCTCAAGCGGAACTTCGGGAGACAGCGGAACTTCTGGAACATCAGGAAGTTCAGGCACAAGCGCGACCTCAGGCTCATCAGGAACCTCTGCATCAAGCGGAACATCTGGAACAAATGGTTCATCGGGTACTTCAGGTACATCCGCGACATCAGGCTCGAGTGGAAGCTCAGGCTCAAGCGGAACTTCAGGAAGCTCTGGAACAAGTGCGACCTCTGGCTCAAGCGGAACATCAGCGACATCAGGCTCTTCAGGAACATCAGCTACAAGCGGTTCTTCAGGAAGCTCAGGCTCAAGCGGAAGCTCAGGAACATCAGCCAGCTCGGGTACAAGCGCGACATCAGGGTCCTCTGGCTCATCTGGAAGCTCTGGAACATCAGCTTCAAGCGGAACATCTGCGACATCTGGAAGCTCAGGCTCATCAGGCTCAAGCGGAACATCTGCATCAAGCGGTAGCTCAGGAACCAGCGCGACTTCAGGTTCATCAGGCTCAAGCGGAACATCAGGAACTTCAGCCAGCTCAGGTACATCGGCTACATCAGGTAGCTCGGGTACGGCGGCAACATCGGGAAGTTCTGGTTCTTCTGGAAGCTCTGGAACATCAGGAAGCTCAGGTACAGCAGCAACATCAGGAAGTTCAGGTACCGCCGCTACGAGTGGTAGTGCAGGAACCTCTGGAAATACAGCAGAGTTTTCAGGAACAAGTAGCACATCCATCACATTACCTTTAACCTAAAACAGTGCTATCACTTCTGAAAATAGATGCCGAGTTATTCTAACATAACGATAACCACTACTACTGGGTTGGCCTACAAAGCAAACGACTTTGTCCAGCTCAGTAATAGTGCATCTAATTATATCATCGGCCGTGTGGTTTCTTACAATCCAGCCAACGGTCAAATGGTGGTTACACCCTATTTTTTTCAGGGTAGCGGAACATTTACCTCTTGGGAAGTAAACCTCACAGGTGCTTTTGGCACGAGTGGAACGAGTGGCACGAGTGGAACTTCCGCCGCCTCTGGTACCGCTGGTTCCTCTGGTACCTCTGGTGCCGCTGGTTCCAATGGTACTTCTGGCTCAACGGGTACTTCGGGTACTTCGGGTACTTCGGGGTCTGCTGGTAACAGTGGCGCAAGCGCATCTTCAGGAAATACAGGCTTAAGCGGAACATCCGCCACATCGGGAGCCAGCGGTGCATCACAGCTTAGTGGACAAAGCGGTGTATCAGGTTCTTCGGGAACGAGTGGCACAAGTGCATCGAGCGGAACGACAGGAACAAGCGGTGTAATTGGCACAAGAGGAGCATCAGGTTCTTCGGGAACTTCTGGAACCACGGGTGCAGGCGGTGGAACATCGGGAACAGCTGGTTCATCAGGAACTTCTGGAACGGCAGGAGCCTCTGCATCGAGCGGAACAAGTGGAACAAGTACAGGTACTTCAGCAACAAGTGGTTCTTCAGGTCTATCTGCTACTTCAGGAGCAAATGGCTCTTCTGCATCAAGCGGAACATCTGGTGTAAGCACTAATGCCACAGCAGGAACATCGGGAACATCAGGCACATCTGCCACATCGGGTTCATCAGGAACATCGGCGACGGCAGGTTCATCAGGTACTTCTGGCTCAACAGGCGCGGTTGGCGCCTCTGGTCTTTCGGGTACTTCGGGTTCTTCGGGTACTACTGGTACAAATGGAGCAACCCCAACGCAAGGCTCAAATGGTACAAGCGGTCAAACAGGCTCGTCAGGAACGGCAGGCTCCAGTGGAGCAACGCCTACCCAGGGTGCAAGCGGTACATCGGGAACGGCGGGTTCTAACGGAACATCAGGCTCAAGCGGTGCTACGCCAACAGCAGGTGTCAATGCCACAAACGGAACAGCGGGTTCTAACGGAACTTCAGGCTCTTCGGGTTCAGCAGGAGTGTCTGGCGCGGCAGGGACATCAGGAACATCTGGTTCTAATGCCAGTTCAGGTACATCAGGCTCTAACGGACAAGCAAACGGTACTTCAGGAAATTCGGGTAGCACAGGCACATCAGGTGCAAGTGGAACTTCTGGCTCATCGGGGACAACGGGAACAAACGGATTAGCAGTAGGAACAAGCGGTGCAAGCGGAACATCAGGCTCTTCGGGAACTTCGGGAACATCGGGGTCAAGTGGGTTGAGCTTTAATGCAAGCGGTTCAAACGGAACAAGTGGTGCCAGTGGCACAAATGGCTCTAACGGTACATCAGCGGCATCTGCATCATCAGGAACCAGTGGTTCGGCAGGTGTTTCTGGTGCCAGTGGAGCTAATGGCTCTTCAGGAAACTCAGGACAAAGCTCTACGGCTGGTTCAAACGGAACTTCAGGTAGTTCAGGAACAAGTGGAACGGGAGGAGCTTCAGGCTCTAACGGCGTAAGTGGTGGTTCTGGAACATCAGGAACATCAGGAAGTAATGGTACGGCTGGCGCGAGTGGTACTTCGGGTGCTTCTGGCACATCGGGAAGCTCAGGGACAACGGGAACAAACGGCACAAATGGCTCATCGGGTACTTCTGGTGCAAACGGTACATCGGGAAGCTCGGGAACGAGTGGCTCGAGCGGCACAAATGGTACATCGGGTAGCTCTGGAACGACTGCGACATCGGGTTCATCGGGTACCTCTGGCTCAAATGGTACTTCTGGAAGCTCTGGAGCAGCTGGTGCCAGTGGCACATCAGGCTCTTCAGGCACTACTGGTACTTCTGGTAGCTCAGGAGTAGCAGGTGGTAACGGCTCAAATGGCTCGTCAGGTACTTCTGGAACCTCTGGAAGTTCTGGAACGAGCGGTTCGTCAGGAACCTCGGGCTTATCAGGTACTTCGGGGTCGTCAGGGACTTCAGGCACTAACGGAACTTCAGGCTCAAACGGAACAACAGGGGCCTCAGGGACCTCTGGGTCCTCAGGGACAACTGGTACAAATGGAACATCGGGTAGCTCGGGAAGCAGTGGTACGGGCGGAACCAACGGAAGCAGTGGTTCATCAGGAACTTCTGGTAGCTCTGGAACAGCTGGGGCGTCGGGTGGCTCGGGAACATCGGGTTCATCAGGAACTTCTGGCTCGTCAGGTACCAACGGTACATCGGGCAGTAGCGGAGCTTCTGGCACATCGGGTAGCTCAGGAACAAACGGCTCTTCAGGAACGAATGGAGCTAACGGTGCAAATGGTTCATCTGGAGTTTCGGGAACTTCAGGAACCTCGGGTTCAAACGGAACAGCAGGCGCGAATGGCTCATCAGGAACATCAGGGGCTACAGGTGCAACTGGTGGCTCAGGCTCCTCAGGAACATCGGGTGCCACAGGTGGAGCTGGAGCTTCGGGTACCTCAGGTTCCAGCGGCACCAGCAATTTATCTCCATTTCTTACTATGACATCTGCAAATGTATGCGCTTGTGGATTTGCACATACAATGACAAATGCGTCCTTTAGTGCATTATTTGGAGGCTATCAAAACACAATAGCGAGTACAAATAGTGTTAGTTATAGTGTAATTATGGGTGGAACCTTAAATTGTATAGAAGGTTTAGCGGGTGTTGTTCCCCCTTTTTCAGTAGGAGCAGTTTATTATAATTACATAGGTGGGGGAAATACTAATAAAATATATACAGATAATTCAAACACAGCTACATTTTCTACAGTATTAGGGGGTTTGCAAAACCATATCTTTTCGAGAAACGGAACAAGATGTACCAATGTCGACGGTGTAATAGGAGGAGGATATCAAAATCGACTGTGTCGAGCCAATACGGGTAGTACGATTATGGGGGGAAACACAAACACGATGAACTCTGCTTCACCGAGGACTGTGATTATGGGGGGAGCAAACATTACTGGTGGATTAAGCTGTTATTCATATGGAAATTATCTCTATAAAACATCAGGTAGTTTTAGTATTCGTCACCCCGACCCTGAAAAAACACACACACATAAATTAGTTCATAGCTTTGTTGAGGCTCCAACAACAGGAGAAAATCTGTATAGATTTGAAGTGAAAACAGAAAATTGTGCAGCAAGCGTAACACTTCCTTCATACTATAAGTTTTTGAACTGCAATGACCAAGTTTGGATTACTCCAAAAGACCATCTTGGAAGTGCATATGGTACAGTAAATGCTGACCAAACAAAAATAAATATCACATCAAACTGCGATGAATCATATTATGTACTATTGCTTGGAACAAGAAAAGATGAAAAAGCAAAATTCCGCTGGAGAGGACCAGAACAAGATAGTATTATACCGAACTAATGCCGTACACTAATATAAATATAACCGTTAGCACAGGGCTTGATTATAAAGTCAATGATTTTATTTCACTGACTTATGATGCTAATACGATTATTTATGGTCGTGTTGTGTCATACAATGTGAATACAGGTGCAATGGTATTAACTCCCTATTCATTTAGTGGAGCAAATGGTTCTTATTCAACTTGGGATGTACAGCTCTCTGGTCAGCACGGCTCTTCTGCAACAGCTGGAACAAGCGGCACAACTGGAACATCAGCGACAAGTGGGTCAAGCGGTAGCGGAAATGTCAACGGAACAAGCGGTGTAAGCGGAACATCCGCCGCGAGTGGTTCTACAGGAAGTAGCAACAGCTCTGGCTCTTCGGGTACATCAGGAACAAATGCACAATCAGGTTCTTCGGGTACGAGTGCTTCATCGGGAACATCAGGAACTTCGGGAACATCAGGGGGTACATCAGGAACTGCTGGGACATCTGGAAGTGCTGGTACTTCAGGAACACAAGCGACAGGAGGAGCTTCTACTATTGCTGGTACATCTGGAACAAGTGGAGCTTCAGGAACAAACGCACAATCAGGTTCTTCTGGAACATCAGCTACAAGCGGTTCAGTAGGTGCAAGTAATTCATCAGGTACATCAGGACTTTCTGGTAGTTCAGGTACGGCCGCTACATCTGGGTCATCGGGTACTTCAGGTACCTCAGGTACAGCAGGTTCAAACGGAACCAGTGGTACGGCAGGCTCAAAAGGAACGACGGGTACTTCTGCCACTTCAGGCTCTTCGGGAACGGCAGGAAACAATGGTTCTACAGGTACGGCTGGCGGTAATGGTTCAAGTGGAAATAGCGGTGCATCAAATACAAGCGGCTCAAATGGTACAAACGGAACTTCGGGTTCAGCGGGTGCCAATGCCACATCAACGATTTCAGCCACATCAGGTGCTTCAGGAAGTAGTGGAAATAACGGAACAAGTGCAGCATCAGGCTCATCAACAGCTTCTGCAACCAGCGGTTCTTCAGGAACAAGCGCAACAGCAGGTTCGAGTGGAGCTTCAGGAGCATCTACAGCCAGTCAAGTGAGCGGAACTTCAGGTGTCAGCGGAACAGCTGGTTCCAGTGGTGCATCAGGAGCTTCAAATACTTCTGGATTATCTGCTTCCTCTGGTACTTCAGGTGCTAACGGTAGCACAGGTACTTCGGGAGCAAGTGGTGCAAGCGGTGGAACCAACGGTACATCTGGTTCTTCGGGTGCTTCGGGTACTTCGGGTTCTTCGGGTACGAGTGGCTCTAACGGTGCGGCAGGACAAGGAGGTGGTACTTCGGGTACTTCGGGTTCTTCGGGTGCTTCGGGGTCATCAGGCTCGGCAGGAGTATCTGGCTCAAGTGGCACAAGTACAGGAACATCAGGGGTAAGTGGAACATCAGGCTCTTCAGGAACAAACGGAAGTATAGGCACTTCGGGAACATCAGGCACATCGGGTGTCAGCACAAATGCTACAAGTGGAACAAGTGGTACAACGGGTACAGCGGCTTCTTCGGGAAGTTCGGGTACATCAGCAACCGCAGGTTCTTCAGGTACATCAGGTTCTGCGGGTGCCGCAGGAGCATCTGGCGTAAGCGGAACATCGGGTTCAAGTGGAACAAGTGGAACAAATGGGGCTACGCCAACACAGGGTGCAAGTGGCTCCTCTGGCACAAATGGCTCGAATGGAACTTCTGGTTCATCAGGTGGCGCACCCTCACAAGGTGTTAGCGGTTCAAGTGGTACAGGGGGTTCTTCGGGAACATCAGGGTCTACGGGAGCTACGCCATCTGCGGGTGGTAAAGGCTCAAATGGTACTTCAGGACTTAGCGGTTCAAACGGCTCTAACGGTGCAGCAGGTGTTTCAGGAGGTTCTGGAGTGTCAGGAACATCGGGTTCCAACGGTACCTCAGGTTCCAGTGGTGCTTCAGGCGGTTCAGGTGCAAGTAATGTATCTGGAACAAGTGGAGTGTCGGGAACATCAGGCTCTTCTGGAGCAGGTCAATCAAGCGGTGGCTCTGGAACATCAGGTTCTTCAGGAACAAATGGAACATCGGGTTCTTCGGGCGCAGCTGCGGCAAGTGGTGGTTCTGGACTCTCTGGAGCTAACGGTTCTAACGGAACTTCAGGTTCTTCTGGAGCAACGGGTGCAAGTGGAGTATCAGGCACATCAGGAAGTAATGGCGGTGGTGGCGCAAGTGGTACATCTGGTTCTTCAGGTGTAAATGGTAATCCTGGCGCTTCGGGTACTTCGGGTTCTTCGGGTACTTCGGGTTCTTCGGGTGCCACGCCAAGTGCAGGCGCTTCTGGCGGTTCAGGAACTTCAGGTTCTTCAGGAACTTCGGGTTCTTCAGGTGCAAACGGAAACATAGGTGTATCTGGTCTAAGCGGAAGCAATGGCACTACAGGTTCTTCGGGTACTTTTGGTGCTAATGGAGTTGCAGGAAAATCAGGCACTTCTGGCGCTTCGGGTGCAAACGGAGCAACAGGTGCTGGTGGAACATCAGGCTCTTCGGGTGCAAACGGAGCAACAGGTGCTGGAGGAACATCAGGAACATCAGGTTCAAGCGGTGGAAATACTGCTACCGAAATGGTGAGGTGCGGAACTAATGATACCTCGATAGTAAACTGCTGTTGTTTTACAGCAGGCTCTGCAAATACTTCTTGCCTTTCTTTAATTCACACTTCTGATACAACGGTAAATACTAAAGGTATTAAAGGAAGTTGTATGAGTACGAGGTCTGGTCTATCTACTGCCGTATATAATAGCGTGAATTCTGTTATAGGCTCATCAACAACTTCCTGTGTTGCCTCATTTTTGGGGGATGTAACTGCATATTGCGGACCTAACGCAGTTTTTAGTGCATTAGTAACTTGCATAGCTTCGGGAGCAAGATTTACCGCAGCACTTGGTGGAAAAAGTATGACAATAAATGGCGGTGGTAAGCTTGCTTGCTCACCCTGCTTTGCGGTAATGGCTGCTGCGGGAGGAAGTAGTGTTATAGGAACCTGTTTTACTGTTATCTTAAACTTAAATGCTTGTACGGGTGCAAATAATACAACATCTGTATATGGAATAAGTAAAACAGGAGGTTCATTCAGAATTAAACATCCAGACCCAGCCAAACCAAACTCACATCTTATTCATTCATTTGTTGAATCACCAACAGCTGGAGATAATATCTATAAATATCGAATCACAGCACAGAATTGTAGCGCAACACTTGATTTGCCTACTTATTACAAATTCTTAAATTGTAATGACCATATACATTTATCTCCTATAAATCATTTTGGTACTGGTTATGGAGTAATGGACGCCAATCAAAGCAAGATTGATTTCACAACAGACACTGACGGAGAATATGATGTAATTTTGATTGGCACCAGAAAAGATATTGCTGTTCAGAATAACTGGAGAGGTGTAGAAAGATTAAAAAATGTAGATGATTAAAAATTTATAAAACAAAAAATATGTTAGTAGCCACTATCAATCCACCCGCAAAAAAACTTGTTCAAAGTACCCCTTTCAGTAGCACAGAGCTTACTGCAAATCAAATGATTTGTAAGTGTACGCAACTTGTTATTGGCGGTAGCGGTGCAAGTAATTCAAACAATGTGAAATTTGAAGTTCGTTTTGGAACTGTCGAATATGAAAAAAAACCAGACGGAACTAACGGAAATGCAATATTCAACATTTTACTGATTTACGGAGCTGAATTTACACAGCAAGAATTAGCAAACTGGGGAACAGACGATACTGTTATTTTTAACCTTGTCGCTCAAAAATTAGGATTCAACATTGTAAGCACTCAAGATGTGCCAACACTGAACTTCACGAACTAATAGATGCCTTACTCCAACCTAAATATTACCATAAGTACGGGCCTCGGCTACGCGGCAGGAGACTTCATTCAAATATGGAATGATGCCAATAACTACATTATTGGTAAAGTTGTTTCCTACAATGCAAGTACGGGGGCTTTGGTCGTAACGCCTACAACCTTTGTGGGTAGTGGTACATTTACGAGTTGGAATGTGAATCTAACAGGTTCAAACGGAACGGCGGGTACAACGGGTACTTCTGCGGTCGGGGGAACGGCAGGCTCCAGCGGAAATAGTGGCTCTTCTGGAACTACGGGAACCAACGGTATTTCGGGAAGCTCGGGTACATCAGCGAATAGTGCATCATCTGGAACTTCAGGAACATCTGGCTCGACAGGTAACGCTGGCTCAAGTGGCACAAACGGACAATCGGGGACATCGGCGAGTAGTGGAACATCAGGAACTGCGGGAACAAATGGTTCGAGTGGAACAAAAGGGCTTAGTGCTACAAGTGGTGCATCGGGTACAAGTGCTTCGAGTGGTACATCTGGAACCGCAGGAACATCGGGTTCCAATGCCGTTTCAGGCTCTTCAGGAACGACAGGACAGGTAAATGCTACTTCTGGAAATTCTGGAAGCTCAGGAACATCGGCATCTTCAGGTTCAAATGCAACCAGTGGAGACAGTTTCAATGCCAGCGGCTCAAATGGTACAAGTGGAATAAGCGGAACATCGGCAACAAATGGCTCTTCGGGAGCTTCAAATATTTCAGGAACGAGTGGTTTAGCGGGTAGCTCTGGAGGTTCAGGCTCCAACGGCGCATCAGGAACAAGTGGATTAAGTAATACCGCTGGCTCAAACGGTACTTCAGGTAGCTCGGGAACGAGTGGAACCAACGGAACTAACGGCTCGAGTGGAAATAGTGGTGCTTCGGGTACTTCTGCGACATCAGGGTCCAATGGAACGAGTGGAACTTCGGGAACGACTGGAACAAGCGCCAGCTCAGGAACCTCTGGAACAACAGGTTCAAACGGAACGGCAGGAGCAAATGGCTCAAGTGGTGGAAATGGCACATCTGGAAGCTCAGGTACATCAGGAAGCTCAGGCACAAACGGAACAGGGGGAACATCGGGAGCCAACGGAACCTCTGGCTCATCAGGGACTTCGGGTACCTCTGGGTCAAGTGGTACAAATGCCGTATCAGGAACAAGTGGAAATTCAGGAAGCTCAGGAACTTCGGGTACTTCGGGTAGCTCGGGTACTTCGGGTAGCTCAGGAACAGCAGCCTCATCAGGCTCAAATGGCGTAAGTGGCACATCTGCCACATCGGGTACCAGTGGTACAAATGCAACATCAGGCTCTTCAGCCACTTCTGGGGCTTCAAATAGTTCAGGGTCGAGCGGTTCGAGCGGAACGGCTGCTACTTCGGGTAGCTCTGGTACATCAGGCTCGAGTGGAGCAAGTCGTACATCAGGCTCAAGTGGTGCCGCAGGTTCATCGGGAACTTCTGGAACTTCTGGCTCATCAGGGGCGACAGGCTCTTCAGGAACTTCTGGTTCTACAGGAACAGCAGGTGGAAACGGTTCAAGCGGAAATAGTGGTGCTTCGAACACCAGCGGTTCAAACGGAACATCAGGAACATCTGGTTCTACAGGTGCCAACGGAGCATCGACAGCTTCGGCAACCAGCGGTTCTAACGGTACTTCTGGCGTTAATGGCGCAAGCGGTGCATCTGGTACATCTACTGCCAATGCCACATCAGGTTCTTCAGGTTTATCAGGTACAAACGGCTCATCTGGCGCATCTGGTCAGTCTACGACGAGCCAAGTTAGTGGAACATCGGGTACATCAGGTTCTTCGGGAACAAGCGGCGTGTCGGGTGTGTCAAGCACTTCAGGAAGTTCTGGTTCTTCTGGAACGACTGGAACTGCGGGTGCCAGCGGGAATTCAGGCGCTTCGGGTACATCAGGAAGTTCTGCGTCAAGCGGAACAAACGGAACATCTGGTTCTTCAGGATTATCAGGTGCATCAACGGCATCTGGTACATCAGGAAGCTCTGGCCTGTCTGGAGCAACAGGAGCCAGCGGGGGTAGTGGTGCCTCAACTGCTTCAGGTTCTTCAGGAAGTTCAGGAACAAGTGGTGTAAATGGTGCATCGGGCGGTAGTGGTGTTTCTGGTGCCAACGGTACTTCAGGTTCCTCAGGTGTAAGTGGAGTGAGTGGAACAAGTGGAAGTAGTGGTGTGTCTGGTGTAAGTGGTGGTTCTTCTACTTCAGGCTCAAATGGTACAAGCGGAAGCTCTGGAGTGAGTGGTGTTTCTACGAGTTCACAAGTTTCAGGTACTTCAGGTTCTTCAGGTACATCAGGCTCATCGGGTGCAAGCGGACTAAGTGGTGCGAGCCGTACATCTGGCTCGAATGGTACATCGGGTACATCGGGCCAAAGTGGTGTTTCTCGTACTTCTGGAGGTTCTTCTACATCTGGTTCTAATGGTACGAGCGGGGTTAGTGGTGTGAATGGTGGAACTGGTACATCAGGAGTTTCAGGTACTTCAGGTGTAAACGGGGGTACAGGTTCTTCAGGTACATCAGGTTCTTCTGGTACAACATTTACATCAGCTCTGACATATAATTCAGTTGGTAATTCGATAGTTCCAGCTTGTGGAAGTAATACCATAGGTACAGGGGGTGGTCAAAATATAATTTCCAATGGATGCTTGAACACGATATGTAATGGATGCCAAAGTACGATTGTGGCTGGGTGTTGTGTATATATGTGTGTGGCGAATCCGTATTATAACACAGATATAGGTGGTATAAATAATAACTGGAACTGTGTACCTGCTTATGGAACGAGTCTGGTAAGCCAGTCGATGACATTTGGTGGTCGTTATTTTACAAGTATAGCTAACTGCTTGGGTACAATTGGTACATCAAGTACCTGTTACAACTATGCCGTGATGGTGGCTTCTTACAACTCAACCATCGGAAATATCGCAAATACTGCGATGTATGGATTGCAAAGCTGTACAGCTTCTGCGGCTAACTCTACCTATATGGATGCGTTTACCAAAGTAGTAGGTAGTTTTTCAATAGACCATCCAGACCCAGAAAAATGCGGTATATATCTTCTTAATCATAATTTTGTTGAAGCTCCTTCGGCAGGTGAAAATTTATATCGCTTTGAAGTATCCACAAATAATTGTGAAGCAGTAGTAAGCCTGCCTTCTTATTACAAGTTTTTGAATAAGGATACAATTACTAAAGTATCTCCAGTAAATAATTTAGGGACTGGTTATGTAATACTTGACGATAATCTTGAAACTTTCACTCTAAAAACAAATTGTGATGGAATTTTCAATATCTTGCTTATCGGAACAAGAAAAGACCCCGATGCGGTTCGAAGCTGGATGGGCGTAGAGCCGTACAACAACTACGAAGGAAATTATTTAGGTTCTAAAGTTTAGTGAAAATAAATGAATATAATTTTTTCTATTAACGGCGGAATGGGAAAGTCCATTTTCGCAACAGCAGTCTGCAAAGCAATCAAAAAAAAATATCCTGAATCCAAACTTATAGTAGTAACTGGATATCCAGATGTTTTTTTGAATCTTGCTTATGTAGATATGGCTTTCAACCATAATCAGGAGACTTATTTCTACGAAAAATATATTCAAGGACAAGATATAAAGTTATTCGCTCAGGAACCTTACTTTATAACAGAACATATTCAGCAATCTGAGCATATCATTCAATCTTGGTGTCGTCTATGCGATGTGCCATATAACGGAGAAAGACCAGAAGTAATACTTACTGAAAGAGAAATAGTATACTTTAGCCAAAAATATTATTCAGATAAGCCAATAATGGTTATTCAGTCAAATGGAGGTGGTCAACAAGATTTGAAGTATAGCTGGGCAAGAGATATTCCAATGTGTGTAGTTCAAACTGTTATTCAGCAGTATTCACCTCAGTATAACATATTTCATATTCGTAGAGAGGACCAAATATCGTATGAAAACACAATACCTGTCCACGAATCGTATAAAGGAATAGCAGTCCTGTTAGCAAGAAGCCAAAAGCGTTTACTTATGGATAGCTTCTGTCAACATTTAACTGCGGCTTTGAATATAAAATCTACCGTGTTATGGATTGCAAATTCTCCTACTGTTTTCGGGTATAATTTACACGATAACATTTTGTGCAATCCAGAGACAAAGAAGCCAGACTTAAGAAACGCTCAGTTTACTAAATATAATATTGTCGGCGCCCTTCACGAATTTCCTTACGAAAGGGACACCGAAATATTTAACATAGACCGTGTTTTACAATCTATAGATTCTCAGTAATATATTCCAAAAGGAGTAACCAAATAATCGACAATACCACTTTTCAAGTGATTGAAGGCGTTTTCTGGTCTTTCAACAATCGGCTCATTGTGTACATTGAAAGATGTGTTCACTAAAATACCAGCACCAGATACTTCTTTATATTTTTTCAGAATTTGGTAAAATAACGGATTACTATTTTCTGTTACAATTTGTATTCTCGCCGTTTTGTCTTTCGGATGCACAACAGTAGGTATTCTATCCTTCCACTCATCTTTTGTATCTACCAACAGAGTCATAAACTCGGCTGTATATTTTGAATTGGTGAGATGAAATATCATATCTACATCCTCATCTAAAACCGCTGGAGCAAACGGCATATAGTCGTTTCTTTCAAGCTTACCATTCAAAATATCATATGTTTCAGGATGGGAAGGGTCGCAAATTATACTACGATTACCCAAAGCTCGAGGCCCGTGTTCACTACGACCTTGATAAAGCCCTACAATCTTTTTATCTCTCAAAATCTCTGCTACTCTGTCTAAATTCAAATCTTCCCTGTTAAATCCTTCAGCAGCCCTATCAAATTCCTCTTTTGTGTACTCATTCCCCAAAAAAGCATCTTTCAGCTTGTATGGTTGAAGCTGTGGATGAATCTTTTTTAGCGCACCTAAGCAACAACCAAAAGCAAGACCTTCGTCTCCCATTGGGGGTAGCACATAAATTTCATCAAATTCAGGCATTTCATTGATTCGCTTATTGAGCTTGACATTCGCAAATATTCCACCGCTTAACGCTATTTTACGAGTATGTGGAACCCTACTATGCAGATTTCTGATGAGCTGTATAACCTTTTCTTCGAAAATTGTTTGTCCCGTGCAGGCCACATCTTCGACCGCCCATTTGCTTTTCCAATATTTTGAGCCAATCACCTCATAAAACTTACCAAATAAATCCGCGTAAACTCCGCCTGCCTCAATATGATGGTTGTCGGCATCGGTTTGACATCCTTCAATCTTGATAGCTTCATTCCAGGCAGTGTATAGATTCGGCCAAACTCTTCCGTGGCCAGATAATCCAACAATCTTACCCTCGTCTTTCAGCCTCTTATATCCAAGTAGCTCGGTCAACGCTGCGTAAAAATGACCAATCGACTTCCTTTTTGTTGTAATTCCATCCAAATACTCCAGTCTACCTCTCGTACCCAAATAAGTCCGTGAACTGTGTCCATTAACCCCACCGCTTGCATCAGCGCAGAAAACGAGTGTATCTTCCTGAAAGCCAGAAGTGTAATAAGAAAGAATACAATGCGCCTCGTGATGGTCAATATAGATATATTTTTCCTCTGGAATTTCATATAAGAAAGCAGCCTGAAAAATACCTTTTGCAGTTTCGTAAGGGAAAAATGATGTGAAATAATCCATTTCCTCAAAACGAACCCCATATCGTTCTTGCAAGCAGCGCATACTTTGAATAGGATAGCGCTCGAAAGATTTTTCAAAATCTACATATGGCTTTATTCGTGTTAGACGCTCTTCCTCAATAACCGCCACAACTTCACCATTTTTCACATAACAAGTTCCGCAGGAATGCGCACCTGCAATAAATCCGAGAATTTTAGATTCCTTCATTTTCCTTGATTTTATTTATTACTGTTTCTGCTGTAATTTTTTTATGACACTCAAAATGTCTGGGAGTGTCTTCGTGGCGTGGACACCACATCCAATTTGACTTATCAAATCTGAATTTTTCATCGTGCCAACATCCATTACAAATATTCTCGTCTGTAATTCGAATCGTATTGATATTAAATTCGTGTTCCTTATTTGTAAAGTTTGAAATCATATACACCCTTTTACGAAGCGCCCAAGCCAGCCAAGACAAACCGCTGGAAAGACCTATGTAAAAGTCACAATGAGATAAATAATTCATCGTGTTCTCAAAAGATTTGTCTTTCATCTCAATAATTCCATTCAAATCAGATGTTTTTTGATACATCATATCTGATTCTTTTGAAATTTCAAAAACTTTATATCCCTTTTCGTTTAGGAAGTCAATTACATCTTGCCAGTAGTACCATAATTTACACTGAGAGGTCGAGTACATTGATATACAGACATATTTTTCAGGCACAGGTCTTTCAGACGGAGTAAAATCAATATCAGGTTGAATCTCTTGATACGGAAGCTTCAAAATATTAGTGGCACTTTGCTGAAGAGGTATTAAGATAGGATTCACTGGTTCTTTTTCTTTGTCCCAATACCATCCAATCTCAATCATTGCCGCCAAGTCCTTAACCGTAACACCTCTGTCTACAAATTCAAGGTCTGGATAGGTCTTTTCGAACATAAAGTTCTTAAAAGTAGATACGATAACCTTGCACTCATAATGTTTGGCAAATTCACGGCAATATGGCATCCAAGCAAGGGTATCACCCAGAGCTTTACTTTCAAAGGATATAAATACCCTTTTTCCGCGCATATGCTCCAAAAAGTTGACTTGCTTGATTGTTCTTCCCTCATACCTGACAAATACCGCAACATCAGATAAGTATTTTCTGGCCAATTGCGCCCAGTGACCTACTTTCATCTTGAGCTTATACAGCTCTTTATTTGTTTCTCTGTCTACAAAAGTCACATCATATTCCCGATTCTTACCTTCATCTCCAGTAATCTGAAAGTATAAACCTTTGATGTGATGTATATTGTATGTAATCATATTTTCACTGTGTTTGAATAAACATCTTTGTACTTTCTCGTTATCGTGTCGCTATCAAAATTATGGAATTGAGACACCGCATAATACATCTTACTCAAAGTCTTGCAAGTATGAATCCAGTCGTGATTGTCTCTAAACTGAAGCATAACGGCTCGAATCATATCATAGTCCTGCATTAACCTTCTTATTCCTTCGATTACTGCATTTGTTGTGATTTCATTTAGCTTCCAGAGTCCATTTATATCTTCAGAACCACGATAAGTAGCAACCATTGGTAACGCACAACTTGCCGCTTCTTTCAAAGTCAAGTTAGGGTGTCCTGCCTCAAGCATAGATGGGTGCAAGAAAATAGTGTGCTGATGATAGATTTGCAACAGCTCATTTTCTGTTGGATTACGAGCAATCAAGTTCAGTTTTGGGTATTCAGCTATATCCTTGTGTATATCAAAAAACCGTTGGTTTGCGTCTGTGCCAACAATAGTGATGGGCAAATCAAGCTCTCGCGCTGCCTCAATACCATATCTGAATCCTTTTCTATCAAAACCATAATCTCCCGCAAGGCCGTTATTTGCAACCATCAAAAGTCTGTGTTCAGCAGGTCTTTCTGGTGCAGGAGTAAAAAAAGAAGTATTTACAGCGTGTGATAAATAAAATAATTTGTCTGTCTCGTCAAAATAATCAACCAAATATTCGGCGTGTGTTATGGCAAATATTGATTTTTTCATCGCATCCAGATTGTGTCGGAAGCAATAGCTCTCTTTACCATAATGTTCTGTGTGATGGTCGTGTAGAGAGAAAACATAGGGTATTCCTCTATTGAAAAGTTCTAAAGCCAAATTACCCATATGACAATGAACAAAGTCATACTGATTAGGCTCAACTTCGTTTAAGTGCTTTATATCAACTTCGTGTCCAAGCTTTTCAAGCGCAATTTTATACTCTCTGACAATCTTTTCTACCGCACCCCATCCCATTTCGCCAACGGGTCTTACAGGTATCATTCCAGTAGTTACTTGACAAATTTTCATAAATTATATTTTAGGCCAACCATTTTTCCAATATTCGGGTCCATAATTGATACAGATTTCATCATCTTTTTTTATCTCTTTTATCGTAAAAACGCCAATACCAATATCGCAGGTAAACCAATGAGCATTATTATTGTCATCGTGATTGTAAACAGAAATATATCCAAGTGCTATTGAATAACTGTCTGTATTCATTGGGAAAGAAAATACCAGCTTTTTCAGATGATAAGGCGTTTGCTGCCAAGTGCTTTGCCAGCAACTGCTAACAGGAGAAAGTTCAAGCATTATATTAGCAGGTATGTCATTTTTTGCATACACGCCCATACCTTTTGGCCCCCCGTGCTTTATGTACATTTCTGGACTGATGAAATACATTACTAATTGAAGCTTTTATCTTGTTTGTCAATCAAGGAATATCCATCAAACTGGCTTGTTATTCTTTCGAACAATATGCCCATTTTATATGGAGAAGGTTTGAAAATCTGATTAAAGAACATATCAGAAGCATCCCACTTTTCTTTCCTGAATCTTTCTTTCAGCCATTTCTTCGTGAATTTGGGAAACATAATGCACTGAAGTCCGATTATGTGATTGGTTATGAAAAGCAAATTCTGGTTCGGAACATCTTGAATTTTTGGAGACTGAAGCCATCCGTGTTCGAGGGTTCTCGTATCTCCAAAGCTGAAATATCCGATATTATTTTCTTCGCATATTCTTGCCGCTTCAAATACCTTGTTGCAAAAGTCCTCAAGAGGTACTTCAATCATACAATCCCCCTCACAAACTATCAAAAAGTCACAGTCATCAAATTCGCTTAGGACTGCGTTTTTGAAGGCTTCGAAGCATCCGTAGTGGGGCGGGGTGAGGGCGGTTCCGAGTTTATGTACAGTATCGTCATCAAAGAGTTCCATTGAAACGCATTGAGGTCGTTGACAGTTGAATTTTGGTGGTAAATCTTTATATGGCTCGTTGCTGTGGAGGATATATTCGATACCGTATTGTTTGACTCTTTCGAGTGATTCTCTACTTTTTTGTTCTCGTTCATCATTTATGGTCGTTTGTATATGAACTAATTTTATTTTGGGCTTCTTATTTATCCATTTGAAATGTCCCGTATTCTGAAATTTACTCAAATTAGATGAATTGAGCGTGTATTTTTCAGACTTATACTTATTTCCGTCGTCGTAAAATTCTATAATTACATCAATAGGTTTTCCTTTATACTCAATCTCTTTTCTATATTCTCTTTGCTTGCTAATTTGAAAACTTCCGTTGAATATTTCTCCGCCATCTTCCAAAATCAAAAGTTTCACAATTCTATCATCTACATTGTAAGTGTAGAAATAGAACATATACTTGTTCTCTTCTTTGGGTATAGGAAGTATTGAATAATACTCACTATTTGAAGCAACACCTCTTCCACTATGTATAAGTAATGTCTGCTCTTCGTTATGAGTAAGAACAATATCATTCCGTGTATTTACCTTCTTTATAAAATAATCTTCCAAGAAATTATGCGCACCAATACGCTCACAAGCTGCATTATATTCATTCGCCGTTTTCACATCATCAAAAAGCTGTAAAAAGAAGTCCACATCAAAGGTCATTCCATTTGTTTCTATACCTTTTCCAAATGGCGTATTCAGCGTACCTAAATATGCTGTTTTGGTATCATTGACACTTCGGAACGAATCTTCTACTACTGGAATATCCTTCTCATTTAGAATTACATCGTATGTGCTATAAAAAAATCTCTTGCAACCTAAATTTTTTGCAAATTTTGCCGCCGTGAAAAGATTTACTAAAACAGTGAGCGATTGATTGCTATGCTTCAATCCATTTATGTTCAAGTCTGCGTGATATTCGTGCGTGTGTCTATAAAATCTGGTGTAATAGGAGTGATGGCAAAGTGGATTGTTCGCATCAAAAATGTAATAATCTACCATTCTTTGAATTTCCATATCCACTGGATAGTGAGAAATCAGAATAATTTTTCTGCCAAGTACCTTTACGCTTTCAATCGTGTCCTTAGTGAGCTGTACACGACTCTTCAAATTTGGATAAGTTCCAATAACTATAACTTCTTCTGTGTTTGTGTCTTTTGCTGGATTTACTACTTCAACCAGCTTTTTTGCATCGGCCTCCAAATCTCCAGACAAATAGTGCATATTATCCTCGTTATGATATCTGTTTAGGTAAACATCAAGATTGTACATCAATTTTGGAAGCGCTGGATATTGTAAGGCTTCTTTGATTACAATTGGATTGAGTTCTTTATTACCTCTATCCCCTTTTGAAGGGAACAAAAACAAATCAGAAGCTCTCATAAAATCGTCTACATCCGAGCGTTCTCCCCAAACAACACAATTGTTCAAGGTTTCGCTTTCCTCTTTCCACTCCATTAGCGGTTTCCAATAGCTCTCAAAATTTGGAGCTTGATTACCCAAAAAATGGAATTTTATCTTGTATTCGTGGAGCTTGTCGCATAATTGGAAAGCGTATTTCTGATTTTTTCGTTGTGTAAACAGACCTGCAATAACGATATGCTTATATCCAGGGTCTAATCCAAGCTTTTTCCTGTAAACCGCTTTTTCTTGTTCCTTTCTGTCCACTGGATATTCAATAACCTCATACGGAACTTCCAAATGAATATATTTTAGGGCATTGTATGGGCTAACAAACACAAACTTGTCAGGCATATAACGCTTCTTTGTGGGATTGAAGCTGCTATCGTGTGTGGTCTCCAAAATAGTATAAGGTCGGTCTTTTCGATATAGCCAATCAGCTGTACCGCTCTCGTGCATAAACATCTCTGGAAACTCTTCCATAGATATCACATCGGGGTTAAAATGCTCGATAATTGCTTTTAGTTCTTCGAATTTATTCTCGCCTAAAGACTTGAATCGTTCACTTCCTACCGTATTTATGATTCTGTTTCTTTGAACCACATATTGCCAAGCCACAAAAGCGTGTTCAACAACCATCAAATCAAATTCATTTACCAGCAATTGAATTTTATTCGCAGTAACCTGCGGTGCGCCACCCGTGCTTAGGTGTGGTGTAATTATCAGAAGTTTCTTCATATCAAAGATTTTATGCTCTGTAAAACTTGCTCAACAGAAGGATGACATTCGAAAGTAGGTTTGTTCTCCAAGCATTTAATAAGTGGTGCTACGCCTTGTATGTTACCCCATTCTTTGATACCATATTTGGCATTAGAGCCACATTCCAGCCCACATCCACCCCTTACATAGGCGTATTTGTAATCCTGTCTACCCCCGTTGCGATAAGGTATTCTAAATTCAGGCTTTATCGATGAGCCAAGATGCACGATTGGGGTATCAGTGGTGCCAGCCAAATGAAGTAAACCACTATCCATTGTGATAAAACAACGAGCGCGACTAATAAGATTCCAGCAATCGCTGATGTTTGTCTTATTCATAAGATTCAGCCCCTTTTCAATCTCGAAATTGAATACAGGCTTGTCTACATTGAAGAATCCCTTTTCGCTCGAATCCTTTCCGATGGATATAACATCTATTCCCATATCATTCAACATTTGCGTCAAATTCATCCAATTTATTGACGGCCAAGTTCTTACGGGCCAAGTGCTGACTGGATGAATTAACACATACTCTTTTGGGATTTCAATATTGAACTCGTGAGTGGGTCGGTAATAGCATTCCAATTCATCTTTTGCCAACATAAAGCCCAAGTGTATGGCGTGGAACTGACGAATATCAATCATATTATGCTTGTACTCAATACCATATTGATTCTTTTTTCCAACATTGTAAAATGAGTTGTGCATCAAATATTTCTCATTGAAGTAATCCGTATCAACAGAAGTTATTTTGAAGCTTTCCTCTACATAAGGATTATTCTTGAAAATTTCTGGTGTACGAGAAAGTATAGTAACTTTTTGCTCGTAGTAATCGTGTAGTTTTTTTATGGTTGGAGTTGAGCATATCAAATCTCCCAGTCCATTACAATCCCCTAAATTTAGACAGATGGGTTTCATTTATTATATCTGAAGTATTGAAAAAACCAGTTATATCTATTATAAATCCAATCGCAAATTTGCGGCCCTAAAAGTTCCATAGCCCTTGATGGATGCAATTCGAGTCTATTTCGAATTGTGTGGTCGCCAAATCCATCGTGTGGGTTATCATCTTCATCTGTAATCTGCTCGATATAATCAAAGTTGTGCTGAAAGATTGGAACATCGAGATAGTTGTAAATCTTATTGATTTCTAAATCTGGTCGCAGACAAAAATCTTCATATTTGATGAAAAGAACTTTATGTGCATATCCCATTTGTAGCATAGCCTCAAGCCGTTCAATAGCTATGCCGATGGGAGGAGTAGCTGCCCAAGTGTCCATTCTCTTAGGAACCGTATTATTTTTTAGTTCGGCCCAATTTATCATTCTGTCTTTGTCTGGGTGTTTGCGAAAAGCATTTTCCATACTTGCGAACACATCTCGTAAATCTCGAACCATACAAATTACCTTTGGCTGATAGGGCATAAAAGTTTCAAGCCAAGGAATATAAAATCCCCAAGAACGGCCTTTATCGAGATAATACTTTTTATCCGTAAGTGCGGAAGCGTAACCGTGTAGGCCAGCATTACAAAACTGCTCAAAACCTTTTTGCATCAAATCCTGCTGCTTCGAATATTTGAACTCTACTGATTCAGTATAATTAAACCTGGCTCCATATATCAATTCCATCATTCCACTTGTTGGAGTAACATAAAAGTCTGGATTCTGACCCATCAAGTTCTGAAGTAATGTAGAACCTGCTCTTGGTAAGCTTGATTGAAAAAATATTTTTGGCATATCAGTTAAATTCGTAATTCACAAAATATCCGTACTCGTGGTTTCCCATCAATAATTTCATAAATGGGTAACGCTGAAGAAAAAGTTCCTCAGTCAAATCAGGTTGCAAATGTGTCTCGTGAACATTTTCAAACTCTGTACCCTGCTCATATTGGTACGGAACACCTACCAAGCATAGCTTGTCTTTTCTCTGTATTTTATTCAATAGTTTAGTTGCATCTTCTACTGAAAGATGCTCTATGATATCTCCAAGTATGATATAATCATATTCGTCTATATCGAATGTTCTGATGTCTCCAAAAAATAAATTATTGTACTTATTCTTCAAATCAAACATCTCTGCATACTTTGGAAAAATCTCCAAGCCATCCAAGTTTGGAAAATTATTTCTGAGTAGATGAGAATATGTCCCACAACCAGCTCCAGCATCCAGTATGGATATCTTAGATTCAATGTTTTTGATGAAATGTTGTTTGATTTCCTCTTTCAGATAGCCTGTACTATAGGGCATAGGTTAGTATTTTTTATAGGATTTTTCTTCAACGATGTCTGAACCATACTTTTTATTGATAGCTCTCTTTACTTTTGCGCGCTTATCATTCTCGACATATACCTTGCGAGCCAAGTCTATAAAACCTTGACCAAAGTTCTTTTTACGCTCGCACTCCCGCTTACCTTCTTCAATAAACCACAAAGCACGATTGATTTTTGCAAGCTTTTTATAGTCGGAATCTTTTTCAAAATTTTCATCCAACTTGAAAGCAATTTTTCGAAGCATATTCAATTCCTTGAGTATGTTCTTTACTTTGTCTGCTTGCGTGATTTCCAGCCTTTTGTTGTCTAAGATGCTGATTTTGTCAAATAATTCTCCTACGGAGACGGGAATTTTTATTTTCATTTAGCAAAATTTCACTTGAGTAAAAATATTGAAAAATAAATCAAAAAAAATAATTTTTTGTGGTACAAAATAAAACTATATTTACTCGATTTTAGAGAAAATAAATGAAAATATTTTTTAACAGCAGTATGCCAAGAGCTGGCAGTACGCT